>Ga0335081_10014805_pt1 | contig 12618 bp, 22 predicted proteins | sample Lox_Sample_35_FD_206713 | JGI IMG/M metagenome (GOLD analysis project Ga0335081, IMG submission 206713) | Soil microbial communities from Loxahatchee National Wildlife Refuge, Florida, United States - Lox_Sample_3.5 | ecosystem: Environmental > Terrestrial > Soil > Wetlands | place: USA...
CGTCGTCGGTGAAAAAGAAGCTGCGGCAAGTGCCCGTCCGAAGACGCGCGCGGTCGCCAAGAAGAAAGCGGCACGTCCGGCGAAGAGAAAAATGGCAGGGGCCAGGAAGTAAGAGAGGGGCGCAATGGGACAGAAGGTACATCCGTACGGATTCCGGCTTGGGTACACGAAGCCCTGGAAATCCCGTTGGTATCTGGAGCGCGATTATGACAAGACGGTGCTCGAGGATGTCACGCTCAAGAACCAGTTAAAGGACAAGCTCAAGTCGGCGGGTGTCAGCTCGATCGAGGTTGAGCGTCCGGGCAACAAACTGCGCGTGATCATCCGCACCGCGCGGCCGGGGATCATCATCGGCCGCAAAGGGACGGAGATCGACAAGCTGAAGCAGGAGTTGCAGAAAGAGACCAAGCGCGACGTGTTTATCGACATCCAGGAGGTGCATAAGCCGGAGTTGGATGCGCAACTGGTGTCGGAATCGATCGCGCTGCAACTGGAGAAGCGGGTAGGGTTCCGCCGCGCCATGCGCAAAGCGGTGGATTCGGCGCTGCGCTTCGGCTGCAAGGGGATCAAGGTGCGAGTCAGCGGGCGGCTGAACGGCAACGAGATCGCCCGCTCGGAGTGGTACCTGCAGGGGCGGCTGCCGCTGCACACCCTGCGGGCGGACATCGAATACGGGTTCGCCGAGGCCAAAACGACCTATGGTGTGATCGGAGTGAAGTGCTGGATCTATCGCGGCGAGATCCTGCAGCAGAAAAGGCGTGACGAGCAGGGAGTCTCTGCCGCGGGCGCATTCTGACGACCGGCAACTGGGAACTGATTTATGTTGATGCCAAAAAAAGTTAAGTACCGCAAGCAGCAGCGCGGACGCATGCGCGGCAAGGCATGGCGCGGCTCCGAGCTCGCCTTCGGCGACTTTGGGCTGAAGGTGCTCGAACCGGGATGGATCACCGACCGCCAGATCGAGGCCAGCCGTGTGGCGATGACCCGTTTCGTCAAGCGCGGCGGCAAGATATGGCTGCGTCTCTTCCCCGATAAACCGGTGACCAAGAAGCCGGCCGAGACCCGCATGGGCAAGGGCAAAGGCGCGCCTGACCACTGGGTAGCGGTGGTTCGTCCGGGAAAGATTCTCTTCGAGATGGAAGGGGTGTCGCCGCAGGACGCGGCCGAGGCCATGCGCCTGGCGTCACACAAGCTGCCGCTCAGGACGCGTTTCGTCGCGCGGCACGGGGCATAGAAATCATGGAAGCGGAAAAGATCCGGAACCTGACCGACGTCGAACTGCAGCACCAGGAGCGCGAGCTCAGCGACCAGCTCTTCCGGCTGAAATTCCAGATGCGCATGGGACAGACGGAAAGCTTGAAGAAGATCCGCGGCCTGCGCAGGGACATCGCGCGGCTGAAGACGGTCGCCCGTCAGCGCGAACTGGAAAAGGCAGCTACGGAGAAGAAATAGTCATGGCGGAAAACACAGCAAACGCATCGCGCCGCAACACCAAGATCGGCTACGTAGTCTCGACCAAAATGGCCAAGACCATCGTGGTGGAGACCACGCGGCAGAAGTCGCACGCGCTTTATCGCCGGGTGATCTCGCGGTCGAGGAAATTTTATGCCCACGATGAGAACGGCACGGCGCACGTTGGCGACGTGGTGCTGATTGAAGAGACGCGGCCGATGTCGCGGCTGAAACGCTGGCGGCTGAAGCAGGTGATTCAGCGCGCAACGCTGGTTCCGGCGGTGGAAGAGCCTGCGGCCAGCTAGCGGCGGACGGCGTTAGGGAAAGGGAGAAGATTATGGCAGTGATGATGCGGAGCATGCTGCAGGTGGCGGACAACTCCGGCGCCCGCAAGCTGCAGATGATCCTGCCGCTCGGCGGCCACACCGGCTTGCGGGCCGGCCTGGGCGACGTGATCACGGCCAGCGTCAAGGAAGCGCTGCCCGACGGCCAGGTGCAGAAGGGCAAGGTGGTGAAGGCAGTGCTGGTACGCACGCGCAAAGAGCACCGGCGCCGCGACGGCACCTACATCCGCTTCGACCAGAACGCCGCCGTGCTCATCAACAACGAAGGCGAGCCTATCGGGACGCGCGTATTCGGACCGGTGGCGCGCGAACTGCGCGAGAAGAAGTTCCTGAAGATCGTCTCGCTCGCGCCGGAGGTTTTGTAGAGATGGCACAGGCGGCGACCAACGGACACAAGCATGTCGACATCCGGCGCAACGACACCGTGAAGGTGATCTCCGGGCGAGACAAAGGCAAGCAAGGCCGGGTGCTGCGCGTTTTTCCCGACGACAGCCGGGTGCTGGTCGAGCACGTGGCCATGGTCAAGAAGAACGTGCGCCCCAATCCCGCCAAGCAGATCAAGGGCGGCGTGGCCGAACAGGAGAGCCGAATCTGGCTTTCGAACGTGAAGCTGATGTGTCCTACCTGCGGGCCGGTGCGCATCGGGCATGAGACTCACGGAGATCGCAAGGTGCGTGTCTGTAAGAAGTGCGGTACGACGCTGGATAAGTAATCGGGGTATCGGGAGATCGGGGCATCGGGTGATCGGGCCATCGGGTGGCCGGCATTCTGGATGCTTAGGAAGAACGGCTCTCGGGCGCACGATGCGCCAGCCCCGAAGGGGCGGAATAAGTTAGCCCAGGGCGTAAGCCCTGGGTAGACCAGCAATTTGATCAAAGCCCCTTTTGGGGGCGGCAGAGAAACGAAATGGCGAAACCAGACAAACCAAAAAAGAAAGAAGCAGCGGCTGAGCCCGAGCAGAAGGCGGCGCCGGAGCGCCCGCGTGCCTCCGCCAAAACGGCCCCGCGGCTGAAGACCAGGTTCGACCAGGAAGTGGCCCCGGCGCTGATGAAAGAGTTCGAGCTCAAGAACCCCAACCAGGTGCCGCGGCTGCACAAGATCGTTATCAACATGGGAGTGGGCGAGGCCACGCAGAATGCCAAGATCCTCGATCCCGCAGCGAACGAACTTGCGGCCATCGCCGGACAGAGGCCGGTGATCACCCGCGCCAAGAAGTCGATTGCGGCCTTCAAGGTGCGCGAAGGCATGCCCATCGGCGCCCGTGTGACCCTGCGCGGCCACCGCATGTACGAGTTTCTGGACCGGCTCGTGAACGTGGCCCTGCCGCGGGTGCGCGACTTCCGCGGCGTGCCCACTAAGTCCTTCGATGGCCGCGGCAATTACACCTTGGGCCTGCGGGACCAGTTGGTGTTTCCGGAGATCGACTATGCCAAAGTGGACAAGATGAAAGGCATGAACGTCACCATCGTGACCACGGCCAGGAGCGACAACGAAGCGCGCGCCCTGTTGAAGCATATGGGCCTGCCCTTTCGGGCTTAGGAAGTGAGTCAGCGAGTCATGGGGCCATCGAGTCATTGAGGAACAACGAATAGGAAAAAATGGCGACTACCGCAAAGAGAGTAAAGGACGCAAGAGTCGAGAAGGAGTTTCAAGACGCGCGGCTGAAGAACCTGAAGCCGAAGTTCTCTACCCGCCGCCACAACCGCTGCAAGATCTGTGGGCGCCCACGCGGCTACCTGCGCAAGTTTGGCATGTGCCGCTTGTGCTTCCGCGGGCTGGCGCTGCGGGGCGAGCTGCCGGGCGTCTCGAAGTCTTCGTGGTGAACAGCAGTTGCGAGTTTCAAGTTTCGAGTTTCGAGTTCAGTCGAGACCCGGGATTGGAAACTTGAAACTGGAAACTTGAAACTGGAGAAGTGAGCATGAGTTTGACCGATCCGGTGGCGGATTTTTTGACGCGCATCCGCAATGCCATCCGAGCCAGGCACCAGAAGGTGGATGTGCCGGCCTCCAAGCTGAAGCTGGAGCTCGCCCGCATCCTCAAGGAGGAAGGCTACATCGCCAATTACAAGGCGACGGAAGAGCAGGGGCACAAGCTCGTTCGCGTATACCTGAAGTATGGGCCGGACGAGGCGGCCACCATCTCCAACCTGGCGCGAGTGTCGCGGCCGGGCTGCCGAGTGTACGTCGGGCGCGATGAGATCCCGCGCGTGCTGGGCGGCATGGGCATCAACATCCTGACCACGCCGAAGGGCGTCATGACCGGCCGCCAGGCGCGTAAGGAAGGCGTGGGCGGCGAAGTGCTGTGCGAGATCTGGTAGTCGAGAGCTGATTTATGTCGCGAATTGGAAAAAAACCCATTGAGCTGCCCAAGGGAGTCGAGATCACGGTCACGGGTAACTCCGTGGCAGTAAAAGGACCGAAGGGGACGGTGCAGACGCATCTGCCCGAAGGCGTGTCGGTCGAGCGCAAGGACGGACATGTGATTGCTTCGCGGGTGGACGACTCCCACGCAGCCCTGCATGGGCTCGCGCGCGCCCTGCTGAACAATGCGGTCGAGGGCGTGACCAAGGGCTGGAGCCGGGAACTGGAGATCGTGGGTATTGGATACCGCGCCGAGCTGAAGGGCAAGAACACGGTGGTGTTCAGCTTGGGATACTCGCATCCCATCGAGTTTCCGCTGCCGGAAGGCGTCCAGGCGGCGGTGGATCCCAAGCAAACACGGCTGACCATCACCGGCATCGACCGCCAAAAAGTCGGACAGGTAGCGGCCGATATGCGCAGCTTGCGTCCACCCGATCCCTACAAGAACAAGGGTGTGCGCTATGCAGGCGAGAGGTTGAAGAAGAAGGTTGGAAAGACGGGAGCGAAATAGTACCGAGTACCCAGTACCCAGTACCGAGTTGCTATTTGTTCGGTTCGTTGGTACGGGATGCCGGGTATCAGGTACTGAGGAAAATCGAAATCATTACGAGTGCGTTGTTCCGAGTGAGAGTCAAAGTCCGCTCGGTACTTGGTACTCGGTACTCGGTACTTAAAGACAATGATTCCGCAGATCGCAAAAAACGAAGTCCGGCAGCGGATCCACGAGCGCATCCGCCGCAAGCTGAATGGAACGGCGGAGCGCCCACGGCTGAGCGTGTACCGCTCGCTTAACCACATCTATGCGCAATTGATCGATGACCTGGCCGGCCGGACGGTGGTCGCGGCCAGCTCGCGCGAGGGCGCCGGGAAGCCGGAGGCTGGGGCCAAAAAGAAGACTGGCGGTAACGTGGCCGTGGCCAAGGAAGTCGGCAAGGTGCTGGCCCAGCGCGCCAAGGCCAAGGGTGTGGACAAGGTGGTCTTTGACCGCGGTGGATACCTGTACCACGGCCGGGTCAAGGCGCTGGCCGACGCTGCGCGCGAGGCAGGGTTGAAGTTTTAGGCAGTACCGGGTAGCGAGTACCGAGATGCGCCTTGCTCAGGTTTACTCGGTAGTCGCTGCTCGGTACTCGGTACTAAACGAGAGAGAGAATGCCAACAGCGAAGAAAAGACTCGATGCCGGGCAATACCAACTGAAGGATCAGGTGGTCGCCATCAACCGCGTTACCAAGGTGGTGAAGGGCGGCAAGAACCTGTCCTTTGCCGCGCTAGTGGTGGTTGGCGATCCCGCCTCGGCTGTGGTGGGCTATGGTTCCGGCAAAGCCAAGGAAGTGCCGCAAGCCATCCGTAAAGGGATTGAAGCGGCCAAGAAGAACCTGGTGCGCGTGAATTTGCTGCAGACGACGATCCCACACTCGGTGCTGGGCCGCTTCGGGTCCGGTATGGTGCTGCTGAAGCCGGCTCCGGAAGGCACGGGCGTGATCGCCGGCGGCGCGGTGCGCGCGGTCATGACCTCGGCGGGCATCCAAAATGTGCTCACCAAGTCCATTGGCACCACCAACCCGCACAATGTCGTCAAGGCGACCTTCAATGCGCTGGGCAAACTGCGCGACCGCAAGGAAGTGGCCGCGATGCGCGGGAAGACCCAGGAGGAGTTGTAAGCCATGGCGCAAAAGAAAAAAATCCGCTTGCAATGGGTGCGTTCGGCGATCGCCACACCCATCAAGCACAAGCTGGTGGTCAAAGGCCTGGGGTTCACACGGCTTAACCAAGTAATCGAGCGCGAGGACACGCCGGCCATCCGCGGCATGGTGGCCAAAGTGCCGCACCTGGTCACGATTTTGAACGGGCAATAAGTTCGAAACTCAAGGGCTAAAGCCCTGAGGGTCCCTGGTTCTTTTCGGCACGGCTGAAGCCGTGCCCTGATACGAGACTGCTGGTGGGTCCGTTGCCAACTGGCAACTGACGACTGGCGACTGGTAACTGACATGAATCTATCGACAATTCGGGCGCCCAAAGGGGCATCGGAGAAACGCAAGCGCGTGGGCCGGGGCATGGGTTCCGGCATGGGCAAGACCTCGACCCGCGGCCACAAGGGACAGCGTTCGCGCTCGGGTTCGCGCATGATGCGCGGCTTTGAAGGCGGACAGATGCCGCTGCACCGCCGCCTGCCCAAGCGCGGCTTCACCAACATTTTTAAGCAGGAATACGCGGTAGTGAACCTGGACCGCATCGCGGCGCTGGGCGAATCCACGGTGACGCTGGAGTTGCTGCGCAAGGCCGGGCTGGCCGGTAAGCGCGATCTGGTCAAGGTTCTGGGTGATGGCGAACTCAAGACCGCGATCACCGTGCAGGCCCACAAGTTTTCCAAGTCGGCGCAGGAGAAGATTAGCAAGGCAGGCGGTAAGGTCGAGGTGGTGGCGTAGATGCTGGAAAAATTCGCCAACATGTTCCGCATCCCCGACCTGCGCAAGCGTATTTTCTTTACGCTGGGGCTGCTGGCGGTCTACCGCCTGGGCGGGCACATTCCCACCCCAGGGATCAATGCCGACCTTCTGCAGCAGTTCTTCGAACAGAACCGGGGAACGTTCCTGGGTTTTATCGACCTGTTCAGCGGCGGCCAGTTGCGCAGGCTCACCATCTTCGCCTTGGGCATCATGCCCTACATCACCGCTTCCATCATCCTGCAGCTGCTGACCGTGGTCTATGAGCCTCTGGCCAAGCTGCAGAAGGAAGGCGAACTGGGGCGGAAGAAGATCACCCAGTGGACCCGTTACCTCACGGTGGCGCTCTCCGCTATGCAGTCGCTGGGCATCGCAGTCACGCTGCAGAAATCCACTTCGGGCGGAGCGGCCTTCGTCACCAATCCCGGGGTCAGCTTCATACTGATGACGGTGATCACGCTAACCGCGGGTAGTGTCTTTGTGATGTGGCTGGGCGAGGAAATCACTGACCGGGGCATCGGCAATGGCATGTCGCTGCTGATCTTCACCGGCATTGTAGTGGGCCTGCCGCGCGGCGTGGCCGAGCTGCTGGATAAGGCCAAGACGGACGCTTGGGGGTCGTTCACCGCTCCTGCCATCCTTTTGCTGATAGCGCTGATGGTGGCGATCGTGGCTTTCATCGTTTTCGTGGAACGCAGCGAACGCCGCATTCCCGTGCAGTACGCCAAGCGCGTAGTCGGACGCAAGGTAATGGGAGGCCAGTCGACCCACCTTCCCATGCGAGTGAACGCCGGCGGGGTGATGCCGATCATCTTCGCCTCGTCGATTCTCACGTTTCCCCAGACGGCGCTTTACCCATTCAAAGACAGCAAGTTCATCGGCAACCTGCTGCGGCTGCTGGGATGGGGAGAGCCGCTGTATACATTTCTCTATGCGGTGGGGATCATCTTCTTCGCGTATTTCTACGTGTCCATCATCTTCAATCCGAGTGAAGTGGCGGACAACATGCGCAAGTACGGGGGATTCATTCCCGGGATCCGCCCGGGCAAACGCACGGCGGACCACATCAACGACATTTTGACCCGTATCACCCTGGTCGGCGCCCTGTACCTGATCCTGATCTCGTTCATACCGGAATGGATGATCGCGGGTATCCACCTGAACCACCTGCCAGGAACATTGGGGACGTTTTTTGAGAGACTGCCGGCCTGGATCACCAACGGGCTGGGCGTGACCTTTTACTTCGGCGGCACGTCGTTGCTGATCGTGGTCGGAGTTGCCATGGACACCGTGCAGCAGGTGGAGGCGCAACTCATCATGCGTCACTATGAGGGTTTTACGCCCAGAAGCGGAAGAATCCGGGGGAGGAGGGCTTGGTGAAACCATTGGAACAGTCCATCGACATGAGATCTGCTGCCGCTGCCCGCGTGAAAGCCAAAGTCAGCCCTGTGATCCTGCTGGGAGCGCCGGGAGCAGGCAAAGGCACGCAGGCTAAGCTGGTCATGCAGCGCTACGGGATCCCGCAGATCTCGACCGGAGACATCCTGCGCGACAACGTGGCCCGCGGCACCGACTTGGGCAAGAAGGCCAAGGCTTTCATGGACCGCGGGGAGCTGGTGCCGGACCAGTTGGTCTGCGACATGGTAGCTGACCGGCTGCGGCAGGCAGACTGCGATCAAGGGTTCATCCTGGACGGCTTTCCCCGCACCGTCGCCCAGGCCGAGTGGCTGGATCAGCTGCTCAAGGACGAGTTCTTTGGCAAGAGATATGCGGCACCCCCGGTTGTGGTGAATATTCAGGTTGGATATAATCAATTGCTGCGCCGCCTGACAGGGCGCCGTACTTGTCCCACCTGCGGAAGGATCTACAACGTTTATTCTCAGCCTCCCCGCGTCGCCGATACCTGCGATGTCGACGGCTCGAAGCTGGTGACGCGCAAGGACGATTCCGAGGAAGTCATCGCTGAACGATTGAAGGCCTACGAGCGCCAGACGCTTCCCCTGATCGACTATTACCGCCGGCAGGGGCGACTGCGCGAGGTCGAGGGAGACCAGGCCCCGGACCAGGTCACGGCAGAGGCGTTCCGGGCGATTGAGCATGGCAATAGTCTGTAAATCGGCCGTCGAGCTGGAGAAGATGCGGCAAAGCGGCCACGTCGTGCGCCAGGTGCTGGACACGGTCAAGGCCATGGTGAAGCCCGGCATCACCACCATGGATCTGGAGCGTGCGGCGGCGAGCAAGATCGAGGAACTAGGCGCCAAGCCCGCGTTCAAGGGGTATTACGATTATCCCTGCGTGCTGTGCACGTCGGTGAACCAGGAGATCGTGCATGGCATCCCGTCCGAGCGGCGGGTGCTGAAGGAAGGCGACATCGTCTCCATCGATTGCGGCGTGGTGCTGGACGGCTATTACGGCGACGCTGCGGTAACCGTTGCCGTGGGCGGAGGCCTCAGCCCGGAAGTGCAGAAGCTGCTGAAGGTCACGGAAGAGTCGCTATATAAGGGCATCGAAAAGATGCGCATCGGCAATTCGGTAGGTGACGTCGGCGCCGCGGTTCAGGAGTGGGTCGAGACGCACGGCTTCAGCGTGGTGCGGGAGTTCGTCGGCCACGGCATCGGGACCAGACTCCACGAGGACCCGCAGGTGCCTAACTTTGGAGTACGCGGGCACGGGGCGCGGCTGCGCGAAGGCATGGTGCTGGCCATCGAGCCCATGGTCAACATCGGCCAGCCGGGGACGCGTGTGCTCGACGATAACTGGACGGCGGTCACTGAAGATGGCAGCTACAGCGCTCACTTCGAGCATTGCGTTGCCATCACCAAGAACGGACCGCTGATCCTCACCGAATAGCTGGCTTGGTTCGTTGTGACGTTGGGAAGCATCAAATCGGCATCCAGCCGACCGGAGTTAAATGAGTAAGGTAGTTGAGGCGTTTTCCGCGGCGTCCGAGCCGCGGGCCGAAATCCCGAGCGGAGCGAGGAAACCCGACACGAAGAAACAAGGGGTGCATGAGTAAGGAAGACGCGATTGAGGTCATGGCCACGGTAGTTGAGCCGTTGCCCAATGCCATGTTCCGGGTGGAACTGGAGAACAAACATCAGGTGCTCGCGCACGTTTCCGGGCGGATGCGCAAGAATTTTATTCGCATCCTGCCGGGCGACAGGGTTGCGGTGGAGCTTTCGCCGTATGACCTGACGCGGGGACGGATAGTATATCGGTACAAATAACTAGGTTGGGACAGCAATTGGCATTTAGCGCTTAGCATTTGGCTAACTGCTAGTGGCCGAGTGCTAAGTGGTGGTTCTTATGAAGGTAAGAGCATCGGTTAAGAAAATTTGCGACAAGTGCAAGGTGATCCGCCGCCGCGGTGTGGTGCGGGTGATCTGCGAGAACGCGAAACATAAGCAGCGTCAAGGGTGACAGTACCCTGAAGCGTCGTTAGTCGGTTGTCGTTGGTCGCTGGCCAAAGGGCAGCCAATGAGCAACGACAAACAACCAAGGACGGTTTTATGGCACGTATAGCCGGCGTGGATTTGCCGCGCCAGAAGCATATCGAAGTCGCGCTGACCTACATTTACGGCATCGGCCAGCCTCGCGCCCGCCGCATCGTGGCGCAGGCCAGCGTCGAGCCCGTGAAGAAGGTGCAGGACCTGAACGACGACGAAGTCAACCGCATCCGCCAGATCATCGAGAACGAAGGCAGCGTTGAGGGTGACCTGCGCAAAGACACGCAGATGCACATCAAGCGGTTGATCGAGATCGGTTCCTACCGTGGAATGCGCCATCGGCGCGGGTTGCCGGTACGCGGGCAGCGCACCCACACCAATGCGCGCACCCGCAAGGGGCCGCGCCGGGGCACGGTCGCGCAGAAGAAGAAGTCTGCGGCGAAAACCTAGAGCCAGTTGCCAGTTGCTGGTTGTTAGTTACCAGCAACGCCAGGCGTTTAACTGACAACTAACAACTGACAACTGAGAACTGAAACATGGCAAAGACACCAGCAGCAGGAGCCACCGGCGGCGCCGAAGCGCCGGCGAAAAAAGGCAAACGCAAGCAGTTCAAGAAAAAAGAACGCAAGAGCGTTCCTTTCGGGGTGGCGCACATCCAGGCGTCGTTCAATAACACCATCGTGACCATTGCCGACACGGAAGGCCGGGTGCTTTCCTGGAAGAGTTCGGGGTCGCTGGGGTTCCGCGGCAGCCGCAAAGGGACGCCCTTTGCTGCGCAGCAAGCCGCGATGAACGCCGCCAACATGGCGCGCGAGCACGGCGTGCGCGCCGTGGAGGTGCGGGTCAGCGGACCTGGATCGGGCCGCGAGTCGGCCATCCGCGCCCTGGCCGCTGCCGGTATCGAGGTGAGGCAGATCCGCGACGTGACGCCTATCCCGCACAATGGGTGCCGGCCACCGAAAAGACGGAGAGTTTAAGGTTTCAAAGTTTCAAGGTTCAACAGCGCTTGAAACTTGGAACAGCGATTGGGATCGGGACGAAGAGGCCGCCAGCCTTGTAAACCGATCGACACCGAGAAGGAGAAAATAACTTGGCACGATATACCGGAGCAGTATGCCGCCTCTGCCGCCGCGAAGGGATGAAGTTGTTCCTCAAGGGGGCAAAGTGCTTTTCTGAGAAGTGCCCGATCGAGAACCGCAACTTCGCGCCCGGGCAACACGGCAAGGATCGCAAAGCCAAGGTCGTCGGCTACGGCCTGCAGTTGCGCGAGAAGCAGAAAACCAAGCGCATCTACTTTACTCTCGAACAGCAGTTCCGCAACTACTTCGAGCGGGCTGCCCGCAAGCCGGGCGTCACCGGCGAACTGCTGTTACAGCAACTGGAACGGCGGCTGGACAACGTCGTCTACCGGCTGGGTCTGGCGACCTCGCGGCGGCAGTCGCGACAGTTGGTGCGCCACGGCCACGTCGAGGTCAATGGCAGGAAGGTGAACATCCCTTCGTACCAGGTTGCTCCGGGTGAAGAGGTTGCGCTGCGCGAACACAGCCGCAAGCTTCCCGTGATGGAAGGAATCCGCGAGCAGACCAGCCATTTGAGCGTCGCTCCGTGGCTGGAAGTAGATCGCGAGAATTTCAAGGGACGCGTGGTGGCCTTGCCCACACGCGAACATATCAACCTGCCCATCAATGAGCAGTTGATCGTCGAACTGTATTCCAAGTAGCGCGTCGGTTTTACTGGCAACTGGCAACCGACTGCTGACAACTGGTTTTTACCGGCCCAGCTTTTCGAGCCCGAGCAGCCTTGGCCGCGCCAAACCCGCATATGGGCCTGCGGGATGCGGCCTTGAGCCACAGGGCCGAGAGGAGAAACATCATGCTTTGGAAAGGCTTTCAAAAACCCAAGCGTCTCGCCGCCGAGACGGAAACCCTGACCGACCGGTTCGGGCGCTTTCAAGCGCAGCCCTTCGAGCGCGGCTTCGGCACCACCATCGGCAATGCGCTGCGGCGCGTGCTGCTGTCGTCGATCGAAGGCGCCGCGATCACCGCGGTGAAGATCGAGGGCGTGCTGCACGAGTTCCAGTCCATCCAGGGAGTGGTCGAGGATGCGACCGACATCATCCTCAACCTGAAGCAGATTCCCTTCAAGCTGAACGGTGACGGCCCCAAGGCCATCTACCTGCGCGCCGACCAGCCGGGCGTGGTGACCTCGGGGATGATCGAAGCCGATAGCGACGTCGAGATACTCGACAAGGATGTCTACATCGCCACCGGTGCGCAAGTGCAACTACGTGGTAGAAGCCGCCCGTCTGGGCCAGATCACCGATTACGACAAGCTGACCCTCGAAGTGTGGACCAACGGCTCCGTCCGCCCCGCCGATGCCATCGGGCTGGGCGCTAAGCTGCTGAAGGACCACATGAACATCTTCATCAACTTCGAAGAGGAAATCGAGACGGAGGTCGCGGAAGAACGCAAGCCGGAGATCCGCAACGAGAACCTGAATCGCTCGGTCGAAGAGCTGGAGCTCTCGGTACGAAGCTACAATTGCCTGAAGAACGCCAATATCCAGACGATCGG
>Ga0335081_10014806_pt1 | contig 12618 bp, 8 predicted proteins | sample Lox_Sample_35_FD_206713 | JGI IMG/M metagenome (GOLD analysis project Ga0335081, IMG submission 206713) | Soil microbial communities from Loxahatchee National Wildlife Refuge, Florida, United States - Lox_Sample_3.5 | ecosystem: Environmental > Terrestrial > Soil > Wetlands | place: USA: Florida...
TATTTGTGCGTGTCCTGCCGGCGCCAGCCAGAGCTGGCGCCTTCGCCTGTGCGAAGATCGGACGTTTGCGGCACACTACGGACGTTTGTCGCACACCCGGGCTGAGCGGCATGAGACCCCCGCTCAAACTCCTCGTCGTTGACCCCGCCAATTACGATGAAGCGCATATCTAGAAAGGCTGCGATGGCCGCCAGCCGCGCCATCTCCTGTCCGTTGGAGATGCCACCGGCGGTACAGAACACACCGGCAGTGCGGCCCTCGCCGAGCATCTTGCTCCGTTTGCCAAGGACTTCGCCGATGCGATCAAGAAATCGTTTGGACTCAGCCGAGATGTTACCACAATGAACGGGCGTGCCGAGCAGGATGCCGTCGGATTTAACGATGTCCTCCGTGCCGGCCTCATCGACCGAACGCAGCAGAACCTCGACTCCCGCGACTGACGCGGCGCCTTCCCGTACGGCGGCAGCCAGCTTCGCGGTGTTGCCTGTCTGGGAGTGGTAGGCGATCAAGATACGGACCGGCGACGCAGCGGTACCGGCTCGGGCAATCAGCAGCGCCACCAACGCGAGTTGCTTCGCGTGTTTCAGCATAATCCTAGGGTAGAAAGCGAGCCGAAATCCCACAAGCCGGGCGTCAATGTGACGTTTCCGGCCAATAGCGGACTTCGGGCAAACGATAATCGGCTGACGATAATCACGAACGACGCCGCTGTTTGCTCAGCGCACCCGATTCTCTGGTGTTGCCTTTGGAGAACCAGCCGGCAACAGGCAATCTCGGCCTCACGGTTTGTGAGACGATACCCAAAAAGGAGGTGAGGTACTCATGGCGTCGAAAATTGGACCATCTTGGGCGATCTTGTTTCTGTCGCTCCCAGCTTTCCCACAGCAGCCCAGACACGGACAGATGGCGCTCACTCCTTACGCGCTGGTCACGTACGATGGCCAATCGCATCCAGCCGAACTCGGACGCCTATCGGTGGCTGAAAACCGTCACAGCAAGTCCGTACGCCTGATTCAGATTACCTTCGTTCGGCTGAAGTCCTCTGTGTCTCGGCCGGCCGCACCCATCGTCTTTCTATCCGGGGGGCCGGGTGTGCCCGCCAGCGGCATGGCCCGTGTACCTGTGTACTACGAGCTTTTCGACAAATTGCGTCAAGTCGCGGATGTGATTCTCCTCGACCAGCGCGGCACGGGTTTGTCGTCGCCCAACCTGGACGCCTGTCCGACGGATGGCAAATTCCCGCACGATGTTTTCGCCAGCCAGCAAGCATTCGTGCACGCTTTGGCGCATGCCACCGGCAATTGTTCCTGGTATTGGCGTTCAAAAGGAGTAGATGTTGCGAGCTACAACACGGAAGAGAATGCTGATGATGTGGAAGAGCTGCGACAGGCACTGGGCGCAGCAAAGATCAGGTTGTTGGGACACAGCTACGGAACGGAGCTGGCGTTGGCCTTGATCCGCAGCCATGGCGAATCAGTACAGCAGGCTGTCTTGGCCGGTGTCGAGGGTCCAGGCGATCACGGTACTTCGCCCAGCATCCTCGACCTGCAACTGAAGAAGATCGCGCGTCTGGCGGCTGGCGATCCCAATACAGGGAAGGAGTTTCCTGATCTGTTGGCGCTGTTCCAGCAAGACGTGGAGCAGCTCAACAGGCACCCGGTGACGGTCACCATTACAAAGGTAGCAGCCAAGGCCCCAATCGATTTGGTAGTGGGGAGCGTAGCTCTGAAATTCATCGTGGCGGAAATGCTCTCGAACGGGCAGGCCGTTTCAAGGTTGCCTGCGTTGCTCGAGTCTCTAAGCTTCGGAGATCTCTCTCTGCTGCAGAAGCAAGTGGAAGGTCTGTATAATGACTTCGATTCGGGGATCACGCTGATGGGCCGTACCGTGAATTGCTCCGCTCCGACTCCACGCGACCGGCTGCTGGAAACGGAGGACGAGGCCCGCGCATCGCTCTTCGGCGACATCGGCAGAATTGACATGAAGCCAGAAATCTGCAAGGAGGCGCTGGGAAACTTCAAGCTTGGCCAGGAATACTTTGCACCGTTGTATAGCCCCGTGCCGACATTGTTCCTGAGCGGAACGCTGGACGCGAACACGCCTCCTATGAGGGCCGAAAGGATACGCTGGGGATTCCCTCGTTCCAGCCACATCGTGGTTGAAAACGGCTTCCATGAGACGTTGCCCGCTGCGGATGTGCAGGCACTTGTACTCGATTTTTTCAACGGCCGAGATGTAACCGGCCGCAGCGTTACGCTAGAATCGCCGCATTTCCTTCCTTTGGCCGACGCAAAGCGCAACGTCGTCCGACAATGATTACCCTCGCAACGACGAATTGAGCTACGAGCGAGCATTAGCACCCTACCGATTCGTCTCAAAGAACGGCGGTGAACTGCCGCAGGCGAATACTTTTTGAAGCGAGCGTCCGCGACGAGATGCGGGCCATTGGCCTATTGTCCCGCAACAACCGGGTGAAATTGGCAGATCTTCTGGAACGCATTGCAGAAGCCGAGCGGCGGGCGTTGGCGTATCGGATCACCAGACCATCGCCGACTGTCACCGCCGGACTTTCCTGCGAGGTGGCGGTCGAGAGGAACGGCATGGATGTAGAGGTGGTGCTGGTGGGCCCGCAAGGCAAGTCGCTGGTCACCGCGGATGGCGCGCGTGTCGTTTGCCAGTCTTCCGAAAGCCAGACTGAGACGCTGCGGCCTCGTATCCGGCCATATCGCTAAGAGTCTTTGGTTGCTTTCTTTGATCTCCCGGCGCGCCATCGCCAACAGGATCGTCACCTCAGGCGTGCCCTGAATGGATAGCATCCAGATGTTCCGCTATACTGTGGGAACAGATTCGTTATTCGGATGGACGGTGGCCGCGTGATCTTCTTGTAGAGCGCTATCCCGCTGCTGTTGGTGTTGACCACCTTATTTTCCATCTTGCTGCTCAAAGTCAAGGAGGCAAGACGCATCTCGAAAAAACCCCGCTGTTATCATTGTGGCAGCGAGGCCTTGCACGTCTCTGCCCCTAGCGGTTGGGCAGATCCGCTGCTGACGCATTGGGATTGCGTGCCACACCGCTGCGAAGTCTGCTATCGCCGCCAGTACCGGATTGCTCATCAGCCCGCGAACGACGATTGAACCGCCAGCGTGGGATTAGCTATATCCGGCGCGGTCTGTTTGGCCGGCGTACGACGGCGTTGTGTCGCAATATCGCCCTGTAATGTCTCACTCGTAGCGCAAAGCAACTATGGGATCGGTGCGCATGGCGCGTCTGGCAGGAATGTAACACGCCGCTGTGGCCACCAGCGTCAGGAGGAGAGCGACACCGGCGAAGGTCAGGGGGTCTAGGGCGCTGACGCCGAAGAGGAGACTGCGCAAGAGCTGCGTCAGCCCTAGCGCGACGAACATGCCCACGCCGATGCCAATCACGGTCAGGCGGGCTCCCTCCCCAACAACCAGGCGCACCACGTCGCTCCGCTGCGCGCCCAGAGCGATGCGAATTCCCAACTCACGCGTGCGCTGCGAAACCGAATACGAAATGAGTCCATACAGACCCACTATCGCGAGAATCAACGCGAGCGCGGCGAAACTTCCGATTAACAAGGATGGATAGCGTCGGAGAAACACAGAGGGCGACTGCGCGATGATCTGGTCCATTGTAACGGGAGTTATCAGAATCAGTTGCAGATCTGTATTCCGCAGGGCGACGCGCAGGGCGCCAATCGCACCGGCCGGATCGCCCGCGGTGCGCACGGTATAGTTAATGAACGGGTTCACATCCTGGAGGAAAGGCGCGTAGAGAGTCGGTTGATTGGGGCTGTCCAGACCGGCTTCAGCGTTGTCCCCGACCACGCCAACGATCTGGCGGAAGGGTTGGGTGGGCGAGTAAGTGAACTTAATGCGCTTTCCCAGAGGATCCTCCCCAGGAAGGTTTTGTTTCACCCAGGCCTGGTTGACAATGACACGCATGGGCCCCACGGCGGTATCGTCGGAGTCGTTGAAGAAGCGGCCCGCGATAAGCGGAATTCCCATCGTGGAAAAGTAATTGGAGGAGACATCGCGGATATTGCATTCGTTCTCCTCGCCCGTGGCGGTGAGATGGCCTTCAACTACGTAGCGGATTGTGTTGCCTCCGCCCGTGAGGGGAACGATGCTGGTGGAAGCGATTCCCACTATGCCCGGCAGGGCGGCTACGCGGTTCCTGAAATCCTGATCGAAGCGGATAGCGTCGGGATCTTTAGGGTAGGAAGCGGGCGGCAGGAACACCGAAAAGGTGAGGAGGCGTCCCGTATTGAAGCCGGGATTGCGGTCGAGCAGCGCCGTGAGGCTCTTCACCATCAGGCCGGCGCCGACCAAGAGTACGAGCGAGAAGGCGATTTCCGCGATCACCAGCGCGTGCCGCAGCCGCGTGCGCATTGCGCCGGCGGACCCGCGGCTTTCGTCTTTGAGTGTCGCGCCCACGCTGGGATTGAAGAGTTCGAGCGCAGGCGCCAGGCCAAAGGCCACTCCGGTGAAGATCATGGTGGCGAATAGAAATGCCAGAACCAAGGGATCGGCGTGAGTGTCGCGCAGAAATGGCATGGAATCGAGCAGTGTCTGGGGTATTGCGGCGATGAGCAGCCTGGCTCCGAACCGCGCGATGAGCAGGCCCAACGCAGCTCCAGCCGTGGCGAGGATCAGGCTCTCGGCCAGGAGTTGCGAAGCCAAGCGGGTGCGGCCGGCGCCGAGGGCCGTGCGAACCGCGAATTCCCTCCTGCGGCCCGTCGCGCGAGCCATCAGGAGATTCGCCACATTGGCGCAGGCAATGAGCAGCACAAAGCCCACGGCGCCGAATAGAACCAAGAGGAGCGGCCGGACCCGTCCGACGATGCGCTCGCGCAACGGAACCATGACGACCCGTATTGAACTGTTTTGGACCTGATACGCGGCGGCGAGGCGTGAGTTGATCAGCTCCATTTCCGCCTTGGCTTGCACCGGGCTGGCGGCCGGGGCTAGGCGGCCGACGACGCTGATCCAGCGGAGGTTGCGGCGCGTTGCCAGGTCCTGGTCGATATGCAGGGGCACCCAGATCTGGGCGTTCCCCCGCGGCGCAAATTCAAACTGGGCGGGAAGAACGCCAATGATCGTTACGCTATTGGAGTCGAGCCGGATGGAACGGCCGATGACCCGCGGATCTCCGCCGAACCGGCTTCTCCAGAAACTGTACGTGAGAATGGCGACATAGGGCCCCGCCGAGACATCTTCACCGACGTGGAAATCGCGTCCGAGGAACGGTTTGACGCCCAGAGTGGAGAGGAAATTGGTGGTGGCCTGCACGGCGAAGACGGTCTCAGCCTGGCTGCCACTGCGGAAAGTGAAACCGTCTCCCGTGAAACCGGCGAGCGATGAAAAGGCCTTCGACTGTGTCCGCCAGTCGAGGTAATCGGGGTAAGAGGCATTCCAGAATGCCGGGTTTAGGGTGTCGGACAATTCCTGTTGGCTGCGCACTTCGCCGACGGTAATGAGGCGGTCCTGTCCGGCGTACGGTAAGGGGCGCAGCAAGGCGGCGCGGACAACCGAGAAGATGGCCGTATTGGCTCCGATCCCGAGGGCCAGCGTGAGAATGGCGACCGCGGTGAAGGCCGGGGAGTGGCTTTGCGTGCGGAGACCGAAGCGCAGGTCTCGCACGAGATTCTCAATGAGATTTACACGGCGCATGTCGCGACATTCCTCCTGGTATTGAGTAAGGCCTCCGATCGTGCGCAGCGCGGCCCAGTGGGCTTCGTCAGGCGCCATGCCGGAGACAAGGTTCTCTTCTATCTGCCGATCGAGATGAAAGCGTAGTTCGGCGTCAAGCTCGCACTCCACATTGCGGCGGTGCAACAGTGAACGAAGGCGCAGACGCACTATGCGGAAAGCTCGCACCTCAAACCTCTTGGACCACCAGGTCGATGGCGGCCGAGAGGCGGCTCCAGGTTGCCAGTTCCTTCTGCATTTGGCCGCGGCCGGCGCGGGTGAGGGAGTAGAACTTTGCCATTCGACCGGTCTCGGTGGGCCGCCACTCGGCCTCGATCCAGCCCTGCTGCTCCAAACGGTGTAGGGCAGGGTAGAGCGAACCCTGCTGGACCTGGAAAGCTTCCCGGGACACCTGCTGGATGCGTTTGGCGATGGCCCAGCCGTGGCTGGGTTCGAGCGAGATCGTCTTAAGGATCAGCAGGTCCAGGGTCCCTTGGACCAGATCGGTGGGTTTGGCCATACGCCTAGATCGTCCGCAATTGTAGACGATCATGGTGTCAATTTCGTTAGGCGCCTTTTGAAGTCGGGCCTTACAGATTCGCCTTAGAACCGCTAGCCAATAACGTTGACAAGAAGATTAGCCGTGAGCCCAAGGGATATGTTAATAGGGGATTGCGGGCGCTGTTTTGGCGTCGTGACAAGGCCGCGTGAACGGGAGTGCTGAAACGAAAAGGAGGGGCGTACCACCGATTTCGGGCTTCGAATCTGCCTGATGTGCGGGGATATCGGCGTCTGTCCATTAGCGTGATGAATCGGCTATGACGGAGGTGGCGGTCGGCGGTCGGCGGTCCACTCCAGGAACTCAAAGCGCGCGAACGGCACCACGAGTCTTGCCGAAACCTCACAGACCATCGACGACGAATTCTGACTGGCGCGCTGGATACCTGCCTCGCTGCCGCTTTGATATCAAGCGAGTGATGGTGAGTTTGCAGGAGCGAGCTGGGCGAAATCGCGCGGGGTTGCTATTTGTATGCCGTGATACGAGCCTCTCGGTACGCTGCCGACGTTTGCGTCAGAATGCGCAGGGGTTGGCCCGCCGCTGAGGCCTCGACGAAGTCGCGGACCCAGGAACGGGTCATCTCGATAGTTAGGAAGCCGATTGCGCGCGCCTTGGCTGAGATGTCCTTCCGCAGAAGCGGAACATCGCTGAAATCCATATGGTTGATTCCCGCATGCGGAAGACGCACATCGAAACCTCCCTTTCCGACGGCACGCATGACACGGCTACCCATGGAAATCTCCTCATCGAATTCCGAACGGCTAAGCCCGACCTGTTTGAGTTGGACGTCGGTGAATTCGTAAAGAGGCCGCCTCAGCCAGAGAAACACAGGTTCAATCGTGCTCGCATCAACTGCGGCCGGATACGGCCGCGCTCGGTACCCGCCGTCAATGTTAATACACCCAAGAATCGACGAGTCCAACTGGCAAGCCCGGAAGGCTGCCATTCCGCCGAGAGAATGTCCGGCGGCGAACAGCTTTGATAGGTCAAGACTTCCGCTGAATGCGCTGTCCGGGTTGGCATTCATTCGAGCAAGCTGGTCCTTCACGGTGAGAATATCGCGTGCTCGGTAGTCTGCGGCTTGATGCTGTGCCTCAAGATCTGAAACGGGTTGGCGAGGGCGTGCCTCTTTTGGCTGGGGACTCACCATGCGGCCTCCGGGGAAGACAACCACCGGCGCATCGTATGGGTGTTCAACAGCAGCGACCACGAACCCGTGACTGGCCCAGTCTTGACAGAGAGAACTGTAGTGAAATGCGTTCACGCCTTTTCCGGGTGAGAACACTATGACCGGGTAGCGCTGCCCCTTCAGGATTGGCGCATCTGTCGAAACGGCCAGCTCGAGTGTAGCAGTGGTCTCGACCGTGTCTTTAGGTAGGAACGGTATGACCTTTTCGCGATCCTCAAGGTACGGCGAATGGTTTTGATGCCGCCCGGTGGGATACCAGAGATGTACCAGGAGCTCGCGTTTGCCTGACGGGTTGATGGTTGAAGCCTCGCCTCGCTTTTCGTCAATCCAGTAAAAGGTGCTTCTGCCGACAGCAAGGCTGCCAGTCGGCGGAGGCAAGATCGGTTCTGATGCTGGAGCCGGGAGGCGGAGAAGATTCAGTCGCCCGCTCACGAGCCGATCCGGATTCGACTCGGTAACGATCGTCAGTGAACCTCGAAGACGGCTCCCGTCCATCCTCCCGGCCACGCGAACCGCGCGCCCTTCCCATGTGGTGCTGAAATCAACTTTGCCATCGCTGATTGAAACGTCAGTGACGGGCTCAGAGTGGAGGCGGCCATCCATTTGGATACGCGCCTCAGCGGCCCAAGTGTTGTCGGTCCGGTCCAGAGTCAGTTCCAAGCCACCCCAAAAGTTCGGCCCTTCGAAAGCACCGACCCATGTTCCCGTGGGATTCTGAGCCTCAACCCCTCCGGCGAAGGCTACCAGCAGTGCGACCGCAAGCGACTTGAGCATAATCCGATTAGACTACGGCGGGTGCAAGAAGTTCCCGCCGAATCGATTCTCCCCTGTAGCGTTTCGAGCAGCCTGGGCTCGTTGTTTGACCATTATCGTCCAGGCAAACGGTCTGGTGACGACCCCAGGCTAGCGCGGAGTCGAGGCTTGCTGCTCGGTTTCTGCAATGCGGTGGGCAGCCTATTTCTGGCTCGCCGGCGCGACTAAAGCTGTCTGGAGAGGCGGTACGGCGATATCCGAAGGCTCGATGCCGGCGGGCAGGGCCACCCGCATGAACGCCACGTTCATCTCCTCCCAGGTCTGATCTCCCCAGTACACGTCCGCCTTGGGATCGGGATTATTCGGGTTGTTCGCGGAGTTGTCGAAGAAGACGGCGCATTCCAGCCGCGTGCCTTTCGGCAACAGGCGAGGCTTCGCCAGCACATAGCTCATCTGCCAGTTGAAATCGTAGTGTGGCAAGCCGAGCAGCACTTCCGACTCGCCGTTCGGATACACCGCGCGAAGCTGCAATGCCTTGCCTCGCAGGTGCATGTGCGGCCAGAGCGATAGAACCGTCATGTCCTCTCTCAGGGTCACCCGGGTATCCACCCGGTGGTTGGCGGCTCCGGCGGGAATCCTGAAATTCAAATTGGCAATCGCGACTTCGGTTACACGCATCTGCGGAGGCCGCTTGGCGAAGATCAATCCGACACGGCTACGGTCTATCTGAGGCTTGCCCGTGGTCGTGTAGTGTACTTCGAGTACCAGTTCGGACCCCGCTCTGACCAGCAGGGCTTGGCCAGGCTGTAACTCGACGGGATCACCCCCCGGCACAAAGGCGGCCAACTCCTCCGCGCCGATATCCGGACCGGCCAGCACCCCGCTCCCGTCGTCTTTGGGAGGCTCTTTCGGATGCTGCCGCTCCCGAGATGTTTGCGGGTCCGGCTCCATGAAAGCCTTCGAACCGGGTGCCCGCGAGAATATCCGTATGTGATGGACGACCGCAGGATTTCCGGGGCGGGCTTCGACCGCCTGGATCCATTTATCCTCCGTGAATTTAGTCGGCACCGGGAAGTACTGCCAGGCGATCTCGCCGGATGCCGGAACATGAAACTCCTCCGGCATTTCGAGTATGAGGTCGGGATTGCCGATGCGCCATCCCTGCGCAAACGCAACCGGTTTTGGAGCATCCTTCGGATCTCCGGCGGGCGCGCCCTGATCCACCCACGCGATCAGGGTATCGAGCTCCTGTTGCGACAGCCTGTGGTCATTGGAAAACGTGCCGGGCGCGGCGTCGGCGAACCACGGGGGCATTTTTCGTGTCAAGACGGCCTCTCGAATGGCCTTCGCCCAAGGCCGCACTTCCTGATAAGCCGCCATGGAAAACGGCGCGGCTTCCCCTGCGCGATGACAGACCTGACATCGCTGTTGCAGGATAGGCTGCACATCTCGGTGGAACGTGACCGCACGCGCCGGGCCGGCCTGCATCGTCGAAGCACCCAATGACACGCAGGCAACCAGCGCGGTCGAAAATCCGGAGCCCATGATCCCTCCTTAGCCGGAAGCCGGTCCTTAACCGGATTTCCGTTCTGCAACCCCGGCCAGCATCGATTGTACATTAGTTTAACTTAAAAGCATTTGGCGCCCGATGATCGTGATTACAAGCTATCTTGGAACGTTACTGGAGCGGAGCGCCGCGCGACCCTATGGAAAGCTCTGAACGAACCCTTCCGGCTGCTCATCGTTAAGATCCCGCATGGCAAATCGGCTTCCGAGAACGTTGTGGAGGCATATCGTTAGCGGTCGTCGCCTCTGGGCATGCCGCAAGCCGACTCGTTCCTAAGCTGCCCTGGGCAGTGCTCACGGCAGGCGACGTTACGTCCACGCAGCCGCCAGGGGTGGCCGGTGATCCATGACAAGTCAGTTGTGTCCCGGTGAGCGACGGACGTAGCGGAGACTCTGAGGAGCGATTGATTTCGAGTCGACGGGCGCATTAGGACATTTCTGCGGGAACGGTACTCGGACCAATGACTTTGCGGTTCGATTGAGCGAAGTGATCTTCGGTTACTTCGTTGTGCTCACCTCAAAAATGACCCCGGTGCCCGGGCTGCCGTCGTTCAGAGTCCCACCGCCGCTCGCCAGGCCGTAGAGTGTTCCTCGGTAGAACAGCAGTGGTTCTCCGGGATACTGGCCATCGGAGCCGTCGAAGGTGTGGAGCAAGGTATAGTTGCCCTGGGGGTCTAACTTGAAAACCGTGCCGCAGTAGCACGGTCCTCCTGCGTGATTGGCGGTGCCGTAGAGGTTGCCGGCTTCGTCTTGCACCAGCCCACTCCACGGATTCGCGCCGTCCGTCGACCCCCGGAAATTGTACAGTATGGTCTCCTTGCCGGTCGAATCCAGTTTGAACACGGTCCCTGCGCCATACAACCCCCCCGCGAATGTGGTCCCGTAGAAATTACCTGCCGCGTCGCGGATCAGGGGGGCGCGGGAACTGGACCCGTCCGGAACCGCGTTGAATAGATGCAGGGACATCTCCTGGCCGGTCGAATCCAACTTGAAGATCGTTCCGCAGCCGCCGACCTCCGTCAGGATAGGCTCAAAGAATCCATACGTGAGACAGGAAGGGAGACCGCCGTTCTCTGTCGTACCGTATAAGTTACCCGCTCCGTCTCCGATCAGTGCATGCGATGGATTCGCGCCGTCCTGGTTACCAAGGCTGGCGAAGTTGTGGATTACCTTGAATTCACCTGTCGCGCTGTAGACGAAAATCACTCCGCAGCCCATACCGCGGCAGCGACCGAGAGAGCCGCCGGTGACGGTTGTTCCGAACAAATTGCCCGCGGGGTCCCGATACAGCTTCGCGCTTGGATTGGCTCCGTCGGTATTGGTGAAGGAGTGCAGCACAGTCTGGTTACCGGATGAGTCGACTTTGTAGATGACGCCTCCGTTGTTCACACCGCCGAACGGAGCGGTCCCGTAGAGGTTACCTTGGGCATCCCGAACCAAGCCGTCGTACGGGTTTGACCCATCACTCTCACCGTTGAATGTGTACAGCACCGTCTCTGTATTAGTTGCCAGGTTAAACTTGAAGACCACTCCGCAGCCGGGGCCGGGCTTGCTCGCCGAAGGGCTGGGAGGGCAGTTGACGTTGCCGCCGAACGGCGTCGCGCCATAGAGATTGCCTTCGGCGTCCACAGTGAGGCCTCCATACGCTGGAAATGCACCATCGCTGCCTCCCGTGAACGTGTAGAGCACCTTGTAGGTCTCGGCGGGTGAACTCACTGCGGCCGCCATCAGCAGGAGCAGGCCGCTCGCACTCTTGCACCTCGTTAGGTTAAACTTCCGTTCAACGTGTGTCATTTTCAATCCAGCTCCAATCCCGTTTCTGAGTCATGAACCCCGAATTTCCATTACGGCTACGATTCGTTTTGCTTGGAACAGCTCGCCTCGGTGGGGTTCTCCCTCATCACTCTGGACAAGATCGTTGTAGACCTCGAGAAGACGGCCTAGATGCTCCTCCATCACAGCGAGAAAGCGTGTCTATTTCGATTGCTGAATCGTAGCGGAACGACGCGGGGATTGTCAACATCCAAATGGATGGGGAATTTTCGGACTGCCTGCATGGGCACTTTCGGACTAGGAGATTAGTTCCAGAACGTATCGTCTTGGCTACTGCCTCCGATTCAGAGGGCACCGCACGGTCCGTCATGAGGGGCCGGCGCTTGGCGAAACCGCAGCAGTCAGCCCCCCGGCTCTTCCTCTAGGATGGGGCACTGTGAATCCGCCGAGGAGCCTTGTGAGTTGATATCGTTAGCAGTCTTCTGGCCGGCGAGTGCGCGGATTCACCACCAAGCATGAAGTGGATTCACCTTTCGCAGCACGACCTGGAGCGATATCACTTGCGCATGGTTAAAGACGAAGCCGAATTGGCACCGCTAGAGGAGCGCCTGTTAGCGTCCTTTCGTTGCGCGCGGCGGGCCGAAGAGAGCGCCGCTTATGTGGACGCCATGCGTGCGGCGGCCCGCCAGCTAGAAAGAACTTGATACAATGGCGGGGTTGGTCTGGAGACAGGTGAAAGCGCGGCAATTGCCAGCCTGCTCACCTGCCAGCGGTGGGCTGAAATGACATCCCTGGCGGAAGCAAGAGGTGAAAACAGCTTCGACGAGCAATATCTTGCGTTGTTGGAACGTTGCCTGACGGGTTCAGTCTACGCCGAAGAGTACACGAGAGTGCAATTCCGTAGGGAAAGCATCCAGGCGCTGTTGTTCCGGCCGATTGCCGCCATCCTGTGCGCAAAGGATTACTACCTCTTCAAGCGGTTGCATCCTACCCAGCAGGATCGTGATTACGGCCTGTATTGGCCCGCCCAGGGTCAAACTATGATCGGTTTGCGCCGCCTGAGAAAC
>Ga0335081_10014807_pt1 | contig 12618 bp, 10 predicted proteins | sample Lox_Sample_35_FD_206713 | JGI IMG/M metagenome (GOLD analysis project Ga0335081, IMG submission 206713) | Soil microbial communities from Loxahatchee National Wildlife Refuge, Florida, United States - Lox_Sample_3.5 | ecosystem: Environmental > Terrestrial > Soil > Wetlands | place: USA...
CTGGGCGCGGACCTAGTATGGAGTCTGCTCCTCGACCGGGGCGGTGCACTTTGGGCCGCCACGGATGGGGGCCTCAACCGAATCAAGGACGGCCACGTCGCAACCCTTACAACCAAGAACGGCCTGCCTTGCGACGTCGTCCGCACAGTCTTGGAAGACGACGCATCATCGTTATGGCTGTACACGGCGTGCGGCCTGGTGCGAGTTGCGCATTCTGAGCTGGAGGCGTGGGTGAGTAATTCGAAGCGCACCGTGCAGACCACGGTGTTTGACAGTTCCGATGGCGTGAGGAGCAGTGCGGTGGTTGGCAGGTATGGCCCAAGGGCCACCAAGTCCCGGGACGGAAAACTCTGGTTCGTGCATGGGGATGGCGTCAGCGTAGTAGATCCGCGCCACCTGGCTTTCAACAAGCTTCCACCTCCAGTACGCATCGAGATGGTCACAGCCGATAGACAGACCTACGAGTCACCGGAGCATTTGAGCTTGCCGCCCGTGGTCCGCGATCTCTCGATCGATTATACGGCGCTGAGCTTCGTGGCCCCGGAGAAGAACCGTTTTCGCGTCAAGCTGGAAGGCTGGGATCGCGATTGGCAAGACGTCGGCAATCGCCAACAGGCTTTTTACAATAACCTTCCGCCGAGCAATTACCGCTTCCGCGTGATCGCCGCCAACAACAGCGGCGTGTGGAACGAAGAAGGCGCGTCTCTGGACTTCACAATTGCGCCCGCCTATTACCAGACGAACTGGTTCCGCGCGTTGTGCGCGGCCGCGTTCCTGGCGTTGTTGTGGGTGGTCTACGAACTGCGTGTCCGTCAAATGGCGCGGCAGTTCAACGCGACCCTGGAGGCGCGGGTGGAGGAGCGGACGAGCATCGCGCGCGATTTGCACGACACGCTGCTGCAGAACTTCCACGGAGTGCTGGCCGGGTTGCAGGCGGTGTCGAACGACCTGCCGCAAGGCAAGAGCAAGAAGCAGCTGGAGAGCACCATTGACCAGGCGGCGGAGGCGATCACCAAGGGCCGCGACGCCGTGCAGGGGCTGCGCACATCGACGGTGGAGAAGAATGATCTGGCGGTGGCGATCAGGACGGTGGGAGAAGAGCTGGCGCGCGATCCGTCCAATGGCAGGGCCGACTTCGAGGTGCGCGTGGAAGGCGCGCCGCGCGACATCCAGCCGATCCTGCGCGACGAGATCTACCGGATCGCGGCCGAGGCGCTGCGCAATGCCTTCCGCCACGCCCAGGCGCGGCGGATCGAAGCGGACGTCCTCTATGGCGAACGGCAATTCCGGTTGCGCGTGCGCGACGATGGCCAGGGGATCGACCCCAAGGTCCTGGGAAGAGAGAAGCCCGAGGGACACTTCGGCTTGCACGGCATGCGCGAACGCGCCAAACTTACAGGCGGCAAACTAACCGTCTGGAGCCAGATCGATGCGGGGACGGAGGTCGAGCTGACGATCCCGGCTTCCACCGCGTACGGGACTGAACGACGTTCCTGGCTGGCGGAGAGGCTCTCCCGGAAGGCTACGGAGATGAGAGAGAAGATGAAGTCATGAGCGCCGCTGCTGGTTCGATTCGGGTTCTGACGGTTGACGACCATGCAGTGGTCCGCCAGGGGATTGCCGCGATGGTTACGGGTCAGGCGGACATGACCTTGGTCGGCGAAGCCGCGAACGGACGCGACGCGATTCAGCAGTTCCGGGCGCATCGTCCCGACGTGACCATCATGGATCTGCAAATGCCGGAGATGAATGGCGTCGATGCGATGGTCGCGATTCGCAACGAATTTCCCGAGGCGCGAATCATCGTACTGACCACCTATGCCGGGGACGTGCAAATCCTGCGTGCTCTCAAGGCCGGCGCCCAGGGGTACGTGCTGAAGAACACCTTGCACAAGGAATTGCTGGATACGATTCGCGCGGTTCACGCCGGCAAGAAAAGGCTTTCACCCGAGGCTTCCTACCAGCTCGCCGACCACGCCACCGATGATGCCCTGACACCGGGGGAGATCAGTATCCTGCGCCTGATTGCCGCCGGGAACGCCAATAAAGAGATTGCTGATCGGCTCTCACTTTCCGAAGACACAGTGAAGGGCCGGGTCAAGAATATCCTCTCCAAGCTGGGCGCCAACGACCGCACTCATGCCGCCATAATCGGGCTGAAACGCGGAATCATCGAACTGTAGTTGCACCCCTAAAGAGTGCACTAGCAACCCTTAAGGGGCTATCGGTCGCATCAGGCATGTCTTAGCCTGAGCAAGTTACAGGAGTGTCTGGTGCGGCGATTATTCCCTACATTTGTCCGCGGCTGGCCTGCCGTGGGTCTTCTCCTCTTACGCCTGGTGGTTGCCATGGCCTTGCTCGACCGGGCTGGAAGCACGCTTTGGGATAGTCCGCCTTTACATTTGGCCGTAGTCTCCGCAGTCCTGGTCATTTCAGCCCTTCTACTAATCGTGGGTCTCTGGACGCCGATCGCTGCAAGCTTAGTCACCGTCACGGAATTGTGGAAGATCTTCGCGTTCCCCAGCGACAGGTGGATTTACATCCTGCTGGGAGCGCTCGCCGCCGCCCTGGTCATGCTGGGCCCCGGCGCCTTTTCCTTTGATACTCGCCTATATGGGTGGAAGCGCATTGAGCTTCCGACCCGAAAGGGTTAGACCTTCCCCACCCTTTCAAGCATTTCCCCGAACAAAAAGTGCGTTTTCTCCAGCCCGAAGTGGGTGCCGGATTGGGCTCCATATGGCGGTTGTGCGACTCGATGTGGGGTTTCGCTGCAGTGAAGATAATTCCATAATGCGCACCCATGTGGGGGACAAATGTATGGCACTTGAAATCGTATGGCGCAACCCGCATCCGTTGGCCAAGGCTGAGCACAAGCTGCAGCGAATCCGAAAGGACCGGCTCGGAGCGGTGTATGCGGTGACTTGCCCAGATCTGACGCAAGAGTTCGAGCTGATTCTGGGCACCGTTGCCTGAATGCGGTGGCAATGGTGGTTGTAGACAAGATCACTTGAAACGGCAGGTCCTGGATGAAGGTATGAAAATGGCAGTCAAACACGACGGTCGCAGACGACGGACGGTTCGGTACACGCAGCAGTTCATGATAGCTGCGTTCCGTTCTGCGATTGCGGTGCGCTACTGCCTGGCAGCGCAGCGGGACGAGAAGAACGGCTTCCCCTTCACCGCGGCGATGGGGTGGCGCAAGGCTGCCGAGTTGCTTGTCCCCATTACTCCGATGTCCGACCGGTGCTGGCTCGAGTGGGAGCGGATCATGCGCCTGCCGCGGCATCTGGCGGGTCCCATCTGTTGTGAATCGACTGATTCTTCTTGCAGAGTACAGCCAAATAAGTAGGAGGAATGCACAATGAGCGTCGCTGGGTTTGGACTGACACCGCAGGCTTTCATGAGCCGTCTACCGCAGGTGCAATTGGAGCAACCGTTGGAGACGTCGCGCCGCGAATCCGAGCTCGACGTAACGAATGCCCGGCTCAGGCTGCTCCTCGATCTGACGAAGAGCATGGTTGCCACCGTGGAGCTTAACGACGTCCTGCGAAAAGTGACGGTCGGCGCTCGGCGGGTCATGCGATCAGATGCTGCCGTTGTGGCCCTGCTGGATTCAGAGACTGGCCGTTTGCACGCCAGCGCTTTCGACTTCTCAGAGGGCACGATGCTTGACGACGAAGCAGTGAACTCATCGGTGGAGATACTGGGCGCTCGTGTGTTCTCCACGGGCAAGCCCTGGGCGGGCCACGCCGGCGACCTTGTTCAGATCGGTGTGGAGGCCGATCCGAAATGGGCCGCGGCGGCTTTCCGCAATAGCTGCGTCCTGCCCCTCGCCACCCGGGATCAAGTTCTGGGCATTCTGGCGCTCAGCAAGCGCGAGGGGATTGACTACACCCAAGACGAACTCGATTTCCTGATGCAAGTGTCCAGCCAGGTCGCGATTGCTGTAGAGAACGCGCTTGTCCACGGCGAGTTGCGAAAACTCAAGGACAATTTTGGCGAGGAGCGCGTTTACCTTGAGGATGAAATCTCAAGCGAGCTTAACTTCGAGGAGATCGTGGGAAGAAGCTCGGCCCTGCAGCGTGTTCTCCGGCAGGTCGAGGTGGTGGCGCCGACCGATTCCGGAGTGTTGGTCCAAGGGGAAACAGGCACAGGAAAAGAACTCGTCGCCCGCGCCATTCACAATCTGAGCCCCCGCCGCGATCGGCCCTTCGTCAAGCTGAACTGTGCCGCCATCCCCTCTGGTCTGCTGGAGAGCGAGCTGTTTGGGCACGAGAAGGGTGCCTTTACCGGCGCCATCATGCGCAAGGCCGGCCGCTTCGAGGTGGCGGACAAGGGAACCCTGTTTCTGGATGAAGTGGGCGACATCCCCCTCGACTTGCAGCCCAAATTATTGCGGGTATTGCAAGAGCATGAATTTGAACGCCTGGGCAGCACGCGCACGCAGCAGGTGGATGTACGCGTGATCGCGGCCACCCACCGGGATCTAAAGCAGATGGTCGAAGACGGCCAGTTCAGGAGTGACTTGTACTACCGCTTGCACGTCTTCCCGCTGTGCGTGCCTCCTTTGCGCGACCGGCGCGAAGACATCCCCATCCTGGTGCGGCATTACGTGGACAAGTACGCTCGGCGAATGAATCGGCGGATCGAAACCGTTCCATCCCAGGCCATGGAGGTCTTTGCCAGCTATCCGTGGCCCGGCAATGTGCGCGAATTGCAAAACTTCATTGAGCGCGCGGTGATTCTATCCCCAGGGACTGTCCTCCGGGCCCCGCTGGCGGAACTGAAACAAGCGACCGTTCAGGAACCCAGTTCGAAGCTGAGCACTCTTGAAGAGGCCGAACGCGAACATGTCGCGCGGGCCCTGCGCGAATCCAACTGGGTGATCGGGGGACCCAAAGGCGCCGCGGCACGGCTGGGAATGAAGCGGACGACCTTGGCGTATCGCATACGCAAGCTGAATATCCCGTGCCGTCCGCTGTGATGTCAGGGAACCGGCAACACGGAGTTCAGGGTGCAAGCAAGTTTAGCTCGCAGGAGAAAGATATGTGGATGAGATCATGCGCTCGTTGTAAGGCATTCTTGCACAAGCTCCAGTTGTGCGACTCCGTGCGCTGTCAATGCGGATGGATATGGTAGGGCTACGCGCGAAGTGCATTCACCCTGGCAGCAAGCACACGCCGTGGTTGGCGACGCCAATGAGGAGGAAGCGATGAACACCGACTATGTTTTCTTGTGTGGCGCGATGTGGGCGCAATACGAGTCCGAAGATGCCGGCTGGGAACTGGTTCGGGCGCTACACTCCGACAACCCAGAGGTGGTCTTGCTCGCCAGCGCTATTCTCGACAAGACGATTGCCTCTGCCTAGCAAGCTGCGTCGACACAAAAACGCCTCACGAATAATGGCAGGAAATCTCCATGGAGTTTGGACCTGACAAAATACTAGTCGTCGAAGCTGATGCCAGCTTGCGTGAGCGCGTTGCTAGGATTCTGACCGACGGTGGATACCAGGTCTCCGCCGAGTTCGCAGCGACTTTGAAGGCCGTGCTTGCGGCGCTGCCGGATGTGATCGTTCTGGGCGCGAATCCTCCGCAGCTCGACTGTTGTGACCTGCTAGCCGACGTAAAACGATCAGAGCAAGCGCGTCACGTTCGCGTGATCCTGCTGGCGCCCGGCGCCTCCGCCGAAAGGATCCGCGGTCTCGATCTGGGCGCCGACGATGTGCTCTCTTTGCCGTTCGAGGATCGCGAATTGCTGGCTCGGGTGCGCGCGCAGCTTCGTGAGAAGCGTCCAGAAGACGAGTTGCGCGAGAGCGTGCGCAACGGCAGGAAGTCGCAGCGAGATGCTCGCCGCGTTATCCATGCCCTGGACGAAGGGAGACGCGCGCTGCGCCTCGGTGTCTCGATGCTCATATTCTTTGTACTGTTCGCCACTGCAGCCCTCGGTTTCCTCTATCGGCGTTCGCAAAGACAAAACGTTCGCGTCTATGCGGCGCTTGCGAAATTGCAGACCGGCATCGCCAGCGAACGCGAACTACTGGAGCTGGCAGGCGGGGCGAAACCGCAGATCGAGCAGAGCGCGAGCGATTCCACAGAAGCACAGCGCCAAACGCTAAAACGACGAAGCAAGGAACTGCGCGACAAACTAGACAGCGCCGACCCGTCTCAACTGGCCGAACTTGAGCGCCAGCTTCAAGCGGCAACGGAACGCCTGCAGAGGCTCGAAACCGAGAGCACAGTGGCACAGGACGTAATCCGCTCGTATGCGGCGAGCGTGTGTCTATTGCACGTCGTAGTCGGCTTCCGCGACAAGGGTTCAGGCGTGATTCTTCGCTACGCGACGGTCACTCCAGTTGGCGGACCGCTCGCGCATGCGAACGGGGTCCAAGTACAGCTCGGCGGACTAGGTCCCGAGGTGCGCATGGACGCCTTTGGAACGGGATTTCTAGCTTCCGCCGATGGCCGCATCGTCACGAATCATCATGTGGTGGAGCCGTGGTGGAACAACGACGACCTTGCGGAACTGCTGAAGCAAGCCGTTGAGCTTGAGCCCCTGGTGTTGGAGATGACTGCCTACTTTCCCGGAGTCTCTCATGGCATTCCCGTGGCTTTGCGGACAATTTCCTCCGATGCCGACCTGGCGGTAGTTGCAGGTGATATTTCAGGACTGCAGCTCAAGCTGCTGGCAATAGATGACAGCCCTAAAGCTGCCGTCAGCGGACAGCCAGTTGTGCTGATCGGTTATCCCACTGGCGTAGATGCGATCCTCGCGCGCACCAGCGCAGATGCTGTACGTTCCATTGCCGCCAATACCAGTGGAGATTCGACGGGCCTGATGACCGAACTGGCGCATCGAAACCTGATCCGGCCGGTAAATACTCAGGGACATATCGGTGACATCCTTCCCGACAAGATCATCTACGACGCTCAGACCACGTCCGGAGGATCGGGCGGTCCGCTGTTCAACGCCGAAGGCAAAGTCATCGCCGTAAACGTGGCCGTGCTTCGCGATTTCGGAGGCGCGAACTTCGCCATCCCAGTGCGGTATGCGAAGCCGTTGCTCCCCCAATAGTCTGCGGGGTGCCACATACTTCGCGCCTTTCAAAGAGTTGCAAGAAAAGGTTCGGGTTTGAGCCGGACCAAGTCGTCGCCGCAGCGGTCGCGTCAGTGCGGGCGACGAAGAGTGCCGCTGTCTAGCGGTGTCCCTACGGTAGTTCGTCGAAGTTGGAAAGCCGTCCCGACGTACCGTCCTTGTACAGAACACAAGTTGTTGCGCCGCGCGCGACCAGCGCAGCCCGCGCATAACCGATAAAGAGTCCATGCTCAACAATGCCCGGAATCTTCTCCAACTGGGAAGCCAGCTCCGCGGGTCGCTCGATCTCCTGGAACCGGCAGTCCAGAATGTAGTTCTGCTGATCGGTCAAGTACGGCCGGCTCCGCGACTCTCGATCCATGCGCTGCACGGGGCTTGCGCCTAAGGATTCGATTCGATCCATTACCCACGGCATTGCGAATGGGACGACCTCTAATGGGACGGGAAACGTGCCGAGTTGTTCCACAGGCTTGGAGGAATCTGCGATCACCAAAAAGTAGTTCGCCGCAGCAGCAATCACCTTTTCCCGTAAATGTGCGCCTCCTCCGCCCTTGATCAGGTTCAGGCCGGGCCCGATCTCGTCGGCGCCATCGACGGCCAAATCGAGACGCAGGCCGCGCCGGACGTCGGTCAGCGGGATGCCGTCTTCTCTTGCCAGGGCTTCGGACTGTTTCGATGTGGCGATTGCCTCCACGTTCAATTCGCCACGGCGCACGCGCTCTCCCAGCAGATTTATGAAGTAGTGCGACGTGGTTCCGCTTCCCAGCCCAAGCTTCATACCTGACTTGACAAACTGTACAGCGGCCCTCGCTACAGCTTCCTTTTCGCCTTCCAATTGCTCTTTTGTTTTTTGGGCGCTCAAGCGGTCCTCTTAACAGGCCGTGGTGAGGCTAGAGTTGAATGAGATGTTTGATTTTGTCAGAGGACACGACTCGATGTTTGTCTCATACTCCGAAATGAGCGTTCGAAATTCAATTGAGCCCGGCCATGGTTGTTCGGATCAGGTTGAGCAAGGGCGCAGGATAGATCCCAAACCAGATAAGCAGAACCGCGAATACGGCGAGGGCGAAGGTGCCGCCTTGAGATACGACCGGAATCGGAGCAGGGTGCTCTGCCGGGACCGAGTACAGTGCCACAACAATGCGCAGGTAGTAGAAAAGGCCGGCCACACTGGTAACGACAAGGATAATGATCGCAGGCCAGGCCGCCACAGCGGCCCCGGCGCTGAGCACGTAGAACTTGCCTAGAAAACCCATGGTTGCGGGAATGCCGGCGAGCGAAAGCAGCGCGACGGTAAAGATGCTGGCGATCACCGGCCGCCGCCAGAAGAGGCCGCGATAATCCTCCAAATCGTCGGCATCCCGCCCGGAGCCGGAGAGCACTGTCACTACTCCGAAGGCTGCGAGAATAGTCACCGTGTACGCTACCAGATAAAAGCTCACTGCCTCGATTGCCAGCGTTCCGCCCGCCAGAAACGCTACCAGCACGTAACCAAAGTGGGCGATCGAAGAGTAGGCCAGAATGCGCTTTACATTCGTCTGCTGCAGAGCGAGAAGATTGCCTGCGCACATTGAGGCAATCGCGATGATGGCGAAGACCCAGAACACAGCGCGGTACTGCAGCGCGCCCGCAACGTAGAAATAGCGCAGCAACAACGCGACCATCGCAGTCTTGGAGGTGGTGGCCACGAACGCCGCGACTGGCGCCGGGGCGCCCTCGTAAACATCTGGTGTCCACAGATGGAAAGGAACCACACCCAGCTTGAATCCGATGCCGGTGACAGTGAGCACGATCCCGGGCAGCAGAAGGCCGAGTCCGGACCCGCTTACCATGAGCTCCCGTATGCGCGAGAACGCCATACTGCCGGCATCTGCATAGATGAGGGCCGCCCCGAAGAGAAGGAATGCAGCGGAAGCCGAAGCCAGAATTAGATACTTGATTCCGGCTTCGAGCGGCTTTTTGAGGTCCGTCAGGTACGCAACCATGGCATACAAGGAGACGCTCAGAATCTCGAGTCCGAGAAGGAATGAAACAAAGTGACTGCTCGCCACCAGGACCGCGCAACCCAGTGTCGCAAACAGGAGCAGGAGGTACAGCTCTTCGCGATGGACGTCACGGTGTTCGAAGTATGGATAAGAGAGCACTGCCACAGCCGCCGCGGACGCGGTGATTAAGCCGATGTAGAACAGGGCATACCGATCCACCAGCAGCAGCGACGTGACTTGCCGCGGGACGAGCGGCACGGCAGCCCAGATGGAGGCGAAAGCGGCCATTAGTCCGATGAGCGTCAGCCCCGCCACAAGAGCATGATTGCGTTTAGCGGCAATGGTGAGCATGACCACAACTGACATGCCTGCGATCAAAAGCAACGGAAGCAAGGCGAGGATGTCGGCAGCATTCATCACTTATCTCCGCAGGGCCGCTGCGGGCATCTGCGCCGCGTGTTGCAAGTTGTTCAGAGCCGGCCCAAAGGTGTTGAACACCGGCTGCGGATAGAAACCCAGCCACAACAGGGCCACGATCATGGTCGCCATCATAAGTCCCTCCCGCGGCGTCAGATCGAAGAACTTCCAACTCTGCGTGTTTGGGCCCTGGAAAGCGCGCTGCACCATGCGCAGCGCATAAAAAGTTGACGCGAGAACGCCAAGACTCGCAACCACCGTGATGGGGATGCTAATCCGGTAAGAGCCCAGCAGCACCAGAAACTCTCCTACGAAATCGCCTAATCCCGGCAGGCCGAGCGAGGCCAGACTGAAGAAGAGCGCAGCTCCGCTCAAGCGCGGCGCCACGGTCCAGAGACCACCCATCTTTCCCAGGTCGCGGGTGTGGATGCGTTCCTGTAAACCCCCTACCAGAATGAAGAGTCCACCTGTGCTGAGCCCGTGACAGATCATCGTCATGATCGCGCCCTGGAGGGCAAGCTGGTTCCAGGAGAAAATTCCGAGCAACACAAACCCGAGGTGACTCACGCTCGTGTAGGCCACCAGGCGTTTGAGATCGGTCTGCGAGAAAGCCATCACGGCGCCGTAAATAATCCCGATTACGGCCAGCACCAGAGCGACAGGGGTGAACTCATGAGCCGCGTGCGGGAACAGAGGAATGACGAAACGCAGCAGACCGTAGGCGCCGGTCTTTAAAAGCAACCCGGCCAGAATCACGCTTCCTGCGGTCGGAGCCTCGGTGTGAGCATCAGGCAGCCAGGTGTGCAGAGGCACGACGGGCAACTTTACCGCGAAGGCGACAAAGAAACCGAGCATGATCCACAGCTCCGCACTGGAACCAAGTTGTGTGCCCAGTAGTTTCGAATATTCAAACGTGTAAACGCCGGTCGCCTGATGGTGAATAAAGTAGAGGGCCAGGATGGCGATCAGCATCAGCAGTCCGCTGCACTGGGTGAACAGGAAGAACTTCACCGCCGCATAAACGCGCCGCTCGTGGCCCCATATGACGATGAGAAAATACATGGGGATCAGCATCAGTTCCCAGGCGAAATAAAACAGGAACAAGTCGACCGCCAGGAACACCCCCACGATTCCCGCCAGAACCCACAGCAGGTTGAAGTGAAAGAAGCCGATTTGTTCGCGGATTTCCGTCCAGGAGGCCAGCACAGCCATGATGCCCAGGAAGCAAGTGAGTAGCAGCATCAGCAAGCTGAGGCCATCCACTGCAAGATGAAAGTGGATGCCAAAGCTCGGCACCCAATTCCAGTCCACTTCGGCGAGCCACAGCTTTGTGGTGCTTGAGGCCCTGCTGGCCCAGATACTCGCCGCCAGGACCAGGTCGATCGCAATCGCGACCAGCGAGATCCATCGCGGCAGTTGCGGGCTCCAGCGTGCCGTGAGCCAGGCGAGAATGCCGCCCAGCAACAGAATGCCTATTAACCAGATCAGGACCATAAAAACACCATCGCTATAAACAGCGCCGAGCCTGCGGCCATCCCGGCGGCGTACCAGCGGAGACGTCCCGTCTCGGTGTAGCTCAACCCGCGATACAACAGTTGGGTCACTCGCGCGACGCCGGTATAGAAGGCATCAACGAAATCGCTCTTGTTGATTTGTGATGCCCACACGAAGGGCTGCACAAAAGCTTTGTCGTAGATCCAGTCGAAGCCCCAGTCAGCCTCCCACCAGTCGTGCAGCGCGCGTCCGACAGGGTTCGCAACAAGAGCGTCCGCCAGGCTTCGCTTTTGGAGGTGGAACAGATAGGCAAAGTAGAGGCCAATCAGAAACAGGGATGCGGCGATGGCCTCGGAGCGGATCTCTGTCAGACCGCCGGTGTGAGCTTCGATGGTCTGCGGCAAAACCGAATGCAGGAAACCAAGTAATGGCTCTTTCAGGTATCCGCCCAGGATCGACAGGAACGCCAGCACCACGAGAGGAAGTGTCATGGCGTAGCCCGGCCGTTTGGTCACCGGTGTGCCCACCGGGCCGAAGAACACCCGGAAGATCAGGCGGAATGTGTACAGCGCCGTCATCAGGGCCCCAACCATTGCTGCAATCCAGAGTCCTATCTGTCCCTGTTGCGCCGACCAAGCTTGCCAAATGATCAGGTCTTTACTGAAAAAGCCAGCGGTAATGAATGGAAGGCCTGCGAGAGAACAACCGGCGATGAGGAAAGTCCAAAAAGTGACGGGCAGCTCTTTGCGCAGCCCGCCCATCCGGAAGATGCTGTGTTCGTCATGCAGCGCATTGATGATCACGCCAGCCCCTAAAAAGAGGAGGGCCTTGAAGAACGCATGGGTCATGAAGTGAAAGATGGCCGCTTGCCAGGCGCCAATGCCCAGGGCGAGAAACATGTAACCGATCTGGCTGACCGTAGAGTAGGCGAGCACGCGCTTGATGTCGTGCTGCGTAAGCGCGCTAAAGCCGGCGAGCAGCAACGTGACCGTACCGACGATCGCTACGGCGAATTGAGCCGATGGCGCCAGCGCAAATAGGACGTGCGTGCGCGCGATCAGATAAACGCCTGCGGTAACCATCGTAGCCGCGTGGAGGAGAGCGCTCGTCGGAGTAGGGCCGGCCATCGCATCCGGCAACCAAACCTGCAGCGGGAGCTGCGCTGATTTTCCGACCGCACCACCTAGCAGCAGCAGCGCTGCTATCACCGCATAGCTGGATCCCACCGGCCACTGTTCAGAAGCGCGCTGCATCAGATCCTGAATCTGCAGCGTTCCCAAGCGCGTAAACAGCAGAAACAAGCCCAGTGACATCGCAGTATCGCCCACGCGGGTCACAATGAAGGCCTTACGACCCGCCCTGCCGTTCGCAGGATCGCGGTACCAGAACCCGATCAGCAGATAACTGCACAACCCGACGCCTTCCCACCCGAGATAGAGAAGTAGAAGGTTATCCGCCAGCAGCAGGGTAAGCATCGCCGCGACGAACAGGTTCATGTAAGCGAAGAAGCGGCTGTAGCCCTCGTCTTCAGTCATGAACTCAGCCGAGTAAACGTGAATCAGGAAGCCGACGAAAGTGACTACCAGCACCATCACGAGCGACAGCGCATCGAGATGCAAACCAATCTGCG
>Ga0335081_10014808_pt1 | contig 12618 bp, 11 predicted proteins | sample Lox_Sample_35_FD_206713 | JGI IMG/M metagenome (GOLD analysis project Ga0335081, IMG submission 206713) | Soil microbial communities from Loxahatchee National Wildlife Refuge, Florida, United States - Lox_Sample_3.5 | ecosystem: Environmental > Terrestrial > Soil > Wetlands | place: USA...
CCCCGCGAGCCAAAGGGCGCCAGCGCTGTCTGGACTGAGGAGCGAGGAGCCTGCGACGAGCGACGAGGGAAGGCAGCGCCAGTGAAGGGGGATGGGGAGGTGGGTGGGGCCCGGAGGCGAGCGGGACAGCGGAGCTAGCCCTGACGGAGCCAGCTGAGCGGCGGCTCGGACCGGGAAGCCCCGGAGCAGCCGGAAGTCCCGCAATCCCGCTCCGGCGGCAGGTGCTGGCAGTCGCACCAGGTGCCGCCCGGGCACTCCTCGTGGTGCCGTTTCCGGCACGAGAGGCAGATCATGTCTCCATTGTGCGGCTCCGTCCTGGCATCGCGTCCCTCGACGCGGGTAAATCCCGGACATGAGCCAGGGCGAGTCCATGCTCCCCTTCCCGGACCGACGAGCCGCCGGGACCTTGCTCGCGGAACGGCTCACCCGCACCGAGGTGCTTGATAATTGGGCCGAACGGGCTATGGTGCTTGCCCTGCCCAGGGGCGGCGTTGCCGTGGCGAGGCAAGTCGCCGCCGTCCTGGAGGTGCCGCTGGACGTCATCGTGACCCGCAAAATCGGCTATCCGCGTCAGCCGGAACTCGGCGTGGGCGCCATCGCCGAGGGCCTGGGAACGGCCGTCTACGATGCCGGCCTCCTCGGGCGGCTGTCGCTTTCCCCCGCCGACCTGGCCCCGGTCGTCACCGCCGAGCGGGCCGAACTGGCCAGGCGGGTGCGGGTGTACCGGGGCGGCCGCCCGCTGCCGCGGGTGGCGGGATGGTGCGTGATCGTGGTGGATGACGGCCTGGCGACCGGCGTGACCGCACGGGCCGCGCTGCGATCGCTGCGCGCGGCGCACGCGGCCTACCTGGTGCTGGCGGCTCCGGTCGCGGCCCCCGCCGCGGCCGAGGAGATGCGCGCGGAAGCCGACCGGGTGGTCATCTTGGCGACGCCCCACCGGTTCCGGTCCGTGGGGCAGTGGTACACCTCGTTCAAGCAGCTCACCGACGCCGATGTGCTGGCCCTGCTGGCCTGACCCTCAGCCGGCCTCATCGCTGCCCGGGCGCGGTAGTGTCCTGACGGCTCAGTCCTGGCGGCGCTTCCCTAGGCGGCGTTGGCGCGCCGCATGCGGCGACGGCGCTCGGCCGAACGCTCATCCTCGTTGAGGCCACCCCACGTGCCGTACTTCTCCGGCCGCGACACCGCGTAGTTCAGGCATTCGAGCCGAACCGGGCAAGCAGCGCAGACCCCCTTGGCCTTGCGCTCCCTGATCTCACGCTCCGGCTGGCGCTCGCCGTCCGGACCGAAGAAGAGCAGCAGGTCCTCGCCCTTGCACGCGGCAGCATCTTGCCACCCCCAGTTCGGGCGGGGAAGCACAGCAGACTGCCGACGTACCTGAGACATGGATCAATCACCTCAACCAAGAAGCATCAAATAGTGCGTTACAGTAGTAGAGCGTCAGGCTCGTGAACACGCGAACCAGTCCTGTCCGAAGCCTCCGTCGCAAGATACAACGCGTCTTCGTGACGTGGTGTTCCCGTGCACCGGTACGGCGATCTTGTGAGCAAGTGGTTACCATACCGAACGGCTGGCGCCGGCGTGTCGGTTCACCCGTCCTGTTAACCGTCACGCAGGCCGCTGCGTGCCCGTCGACAATGATGCCACCCGCGATAGCGGTCTTGCACGCGGGGTGGCGAAATTCCCTGCCTGAATTCCGGCCTGCAGCTAGCCTGCTGGTGAGTGTGCGTGACGAACTGGACAACGCGAAGGGAGCAAGACCACGATGGGCACCATGTCAGCGCCGGATGCAGCCCCGCTGCCCCGGCTCGGCGAGGTCTTCTTCGACGTGCGCGGCAGCTCCCGCAGCATGCGCCTGAGCTGGTACGCCGACACCGGAGTCTCCGTCTTCAGCATCTGGCAGGGCGGCACCTGCACCGGTACGTTCCGGCTGCCGATGGAGGAGCTGCCGAGGCTGATCGACGCCCTGCAGCGCGGCGTGCAGGCCCCTGACCCCAGAGATCCTCGCGGTTCGGGGGCTTACGCGAGCCAGCTTCCCGGCGCGCCGACCGACCCGAGGCTGACCGCCCTGCCGGGTGGTTACGGCGGCGGCCGCGACACTGATTTCACCGGCCCGGTGACCGGGGACTTCCGCGCGGTGCGGCCCGACGATCCGGCCGGCGCGATGGTGTTCAGCCCCGCGCCCGTCCAAAGTCCCCGGGCGCTGCCGCCGGGCCCGCTGGCGCTGCCGCCCGCCTCGTCGTCGAGCCCGCAGAGCGCCCAGGAGTATCCCGAGCCTTACTACCCGGAGCAGCGCTATCAGGAGCAGCGGTCCGGGCGGCTCTCCGCCGAGGGCTACGGCGACACCACCCATTCCTACCCCGAGCAGGGCCAGTACGGCGAACAGGGCCAGTACGGCGAACAGGGCCAGTACGGCGGCGAGTACGCCCAGCAGGGGTACCAGGACCGTGGCTACGGCGACCAGCAGCAGGGATACGGTAACCAGGGATACGGCTATGCCGACCAGGGCTATGCCGACCAGGGGTACGCCGACCAGTACCGCGAGCAGGGATACAGCGACCAGGGCTACGGGGACCAGGGCTACCAAGAGCAGGGCTACGTCGGCCAGGGGTACAGGGACCAGGGGTACGCCGGGCAGGGTTACCCGGATCAGGGTTATACCGCCCAGGGATACGGCGGGCAGCCGTCGGCCGGCTCCGACCGGGGTTACGCCTCCTCTTCCTCATACCCGGGCCAGCAGTATGACGACGGGTCTTATCAGGGCCAGGGCTACCGCACGGGCTCCTATGCCGGTCAGGGCTATGACAGCGGCGCCCACGACGACCGCGGCTACTCCGGGCCGGGTAACCAGGACCGGGCCTACCCCGAGGACGCCTACCAGGACCAGCGTTACCAGGACCAGGGCTACCAGGGGCAGCGATACCAAGACCAGCGCTACGAAGACCAGGCTTATCAGGGCCAGGCTTATCAGGGCCAGGCTTATCAGGGCCAGGCTTATCAGGACCAGGGCGGCCGCCCGGAGCAGGGATACGAAGAGTACGGCTACTCGGGTCCGGCTAACCGGGGATACGAGGGCGGCGGGAGCTACTCCAGTCCCGGGTACCCGGACCAGGGCTACGGGGACCAGCGCTACCAAGAGCAGGGCTACCAGGACGCCAGCACCCCGGCCTACCCGGATCAGGGATACAGCGAGTACGGACACACCGAGCAGGATTACCAGGGCCAGGGTGACGCCGAGTCCTACCCGGACCAGGGGTACAGCACCTTCGGCTACGGCGGGCAGGACCAGTCCTACGGACGCGGGCAGTACCCGGATCAGGACCCGGAGACCACCGCGAGCCAGCAGGCCATCTCCTCGTTCCCCTACAAGACAGATCCGCCCGCTCGCCGGGAACAGAGGCGGCGGCGCGGGCGTTACTAGGTATCAGCCGGTGCGGCTGTGTCCCCCGGGCCGCACCTATTGCCCTCGCGGAATACCGTTCGGCTGGAGCCGCGTTGCGCCTTTCGCCGAGAGGCGACCTCCGCACCGGTCAGCGTGACGAAGGGCCGGCTGGTCTTCCAGTCGGCCCTTCGTTCTGCCTGCCCGCGCTTCCTACGTGGGCCCGGCCGGCCGGGGCTGCGGCTGTTCGGGGCCGCCCGGCGTGCCCGACCTGCCGTCGGCGACCTCCTGGGGATTCCCCGGGACGGGCGGGATGGGGCCGACGACGGCGTTGAGCACCTGCGAGTTGGGGATGGACATCACGCTGCCGTCAGTGTCGAAGCGGACGTAGGTGATGCCGATATCGGTCACGATGCCGTCGAGGATGCCGCCGAGCGCGCCGGCCCGCAACCGCACCGCGTCTCCCACCTTGAACGGCCTGGCGAGGACCAGCACCAGCCCGGCGAACACGTTGCCGAGCGCCTGCTGGGCCGCGATGCTGACGAAGACCGTGGTGAGCGCTCCGCCGAGGACGAGCTGGGCGACCGGAACGCCGAACAGCACGAGCGCGATCAGCAGCGTCGTGAACGCGCCGACGATCAGGATGGCGTACCGGATGATGGCGGCATGCGCCCGGCCGGCCTTCGGCTCGAGCAGGTCCCGCGCCTTCCCGGCCAGGCCGTAGGTCGCCACGGACCCGAAGATGAGGAACAGCGCGGCGGTGCCGTAGAGGATGAACTGGTTGGTCAGATAACTCGTGCCGGCGAAGGTGGACTTACCGTGGCTCGCCCGGTGGGAGATGACCGCGCAGGTGATCGCGAGCGCCAGCGCGATGATCGACTTCCATGGTCTCGTCTTGCGCTTGACGCGCTCCACCTGCACCGATAGGTCGATCTGCCTCCCGTTCTGCACCCGTGCTCCTCCCTGCGCGACTATGTCGTCCGCCTAACGCTATCCGGGTCCAGGACGGCCTGGCCGGGCCGCCGGGTGATTCGCCGGGCAGGCAAAACGCTGGGGACCAGGCCACGACGGCCTGGTCCCCGGTAATGATCTGATCTGGGCTCAGCTGATCAGTGGGCTGCCCACGGGGAACTTGAGCTTGCCGCCCGCGATGCCCCTCGAGACAAGAGCCGCCGAGGCGTACCAGGCGACCAGCGCGGTGAGTATGCCGACATAGCCGCCGAACTTGATCGTTCCGGTGGGGAGCAAGGCCGCGCCAGCGGTGAAGTTACCGATGCACAGGATGATCTCGGTGAGCTCCAAGGTGAGGAAGACCGCGAACACCGCCAAGTTCACCTGAGTGCTCAGGATCAGCATGTAGGTGTTGAAGATGGCGAACACGAGCAATATCCAGCCCAGGTCGTGATTGAGCGACGTGACCGTTGCCGCCAGGGTGCTCGGCTTGATGGCCGCGACCGCCGGGTTCGCGACGAGCAGGACCCACAGGCCGAGGCCGAGCCAGAAGCCGCCGTAGGTGGAGAACGCGGTGGCACCGAACACGTTCCTGTTGCGGAACTCCCACATGCCGGCCAGCAGCTGGACGGTCCCGCCATAGGCGAAGGCATAGCCAAGCCACGCGTTGCCGGTGGCATGGGTCATCCAGCCGGCATTCTTGGCCGACAGCAGGAACGTGGTGAGGGCAAAGGCGGCGAGCCCTAGCGGGGCTGGGTCGGCAATGCCGGAGACAGGGGCAGGTGCGACAGTAGGCTGGACAGTTCGGTCTTCGCTGACGCTCAAGTCGATCCCTCCTAGTGAGGAGTGGTTCGCCCGGCTCTCGGCTTACCACGCGGCGGTCGAGAGGGCGGGGCGCTCGTCTTTACTGCGTTGCTGGCGTGAAGACCTTGTCGTACGCACCAAAACCTTCGCGCCAAAACCTTCTTCTGGTCACATCCGGCACAGATTGACCAGATGAATGATTCGCCAACAGCGTAACGCCACGTGCGTTAAGGTGCGAGACCTAAGTCCCTGACTTTCTGGTAATCATGCGGATGACGCCTGATGACGGTGCTCCCGATCCGCTTTGAGCGGCTTTGAGCCCGGAATTCCGGATAAACCACGTCGGCAAAGAGGATCTTCGCCGGGCGCCGCCCCGGCGTCGGCGCCGCGCAGTGCCAGGAACGCCGGATCGCGGTGCTGCGGGATCGGCTGGGCTGAGCGCTGCCAGCGTGGCCGGAGCCGCCCCGGCGGGCGCGGGCGTGGCGAGGTCCTGGGAGTCGCAAGCCCAGCCCGTCATCCTGGTGGGTTCTGGCGGGTGCTGGGTTAGGATCGAAAGGAGCACGAGGAAGGGTCCGCGCCGATGACCGACCGACCGATCCGCGCGTCCGACAAAGAGCGGGACAGCGTTGTCGACGTCCTCCGGGATGCGTACACGGAAGGCCGGCTGACGCTGGAGGAGTTCGAGGAGCGCACCTCGGCGGCCTACGCCTCGAAGACCTGGGGCGACCTGCGCGAGCTTACGGCGGACCTGCCCGTCCAGCCGGTGCTCGGCGCTGACCTGCTGCAACGGCAACTGCATGCGCAGCACGTCCCGCAGCAGATGGTGCCGTCGCTGCCCCGGTCCCGTCATGGCGGCCGTGACCGTCCGCTGGGCAGGCTGCTGCCGGTCATCTTCGTCTGGATCATGATCGCGGCGGCGGCCGGATCGCCGGACACCGCGGCGGCGCTCTCGGTCGTGTTCATCTGCCTGCTGGCGTGCCGGGTAGGCTACGGAGGACGCTGACAACCGTCAGTGACGGCCGGCGCGCTGGCCCGCGTCATTCGCGGTAATGCCCATCTCCTGCCTGGGCAGGCGGCTACTATGAGTCGGCCAGCGTGGCGAAAACGCGCAGGCCTGCTTGATCACCCGGGGCCTGCGGGATCAGCGAAAGGGTCAGAGGAGTTCCTGCAGGCTAAAGGAGTCAGGAGGCGGTCGTTGTCGAACGCGACCACCGGCAGCGACCGGGTGGTTCCCGGTCAGCTTCCGCCTGAGGAGGAGCGGGTCCCGCGCCTGGCGCGGCTCAGCCGCCCGGCGGTGACGCACTGGCAGTTCACCATCGTCGTGGCCGCCGCCATCGTGGTGCGGATCATCGTGATCCTCGGCTATCCGCCGATCCTGTGGTTCAACGATTCGTACAACTACGTGTACGACGCCGTGACGCATATCCCCGACGCGATCCGGCCGAACGGCTACCCGTTCCTCATCAGCCTGCTGCTGCCCCTGCACAACGCCTATCCGCTGGCCGTGCTGCAGGCGGCGATGGGGGTCGCCATGGGCATCCTCATCTACGCGCTGCTCCGGCACCGCGGACTGCCCTGGTGGGGGGCGATCCTGCCCGCGCTCCCTGTCCTGTTCGACTCCTACGAGCTGCACCTCGAGCACATGGTCACCGCGGACACGCTGTTCATCTTCCTCGGGACCGTCGCCGTCGTGATCCTCTGCTGGAGTGACCGCCCGTCGGTCCCGGTGATGGCCGTCGCCGGGCTGCTCATCGGCTACGCCACCCTGGTGCGGTCGGTCGGCCAGCCGCTGCTCGTGGTGGTCCTGCTGGCCATGCTGGCCCGGCGGGTGGGCTGGTGGCGCCTGGTCACCTTGCTCGTCGCCGGGGTGGTGCCCATCGCGGCGTACATGGCCTGGTTTCACGCCAGTTACGGAAACTATGCGCTGACCGAGTCCTCGGGCACCTTCCTGTACAGCCGGGTCAGCACCTTCGCCGAGTGCTCCACGATAAACCCGCCGGCCGATACCCGGGCGCTGTGCGACCCGACGCCGCCGTCCCTGCGCCCGCCGTCCGGGGATTACCTGTGGGTCAGTTTCGAGCTGTGGCCCGCCAACCACATCGGCACCCCGCTGTACCAACTGGACAAGTCCGCCGACGTCTCGATGCGGTTCACGCCGCAGGTCAACGGCATGGCGGAGAAGTTCGCGAAGGAAGCGATCCTCGCCCAGCCGTATGACTACCTGCGCGTGGTGATGCACGACACGCTGCACACCTTCGGCTGGAACCGGCAGCCCGACCCGAACAACTACTACGGGAACGGCCCGGCCTTCCGGTTCGTGTCGGGCCGCACCCTGAACAAACTGATCCCCTGGTGGGCCACCCTCCAAGTCCCCAAGGACGCTCAGGCAGTTCAGACGTACAAGGCGCGCCAGGACTTCGGCGGCCCGGGGCTCGGCCAGACCAGCGCGGTCCAGCCGTGGCAGCGGCTGCTCCAGATCTACCAGCGGTACTTCTACCTGCGCGGCGCGCTGCTCGGCCTGATCGTGATCATCGGCGCGGCGGGCGTGCTGGCCCGCTGGCGCCGCTGGGGCGGCATCGGCCTGCTGCCCTGGCTGGTCGGGGCGCTGATGATCGTGCTCCCGCCGATGACCGCCGGGTTCAGCTACCGGTACGTGCTCGCCGCGGTGCCCGCCGCCTGCCTGGCCGCCGGCCTTGCCTTCGCCCGTCGGCCAGGGGACAAGTCAGTGGGCGCCCTGGCGGCCGATCTGCGGCGGCACGGTGGCCGCGGCGTCGCTGTCGATCAGGAATAGCGTCCGCTGCCTGCCGCGGGCGCCCGCGGCGGGTACCTGAACCGGCCCGGCATCGGACAGCGCCAGCGCGACCGCGTTAGCCTTCTCCTCGCCCGAGGCGAGGATCCAGACCTCGCGGGCGGCCTGGATCGACGGCAGGGTCAGGGACAGCCGGGTCGGCGGGGGCTTGGGCGAACCCCGCACCGCCACGACCGGCCGTTCGTCGTAGAGCGCGGGCATGCCGGGAAACAGCGAGGCGACGTGCGCCTCGGGACCGATGCCGAGCATCAGCACGTCGAATGCGGGCACCGGGCCGTGGTCTTCGGGCCTGGTCGCGGCGGCCAGCCACGACGCGTACCGGGCGGCGGCCGCCTCCGGGTCGTCGCCGTCAGGCCCGTCGGGTCCCGGCATGGGATACACCCGGGCCGGGTCGGCGTCCACATGGTCAAGCAGGGCCGAGCGCGCGCCGGTCTCGTTCCTGTCCGGATGCCCGGCCGGGACGAACCGCTCGTCTCCCCACCAGATATCCAGGTGCCGCCAGTCGATCGCGTCCCGGGCCGGGGCGGCGGCGAGTTCGTCGAGCACCGCGGTGCCGATGCCGCCCCCGGTCAGCACCACCGACGCGGTGCCGCGCGCGGCGACCGAGTCGACCAGCCTGGTGACCAGGCGCGCGGCGACGGCCTGGGCGAGCAGCTTGGCGTCCCGGTGCACGATCACCTCGGGCACGCTCACTGGCTGGACCCCCCGTTTCCGCCTCTGGCCAGGGCACGCAGCGTCTCGGCGTAGACCTCGTCGGGCTCGAGCCTGCGCAGTTCCTCGGCGATCAGGTCGGGCGCGTCCCGCCGGTGCAGCGCCACCCGGCGTTCCGGCCGCCCGGGCCAGGTCAGGGTGGCGTTGCGGCCGTCCGGCCGGGACAGCGAGACCTTCCCGTCCGGCGTCTCGAAGCTGACCTCGGTGATCCCGGGGCCGCCGGACTCGCCCCGCTGGACCGCGATGCCGAGCCGCAGCCCGAGCCAGGCCGCGATCAGGTCCGCGCTCGGGTTGTCCGGCTCGGCCAGGACCTCGCCGCTGACCAACTCGGGGTAGGGCTGGTCCAAGGTGGCGGCGAGCAGCGAGCGCCACGGCGTCGACCGGGTCCAGCTCAGGTCGGTGTCACCCGGCTGGTAGGCCTTGGCCAGGGTCAGCAGCATGTCCTTGGGTGCCTCGCTGGCGGCCGCGTCGGTCACCCGGCGCTGGGCCACCGTGCCGAGCGGATCCGCGGCCGGCGCCGGCGGGGCCTCATCCGGCCACCAGGTGACCACGGGCACGTCGGGCGCGAGCAGCGGCGCCACCACCGAGTCGGCGTGCTGGCCGAGGGGGCCGTACATGCGGAGCAGGATGGTCTCGCCGGGACCGGTCTCGCCCACCCGGATCTCGGCGTCGAGCCGGGACTCGGCCTTGGGCTTGCGGGTGATGACCGCCAGGACGCGGCTCGGGTGCTCGCGGCCGGCCTGGCTGGCCGCGCGGACGGCGTCGTACTGCGCGGCCTCGTCGGTGACGATGATCAGCGTCAGCACCGTGCCGGAGGCCGGGCCGCCCATGCGGCGGCGGGCCTGGGTGAGCGCCTCGTGGATCGCGCCGGTGGTGGTGTCGGTCAGGTCGATGGTCATCGCGGCCTCCTCATAGCCGGCGCCATGCGCGGCCGTCCCGGGCCATCATCGCCTCGGCCGACGGGGGACCCGCCGAACCGGCCGGATACTGCTCCGGCTTGGTGTAGGAGGCCCAGAATTCCTCCACCGGGTCGAGGATCCGCCAGCCGAGCTCGACTTCGGCCTGCCGGGGGAACAGCGGCGGGTCGCCGATGAGGACGTCGAGCAGCAGCCGCTCGTAGGCCTCCGGGCTGGACTCGGTGAAGGACTCGCCGTAGGCGAAGTCCATGTTCACGTCCCGCACCTCCATGGCCGTGCCCGGCACCTTGGAGCCGAACCTGACCGTGATGCCCTCGTCCGGCTGGATCCTGATCACCAGCGCGTTCTGGCCGAGTTCCTCCGTGTCGGTGGCGGAGAACGGCAGGTGCGGCGCGCGCTGGAAGATCAGCGCGATCTCCGTCATCCGGCGCGGCAGCCGCTTGCCCGCCCGCAGGAAGAACGGGACCCCGGCCCAGCGCCTGGTGTCGATGCCGAGCCGTAGCGCGGCGTAGGTCTCGGTGCGCGAATCCGCCGGGATGCCCTCCTCCTCGAGGAAGCCGTGCACCTGGCGTCCGCCCTGCCAGCCGGCCGCGTACTGCCCGCGCGCGGTGCCGGTGGCGAGATCGGCGGGCAGCCGGATCGCGGAAAGCAGCTTCTCCTTCTCCATCCGCAGCGAGTCCGCGTCGAACGCGGCCGGCTCCTCCATGGCGATCAGCGCCATCAGCTGCAGCAGGTGGTTCTGGATCACGTCGCGGGCGGCGCCGATGCCGTCGTAGTAGCCGGCCCGGCCGCCGATGCCGATGTCCTCGGCCATGGTGATCTGCACGTGGTCGACGTAGCCGCGGTTCCAGATCGGCTCGTACATCTCGTTGGCGAACCGCAGCGCCAGGATGTTCTGCACCGTCTCCTTGCCGAGATAGTGGTCGATGCGGAACACCGCGTTCGGCGGGAAGACCCCTTCCAGGGTGGCGTTCAGCTCCCGCGCGCTGGCCAGGTCGTGGCCGAACGGCTTCTCGATCACCACCCGCCGCCAGCCGCCATCCTGGTCGGACAGGCCGCTGCGCTTGAGCTGCTGCACCACCACGGGGAACTGGCCCGGCGGGATCGACAGGTAGAACGCGTAGTTCCCGCCGGTGCCCCGCTCGGCGTCCAGTTTCCTGACGGTATCGGCCAGCATGTCGAACGCCGCGTCGTCGGAGAACGAGCCCGATACGAACCGGACGCCCTCGCTGAGCTGCTGCCACACCGCGTCGCGGAACGGCGTCCGGGCGTACTGCTTCACCGCCTCGTAGGTGAGCTGGGCGAAGTCCTCGTCGGCCCAGTCCCGGCGGGCGAAGCCCACGAACGAGAAGCCCGGCGGGAGCAGCCCGCGGTTGGCCAGGTCGTAGATGGCCGGCATGAGCTTCTTGCGCGCCAGGTCACCGGTAACCCCGAACATGACGAGCACGCACGGGCCGGCCACCCGGGGAATGCGCCGGTCGCGCGGGTCACGAAGCGGATTGCGTGATGCGGACATCTCATGCAATCCCGCGATGACGCCGGGGTTGGCCGGGGCCAGGCCCTGGTCGGCCGTCACTCAGAGCCCCATGTTCGTTCTGATCGTGTCGAGCAGTTCGTTCCACGACGCCTCGAATTTGGCTACTCCCTCGTCCTCGAGCACCTGCACCACGTCGTCGTAGCTGATGCCGAGCTCCTCCAGGTCGGCGAAGACCTGCCGGGACTCGTCATAGGTGCCGTGCACCGTGTCGCCGCGCAGCTCGCCGTGATCCGCGGTGGCCTTGATGGTGGCCTCGGGCATGGTGTTGACCGTGTCGGCGACGACCAGGTCGACCACGTACATGGTGTCGGGGAACGACGGGTCCTTGGTGGAGGTCGAAGCCCACAGCGGCCGCTGGATGTTCGCCCCGCTGGCGGCCAGCGCCTGCCAGCGCTCCCCGGCGCACTTCTTCTCGAACAGCTCGTAAGCCAGCCGCGCGTTCGCGATGGCCGCCTTGCCGCGCAGCGCGATGGCCTCGGGCGTGCCCAGCTTGTCGATCCTGCCGTCGACCTCGGTGTCCATCCGGCTGACGAAGAAGGACGCCACCGAGCGGATCTGGGACAGGTCCCGCCCGGCCGCCCTGGCCTTCTCCAGGCCCGCCATGTAGGCGTCGATGACCTCGCCGTGCCGCTCCAGGGAGAAGATCAGCGTCACGTTCACGCTGATGCCCTCCGAGATGCACTGCGTGATCGCGGGCAGGCCCTCCCTGGTGGCGGGGATCTTGATGAACAGGTTGGGCCGGTCCACGAGCCACCACAGCGCCCGGGCCTCGGCGATGGTCTTCTCGGTTTCCCTGGCCAGTCTCGGGTCCACCTCGAGGGACACCCGGCCGTCGAGCCCGCTGGTCGCGTCGTACGCCGGGCGGAGCACGTCGCAGGCCCAGCGGATGTCGTAGGCGGTGATCGCCCTGGATGCCTCTTCCACCGTCACGCCGCGGATCTTCAGGTCGGCGACCTGCTCGTCGTAGGCGGAGCCGGCGGACAGCGCCTTGGCGAAGATCGTCGGGTTGGAGGTCACGCCGACCACGTGATAGTCGTCGATGAGCGACTGCAGGTTGCCGGTACGCAGCCGGTCACGGCTGATGTCGTCCAGCCACACCGACACCCCGGCCTCGGACAGCTGCCCGAGAACGTCAACTGACACCGTTGCTTCCTTTCCCTGCGCGGCCGGGGCTGGTTCTTAGGCCCGGGCCAGACTGTCGCGTGCGGCTGCGGCTACCTGCTCCGCGGTGATGCCAAACTCCTGGTAGAGCGTCTTGTAATCGGCCGATGCGCCGAAGTGGTCTACTCCGATTGAAGCGCCCGCTTCCCCGGTGAACAAGCGCCAGGGCGGCGTAATACCCGCCTCCACCGACACCCGCGCGCGGATGGCCGGGGGCAGGACCTCGTCGCGGTAGGACTCGTCCTGATCGTGGAACCATTCCACGCACGGCATGGACACCACCCGGGCCGAGACGCCGTCTGCGGCCAGCTGGTCACGGGCCTCGAGGGCGATCGGGACCTCGCTGCCGGTG
>Ga0335081_10014809_pt1 | contig 12618 bp, 13 predicted proteins | sample Lox_Sample_35_FD_206713 | JGI IMG/M metagenome (GOLD analysis project Ga0335081, IMG submission 206713) | Soil microbial communities from Loxahatchee National Wildlife Refuge, Florida, United States - Lox_Sample_3.5 | ecosystem: Environmental > Terrestrial > Soil > Wetlands | place: USA...
GACTGGGCGATAAGGGACGCGGCGGACAGAAATGCAACGACTACGGTTACTGCGACCAATCTGAATTGGCGCATTGGCGCGGTTCTCCTTGTGGGATAGTGCTGATTTTGCTCTTTAGACTGTGCGGGACAATGTAACACGGCGTTGGGGAATGTGCTTGAGATGCTCATCGGGTTTCTTGGTTGCGTCATCCGGAGCGCAGCCGCTTGTCAGGCGGAGCGGAGAGCCTGCCCTGAGCCGCATGACGAAGGGATCCGTCGCGCGCCACATCGGCGATGCAAGCGAGATCCCACGCCCCGCTGGACAAAAAGCGCGGGACTTCGGATGACGCACTTCCGAATAGCTGGCGCGATACAATTCTGGGAAACTTGAAGTGGCATTGGGGAATCAGAATCATGCGGCGGATCACGGCCTTGTTACATACAAAAGACGACGAGCGGCGGATTGGCCGATGCCTGGAGACGCTCTATCCGTGCGACGACATTGTGGTCGTCGATCACGGATCGAGCGATCAGACCATGCGCGTGGCGCGGGAGTACGGAGCCAGGATAGTCGCGGGGAAAAATGGCGCGGCTGCGAATGAATACGCGCAAGGCGCTGCGACCGAATGGATTCTGTGCCTCGATCCGCGAGAGTCGTTGACCGAGGGGCTAGCGGCGTCTTTGTATGATTGGAAGTCGCGGAGTCATGCCGGTGGCGATGCGGCATTTGCTGTCCGTCTGCGCGAAGAAACCAGGGACGGCTGGCTTCAGGATGCGACGACGCATACTCGGCTGGTGCCTTCGCACTGGAATGATTGGGAAGGACTGTTTCCGGTGAAGCGACCGTCGGCGGTCGCGCTGGAAGGCGAACTGCTGCGGTTTGTGTTTCCGTAAAGCAGTTTCTCACCACGGACGCTCAGAGGCACGGAGAAAGTAAAGGCAGCGCGTCCGGATTCTTTTTAGCGGTTAGCAATTCCCCGCTCGGAAACCCCTACATTCGACGGTCACATCCGGTTGTGATTTGGGTCACAGTCGAGTGGTCCGACCACGCCTAGACTGCGCTGTTGTGGCAATTTTGGGCTTCATCCGCCCGGGAGGAAGATATGCGTGTAATGAAATTCATCAGTGTAGCAGCAGTCTGGGTCATCATTTCGGCATTCGCCGCTGGGCAGAACGCCCCGGCACAGGGTTCTGCGACCGTCAAACATGTTCCGATCACGAATACTCCGTCGAATTCGGGAAAAGTGATGTTCAATAATTATTGCGCGGTTTGTCACGGAGCGGACGCGAAGGGCAACGGACCGGCCGCTTCGGCGATGAAGACTTCGCCGACGGACCTGACGGCTCTGGCAAAGAATAATGGCGGAAAGTATCCTGCAGCGCACGTGGCCGCGGTGATTAAGGGACAGGCCACATTGCCATCTCACGGCAGCCAGGACATGCCAGTGTGGGGACCGCTATTCTCAAGCATCGATCAGGGACGCGAAGGCCAAGTGCAACAGAGGATCGCGAATCTTGTGGCGTATATCGAGAGCCAGCAGGCAAAGTAGTTGGCGGACATAGTCCGGCCGTCAACGGCTCTGGATGCTGCAGTCCCACCCTACGAAAACCACGTAGGGTGGGGCCTCCATCCAGGCATCACCTGCAGAGCGGAACGGTATAATTGCCCGACGGATGCCTCTCTCCCCAGGTACGAGACTCGGTCCTTACGAGATTCAATCGGCGCTCGGAGCCGGCGGGATGGGCGAGGTGTATCGGGCGCGAGACACCCGTCTTGAGCGCTCGGTCGCCATCAAAATTCTTCCCTCTCATCTCTCGGAAGATCCCGAAGCGAGGCAGCGATTCGACCGCGAGGCGCGGACGATTTCTTCGCTGAATCATCCCAACATCTGCACGCTTCACGACATCGGTCAGCAAAACGGCGTCGACTTCCTGGTGATGGAATATCTGGAGGGCGAGACGCTGGCGGACCGCCTACGCAAAGGTCCGCTGCCCGTCGAGCAACTCCTGCGATATGGAATCGAGATCTGCGACGCGCTGGAGAAGGCACACCGCAGCGGCGTGGTGCATCGCGACTTGAAGCCGGGCAACATCATGCTGACCAAGGGCGGCGCCAAGCTGATGGATTTCGGGCTGGCAAAGACGGCCGCTGTTACCTCGGCCACGTCTTCGAGCCTTACGGTGACGATGTCGACTCCGGTAGGAAGCCATCCCCTCACGGCACAAGGCGCGGTTGTGGGTACATTCCAGTACATGTCGCCGGAGCAGGTGGAGGGCAAGGAAGCCGACGCGCGTTCGGACATTTTCGCCTTGGGAGCTGTGCTGTACGAAATGGCGACAGGCAAGCGAGCCTTTGAGGGAAAGACGGCGGCGAGCGCGATGGCCGCCGTGCTCGAGCGAGATCCAACTCCCATCTCTTCTCTGCAACCCGGAACTCCGCCAGCACTCGAGCGGCTCATCAAGATCTGCATGGCGAAGGATCCGGACGAGCGCTGGCAGACGGCGCACGACGTGAAACTGCAACTCAGGCAGATCGCCGAAGGTGGATCGCAGACGAGCGTGCCGGTGTTGCCCATAGTGCGACGCAAGAGCAGTCCCCCGTTGGCATGGGTGATGGCAGTTCTGGTGGTGGGAACGGTGGCGGCGCTTTCGGTGGCGTACGTGGAAAGTCACAAAGAACCGCCAACGCTACGGCTCATGGTGAATCCGCCGGAAAAGACGCAGTTCAATTTGTCGGGGGATTCGGGCGGGCCCGCGGTGATCTCGCCCGATGGGCGATCACTCGTATTCTCGGCGACCAGCGACGGCGTTTCGCGACTCTATCTGCGGCCGCTCGATTCAATTACGGCTCAGCCGCTTCCTGGAACGGAAGGAGCGACTTTTCCCTTTTGGTCGCCCGACAGCCGATCAGTTGCATTCTTCACCTCGGACAAGCTCAAGCGAATCGATGTCGATGGGACCGCTCCGTTGACGATCTGCGATGCGGCACTGGCACGCGGCGGAAGCTGGGGGCCGGACGGCACGATTCTGGCGGCGCTTTCTTACAACACCGGCATCTCGCGAGTATCGGCGAATGGCGGCGCGCCGACTCTCATTACCAAGGTGGACAATAGCGTATACACATCCGATCGCTGGCCGTGGATACTGCCCGACGGAAAACACTTCCTTTATAACGCTGTGAATCACACCATACAGACAAGCCCGAATACGGCTGTTTTTTACGCCTCGATTGATGGGAAAGAAAATCGTCTCTTGTTCCACTCATTGTCGAGCGCAATCTACGCGTCGGGACAACTACTCTCGATGCGCGACAACTCACTGGTCGCGCAATCGTTCGACCCTGGCAGCGGAAAATTCTCCGGGGAGCCTGAGATTTTGAGTGAGAACGCACAGTACGATGGTGCGCTGTGGCGCGAGAATGTGAGCGCATCCAACAACGGCCTGCTCGTCTATGCCTCTGGCTCGGCGGCGGGAAATCAGACGTTGGCGTGGTACGACCGAACTGGCAAAAATGTTGGTACGGTCGGGGAGTTGGGCGCATTCCAGGAAGTGGAGCTTTCCCCGGACGAAAAGAAGCTCGCTGCGACGGATGCAAATACCGCCGCGGCTGTGATCTGGATTTACGATCTCGCCAGCAATCTGAAAACGCGGTTGACTTTTAATGGCGGGGTGCAGCGGAGCCCGGTATGGTCGCCTGATTCGCGCCAGATCGCCTTCGCTTCGGATCAGCAGAAGGAGATCTCGATCAAGGCCGTCAATGGCGGTGCTCCGGAGCAGGTGGTCCTGACCTCGTCGGATGCAGACATTTCCTTTGTTTCGAGTTGGTCGCGAGACGGACGGTATCTGCTCTATGAGCGGGGATTCGGGCTAAATCTGAAATTGTGGGTGCTGCCTTTGTTCGGCGACCGCAAGCCATTTCCATACGCGAAGTCGGATACGAACGAACTCGAGGGCGTGTTCTCGCCGGATGGGCGCTGGGTGGCATATACGTCGACCGAGATGAACCGGCCGGAGATCTTCGTGGCGCCGTTTCCCTGGACGGGAGCACGATGGCAGGTCTCATCCGGAAACGGGCTCGAACCGCGGTGGCGCGCCGACGGAAAAGAACTCGACTACTACGATCTTTCGGGGCTGGTTGCGGTTCAAATGGATGGCTCGGGATCGGATTTCCGGGTTGGCGTCAGCCATTATTTGTTTCATCTGGCATTGGCTGGCGCATCCCGGGAGTTTGACGTAAATGGAGACGCGCAACGCTTTATCGCAATTACTCCAAGCGAGGGCTCATCGCAAGGGCTAACCGTGGTGCAGAACTGGCTGGCGGAATTGAAGAAGAAATAAGGCTTTTGTCCAGAGACCCAAAGAAATCAGAGGGGGTCGGGCTGGCCGCCGGAATAAACCTCAATTGGCCAATGGCTTGGAGGACGTCGGCCTTCCGGCCAGTGACTTCGGTACTTAGTCCTCGCGACAATCATCGACTTATAATCCAACCAAGAACAGGCACCACGCACGTTCCCATGGAGAGGACCGCTCCAGAGGACGGTGTGGATTGTCGATCCCTTTGAAATTTGTGGATCCCGTATTCGCAGCAACGATTTTCGCGCTCGGGCTGACCTTCGGCAGCTTCCTAAACGTGTGCATCTATAGGATGCCACGGGGGATGTCGGTCGTAAGTCCGAGATCAGCCTGCCCGAAGTGCAAGGCGGGCATCGCTCTCTACGACAATCTTCCCGTGCTGAGCTGGCTCGTTCTGCGAGGGCGCTGCCGGCATTGCAAGGCGCCGATTTCGCCGAGATATTTGGTGATCGAACTGGTCACGGGCGCGCTGTTTCTGACGTGCTACTGGTACTTCGGGCTGACGCTTTCGATGGTGAAGTATTGTGCGTTCTCGTTCCTGGTGTTGGGGCTGATTTTCACGGATGCGGAAACGAAGCTGCTTCCTGACAAGCTCACGCTGACAGGATTGGCGATCGGAGTGATCTTTAGCGTCTTCGTGCCGGTGAACGATCTGGCGTCGCAGTTTCTTTCGGGATCGCTGAACTTGCCGTTCAGCGCAGACGTGGCGGACCGCATCCTCTCGCTGGCCGACTCTCTGCTGGGCGCAGCCGTCGGCGCGGCGTTTATCTATGGAGCCGGTGCTATTTATCTGCGATGGCGCGGAACCGAAGGCATGGGCTTTGGCGATGTCAAGCTCATGGCGATGGTGGGCTCGTTCCTCGGAGTCAAGGAAACGGTTCTGACGATCTTTGCGGCCTCGCTGGCAGGATCGGTGTTTGGACTGACAACGGTGCTTGTGGTCTGGCTGAAGCGCACGCACCGATTTATGAAGCGCTTCACGGATGCGCGTGCTGCGCGGCAGCGGGCTTGGCAATCGGCACAAGTGGTCTATCGAAATTACCAGATGCCTTTCGGTGTCTTTCTCGGCAGTATGTCGCTGGTGGCGTGTTTTGTGGGTGAACGGCTCCTGCGCTGGTATGGGAGATTCTGGTGAGAATTTTGGCCAATCCGATTCTGCTGCGCGCCGCGACGGTAGGGCTGTGCTCGGCATTCTTCTTCATGCTGGGCCTGCTATTCGTGCGCTCACTGCGGAAAAAGATTTCCGAGGAAGCCGAGGAAGTGGCGTCAGCCGGAGCCTCGATGGAGACGCTGCCGCTGAATCTGTACAACACGGTGATCCAGCAGCTGAAGCAGCAGAAGCATGAGTTGCAGGTACAGTCGCAGGCGGAGCAGCATCGTGCGCGCACCAGCGAAAATTTCAGCCAAACGGTGCTGTCGAATCTTTCCTGCGGCGTGCTTGTCTTCGGTGCGAACGGGCTGGTGAAGACATCGAATGCAGCGGCCAAGGCGATTCTGGGATTTGGAGCGGTCAACGGGATGAGCGCTCCTGATATTTTTCGCAGCGCGGCTTCGCAGGCAGCGCCGGTCTCAGGGGAGGCCGGTCAGGTTCACATTGCAGATGAGATCCATGCCGTGCTGCGCGAAGGAAGCAAGCGCCGGCAGGTCGAAGCCGAATATCGGACGCCCTCGAACGAAACGCGATTTATTTCGATGACTGTTTCGCAAGTTCCGGCTGTCGATGGCAGCCTCCTTGGAGTTACGTGCCTGATCAACGATCTGACCGAACTTCAGAAGATTCGCCGGCAGCAGGAATTGCAGGGAGAACTTTCCGCAGAAATGGCGCTGCAATTACGGACGTCACTGGCGACGATCGCCGGATATGCGCAACAGCTGGCAAGCAACCGCGATCCCGATCTGGCTGAGCAATTGGCGGTCGATATTGCGCAGGAAGCTGCACAACTCGATCACAGTATTGGCGGATTCCTGACGACGAAGCCCGCGGCGCGGGGTGCTGCTGCGGGACGATGAAGGGCACGACGCGGACGGGATGACATTCGGACGCGAACAGCTTTTGCAGGAAAAGGTGGACTATGAAACGAATTGTATACAGCGGAATAGGATTCACGCTGCTTCTTGCCGTGGCGGGACTTCCAGCCACCGCTCAGAATCAAACCTCCTCCAACACGCAGAGCTCGACCGGCGGCCAGTCGCTTGGCGACTACGCGCGCCAGATCCGCAAGGAAAACGGCACGACCGCAAAGCCGAAGGTTTTCGATAATGACAACCTGCCGAAGCAGGACACGCTGTCGATCGTAGGCACGCCGACCCCGGCGCAAGATACCGCCAGCGAGACTAAGGCGGACGACGCGTCGGCGCAGACTTCTGCTCCTTCGGACAGCAGCGCGAAGACACAATCGAATGCGGGAAGCGAGGACAAATCTGCCGCGAATGGCGCTGCGTCGGGTCCTGAGGACGAGGCTACGAAGCAGGCAGCATGGAAACAGTGGGCCGAAAGACTCAAAGCCCAACAGGATCAGATTGACTTGTTGAATCGCGAGCTGGATGTACTGCAGCGCGAGTACCAGTTGCGCGCGGCGGCAATGTACGGAGACATCGGCAATCGTCTGCGCAATTCCGCCGACTGGGACAAACAAGACGCGAATTACAAGCAGCAGATCGCGGACAAGCAGAAGGCTGTGGATGACGCCAAGCAGAAACTCGACGACCTACAGGAAGAAGCCCGCAAGGCTGGAGTGCCTTCTTCAATCCGCGAACCGTAAGTTTGAACGGAAAAGAAGCAGCGCGCCGGATTTCTTCCGGCGCGTTTTTCTTGGACCGAAGGTGGAGTACTTAGAACCGGCCTGTGAGGAGTTCTTCGCGGAGACGACGTATCTGCTTCACGTGATGCAACCCGTGCACGAGATGAAACTTCCGCCACTGTTGAATCGAGAAGGGACCGAGGAAGGGATGATCCATGAGCTTTGCGCCGGAGCCAAATTTCCCTGCACATTGGGCCAGCAGACAGTCCATTTCGCTGAGCGCGGAAGCGATCTCGGCCACAACTTTTTCCGGAGGAGCACCGCGTGGGCGCGCCCTTTCCGGCGCTTCCCTTCCCGTCGGCATATATCCGAGAGTGACCACGACAAATGTCTGCGCGCGTTGTTTCCAACTGGATTTTGTCGCGAGCGGCTTGCCCGCATCGAGCAGTCGCCCACAGCCTTTGATCGTTCCCGTGTAGGTCAGATAGAGATGCTCGATGATTTCTGCGACGCTCCACTTGCCCTCGGCGTTGCGGATCAAGTGGTCGGCGGACAGTCCCTCGATTGCCGATGCAATCTGCCGCTGTAGTTTTTCGAGGTGAGGGTCCACGAGTGTTACTTACCTTTTGCGGGCTTTCAGATAGAATATTGCCGCGACAATAAACACATCAGTTATATCAGGAGCGGGGATCGCACACTCGCGCGCGGTGAAGAATGGACCGGCCGGAGCAGAATTCCGGTAGTGATTCCGTCCTTTCGCGAAACGCGAACGCTCCCCAGGAAGGATGCCATGGAAACGGCTGCACTGGGCCACACTGAGAGGAACGGGTCGGAAAACTCGAGAGGTTCGCGCAAAATCAGCTTTACGATTTTTCCTGCTTTGCTGATCATCGCATTTGTTGCCATCCTCGCCGGATGCAATTCTGAGCCGAGCAAACCGGCGGAGGAAGCCAAGCCTCAACCGAAGGGGCCGGAACTCATCACGGCGCGGTCGGCATTCCAAAAGCTTTACGTGGCGGCGCGTGGATGGAACGTCGACGCCAAGCCTTATCGCATAGAATCGGTTGTCACGAGCGATGGTAACGGGCACGACGGCAAGTGGGCAGTATGGCGCGCCAGCTTTGCTTCCGCGACGGCGCGCTCGGAGAAGACCTACACGTGGTCCGGCAGTTCGGCCGATGGCGCTCCTTCACGCGGAGTCAATCCCGGAATCGAGGACAGCTACAATCCGAACAATGCATCGACGCAGGTGTTTGACATGGCATTCCTAAAAATCGATTCGGACCAGGCGGAAGAGACTGCACAGAAACACGGTGGGGACAAGATTCTCGAGAAGACGCCTGACACGCCGGTCAGCTACGTGTGCGACTGGAACCACAACACAAACGAACTGGTTTGGCACGTGATCTATGGAGCAAACCGCGACAATGCGAAGCTCACGGTCTCGGTCAACGCTTCGACGGGTGAATTTATCAGGGTCGAGAAGTAACCGGCGGACGTCGGTCCGGCGGAACTTTTGCTCTTGCTCATTAGGCCCGCTAACTCTTCGCGTCTTCTCGTTTCTTCAGGTGGGCATCGATTTGCGAGAAGAAGCGGCAGAGAGCCTCAGCCGAAGCAATGGCGCGTTTAAGCGCGCTCTTTTCACCGAAAGAAACTATGTCTTGCAGAGAATACTGCAGGCGCACGCGGTCAGCGGCACAATGCGCGCTCAACAACTCCACGCTCGCGGCCGAGAGATCGGCCTTGAGACGGGCTACATCAGTACGGTTCTTCCCTCCAAACTGCATGAACGGCTCCTTACTCATTTTGAAAATGGAGCGGGTGGATCCAGGGAGCCGCAATGGGAGGACTGCCACTTCGCGGACTCGCCCAGACCCACCCTGCAAGGTCACTCTTTTGCTGTGCAATTAGTATACAACGTTAATAATACGCAGTGCAAGAAATACTTCTTGATGCAATCCTGAGGAACCGTGCCCCGTCATCCTGATCCGGAACTCGAACAACGCATCCTGGGAGCGGCGTCACGCTTATGGGCGCGAGGCGGCGAAAAATCGCTGACCATGCGCGCCGTCGCGAAGGCCGCTGGAACAACTACCCCCACGCTTTACGAGCGCTATCGCGATCGTCAAGATATACTGCGCGCGCTGCGGCTGAAAACGCGGAGTGAACTCTTCGCCGCCCTGAGCCAGACAGAGACTCTGCAGGAGTCGGTCCAGAGCTATTTGAGATTCGCCCTGGAAAACCCGCACGCATATGAAGTTTTATTTGACGGAGTAGGCCGGCCCCCGTCGCTGCACGAGCCATGGCCGTCGTTTAACTTGATGCGGCAGCGTTTGACGGAGAAACTGAAGGGATCTCCGCGCCAGCACAACCGGTTGATGCTCGGCATCTGGTCGCTGATGCATGGCGCCGCGATGCTCGTGATCCGCGGAGGATTCGAAGGGGCGCTGCGCGCACAGGCTGTTCATGCTTGCGTGGACTCGGTCGAGAACCTCGTGCAATGCGCCGCGCGCCCGAAAGGCCCCGTACAGACAGGTCCAAAATGGCCATCGAGCCTGATTCTCGGGGCAGGCGAGCAGAGCAGCGTAGGAAATGGAGAGGACAAGGCCGCTACGAAGAAAAGGCGCACAAAAAAACAGGCCCGGAAAACGCAACGCTTGCCTTAGCCCCTTGACCTACTTCGCGGCTTTTTCCGATTGCGGCTTGCTCAGCCGGTCGATCGACTTCTGGGCATCTTCGGCTTTGGAACCGTGGGGCAAAATCCTCAAGTAGCTTTGGAATTCGGCGATGGCATCGTCGGGGCGCTGTAGCTTCTCCAGGCAAACCGCGAGACGATAAGTCGCGTCGGCGTCGTTGTCTTTGTAGTAGAGCGCCTCGCGGTAGCGGCTTTCGGCACCGCGATAGTTCTTGCGCTTGAAGTAGTAGTCTCCGACCTCGATGTCCTTGGCGGCTTTGTGCGGATCCCACGCATGCATCTCGTTCACGTTGCCGCTATCCGGCGGGTTCTCGGCCTTATCGATTGCGTCTGCGCTGCGCGGATGCGCCGCCGCATCGTCGGCAGGAGGGCTGAGATCAATCTCTGTGGTTTTGCTGGAACTCTCACCTTCCGTGTTCCCCATATCATTGATGTTCACCCGGTCGGAACGGGGAGGTTCGAGCTTTGGATTGGGCGCCGGCTGTTGGGCGGTTGTCGTATCGGATTTCTTGGAGTCCGAGGGTGACTGGCTAGAGGAAGACTGGCTCGAGTTTTGCGCCGTAACGCTGGCCACACAGATGAGTAGCAGGAAGAGAACACCGGACAGGATTTGAGCTACTCTTCCCCCGAGTGGAACATCACAGTCGAGGTTCACTTGATTGGAGGGCCGAGGGTGGCTGTCCCGATTCAATCTATGTCGATCTTCCAGACTTCGCATGCTTTTTATTTTATCGTCCTCCGTAAGTCGGGCGGAATGCGCTCAGGCAGCGGCGGGCGGTTTCCATCTGGGGATAATCGCTCCCTTCCTGTTCAATTAGGTAGTATTCGACTCCGCCGCCGTGTTCGGCTGCGTGGAAAATTCCCTTCCAATCCGCTTTGCCTTCTCCGAACAAAACCTTATAGCCCCTCTCGGGAGACCAGTCTTTACAATGGATGGAGCGGATGCGTCCCGGGTTGGCTTGGATCCAGACAACAGGATCGGCGCCGCCTTCGAGACACGTGCCAACGTCCAGTTGCAGCATGATCGACGGCTTCGTACTGGCAGCGAGGACGTCCATCGGCCGCTTGCCGTCGACGGGTTTCCACTCCGCATCGTGATTGTGATAGCCGACTTTGAGTCCGGCGGGCGCGAGTGTGTCGGCAGCGGCGTTCAGTTGGTCGGCTAGCACCTTCCATCCGTCGAGGTTTGGCTTCGGATCGCTCCAGGCCAGCACCATGTATTTCGCTCCGAGAATCTTATTCAGATCGCGCGCGTGTTCGATCTTCGCCGCGCTGAAGTATTGCTGATCGTTATGCGTTGAGTAGCAGTGGATGCCCAGGCTGTCCATGAGCTTGCGCATATCTTTGGCCTGAGCCTCGGTCCAGTCGTAGTACGGGGCGTAGAACTCGACGGCCTGATATCCCATTTTCGCGACGGCGAGCACCGTGCCTTGAGGATCTTTTTGCAATTCATCGCGCACGGAATACAGCTCGAGCCCAACCGGAATCGAGTGTGCGGAGCCGAATGAAACTCCGCGAAGAGCCCACGGCAAAGCGGCAGACATCGCCAGAAAAGAGCGGCGGGAAAAAGTTATGGATGGCATGGCCCACATGTTACGCCTGGCGAGGGTAGGACATAGACGGGAAGTTTGGAGTTCCAAAGTCTCGCAAAATCGGCGAGACACGGAGCGCCCGCCACAACCATCAAATGGCAAAAAAACAGGCCGCTCAGGGGGAGGCGTTGAGCGGCCTGGTTGGCGAAGTCCTCCGGGGAGGAGGGAAAACTTAATTACATCGACGACGGGTTGTTCTGGCCCGTTGTCGGCTGAGCGGGCTGATTGCCTTCACCCACGGTGTTGGTCATCAGACGAACGTCAACTCGGCGGTTGTCAGCGCGGCCGGCTGATGTCTTGTTAGACTCGACCGGCTTATCCTTGCCGAGACCGATGGTGTAGATCTTGTGGGCCGGCACGTTGTACTTCGACGCCAAGTACTGAATCACAGAATTGGCGCGGCGCTGGCTCAGGTCGTAGTTGTAGTCCGCAGGTCCAACCGAGTCCGTTCCGCCTTCCAGAGCGATGATGTAGCCCTTGGTGCTGGCGATGCTGGAGGCAAGCTGATCGAGAGCCTGCTTCGCTTTCGGCGTCAGGTTGTCCTTGTTGAATCCGAACTTCACCGAGGTCTCAGCGACGGCATGATAGTTGTCGAGATTGGCGACTGTGTTGGTCAGCACGCCCACGCGACCATTGGCGGCATCGGCGACCTGTTGAGCCTGGGCAGCGTTCTGTCCGGCGGTCTCCGCCTTCTGATCGGCTTCCGCGGTCTTGGCATTGACGGCAGCGAGTCCGGACTGCACCCGCGCGTCGACGTCTTTAATATCTTTGCTGTTCTTCGCGGTGAGATCGTCGAGTTCGTTGGTCTTGTTGATCAGTGGCGTCGTCTGTTGCTTGACGTAATTCTTGCTGGCGCAGCCCACGGTGGCGACCATGCTGGCTGCCAGGCAAATCACTAACGAAGTGCGGTTCATAGGGTGAGGCTCCTTAAATTCCTTGTTGATCTGGCGCGCCACTGGGTTGCCCCGGCGCGCAAATACAAACTGATAGCCCTGGGAATGACTAACTAATGTACAAGTCCCGGCTCTCACTTCTGCACGGGACATGCCAGTTCTCGACACCCACGATGCCCGCAGTAAGTATATACGTTTTCAAGGGCTTGCGGGAAGGTCCCACCCTGGTCGGACCGCTTCCTCTACCGCAGAAGTGCAGCAAAGGGAACATTCGGGATGGAAATTTTATACGGTTGGGCTCAGATTGGCAGCATGTTACTTCCAGATGCCCGTGATTGGTGTTGCGTCGCGGTCGTTGGCCGT
>Ga0335081_10014810_pt1 | contig 12617 bp, 10 predicted proteins | sample Lox_Sample_35_FD_206713 | JGI IMG/M metagenome (GOLD analysis project Ga0335081, IMG submission 206713) | Soil microbial communities from Loxahatchee National Wildlife Refuge, Florida, United States - Lox_Sample_3.5 | ecosystem: Environmental > Terrestrial > Soil > Wetlands | place: USA...
ATCTGCCGCTTCAACTCGATCTTCAACGCCGCCGAGCCTTCGAGCTTGTGCTCGTTCACCTGCGCCCGCAGGGCCGCGAGCACGTCCTTTGTTGTTTGCACGCCGATGTCGGCCGAAAGCAGCGCCGATTCCAATTGCGCGAGCAAAGCGGGATCGACGGGCCGGTCGCCGGTAAGAATTTGCTCGACCTTCGCCGCCAGTTCAGTCCGTGTCTTCGAGACCGAATCTTTCAGCCGCTCAAGCAGTGTAGGTTCTGGTGGGCCAAAAAGAGAGATCATCGTGAATTCCGCGCATCCGCGCAGATTCACATTCTAACAGAGGTTCGCGCTTAGACTTCGACGAGGGTAGCGCTGAGGCGCAGCTTTCCAGCGTGGATAGCCGATTCGAGAGCTCCGACAACGGAAGCATCGAATTTCGATTCCGCGAGAGATCGGATCCTTTCGAGCGCGTAATCCAAATCCATCGCCGACTGATAAGGCCGGTTCGTCGTGATGGCGTCAAACGTGTCGGCCACCGCGATGATCCGCGCCATCAGCGGAATCTGATCGCCCTTCAATCCGTACGGATAACCCTTCCCATCGATCCGCTCGTGGTGCAATTCAATTCCTGGCAGCATCTCGTTGAGCTGCGAAACAGGCCGCATGATGTTCGCGCCCTTGATCGTATGCTGCTTCATCAAATCGAATTCTTCATCGGTGAGCTGCCCCGGCTTCTTCAACACGCGATCGTCCACGCCGATTTTGCCCACGTCGTGCAGCAGCGCCGAAACGCGCAGCCGCTCCATCTCTTCGGAAGTCAACCCCAGCGCCTCGCCGATGATCAGCGAATATTTCGCCACGCGCCCTGAGTGCCCTCGCGTATAAGGATCCTTTTCGTCGATGGCCGCCGCGAGCATGCGAATCGATCCCAGGAAGAGTTCGCGATTTTCAGCGGCCGCTTGCCTCAGGCGCTCGACAAACTGCTCGATATCGCTCGCCATGTTGTTAAACGTCTCGGCCAGCTCGCTGATTTCCGCCGCACCGCTCACTTCCACGCGCTCGTGGAATTCCGCGCGGCTGATCGCGCGCGTTGAAGTCACCAGGCCGCGAATCGGCCGTGTAATTCCCAGTGCGAACAAATATCCGAACAAGAGCGCTACAAACGTCGCGCCCAGCACAAACCGCAAAGCATCGCCCGTCAATTCGCCCACGCCCGCGTCAATCCGCGCCTGCTCCATGCTCCGTTGCGCCACCACCGCCCAGCGCAGCGCTGGAATCGTGCTGTAAGTCCCGATCATTTCCGTTGAATGGCGCGATCCCTTATTCGACTGGAAGAATCGTACGGTCGCGGTTGTGCGCAAATCCTTGGGTAGCTCTTTGAACTTTTGCACCACGGGCGAGCTATCCGAAAGATCCATACCTGGAACCATCTGCGTCGAATTCGTATGCGCGACGATGTGGCCGTAAGTGTCCACGACGAAAAATTCGCGATCGTGCGTGCTCGCGTCGTGGAGTCTCGCCACCACTTGGTCCAGCGACACCACCGCGGCCATCATTCCAGTGAATTGCCCTGCTGAAAATAGCGGCACCGACATCACCAGCGCCGGCCGGCTATCGGGCGCTAGCGCAAACGGCTCACTCACAAAAGTCGCCTGCTGAATGCTCGCCGTGAATGCGCGCTTCAGCGCCACGTCCACGAACGGATCCTGGTCCGCCCGCACGCTTCCTGCGGATTCGCCGCGCGCCTGCCAATTCACCGCCGTCACATAAAGAATATTCGGATTGCTCTCGATGAAATTCTGCAGCAGCCGGCTCACCTGCGGCGAGTGCGTCGGATCGTTCACGTTGTCGAGCATTCCGGTCAAAGCCATGAATTGCCGCTGCGTCAGCAACTCTTCATGCAGATTCGATTGGAACTGCAGAATTTCGCCCGCGATTGACCGCGCGATCTCCTGCTGCTGCACGCGCTCCGTATCTTCGAGCTTGCTCTCGCTGAGCTGCAACACTTCCCGGTGGTAGAGCCATAGCGGCGCCACGCTGACCAGCAACAAAGCGCCTAGCACAATCCACAGTATGCGTAAGCGCTTCGTTCTCAACGAGTTGAAATCCAGCATCCGCACAGACAGGTATCCCTCGGAAACAGGCTACTGGAGCGTTCGCTGGGTGACAACAGAACCGAAGGACAGGCATGGCGGATGCGTTACTTCGAGGGAAGAAGGGAAATCAAAGCGGCGGGTACACGAAATCGCGTTATTCGCCCTTCAGACGCCGCTCCATCAATTCGCGAATCGCATCGCGTGGTGACCGCCCTTCATACAATACTGCGTGCATCTGCTCGGTAATCGGCATCTCGATGCCCAGCCGCCTCGCCAGAGTCCGCGTAGCCGCGGTGGTCGAAACGCCCTCCGCCACCATGCGCATCGAACCGACAATTTCATCGAGCTTTCGCCCCTTTCCCAATTCCACGCCAACGCCGCGATTGCGGCTGAGCGCGCCCGTGCAAGTGAGAACGAGGTCTCCCATTCCAGCCAACCCTGCCATTGTCTCAGGCCGCCCACCAAGCGCGATCGCCAAACGGCTCATCTCCGCCAGCCCGCGAGTGATCAGCGCCGCCAGTGTGTTGTGGCCCAGCCCAAGTCCTTCGGTGACGCCGGCAGCGATGGCGATCACATTCTTTACCGAGCCGCCCAGTTCGACGCCGGCAACATCAGAATTTGAGTAAAGCCGTAGCGTCGGCCCCGAGAACTCCTCCTGAGTTTCCGCCGCAAGCTCCCCGTCTTCCGAAGCAATAACAATAGCCGTTGGATCGCCCCGCGCCACTTCGCGCGCGAACGATGGCCCCGAGAGCACTGCAATCCGCGGCCCGCGCTCCGCCGGAATCACTTGCCGGATCACTTCGCTCATCCGCAGCAAGGTCTCGGGCTCAAGGCCTTTCGTCGCACTCACGAAAGCCGCGCGGGGCGATGCGTCCTTCGCAATCCGCGTATAAAGCTGCCGCGCGTGGGTAGAAGGCATCACGCCGAGAATGATCTCGGCACCTTCGAGCGCTTCCGCCAGATCGCCCGTCGGCGCGATAACCGCGGGCAGCTCGAAATCCGGGAGAAAAACTTCATTCATGCGGCGCGCCCGCATGCTCTCGACGACTTCGGCTTCGTGCGCCCAGAGCGAAATCGCGTGAGGCTTCTTGCTGCGCGACAGCGCGATGGAGAGCGCCGTCCCCCAGCTTCCAGCTCCGATGATGGCGATTTTCGTCATGGCGAGTCCGCGCATTGACGAGCTGGCGTGTGAAATTCCGTTTGGCCTGGCCGCGTCAACGTTTGAACGTCAGTTGGTTTTCAGTACCGGCGATGAGCCGCTGCAAGTTGTCGCGGTGCTTCCAGACAATCAGCACCGACACCAGCACGGTAGAAAGCGACAGCACGGTTGGCGGCGCGAAGTGCGGCGCGTAAAGTTCGTAAACCAAAAAAGGCAACGCCGCAGCCGCCGCGATCGACGCCAGCGAAACATATCTCCAGAACACAACAACCACGATCCACACGACTGCCGCAGCAGCCACCGCCATTCCGCTGATCAAAAGGTACGCGCCCAACCCCGTGGCCACGCCCTTGCCGCCGCGGAATCGCAGCCACACGGAAAACATGTGGCCGAGAACCACAGCCATGGCCGCCACGGTAATCCATCGGATGTTGCCGCCGCTCAATCGCCGCGCCAGCCACACGGCCAAATACCCTTTGCCGGCATCCAGCAGCAGCGTCAAGATCCCCGAGACCGGCCCGGCAACGCGCGTGACATTGGCCGCACCGATATTTCCGCTGCCCGCTTGCCGCACGTCGCCCTCACCGCTCAATTTCACGATCAGCAGCCCGAAGGGAATTGAGCCCAGCAAATAAGCGATCGCGGGAATGGTCCACACCGGAATCACGCGTCACCGCCAAATGGAAAGTTCGCCAACTTCGTATACTTTGCCCCACCCGGGCCGAGCTGACTCTGAAAAAGATAGAATTCGCTCGCCTGCATCGATCCGAAATCGAACGGTTCCAGCTTCTTGATTTCTTCGCGCAAACGCGGCAGCCCGTCCTCGCTCTTGAAGCGCGCCAGCGTCAAATGCGGGCGGAACTCGCGAGCCTCCGCCGCGATTCCGAGGCGAGACAGCCGCTGATCAACGTCGCGCGCCAACTCCGCCAGATTCGACGAAGCCTCGACGCCGGCCCAGACAACGCGCGGATGCCGTTCGTTCGGAAAAAATCCCGCCCCCCGAAATCTCGCCTCTACTGGCGCGGCAACGCCCGCACCGCGCAACCCTTCCTGAATCGCCGTAACTCGCTCCGCCGGCATCTCTCCGATAAATTTCAACGTAACGTGAACTCCCTCCGGCCGCACCCAGCGCGCCCCGCGCGCCACGTCCCGCAGCCGCGCGATCATCTCACCAATCGCGCCTCGCACCTCGGCCGGAATATCGAGCGCCACAAAAAGCCGCACGCCTCAGCCCTTGCCGCGCGCCGCGTACAGAAAATACCGCCGCACCATATCCAACGCCGCATTCGTCGCTTGCGTCCTGATCCGTTCGCGGTCGCCGGGAAATCGAAACGCGCGTTCCTTCGGGCCCTTTTCATCCGCCAATCCGATGTGCACCAGGCCCACTGGCTTTTCCGGCGTTCCGCCGCCCGGCCCGGCGATTCCAGTAACACTCAATCCCAGCGCCGCTCCCGTGCTCTTGCGGATGCCGTCCGCCAAAGCCAGCGCCACTTCCGAGCTCACCGCGCCCTTTGACTCAATGATTTCCGCCGGCACGTCCGTCCACGCCGTTTTCAAATCGTTACTGTAGCAAACCACGCCGCCCAGAAAATACGTCGAGCTTCCAGGAATATTCGTCAGCCGCGCCGCGATCATTCCACCCGTGCAGCTCTCGGCTGTCGCAATCGTCGAGCGACGCTCTTTCAATTCATCCGCCACGACTTCCTCGATCGTTTGCCCCGAAGTCGAAAACAAATTCTCGCCCAGCGCCAGCCCGAAGCTCTTCACCAGGTCATCGAGGATCCTCTCCGCCGCGGCGGGATCATCAGACCACACCCGCGGATGAATCTGGATTTCGCCCGGCCCGGCCAGAATCGTATGCTCCGCCTCCGCATATTTCTTGTAAATACTTGCCACGCGATGGTCGGCGTCCGATTCAGACATTCCGGTCACCCGCAAATCGCGCGTATAGAGCCGCCGCTTCGGCGCGTGGTGCGAGAGCCGCTGCCGCACTTCATTCTCAAACATCGCCTTCAATTCGTTCGGCGGCCCTGGAAGCAGCACCACGTAGCGCCCGTTCGTTTCCAGCCAAAGTCCCGGCGCCGTGCCGCGCGGATTCTCAAGCACGTCGGCGCCTTCCGGTACCATCGCCTGCCGCACGTTCGTCTCCGGCATCGCGCGTCCGAATTTCCGGAAGCGCTCTTGAATTCCAAGCAGGATTTCCTCATTCCGCTGCAGCTTTCGTCCAAGCAGCTCGGCCACCGTCTCGCGCGTCAGATCGTCCTCGGTCGGACCAAGTCCGCCGGAACAAACCACCACATCGGCATGCGAAAGAGCGTGCTCGAGCGCCTCGCGCAATTCCTGTCGATTGTCTCCCACCACAGTCTTGCGCATCACGCGAATGCCGAGCCGATTCAGCTCCGCAGTCAAGACAAGAGAGTTGGTATCGAGGCGATACGGGGTGAGGAGTTCCGATCCAACTGCGATGATTTCCGCGTTCATGCGGCTGGGTTATCCGTAGAGCGCCTGGCCTTCAACGTCCCAGTCCACCGTGTAAAGCGTGTTATTCGTAGCCACGATCGCGCGGCACGTCGGCATCAGCGCCAGCCCGACGATTCCGTTGCCGCCCAGCACCACATCCGCTTTGGCCTGCGGATTCAACCGCACCACGCCGCGATGCCCTGCGAGTGATGCGGCAACATACAGATTACCCTTGCGGTCGAACGCCAATCCCTGCGGCCGGCCAAGCCCGCGATAAAACACATTCACTTCGCCCGCCGGCGTGATGCGATAAACGCGATCGAAGCTCGAAGTCGTCGGGCCAGTGACGTAGAGATCTCCATTCGGTCCGAACGCGAGATGGTACGCCGCCACGGACGGCTCGAGGGTCGCAAAAACAAAAATTTCGCGTTCCGGACTGATTTTGAAAATTGTCCCACTGCGATCACCGACGTAAAGGCTGCCCTGCTTGTCAAACGCTAGCCCCGTCGCAATTCCCATTCCTTCCATCCACTGCATCGAGCGCCCATCGGGCGAAATGCGATGAATCGTCCCGTCGTTGCGGCAGGAAACGTAAAGCATTCCCTCGCCATCGAGCGCCAAGCCTGTCGGATTCATCAGCTCGGTCACAAACGGCTTTACCGCATTGCCCGTAGTGACTTTGTAGAGCGAAACCGGCACTTTCTGCCCGCGCTGCCCGCTGAACGTCACATAGACATTTCCCGCCGAATCGACGGCCGGACTCGAAACCGCATGCAGGTTGTCCGCGATTTGAACGCCGAGCGAGATCGGGTAAGGCTGGCTCTCAGCGGTGCCCAGCTTGATGCGGACTGCTCCGCCAGCGGCGCCTTCAGGAACGCGCGCGATCAGGTAATTCTCCGCAGCCATGATGAGATTCGCCTCGGCGGTGCCGAAACGCACCCGCGGCCGGTGGTGATTCCTGCCGCCGAAGCCGCTGCCCGAAATGGTGACCTCGCCGCCCGGGATGGCGGCTGCGGGCTTCACCTGTTCGATTCGAGGATTACCTGGCACTTTTGGCTCGATCCTTTAACTCTGATGCTGAAGCGGCGTGGGAAGAATCCGGAAACACGCCGCGGCCGCAAGCCCGCCGGCGAAAAAGGGAATCGCAATTCGTCAGAGGCCCAGCCAGCGCGCGATCCAGAGTCCCGCCGCGGCGTAGATGGCGGCAAGCCAGTCGTCCGCCATGATCCCCCAACCTCCCGGCAGCGACTCCGCTTGACGAACCGGAAACGGCTTCCAAATATCGAAGCCGCGAAAAAGTATAAAGCCCAGCAACAAATATTTCCAGTTAAGGGGGACCTCGCCAAAGAAGGAGACGTCGGCAGCGAACCAAACGGTCCCGGTCGAGGAGTGTGACACGAACGCATGCGCGCTTCCGAGCATCAACGTCAGCCACTGCCCAGACACCTCATCAATGACCACAAACTGCGGATCTGTTTTTCCGCAATGCTTCGCGACGCGCCCCGCGGCCCAGACACCCGCGAATGAGACCAGCACGAGAAAGAGGTGGCCGGCCATCTCGGAGCTAACTCGCCACCGCCCAAATAAGCTCCAATCGTTTCGGATCGCGAAGAATGCAGCGAGAGCCAAGCCCGCGAGCGATCCCCACGTGCCGGGCCCTGGCCGCAGATAGCCCAAGCCGAGCGCAGTCGCGATTAGATAAGAAAGCCGCGGCTTCCGCAGTTCGCGTTTCGAACTGGCTGAATCAGTTTCGGGAGTCATCGGGATCGGCCGGCGTGGATTCCTCCGGGCCGTCTTCGTCAAACACAGGCTCGCTCACGACATACTTCTCGCTGGCCCAATTGCCGAGGTCCAGCGTGCGGCAGCGCTCGCTGCAGAATGGAAAATCCGCATCGGTCTCCGAGTCGGTGGGCTTACGGCAGATTGGACACGTTCGCTTCATGATTGCCTGTACGATGCTCTAGCGGGCAACAGCTGGCATGATCGAAATTAATCCACTCTGCGCGACGTCCGATGCAGGCCGGCGCGCGCCCGATTGCCGCTCGAATTCAATCACGCGGCCCAGCAAATCGTAATCCTGCGCGCCCGTAATTTCGATCGTCGCCATCGTTCCAGGCGGCGGCAGCTCCTCCGCCTCGTTCACCCCCGCGATCTCGGTGACGTAAATTTTGCCGTCGATCTCCGGCGCCATTCCCTCGAGCCGCGCCTCCCAAATCAGCTCCGTATCCTTCGAAGGCCCTTCCAGCATCGCTTGGACGCGCTTGCCGGTTAGCGCGCGCAGCTTGCGCCGCGAAATCTTCTGTTGGATCGCCATGAGCGCGTCGCGCCGCTCGGCAATCGCCTCGGCGTCAACCTTACCGTCGAGATGATGGCTCCGGGAAGTGTCTTCGTCCGAATAAGAGAAGACTCCCAACCAGTCAAATTCCGCCTCGCGCACGAAATCGCAAAGAGTGCGGAAATCCTGCTGCGTCTCGCCGGGGAAACCCACGATGAACGAAGTACGGATCGAAACGCCCGGCACCGTCCGCCGGATGCGTTCAATCATCCCGATAAACGCGCCGCCATGCGAACCGCGCTTCATGCGCGCCAGCACGTTCTTGCTCGCGTGCTGCAGCGGAATATCCATATATTTCGCCAGCCGCGGGTGCGCGGCAATCGTTTCAAGCAGCCGCGGCGTAATGCGATTCGGATAGCAATAAAGGAAGCGAATCCAGTTCAGCCCCCCGATTTCGGCAAGCCGCTCGAGCAGCAACGGCAAGCCATCGCGCAGGCCAAGATCCTCACCATAGAAAGTCGTATCCTGGCCGATCAGCGAAATTTCCCGAACGCCTATTTCCGCCAGATTCTCGGCCTCGCGCACCACAGATTCGAATCGCCGGCTGCGGAATTTCCCGCGAAGCTGCGGAATCACGCAAAACGTACAAGGGTGATCGCAACCTTCATTAATCTTGATGTAAGCCGTATGCCGCGGGGTCGCAAGAATGCGCGGCGTCAAATCGTGATAAAGAAAAGTTGGCGGCTCCGCAGGCAAACTCTTCAGCTCGCCCTCGCAAGCTTCCAGGATTCGCTCAACCTCGCCTGTACCGACTACCGCGTCCACCTCGGGAATCTGTTCGAGAATCTGATCGCGAAATCGCTCCACCATGCAACCGGCCACTACAAGCTTCTTGGCGCGCCCGAATTTCTTATGCTCGGCCATCTCCAGGATCGATTGCACCGATTCCTGCTGCGCCGGCGCGATGAACGAGCAGGTATTCACTACCAGCACATCAGCCTCATCAGCTCGCGGCGTAATCTCATAGCCCCCGCGCGCAAGAATGCCCATCATCACCTCGCTATCAACGAGGTTTTTCGGGCAACCAAGGCTCACGAATCCAACTTTAGGCATGTTTTTACGGTCTATCTGCGCGCTCGGCAATAGGTATGTTAGCACACGAACATGCAATGGTTCGGTAGCGCCGGCGTCCCTGCCGGCATCTTACGAGCGTTGGCACGCCAAATCCCCGAAAGTAACGCCGCGCGGCTCGGGCCAGACAGCAAAAGCTTTAATCTCTCGCGCAGGTTCGGCGATTTGCTTCCGCGCTAGACTGTGCTTTTCCCGAAGGATGCGCTCGTCGGATGCCGGCGGAGACGCGAGCGCTACTTAACTCTTCGAAGCTTTTCTTTCATCGCGGCGAGAAGCGAAGACATCTCGCTGGCGTCAGCCGGATGCGCCCCGAATCGCGCCGACTGGTAGAGCTCCGTAAGCTGCGCCACAGGCGGCGTAAGCTGCGCATCAGGAATGGCAGCCGCGAATTCCAGCGGCGTCTGCGCCGGCAATTTCCGCCAGCCTCGCCGCTCCAGCAATTTCAGCATCTCGCGATATTGCAGCGCTGCAAGCTCGGGCGGCAAACTGCCTTTCCGATGTGCCCGCAAACTCCAGCGCGCCTGCAAATATCCGCCGATCGCGCGCCCGCGCAGACCCACAAGCACCGCAAGCAGCAGCACCAAAATCACCGGCAGCGAATATCGCGACTGCTCCGCGCGCCGGTCCAGCACCAGCAAATACGCCAGCACCTGCCGCCGCCTCTCCTGATAATAGGTTTTCATTCGCGCGACCCAAGCCTGCGAATTGCGCTGCACGTTCTGCGCCAGCGTCAACTGGTGCCCGAAATCGTAGCTCACCACCCATTCGTTCCAGTTGTATTGAAACCAATCCCAATAAAGCGCCAGCCGCGCAAGCAGCCCGCCCTGCGGCGCGTTTCCCGGCGGCGTGGGGTCGAACGTTATCCAACCATAGCGCGGGAAAAAAGCTTCCACCCACGCATGAGCATCGCTGGCGCGGATGATGTAATCGCCGCCGACGTCATTGTATTCGCCGGGAAGAAAGCCGGTGACGAACCGCGACGGCACGCCCTCAGCGCGCAGCATCACGGCCATCGCCGAAGCAAAATATTCGCAATGCCCGGCGCGTCTCTGCAGCAAAAAATAAGGCAGCGGGTCCACTCCCGGCGGCATATTCACATCCAGCGTGTAAGCGTAACCCGTGCGCAAAAATCTTTCGATCGACGCAGCTTTGTCGTAGGGATTGTCGGCCCGAGCGGTCACTTCATCCGCCAGGCGCTGCACTCGCGGGTCAAGTTTCGGCAATTGCAGATAGAAGCTGCGAATTTCATCGGGATAGTCGGTCGAGGCGGCGCGCAGTTTTGCCGGCGGAACGATGGGCACATGCGAAATGCCCTCATAGCGCAAACGGATTTCGTTGCGTGCAGGATTACTCAGAGTGCCGGTTGCGTCCATCATCAGGAATTGCGATCTCTGCGGGCTGCCGGCACGCTCGACGCCGGGGCTGAAGAATCCGCGCAATTCCACCACGCGCGGCGCGACGAAGATTGCATCCGTGGCGATCGGCTCCATCAGCACCGAATACGATAACGTCGCATATTCTCCCGGCATCAGTGGCGCGCTGCCGAGAAAATATTCGCCTGCCGACGTGGGGATCAGCGCGATGTGCTCGGAAGGCGGCTTGAACCACCTGCGGCCATCGAAGCTCGTCAGCGCAATTCCGCGCCAGTGCATGTCCGCCGCGCGCGCGGGCTCGCCATCGACGTGCACCCGCATCACCACCGCTGAATTTTTCTTTATCTCGCCGATTTGATCGAGCGTGACGTTGTCCGTAAATCCCGTCATCAAGGAAGGTCGCAGGCTCAGCGCGCTCAAATAACCGGTCGTGAATCGCGGAATCATGAAAAAGATCACCGTGCCGATTACCAGCGCACTCACGGCCACGAGCACCGACGTCAACGCAATGGCGCGATGCAAACGATTCGCTGCCGGGCTTTCCGGATCGAGAGGCGGCGTAATCGCGCCGGTGGCGCTCCGGCGGATTTCGAGCCCGATGAACGTCGAAACCGAAATCAGCAGGAACACTCCGAGGGACACGAGAAACGCCGTGTCCACAGTGAGAATTGCCGACGCCAGCATGCAAGTGACCGCCAGCATCGCGAGAAAAAGCTGGTCGCGATGCGAGCGCGAGGAAAGGAGCCGCACCAGCGTAGCGAATATCAGCAAGTGAATTGCTGCGAGCAACCCGGCATAAAGCGTAGGATTCGGCGCATCCGAAGCGAGGCTCCGCGACAGAAACCACAAATCAAGCGGGAAGAAAAGCAGATACGCGAGAACGAGGCCCGTCGCCGTGCGCTGCGAAATCTCAGGGCCTTGCCGCCGAAAGACGCGCACGCCCTTCCACAGCAGCGCAATGAGCGGTAGCGCAGTCGAGATCGGATCAAGTTTTCCGGTCGAGATAACGGCTACAAGTCCCGTCACCACCAACAAAAAGAGCGACACATCGAAATACCGCTCGATCGCAGGAAACGACAACGCCTCGGGATGCGCCTCTAAGTTCATCGAGAACCTCCAGTCTAGCATCCGAGCGCGGCGAGCCGCCTGCTCGTGGACAAGGAGGTTTCGACTAGATTAACTATACGGCGAATTTGCGCGCGCGTCTGAGCGTCAAACTTTCACGATAGCGCGGTCGATTAGCTCTACGATATGAAGCACTTCCTGCCCGGTCTTGTGCTTGGCCGCTCCGGCGCGAAGCTGCAACATGCACCCAGGATTCGCAGTCACAATCACCGCCGCGCCCGTGGCTTTCGCATAGCTCATCTTCTCCGCGAGCAAATCCATCGAGGCCCTCGTCTGCGTCACATTGTAAACGCCCGCCGAGCCGCAGCATTGATCCGCACGCGCCATCTCGACGATCTCAACGCCCGGAATTGCGCGCAGCAATCGCCGGGGCGCCTCGCGAATTTTCTGTCCGTGGACGAGATGGCAAGAATCTTGGATGGTGACGCTCAATGGAACGTCGCGCATTGGCGCGACAATTCCCAATTGATCGAGAAATTCCGTAACGTCGCGCACACGCCCTGAAAACTTTGCGGCCTCCGGGCCGGCGCCCGAGCCTGAGTCAAACAAATGCGAATACTCTTTCAGCGTCGAGCCGCAACCCGCCGCGTTCGTAACGATGGCATCCACGGATTCATCAGCGAATGCGCGAAAATTCTCCTGCGCCAATTCACGCGCCACGTCGCGCATCCCTGCATGGGTTGCAAGCGCCCCGCAGCAGACTTGCCCGGCTGGCACAACAACCTCGCAACCGTTCGCCTGCAACACGCGAATCGTCGCATCGTTCAGGGCCGTAAAGGTCACACGCGCAATGCAGCCCGCGAAAAATGCCACGCGCGCGCGACGTGTCCCGATTGCGGGAAAAGTGCGCCCCACTCGCGAATCAAGGAACTCCCGATCGATTCGTGGCAGAAGCTCCAGCCTCTCTTGCATTCCAAAAAGCCGCGAGATCTGCGACATCCGCACCAGCGCCTCAAGTCCCGAAACCTGAGCGAAACGCACGGCACGCGCCACCAATCGAATCCGCTCCGGATGCGGCAG
>Ga0335081_10014812_pt1 | contig 12616 bp, 9 predicted proteins | sample Lox_Sample_35_FD_206713 | JGI IMG/M metagenome (GOLD analysis project Ga0335081, IMG submission 206713) | Soil microbial communities from Loxahatchee National Wildlife Refuge, Florida, United States - Lox_Sample_3.5 | ecosystem: Environmental > Terrestrial > Soil > Wetlands | place: USA: Florida...
TATTCGCTATTCGCGCTCCCCAGGAGGAACGCATGGCCGAATCCACCCTCGCCGGCGTGATCGCCGCGGTCGCCACGCCGGTCGAAGAGAACGGCGCCCCGGACCTAGCGCGCGCCACCAAGCTTGCGCGCTTCCTGCTCGACAACGGCTGCGACGGGCTCAACGTGCTCGGCACCACCGGCGAGGCGACATCGTTCTCGCGCGAGGAGCGCCTGGCAGTCATGAATGCGTACAAGGCCGCCGGGTTGCCGCTCGGCCGGCTGATGGTCGGCACCGGTGCCGCCGCTGTCAGCGATGCCATCGCGCTCACCCGCCGCGCGGCGGAACTGGGCTTTGCCGGCGCGCTGGTGCTGCCGCCGTTCTACTACAAGGGGGTGCCGGACGACGGATTGGCGGCGTACATAAGGGAACTTGTGCAAGCGGCCGACATCCCGCTCTACCTCTATCATTTCCCCGCGATGTCCGGCCTGCCTTGGCATGTGGCGCTGATCAAGCGCCTGCGTGATGCTTTTCCCGGCCGCATCGTCGGCTTGAAGGATTCCTCCGGCGACATGGCTTTCGCGCGTTCCGCGGCGGCGATTGCTGCCGATTTTGCCGTTTTCCCGTCGAACGAAGCGACGCTGCTCGAGGCGCGCAACGGGGCTTTCGCCGGTTGCATCTCGGCGACCGCCAATTGCAACGCCGACCTGTGTGCGCGCGCCTGGGCGCAGGGCGATGCGTCCGCGCTCGATGCCGCCGTCAACATTCGCAAGCTGTTCGACGGCAGGCCGCTGGTTTCGGGGGTGAAGGCGCTGCTCGCGCATATCCGTGGCGATCCGGCGCTCGCGCGCGTCAAGCCGCCGCTGGCCCCGCTGTCGGTGGCGGACCGCACCGCCGTGGTCGCCGGCTACGACGCGGTGCGCGCCAAGCGGGTGGCGTAAGCCGTTATTCAAGCGTTGACGCCTGCGGAAGCCCTCACTATAAGCCTCAGCCTTGGCGGCGGGCCTGCTCGCCGCCGCATTTCTTGGAAAATCCGGGCGCTTTCGCCGCATTATTCCGCGCCGGCGCCTCGTTAAACGAGAGTTGAGATGGCCAATACCAAATCCGCCCGCAAAGCCACGCGCGTGATCGCGCGCCGGACCGAAGTCAACAAGGGGCGCCGCTCGGCGCTGCGCAGTTCGGTTCGCAAAGTCGAGGAAGCGATCGCCTCAGGCGACCGCGCCGCGGCGACGGCGGCGCTGAAGGCGGCGGAGCCGGTGATCATGCGTTCGGCGCAGCGCGGCGTCGTGCACAAGAACAGCGCCAGCCGCAAAGTTTCGCGGCTCGCCCACAGAGTTGCCAAACTCGGCAAATAGTTTTTGTCAGCAAACGCGCCGGCCCGCGAGACGCCGGCAGTTTGGCACCGAATTTGAATGAAATTGGATTGGACGAAGCGCGGCGAGCCACCTCGCGGCGCGTTGTCGCGCTACCGTCATACCCCGGTCAAAATCTTCTGCTCGGGTTGCAGATGCGGGCAGAACTCGTGCGACAGTCGCGTGTCAGCACCATAGCGCAAAGCTTTCGAGGCAAGGGCTACCCTCACTTTTCGCGCACGAATTTTTACGCGGCGATAATGACTTAAGCTTAACGCGCGAGTGAGGACTTGGAGACCGCTGTGTGACAGCGTGCTTCAGCGCCACACCGTCGAAAAATATTTCATGCCAAAGCGGCGTTTTTGCTGCGACATTTCGACTCGGAAATTACACCGACTCTCAACATGTTGTTCAGTAATTCTGCCGCGGCGATACCGCCGTAGCGCCGCAGCCAGCGGGGGCGCTCGCGCGCCCTGCCCGCAAAAAAAGTTGATGCATATGAGCCCTCGTGTATTTTCGAAAAACGCGGTCCGGAAAATTCCTTCCGGCGACATCAGGAAAAGGTTGCTCCACACGCTCATCGCGGATGAGAACGGCTGACGTTTGCCTGCTGTATTGCGATGCAGCCGGTCAAGAGCAGCCAAGTCAAAAACGAGTTTCGCGCGTTGAGCGATCTCGAATTTCGACAGACGAAATTCTCTGGCGGCGGGTGCGTGGGCGACACATTGGGCAAAAGCCCGGACGAGGGGGGTTCGATGATAACGCAGGGTGCAGTTCCGCTTGCCAAGCACGGTGCCAACGGACGTTTAGCGGACCGTGTCGATCTTAAGCCGGCTGCCACCCAAACCGCCTGCAGGCCCTCCCGTTCTTACTGCGCTGCAATTTCCTCCCGTAACCCCTTCGCGACCGGAATTCGAGGTCCCGTTTCGCCGCCCGCCGGCTGAGACGCAGCTTCCTCGTTCCGATGTCGTGCCGCCGAGGCCTGTGCCGCCGCGGACCAAGCAAATCGCCAACGACATCATCGACTGAGTGAGTTGCGTCCTGTTCCCGGCGCGTCGGCGAGCACGTTTCGCCAGGCCGAGCAACCCGCGTCTGTTTCCACCAATAACGGAATGAGAATAAGAAAATGTCCAACGCGGATCAGGAGAGCTGGTCTCGGGTCAAGGAACGCCTGCGCGCGGAAGTCGGCGACGACGTCTATTCGAGTTGGTTCGCGCGCATGGAGCTGGAAGCGATCGAGGACGGCGCGGTGCGCCTGTCGGTGCCGACCCGCTTTCTCAAGAGCTGGATTCAATCGCATTACGCCGAAAAGGTGCTCGCCTGCTGGCAGGCGCAGGACGCCAAGGTCGTCCGCGTCGAATTGATCGTGCGCTCGGCGGTGCTGCGCTCGGCGCTGCCCAAGCCAAAGCCGGAACTGGAAAGCGCGAGCCCGCGCTTCCCGAGCGTCCAAGCCAACGGCCGGCCGCCGGCCACGGGCGATGCCGGCGTGCACGAGGCGCTCGGCGGCTCGCCGCTCGATGCCCGCCTCACCTTCGAGAGCTTCGTGGTCGGCCGCTCCAACACGCTGGCGCACGCCGCCGCCAAGCAGGTGGCCGCCGCCAAGCGCGCCGACCCGGTGATGTTCAACCCGCTCTACATCCATGCCGGCGTCGGCCTCGGCAAGACGCACCTGCTGCAGGCGATCACCTGGGCGGGCAACGCGGCGGGCGAGCGCAAGATGCTGTACCTGACCGCCGAGAAGTTCATGTACGGCTTCGTGTCGGCGCTGCGCACGCAGACCGCGCTCGCCTTCAAGGAGACGCTGCGCGGCATCGGCGTGCTGGTGATCGACGACCTGCAGTTCCTGCAGGGCAAGTCGACGCAGGCCGAGTTCTGCCACACGCTCAACGCGCTGATCGACGCCGGGAGGCAGGTGGTGATCGCCTCCGACCGGCCGCCTTCGGAGCTCGAAAGCCTCGACGACCGGGTGCGCTCGCGCCTCGCCGGCGGGCTGGTGGTCGAAATGGGCCCGCTCGGCGAAGAGCTGCGTTTGGAAATCCTCAAGGCCCGCGTGATGGCGGCGCGCACGCATCATCCGAGCTTCGACGTGCCGCTGCCGGTGCTCGGCTATATCGCCAAGACCGTCACCCACAACGGCCGCGACCTGGAAGGCGCGCTCAACCGCCTGCTCGCCCATAACAAGCTCACCGGACATGCAGTGACGCTGGAAATGGCCGAGCGCGAAGTGCGCGACCTGATCCGCCCGCAGGAGCCCAAGCGGGTCAAGATCGAGGACATCCAGCGGGTGGTGGCGCGGCAATACAACGTCAGCCGCTCCGACCTCTTGTCCTCGCGCCGCACCGCCAACGTGGTGCGGCCGCGGCAGGTGGCGATGTATCTCGCCAAGACGCTGACCCTGCGCTCGCTGCCGGAGATCGGCCGGCGCTTCGGCGGACGCGACCACACCACGGTGCTGCACGCCGTGCGCAAGATCGAGGGCTTGGTCGGCAACGACATGGCGCTGGCCGAGGAGATCGAGATCCTCAAGCGGCAGCTGCAGGAGTGATCCTTCTCCCCGCTTGCCCCTTCTTCACCTCTCCCCGCTCGCGGGGAGAGGTCGATCCGCCGAAGCTTTAGCGAAGGCGGATCGGATGAGGGGGCCCTTGTGCTTACCGAAACGCCCCCTCACGCGGCTCGCCGCTGACGCGGCTCGCCACCCTCTCCCCGTACGCGGGGAGAGGGTGTCCCCCTGTGGACCGCCTGGGGATATGAGCGGGGACTAAAAACGCGCCCTTGCGCATTTGCCCCGGTCTTGCCACCTTTGCCCCCCGGCCTCGCATTCCGCGAGCGACCGGCTTGGCGACGCCCGGTTCCCGGGCCTTTTCAAGGCGCCGAAGCGGGTCTCCCATGAAGGTTACGGTCGAGCGTGCAGAGTTGTTGAAGTCGTTGGGCCACGTGCACCGCGTGGTCGAGCGGCGCAATACCATTCCCATCCTGGCCAACGTGCTGATCAAGGCCGACAAGGGCTCTCTCAGCCTGAAGGCCACCGATCTCGATCTCGAAGTCACCGACTCGATTTCGGCCGAAGTCGCCTCCGGCGGCTCGACCACCGTGCCAGCGCACATGATCTACGACATCGTGCGCAAGCTGCCCGAGGGCGCCCAGGTCGTGCTCGAGGGCACCGGCGACCGCGCCGTGCTGTCGATCCGCGCCGGCCGCTCGCGCTTCACGCTGCAGACGCTGCCGGAGAGCGATTTTCCCGATCTCGCCGCCGGCACGATGACGCACTCCTTCAAGCTTTCGGCCGCCGACCTCAAGCGGCTGATCGACAAAACTCAATTTGCGATCTCGACCGAAGAGACACGCTATTATCTCAACGGCATCTACCTGCACGCCGCCGGCACCGGCCAAGCCGCAACGTTGCGTGCGGTGGCGACCGACGGCCATCGCCTCGCCCAGTGCGAATTGCCGCTGCCGGCGGGCGCCGAGGGCATGCCGGGCATCATCGTGCCGCGCAAGACGGTGGGCGAGCTGCAGCGCCTGGTCGAGACCGGCGACGGCGAGGTCGGCATCGAACTGTCGTCCGGCAAGATCCGCTTGACCGTCGGCAACGTGGTGCTGACTTCAAAGCTGATCGACGGCACCTTCCCCGACTACGCCCGCGTCATCCCCGTCAACAACGACAAGCTGCTCACCGTCGACAAGCAGGATTTCGAGGCGGCGGTCGACCGCGTCTCCACCGTGTCGAGCGAGCGCGGCCGCGCGGTCAAGCTGTCGATCACCGGCGGCCGCCTGGTGCTGTCGGTGACCAATCCGGATTCCGGCAGCGCGACCGAAGAGCTCGAAGTCGAATACGAGGCCGACCCGATCGATATCGGCTTCAACTCGCGCTATCTGCTCGACATCGCCGCGCAGATCGAGGGCGAGGTGGCGCAGCTCAAGCTCGCCGATCCCGGCTCGCCCACGCTGATCCAGGACAAGGACGCCAAGGGCGCGCTCTACGTGCTGATGCCGATGCGGGTGTAGAGCTAAGCCACTTGCTCGGGGTACCCTCTTCCCTTGTGAGAGAGGGTGGCGAGGGCCGTCAGGCCCGAGCCGGGTGAGGGGTCAGTGCCTGCTGGATTCCACCATCGTCCGGTCGCGAAACGCAACCGCAGCCATGCACGGCAATTGCGGCGCGATGCGACTGATGCCGAAATAGCGATGTGGTGTCTGCTACGTCATCGTCGGCTTGCGGGCCTCAAGGTTCGCCGACAATTGCCGTTTCAGAATTTCATTCTGGACTTTGTCTGCTTTGACCGGAAAACGGTTATCGAGATAGACGGCAGCCAGCATTTCGAATCGCGCCGCGATCAGCGGCGCGACGCACTCCTGGCAGCAGAAGGCTTTCGCGTGCTGCGATACTGGAACAATGACGTGCTTCAGCGACCTCTTTCCGTTTTGGAAGATATCTTCGCCCATCTTGCCGATGAGCCAGGCTGACCCCTCACCCGGCGCGCTGCGCGCGCCACCCTCTCCCACAAGGGGAGAGGGTGAGCTGCGGCTCGCGGCACGGTTTTATCCATGAGCGCCGCCTTCCTCCGCCGCCTCTCGCTCGCCAGCTTCCGCAGCTATCACGCCGCGCAAATCGAGCTCGCCGGTGCGGGGCCGCTGGTGCTCACCGGCGCCAACGGCGCCGGCAAGACCAACCTGATCGAGGCCATCTCGCTGCTCGCACCCGGCCGCGGCCTGCGCCGCGCCACCCTCGAGGAGCTCGCCTTTTCCGAAGGCGACGGCTCCTGGGCGGTGTCGGCCGAGATCGAAGGCATGCTGGGCTTGGCCACGCTCGGCACCGGCATCGACCCGCCGGTGGGCGAAGAGGCCGCGCCCGTGCGCCAATGCCGTGTGGACCGGGAAGCGGTTTCCTCCGCCGCCGCCTTTGCCGACCACCTGCGCGTGGTCTGGCTCACGCCCGCCATGGACCGCCTGTTCAACGGGCCGGCGTCCGAGCGGCGGCGCTTCCTCGACCGGCTGGTGCTGGCGGTCGACGCTTCGCATTCCAGCCGCGTTTCGGCGCTCGAGCGTTCGCTGCGTTCGCGCAACCGCCTGCTGGAAGACCCGCATGGCGATGCGCATTGGCTCGACGCGATCGAGCACGAAACCGCCGAGGTCGCGGTGGCGGTGGCGGCGGCGCGCGCGGAGACGGTGGCGCGCCTTTCCGTCGCGCTGGCTGGCGCGCGCGACAGCGCGCCGGAGTTTCCGCGCGCCGAGGTCGCGCTCGCCGGCTGGATCGAGCAGCTGCTGCCGGCGCACAACGCGACCGAGGTCGAGGACCGCTACCGCGTGCTGCTGAAGGACAACCGCGCGCGCGACGCCGCCGCCGGCCGCACGCTCGACGGCCCGCATCTGTCGGACCTCATGGTGACGCACGCCGACAAGGGCGTCGCCGCAGCCGACGCCTCGACCGGCGAGCAGAAGGCGCTGCTCATCCGCCTGGTGCTCGCCCATGCCGGGCTGATCAAAGAGATGACCGGCTTTGCACCGGTGCTGCTGCTCGACGAGGTGATCGCGCATCTCGATCCCAACCGGCGCGCCGCGCTCTACGATGCGCTCGCCGGTCTCGGCGCGCAGGTGTGGATGACCGGCGCCGATCCGGCGGCGTTCGGCGACATCCTCGGGCGCGCACAAGCATTCGAGGTGCGCGATGGAACCGTAAGCGCGCGCCGCTAGAGTTCCGGCCAATGTCGACTGCATCACAAAGACGCTAGTATCCAGGAACCATCGCCGCGCCGATGTCTTACCCAACTATGGAGATGGGTGGCAGCGATGGCGACGGCGCCGGACAGACTGAGATATGACATGCGGCGGATCTTGCGCGATCTGCACACCGAACTCGATCGCGTGGAACTGCTGGCGGCCGCGCTCGATGCGTTCAGCGCGCCGGTGCCGGACTATGAGCCCATGTTCCGCCATCTTTCGCCGCCGGCGCGCGAGCTCCGCCAGCATGAACTGCCCGACCGGTAACTTGTGGCGCCGCGCTGCTGCAAAGCTCAATTCTTAAATCGGTAAAATTTTAGCGATCCGCGCAACGGAAGCCCGACAGCTCGTTGCTAGAAGTGCAAAATTCCGTTTGACAGGACTGCGCTTCATGAGCTCAGGCAGGCAGGCCGCAAGCGCCGCCGCTGTCGAGCAACGGGCCGGCGATTGCAAAGGTTCCGGCGCGCTGGCCACGCTCGACGCCCATCGTCGCGACCGGCTGCTGGATGCGGTCGCCGTCACCGCGCGCGAGTTGCTGAATTCCTCCGACCTCAGCGTCTCGCTGCCGAAGGTGGCGGAGCGAATCGGAGTCGCGACCGGCGTCGACCGCGTGCATATTTTTCTGATCGAGACGGCCGGCGGGCAGGGCAATATCCTTCAGCACTTCGTATGGATCTTGCCCGGCCTGCCGACGCCCCAGGACTTTCTGAACGCCCGCGAGTCTTTGGCCAATGTCGGATTGAAGTCGTGGATCGACCGACTCGCGGGCGGCGAGACGATCACCGCCTGCGTGCGCGAATTCGATCCGGAAACGCGCGCGTTTTTCGAGCTCGGCAGCGTGAAATCGATCATGGCCATGCCTGTGTTTGCCGAAGGCCGCTGGCTCGGCTTGATCGGCTTCGACAATTGCCGCAGCGAGCGCGAATGGTCGGCGGCGGAAATCGATACGCTGAGGACGGTGACCGAGCTGGTCGGCGCCGCGATCGCCCGGGCTTTGCACCTCAAAACGATGGCCGACGCCAAGCGCATCGTCGAAAGCAGCCCGACGATCCTTTACCGGCTTGCCCCCGAACCGCCCTACAGCCTGACCTACGTCTCGCAAAACGTCAGCCGCTTCGGCTACGTCGCGGGCGATCTGCTCGCCAGCCCGAACCGTTGGCTCGACTTGGTCGTGCCCGAGGACCTCGCCGGCATGATGCGCAACATCAAGCGACTGGCCAGGGGAGAAACCGACCGCATCCGGATCGACTACCGATTGAAAAAATCGGACGGCGCGATCGTCTGGTTCGACAGCGAAAGTTATGCATTGCGCGACAAGTCCGGCAAACTGACCGGTATCGAGGGCATTCTCAACGACGTCACCGAGCGGAAAAACTCGGAAAGCAGGTTGTCGTTCTCGCGCATCTTGTTGACCACGGCGATCGAGAACTCCCCGGACGCCATTCTCATCGTCGACGCCCATGACCGCATCATCGAATTCAATCGGAATTTCATCGAGCTTTGGGACATTCCGGCCGAGCTCGTGCAGGCGGGCGACGACGAGCCGGTGCTCGCGACGGTCGCGTCGCGCGTGAAAAACCGAGACGAATTCCTGGCGCGCGTGCGCTATCTTTACGATCATCCCGAAGTGCAAAGTTATGAAGAGCTCGAAGCCGCCGACGGCCGCATCATCGACCGGCACTCCGGTTCGCTCTACGACGCGCAGCGAAACTACCTCGGGCGCATCTGGTTCTTCCGCGACATCACCGAGCGCAAGCGCGCGGCAGAAAAAATCGCCGCCATGGCGCGCACCGATCCGCTTACCGGCCTCGCCAACCGCACCGTCTTCCTCGACCGGCTCAGCCTGGAGTTCGCCCGCGCCCGCCGCAGCGGGACGCAGTTCGCCGTGCTTTACCTCGACCTCGACCGTTTCAAGGACATCAACGACACGCTCGGGCACCCGATCGGCGACCAACTGCTGCGCTCGGTGGGCGAGCGGCTGAAGGGCTGCGTGCGGGAAACCGACATGGTCGCGCGCTTCGGCGGCGACGAGTTCGCCGTGCTGCAAGTCGACATCGCCGACTCCTCCATCAGCGAGGCGCTGGCGCGCAAGATCGGCGAGGTCATCGCCCGGCCCTATACGATCGGCAACAACCAGGTGTCCACCACCGTCAGCATTGGCGTGGTGCCCTACCGCGGCGACATTGCCGGCACCGACGCCATGATGATGAAGGCCGATCTCGCGCTCTATCGCGCCAAGAGCGAAGGCCGCAATCAGTTCCGCCTGCACGTCGCCGAGCTCGACGACGAGACGCGGGAACGCATGGTGATTGCCGACGATCTGCGCCACGCGGTCGAGCGCAACGAGCTCGAGCTGCTCTATCAGCCGCAGGTCGAGCTCGAATCGGGGGCGGTGGTCGGTTTCGAAGCCCTGCTCCGCTGGAATCACCCGACCCGCGGCCTCATGCTGCCGGCCTCCTTCATCCCGATCGCGGAGACCACCGGCAGCATCGTGCCGATCGGCGAATGGGTGATCGCCCGTGCCTGCCGGCAGATCATGGCCTGGAACCAGCACGGCATCGCCCCGCCGGTGGTGGCGGTGAACTTGTCGGGCGCGCAATTCAAGCTCGCCTCGCAGCTCGACCGCATCGTTATCGACAACCTCGAGCGCTGCCGGATTCCGCCCGGCCAACTGGAGCTCGAGCTTACCGAATCGGTGCTGATCGAAACCGCCGAGCGCCACAGCGCCCTCTTCATGCGTCTGCAGCAGATCGGCGTGCGGCTGGCGATCGACGATTTCGGCACCGGCTATTCCTCGCTCGACTACCTGCGCTCGTTCCACGTCGCCCGGCTCAAGATCGACCGCCGCTTCATCGAGGAGGTCACCAGCAATGCCGACGATGCCGCCATCGTGCGCGCCACCATTGGGCTCGCGCATGCGCTTGGCATCGAGGTGATGGCCGAGGGCGTGGAGACCGCCGCGCAGCGCGGCTTCCTGTTGGCGTCCGGCTGCAGGCTCGGCCAGGGCTTCTATTTCAGCCGGCCCTTGCCGGCCAAGGCGGCAGCCGAGTTGCTGCGCCGCCACCGGCAGCTGGCGGCGAGCTAGGCACCGCCGCTCCTTCCCCGAATCCGGATGCAGGCAGCCGGTCGGCCTTACACTTCCCCCAGCAACTCGCGCCGCTGCCGCTCGGAGGCGTCGGAATAGCGGCGCAGGGTGTGCGCTTCGCTGAGCAGACCGATAACCTGGCGGCGTTCGGCGCTGTCGACCACGGCCAGCGCTTCGGCCTCGAAGCGGTCGAAGGCCGAGATCGCCTCCTGGGCGGTCATTTGCGGCAGCAGCATGTGGTCGGCTTGGCGCAGGATGTCGCGCACCGAGGGAACCGCGCCCAACTCGCTGGAATGGGCCTCCGCCACCAGGACCATGCCGGCATAGCGGCCGTCCTCGTCGACCGCCACCACCTGGCTGGTCGAGCCGAGCGGAAAATTCTCGCGGAAGGCCGCGATCGGCGTCTCCGCCGGCGTGGTGCGCACGTCGGCGCGCATCATCTGCCCGACCGTCAAGTCGCGGATCCAGCCGACGTCGGCGGCGCTGCGGATGGTCTCGCCGCGCAGGTGGAAGCGCCAGGTGGCGAAGGAATAGCCGAAGAACTCGCGCGTCACCTGCATGGAGACGATGGCCGCGATCAGCACCGCCGTGGTCAGCCAGAGGTCGCCGGTCGACTCGAGCGCGATGAAGCTCATGGTGAGCGGTCCGCCGATCACCGACACCGAAACCGCTGACAGGCCGATGATGGCGTAGGCGTCGGCGTCGATCTGGTAGCCGGGCAATACGGCCGACAGTCCGGTGGCGAACAGTTGCCCGGACAGCGCGCCGAGCAACAGCGAGGCAAAGAACAGTCCGCCGCGGAAACCGGCGCCGAGCGAGAGCATGGAGGCCACCGATTTGAGCACGAAGATCAGCGCCAGGGTGCCGGCCGACAGCTTGAGCAGGCCGGTCAAATGCAGGGCGCCGTGCCCGGAGGACATCACCTGCGGCGAGATCATCGCCAGCAAGCCGACGCCCGCGCCGGCGAGCAACGGTCGCAGCGCCGGCCTCACTTTCAGCCGCACGAACAGCCGCTCGCAGGCGGCGACGCCGCGCATCAGCAGGATGCCGTAGATGCCGGCCAGCACGCCGAAGCCGGCGGCGATCGCCACGTCATGCACCGCAACGCCCGACACCGTGCCGGTCTCGATGCCGAGCGCGGTGGGCGTCAACGCCTGGGCGGTCAGGTAGCCGACCAGCGCGGCGATGCCGACCGGCGCCAGCGAGGCGATCGAATAGCTGCCGATGATCAGCTCGAAGCCGTAGAAGGCGCCGCCGAGCGGGGCGCCGAAGGCGCCGGCGATGGCGGCGGCGGCGCCGGCGCCAACAAGGATACGCATGTCGCTTCGGCGCAGCCGGAACGCCTGGCCGATCTTGGAGGCAATGCCGCTGGCAAGCTGGGTGTAGCCGGCCTCCAGTCCGACCGAGGCGCCGACACCGCTCGACCACATGGTCTGCGCCGCCACGATCAGGCTGCCGCGCATCGACATGCGGCCGCCATGCAGGGCATTGGCCTCGATCGGGTCGACCTCGGTGCCGCGCCGGCGCGTGACGTAGGCGGTCACGAGGCCGAACAGCAGGCCTCCGACGGTCGGCGTCACGAAGGCATAAAGCGGATCGAGCGATACGCGCCCGGACAGGCGCTCGCCGGGATCGAGCCCGAAGAAAACCAGATGCATGAGACCGACGATCTGGCCCATGCCCGCGACGACCAGGCCGCCGATGGCGCCGACCACGACCGCCAGCAGGACGATGGTCGATTCACGGGCCCGGACGATGGCGCGCAGGCGATGCGGGACTTCGAATCTCAGCCGCGCCTGCGCTTCGTTTTTGGGGTTGAACCAACGCATCGGAAGAAATTTCGCGAACAAGGAAGAGCGTGCTTGCTTAGAAGGCAATGCGCGCCCGCACACAAGAGCCAAATCGTTGCAGCCTTAAGGCCGTTCCATGATGCTGCGAATGAGAAAATTGAGCCGGCCTGGGAGGCGCGTTTCCGGGCCTCTAAAGGCGTCAAAAAACGGCCGGTTTTCGCGGCCGCCGATCCTTGAAAAATACTTTTGAATCAACATATTAACACCGGCGTCTTTGCTCTGTACGACGCCTTGGTTTCGTGTCAGACAAACTCCCATATCCGATTCATTTTCCCGCCCGTTTTGAGGATGCCGTCGATGGCTGAACCGGCCCGCAATATCCCATCCGATGCCGAATATGGCGCCGAGTCCATCAAGGTCCTGAAAGGCCTCGACGCGGTGCGCAAGCGGCCGGGCATGTACATCGGCGATACCGACGACGGCTCCGGCCTGCATCACATGGTCTACGAGGTGGTCGACAATGCCATCGACGAGGCGCTCGCCGGCTTTGCCACGCAGGTCGAGGTGACGCTCAACCCCGACGGCTCCTGCACGGTATTCGACAACGGCCGCGGTATTCCGACCGACATCCACAAGGGCGAAGGTATCTCGGCGGCCGAGGTCATCATGACCCAGCTGCACGCCGGCGGAAAATT
>Ga0335081_10014813_pt1 | contig 12616 bp, 11 predicted proteins | sample Lox_Sample_35_FD_206713 | JGI IMG/M metagenome (GOLD analysis project Ga0335081, IMG submission 206713) | Soil microbial communities from Loxahatchee National Wildlife Refuge, Florida, United States - Lox_Sample_3.5 | ecosystem: Environmental > Terrestrial > Soil > Wetlands | place: USA...
CAGGTGAGCGGATCGGTCTCGATCACGTTCGGCGGCGTGCCCCTGGTGTGCCCCGGGCCGGGCAGGCACTGCACGGCCGCCGCCGGCGGGACCCGTACCTCCAGGGCCCGGCCCGGATGACAGGCGGCCAGCGTGTACAGCAGGTACCTGGCCGCGGCGCGCTGAGCTTCCGGTTCGGGAGAAGCGCCGGTGTCCAGCGCGCGCAGGACGGCCGCGACGCTGTCCGGTCCGCGCGGGTCGGGACGCCGGGGAGGCATCTGGCCAGCCAGGCAGACTCAGCCGAACAACGCGGGCAGCGTCTGGGCGTGCACGGCGGCGAGCTCAGCCAGCGGGATGGCGAAACAGCCGCTCACGGTTAGGCTGTCTCCGCCGACGGTGCCGATGGCCGTGCCGGGCACGCCGTGCTCCCTGGCCAGCCGGCCGAGGGCTGCCTCCGCACCCGGCCGCACCACCACGATCGCGCGCGCGGCCGACTCGCTGAATAGCCAGGTGAACGGGTCGCCAGGCAGCTCTACCCGGCAGCCGACCCCGCCACGCAGGCAGGATTCGGCGAGCGCGACGGCCAGCCCCCCGTCGGACAGGTCGTGCGCGGCAGACAGCAGCAGGCCCGCGGCCGCCGCCGCTAGCAGGGCGGCCAGCCGCCGTTCGGCGTCGAGGTCGGGCGCCGGCGGGCGGCCGCCCAGGTGACCGTGTCGCACGTGGGCCCAGGCCGAGCCGCCGAACTCGGCCTCGGTCCGGCGGCCGAGCAGGAGGATCCCGGCCGGGCCCTGGCCGGGCCCGTCCATGGCGGCAGGGAACCCGATGCCGACCCGGCGGTGCACGTCGTCGTGGACGCCGAGCACTCCGACGACCGGGGTGGGGTGAATGGCCGCTGTCCCGGTCTGGTTGTAGAAGCTGACGTTGCCGCCGGTGACCGGCACGCCGAGGGCGGCGCAGCCGTCGGCCAGCCCGCGCACGGCCTCGGCGAACTGCCACATCACCGCGGGATCCTCCGGTGAGCCGAAGTTCAGGCAGTTCGTGACGGCGAGCGGGCGCGCCCCGGTCGCCGCCACGTTCCGGTAGGCCTCGGACAGCGCCAGCTGGGTGCCCAGGTAGGGGTCGAGCCGGCAGTAGCGGCCGTTGCCGTCGGTGGCCAGTGCGATGCCGAGCCCGCTCACCTCGTCCACCCGGACCAGCCCGCCGTCTTCCGGCATGGCCAGCACGGTGTCGCCGCGGACGTAGCGGTCGTACTGGTCGGTGACCCAGCTCTTGTCGGCCAGCCCGGGCGAGCCGAGCAGGGCCAGGAGATCCGCGCGCAGGCCCGCGCCGTCCGCCGGGCGGGGCAGCGCGGCCGGGTCGGCGGCGGCCAGCGTGTCCTGGGCCGCGGGCCGGGCCAGCGGGCGGTGGTAAACCGGGCCGTCGGCAGCGGAGGCGGGCGGGATGTCCACCACCGGCTCGCCGCGCCAGGTCATGACCAGCCGGCCGGTATCGGTCACCTCGCCGATCACCGCGGCCCGGACCTCCCACTTGGCGCAGACCGCGAGGAACTCGTCCACCCGGGCGGGCTCGACCACCGCCATCATGCGTTCCTGCGACTCGCTCATCAGGATCTCGGGCGGCCCCAGCGACGCGTCCCGCAGCGGCACCTCGTCCAGCCGGACCAGCATGCCGCCGGTGCCCGCCGCGGCGAGCTCGGTGGTCGCGCAGGCGACCCCGGCCGCGCCGAGGTCCTGGATGCCGGTGACCAGGCCGCCCGCGTACAGCTCGAGGCAGCACTCGACGAGCAGCTTCTCAAGGAACGGATCCCCCACCTGCACGCTGGGCCGCTTCGCGGCGTCACCGGAAGAGGCATCGCCGAACGTCGCGCTGGCCAGCACCGACGCCCCGCCCACGCCGTCGGGCCCGGTGGTGGACCCGAACAGTATCACCTGGTTGCCCGGCCCGCTGGCCGCGGCGACCTGCAGGTCGCCGTGCCGCATCACCCCCACGCAGAGCGCGTTGACCAGCGGGTTTCCCGCATAGCTCGGGTCGAAGTCGAGCTCGCCGCCGATGTTGGGCAGGCCCAGGCAGTTCCCGTAGGAGGAGATGCCGCTGACCACCCCGGGCAGCACCCGGGCGGTGTCGGGGGCCGAGGCCGGCCCGAACCGCAGCGCGTCCATGACCGCGACCGGACGCGCGCCCATCGCGAGGATGTCGCGGACGATGCCTCCGACGCCGGTGGCCGCGCCCTGATGGGGTTCCACGTACGAGGGGTGGTTGTGCGATTCGATCTTGAAGGTGACCGCGTAGCCCTGGCCGATGTCCACGACCCCGGCGTTGTGGCCGATGCCGGCCAGCAGCGCGTCAGACGGCGGGGCCTTGGCCGCGAACTGCTTCAGGTGCACCTTGGAGGACTTGTAGGAGCAGTGCTCGCTCCACATGACCGAGTACAGGGCCAGCTCCGCGCTGGTCGGTCGGCGCCCCAGGGTGTGCACGATCCTGGCGTACTCGCCGGCCGTCAGGCCGAGCTCGGCAAAAGGCTGCGGCAGCCCGGCCGTGGCCGCCGCCCTCGCTACCGTGTCGGTCCCGGTCACGCCGCTACCCGTGCGACCACGGAGGTGAAGAAGCCGAGGCCGTCGGCGGACGGGCCGGTCAGCGGGTCGACGGCATGCTCGGGATGCGGCATCAGGCCCACCACGTTGCCCGCCGCGTTGCAGACCCCCGCGATGGCGGCCGCCGAGCCGTTCGGGTTGTCGCCGGCGTACCTGATCACGACCTGCCCGGACGCCTCCAGGCCGGCCAGCGTGCCCGGGTCGGCCGCATACGCGCCCTCTCCGCTCTTCAGCGGTACCACGATCTGCTCGCCGCCGGAGTAGGCCCGCGTCCACGCCGTCCGCGCGTTCTCCACCCGCAGCCGCAGGTCCCTGGTGATGAACTTCAGGCCGGCGTTACGGGTCAGCGCGCCGGGCAGCAGGTGCGCCTCGCACAGGATCTGGAACCCGTTGCAGATGCCGAGCACCGGCAGGCCGGCCCGGGCGGCGGGCACCAGTTCGCTCATCACGGGGGCGAACCTGGCGATGGCACCGCAGCGCAGGTAGTCGCCGTAGGAGAAGCCACCGGGCAGGATCACCGCGTCCACGCCGCGCAGGTCACGGTCGCCGTGCCAGAGCGCCACGGGCTCGGCCCCGGCGAGCCGCACGGCCCGCAGCGCGTCCCGGTCATCCAGCGACCCAGGGAAGGTGATAACCCCTATACGCACGCACGCAGCCTACTTCCCTCGCGAGCCAAAGGGCGCCGACGGCGACTGGACTGATGAGCGACGCAGGAGCGAGGAGGGAAGGAGCCGCCTCAAGGGGCGCCCGGAGGCGAGCGAGACAAGCAGGGCCAGCCGCTAGCTGGCGGCCCGCAAGTGGCGCAGCGGGGCGTCGGTGGACCAGCGGATGTGCTTGCGCATGGTCACGACGGTGCCGTGGCCGGGACGGCTGTCCAGTGTGACGTTGTCCACGCAGGCGCGCATGACGGCCAGTCCCCGGCCCGACTCGGGCAGCTGGGCCACCGGCATCTGCTGCGGGTCGGCTCCCGGGACCTCCTCCGCGCCGTGCGGTGTCACGCCGTCCCCGTCGTCCGCCACCTCGACCTGGCAGCCGACCGCGCCGAGGCTGGTGACGACCGCGTAGCCCCTGACCTGCCGGCCGCCGTGAGTGAGGACGTTGGTGCAGGCTTCGGTGGCCGCGAGCAGGATGTCGTACACGGATTCGTCGTCCACCCCGAGCCTCCGCAGGGTGTCGCCGAGGACGCGGCGCATCACCGGCACGCTGAGTGACTCGCACCGGAACATCAAACAGAACTTCACGTCAGGCACCGACTTCACTCGCATCCTGCCACCCGTAGCCACATTCCGAGTGATTCCCCGTTAACGCCGCCGAAACCCGCCCGTGCAAAAGTCATATGAACGTGCAAAAGCCGCGTGAAGGTGCAGAGCGCCCCGGCTCCCCCGGATGCTCACGCCGGATGCAGCGTGAATTCCTCGATGACCGGGTTGGAGAGCAGGTCCCGCGCCAGGTGTGTGATTGCTGTCACAGCGGCCTCGTCGGCGGGTCCGTCGAGCTCCACCTCGAACCGCTTGCCCTGCCTGACTCCGAGCACCTGACCGAGCCCCAGGCGATGGCAGGCGCTGGCGATGGCCTCCCCCTGCGGATCGTGTATCTCCGGCTTGAGCATCACTTCCACGATCATCCGTGCCACGTATCCTCCAGGGTTATCAGGGCATATATCGTCGGGTGAAGAGCGTCCACGGGGAACGCGGACGCGTGCGCCCCACCGGGCACGCAGCGTACGCCACAGCTCCGCGACAGATGCGCCCGCCGAACCCAAGGCCGTCTGGCCGGCGCTGGTGATCCCAGCTCCGGCCCGGAAAGGAGTGGCACGTGACCGTCGAATCCGGCGCCGCGACCACCGTCGCACCCAGCCAGGCACTACTACCGGACGAACCCGTGCCCGACCAGGGCCTCGTCCAGCTGCTCACCCCGGAGGGCGAGCGGATCGACCATCCCGACTACCCGCTCGACCTCTCCGCCGCCGACATCCGGAGCATGTACCGCGACCTGGTGATCGTGCGCACGATCGACACCGTGGCGATCTCCCTGCAGCGCCAGGGCGAGCTCGGCATCTGGGCCTCGCTGCTCGGGCAGGAAGCCGCCCAGATCGGGTCCGGGCGCGCGCTGAGCCCGGACGACATGGTGTTCCCCACCTACCGCGAGCACGGCGTGGCCTGGTGCCGCGGCATCGACCCGGTGAAGCTGCTGGAGCTCTACCGGGGCGTCAGCCACGGCGGCTGGGTGCCCGAGGAGCACAAGTTCCATCTGTACACGATCGTGATCGGCGCTCAGACCCTGCACGCCACCGGCTACGCGATGGGCCTCCAGCGGGACGGCGCCGTCGGGGGAGAGCGGGGCGAGGCGGTCATCGTGTACTTCGGCGACGGCGCCACCAGTCAGGGCGACGTCAACGAGGCCTTCGTATTCGCGTCGGTGTTCAACGCGCCCGTCGTCTTCTTCTGCCAGAACAACCAGTGGGCCATCTCCGAACCCCTGGAGAAGCAGAGCCGCATCCCGCTCTACCAGCGCGCCCGCGGATTCGGGTTCCCCGGCCTGCGGGTCGACGGCAACGACGTGCTGGCCTGCTACGCGGTGACGCAGAAGGCGATGCAGGCGGCCAGGGAAGGCCAGGGGCCGACCCTCATCGAGGCGTTCACCTACCGCATGGGCGCGCACACCACCACCGACGATCCCACCAGGTACCGGCTGGCCAGCGAGCTCGAGGTGTGGAAGCTCAAGGACCCCATCGAGCGGGTCCGGGCCTACCTGGTCCGCACCGGGCTGGCCGAGGCCGATTTCTTCGCCGAGGTGGACGCGGAGGCCAAGCAGGTGGGCGCCCGGGTCCGCGAGGCCTGCCGGACGATGCCCGACCCGCCGCCGCTGGCCATCTTCGACCACGTGTACGCCGAGCCGACCGCGATCCTGCGGGCCGAACGCGAGCAGTACGCGGCCTACCTGGACTCCTTCGACGGACCGGAAGAGGGGGGTGCCGGACGATGACCGCGCTGACCCTGGCTAAGGCGCTCAACGAGGGACTCAGGAAGGCACTCGAGAACGACCCCAAGGTCCTGATCATGGGCGAGGACGTCGGCAAGCTCGGCGGTGTCTTCCGCATCACCGACGGCCTGCAGAAGGACTTCGGCGAGGCCCGGGTGATCGACACCCCGCTGGCCGAGTCCGGCATCGTCGGCACCGCGATCGGCCTGGCGCTGCGCGGGTACCGGCCGGTCTGCGAGATCCAGTTCGACGGCTTCGTCTTCCCGGCGGTGGACCAGATCGTCAGCCAGCTGGCCAAGATGCGCTACCGGTCCCGCGGCCAGATCAGCCTGCCGGTGGTGATCCGCATCCCGTGCGGCGGCGGCATCGGCGCGGTCGAGCACCACAGCGAGTCCCCCGAGGTGCTGTTCGCGCACACGGCCGGCCTGCGGGTGGTCGCCTGCGCGGACGCGGCCGACGCGTTCGCCATGATCCAGCAGTCGATCAGCTCCGACGACCCGGTGATCTTCTTCGAGCCGAAGCGGCGCTACTGGGACAAGGGCGAGGTCGACACGGTGAACGGCGTGACGCAGGCGCTTGCGTTCGACCGCGCCAAGGTCGTGCTGGAAGGCACCGACGTGACCGTGCTCTGCTACGGCCCGCTGGTGCGCACCTGCCTGGAGTCCGCCCTCGCCGCCCGCGAGGACGGGCGCAGCGTGGAGGTCGTCGACCTGCGCTCGCTCTCCCCGCTCGACGTGGACACGGTCTGCGCCTCGGTGCGCAAGACCGGCCGCTGCGTCGTGGCGCACGAGGCGCCGGTGTACGCGGGGCTGGGGGCCGAGATCGCGGCCCGGGTCACCGAGCAGTGCTTCTACCGTCTCGAGGCGCCGGTGCTGCGCGTCGGCGGCTTCGCCACCCCCTATCCGCCGTCCCGGCTGGAGGATCACTACCTGCCCGACCTGGACCGGATCCTGGACGCCGTCGACCGCACGTTCGGCTACTGAGGGGGGCGCGACCATGGCCGAGCTCAGGGAGTTCAGGCTTCCCGACGTAGGCGAGGGCCTGACCGAAGCCGACATCGTGGCCTGGCACGTCAAGCCGGGCGACCGGGTCGAGGACGGCCAGATCATCGTGGAGATCGAGACGGCCAAGGCGGTGGTCGAGCTGCCGTCCCCGTGGGACGGCACCGTCGCCCGGCTGCTGGCCGAGGAGGGCCAGACCGTCGACGTGGGCGTGCCGATCATCGCGGTGGAGGTGGCGGGCGCCGGCGCTGACCAGCCGGCCGTAGCCGCTTCCGGCCAGGAAAAAGCCGATTATGCCGAACGGGCTGCGGTTCCCGCCCCGCCGCCGGCCGACAGCCCCGGGACCGGTACGCCGGGGCGGCAGCCGGTGCTGGTCGGCTACGGCGTCAAGGCCTCGCCGACCACGCGCCGCCCGCGCAAGGCGCCTCCAGCCGTCGCGGCCGCGGCCACGCGTCCCGAGGTGGCCGAGGTCCCGACGGCACCGGAGGTTCCGGTCCAGCCAACACAGATGCCGCCCGGACCGCTGGAGGTGCCCTCCGGACCGGTGCGCGCCCAGACTAAGCCAGCACTGGCCAAGCCCCCGGTGCGCAAGCTGGCCAAGGATCTCGGCATCAGCCTGGCCGAGCTGGCGGGCAGCGGCCCAGACGGCTCCATCACCCGGGACGACGTGCAGCGGGCCGCGGCCACGGGCAGCCCAGCCCGTTCGGCCTATCCCGGCGTCGGGAACGGAGCCCGGACGGCCCCGTCGGCCGCGGTCCCCAGCCCCGGCGGCGAGGAACGCATCCCGATCCGGGGCGTGCGCAAGCACATGGCCGCGGCCATGGTGTCCAGCGCCTTCACCGCCCCGCACGTCACCGAGTTCCTGCAGGTCGACGTGACCGAGACGATGGCGGCGCTGCGGCGGGTCCGCGAGCTGCCCGAGTTCGCGGAGCTGCGGCCCTCGCCGCTGCTGTTCGTGGCCCGGGCGCTGCTCATCGCGGTGGCCAGGCATCCGCTCATCAACTCCTCCTGGGACGCCGCCGCGGAGGAGATCGTGGTCAAGCACTACGTGAACCTCGGCATCGCGGTGGCCGCCGACCGCGGCCTGATCGTGCCGAACATCAAGAACGCGGGCGCGCTGCCGCTGCCCGAACTCGCCCGCCGCCTGCAGGCGCTGGCCGAGACCGGGCGGGCGGGCAAGGCCACCCCGGCCGACCTGGCGGGCGGCACGATCACGATCACCAACGTGGGGGTGTTCGGGGTGGACGCCGGCACCCCCATCCTCACCCCCGGAGAGACGGCCATCCTCGCGTTCGGGCAGGTCAAGGACACGCCCTGGGTGGTCGACGGGCAGCTCGCGGTGCGCAAGGCCTGCACCTTGTCGCTGTCCTTCGACCACCGCATCGTGGACGGGGAAGCCGGTTCCGCCGTGCTGCGCGACGTCGGCTCGATGCTGGCGGACCCGGTCCGGATGCTGGCCTGGGGCTGATGCCCGCCCGGCTGGCGCGATAACGTCAGCCCATGATCAGGCACGTGGTGATGTTCCGGTGGACCCCCGAGGCGACCGAGGACCAGAAGCGGCGCGTGGCGGCCGAGCTCAGCCGGCTGCCCGCGCTGCTGCCGGTGCTCCGCGCCTACCGGATGGGCGCGGACCTGGGCGTCAATGAGGGCAACTTCGAATGGGCCGCGGTGGCCGACTTCGACGACCTCGAGGGATACCTGACCTACCGGGACAACCCGGAGCACCGGGCGATCATCGCGGAGTTCATCCGGCCGATCATCGCCGAGCGCGCCGCGATCCAGTACGAGTCCTGAGAGCGTTATGCAAAACCGGCTGCGAGTGCAGGCCTTCTGGGCCTGCGCGAGCGGCCGGTGCAGGTAGCACGGACAGCAACCGCAGCGGGTCCTTGCATTACGCGAACTTTTACATAGGACACTGAGCCCGGCTAGAAGGCGCCCTCGGGCAGGTCCATCAGGTCCAGGGTGGTCTCCTCGGCGATCTTCCGCTCGGCGGCCAGCCGGGGCAGCACGGTGGCGGCGAAGAACCGGGCCGCGCCCACCTTGCCCGCGTAGAAGTCCCGGTCGGGGGAATCGGCGGCGATCTCGTCCAGCCTGCCCAGGGCGATCTCCGCGTGGGTCAGCAGCAGCCACCCGATGACCAGGTCGCCCAGCGCCATCAGCAGCCTGGTCGTGTTCAGGCCCGCCTTGTAGATCTCGGCGGGCTGCTCCGCCGACGCCATCAGGAAGCCCGCCATGGCGCCGGCCATGGCCTCGACGTGCCCGGCCGCCTCGGCCAGCGCGGCCCGTTCGGCCTTGAGCCTGCCGTTGCCGCCGTCCGCGGCGGCGAAGTCCCTGATCGTGGCGAGCAGCGTCCCGAACGCCCGCCCGTTGTCCTTGATGATCTTGCGGAAGAACAGGTCCAGGCTCTGGATCCCGGTGGTGCCCTCGTACAGGCTGTCGATCTTGGCGTCCCTGATGTACTGCTCGATCGGATAGTCCTGGAGGAACCCGGAGCCGCCCAGGGTCTGCAGGGACAGGGTGAGCAGCTCGTAGGACCGCTCGGAGCCGACGCCCTTGACCACCGGCAGCAGCAGGTCGTTGAGGCCCGTCGCGACCTCGTCCGTCCGTCCCTGCGCCGCCGCCACCTGCAGCGAGTCCTGGATCGAGGCCGTGTAGAGGACCAGCGCCCGCATGCCCTCCGCGTAGGCCTTCTGCAGCATCAGCATCCGTCGTACGTCCGGATGGTGCACGATCGTCACCCGCGGCGCGGTCTTGTCGGTCATCTGGGTGAGGTCGGCGCCCTGCACCCGGTTCCTGGCGAAGTCCAGCGCGTTGAGGTAGCCGGTGGACAAGGTGGCGATGGCCTTGGTCCCGACCATCATCCGGGCGTCCTCGATGATCCTGAACATCTGCCTGATGCCGTCGTGCACGCCGCCGACCAGCGTGCCGACCGCGGGGCGGCCCCCTGGCTGCACTGCGCCGAACGTCAGCTCGCAGGTCGCCGAGGCCTTCAGGCCCATCTTGTGCTCGACGTTGGTGACGGCGACGCCGTTGCGCTCGCCCAGCGTGCCGTCCTCGTTGACCAGGTACTTGGGCACCAGGAACATCGACAGGCCCTTGGTGCCCGGGCCGTGGCCCTCCGGCCGGGCCAGCACCAGGTGGAAGATATTGTCGGCCAGGTCGTGCTCGGCACTGGTGATGAACCGCTTGACTCCCTCGATGTGCCAGGTCCCGTCCGGCTGCTCGATGGCCCTGGTCCGGCCGGCGCCGACGTCGGAGCCCGCGTCGGGCTCGGTCAGCACCATGGTGCCGCCCCATTCGCGCTCGATGGCCTGCTCGGCGAACCGCTGCTGCTCGGGCGTGCCGAGCTCCCACAGCGCTAGGGCCATCGAGTGCCCGCTGGCGTACATCCAGATCGCCGGGTTGGAGCCGAGGATCAGCTCGGCCACGGCCCAGTGCAGCGACCTGGGCGCTTGCGTCCCGCCCAGTTCCGCGGGCAGGGCTATCCGGTACCACTGGGCGTCCATATAGGCGCGATAGGACTTGCGCAGCGACTCGGGAATCCGCACCGAATGGGTGGCCGGGTCGAAGGCGGGCGGGTTCCGGTCCGCGTCGGCGAAGGACTCGGCCAGCGGTCCGGTCGCCAGCCGCTCGAGCTCGTCCAGGATGCCGCGGACGGTCTCCTCGTCAAGTTCCGGGTAGGGCGCCTGGCCGAGTAGGTCCTGGCGCCGCAGCACCTCGAAGAGATTGAACTCGATGTCCCGCAGGTTGCTCTTGTAGTGGCTCATCGCTGCTCCGCCGTGTCGCCGTTCGTCCGTGCTGCCCCCTATGCTACCCGCTGGTAACCATCTGTGCTACCGGCCAGTAACAAGCCTGCCCGGGCGTGCGGCGGCCGCGGCCGTTTTGTGTTCGGCACACACAAATAACGGTGCGCGTCACTATTGGCTGCATGTCCTATTTTTTAGGGGTTTTCACATATTGTTGATCACCGGCGACTACGCTTCGCTTGTGTGACAGACGTTCGCGACTCCTCGACGGGCCTGCCCGCCCGGCGGCCGGGCGCGGACGTATCGTCGGACATACCGTCACTGCAGGGGGCGGGACGGAGAGCGATGCCGCCGCAATTCTCCACCGAACCGGGTCCGCAGGGAGCCGAGTTCCCTGGATCCGCTCAGCCGGACACCGACGCGCTGGCCCGCAGGCAGCCGGGCACGGGCCCGTTCGCCCGCCAGCCGGGCTCCGCGGCCCGCCAGCCGACCGCCAGGCTGATCGCGCCGGGCGGGCGCCACCGCCGCCCGATGCCTGCCAGCCTGCCCGAAGGCGCGCCGGCCCTGGTGCTGGCGGTGCCGAGCGTCGGCGAGGACGGCCTGGCCGGGGTCACCGCGGAGATCGCGACCGTGCTCCGGGTGGACAACCCGGCCCTGGATCTGCGCACGGCGCGGATCGATCACGGCGGCCGCAGTGACCCGTCCGGGATCCGGGCGGTGCTGGCCGACGCGGCGGCCAGGCGCCCGGCGGGCGCGCCCTCGGCCGTGGTGGTGCCGCAGGTGGTGACGCCGCACCCGGCCGCCTTCCGGGCGCTGCGCGAGGCCATCACGGCCAGCGGAGCCAACGCGCGCATCGGCGAGGTCTTCAACACCAACGCGCTGCTGGCCGAGGCGCTGCACCACCGGCTGGCGGACGCCGGGCTGGCGCGGGCCGACCGGGTGCGCATGTTCAGCATCACGACCTCGGCCGACGGCATCATCCTGGCCACCGTCGGCGGGGAGGAAGCGGTCGGCACCGCCAGCGTCACCGCGTTCCTGCTCGCCGCCCGGCTGGCGCTCCCGGTCATGGCCGCGTCGCTGGACGCCAAGCCCACCATCGAGGAGGCGGCGGCCCAGCTCGAAGGCATGGGCGTGACGCGGATCGCCCTGGCCCCGTGCGTGGTCGGCCCCGAAGCCGACCCGGCGGCCATCGAGGAAGCCGCGGCGGCCATCGGCGCCAAGTGCGCGGCACCGCTCGGCGCGCACGGCAACGTGATCAAGCTCATCTCGCTCGCGTACGGCCAGGTGCTCAGCCAGCTCGAGACGCCCGGCACCTGATCGCCCCGGCACCTGATCGCCCGCCAGCCCAGTCGCCTGAGTCCCCGCATACCCTCAAAGCCCCTGGCACCCTCCGAACCCGCGCCCCGCGCTCCTGCGTTTGATTAACTACTCTGTGTAGCTAATCAATGGCGTATTGCGATATCGGCCTGGGCGCCATTGCCGCCTGGGCGAGGCAGGAATGTGATCCCGAGCACATTTGTTCGTGGGGATGATTCACACTATAGGGCAGGGCCAGAAAACGATCGCTGGCCAGCCCGTTGGCCGAGCGGCCAGCGGCAAGGAGGCCGGCAAGGAGGATCGGTGGAGGACGCCGAAGTCGTGCTCAGGCGGGCACCGCTTTTCGAAGGGCTCGACGAAGAAAGCGCACGGGCGCTCCGGCGGCAGATGCCGGATGTCAAGCTGTCGCGCGGCGAGCACCTCTTCCTGGAAGGGCAGGACGGCGATCGCTTGTACGTCGTCCTCGACGGCAAGATCAAGCTCACCCGCGCGGCGGCCGATGGCCGGGAGAACCTGCTCAGCGTGCTGGGACCGGGTGAGATGTTCGGCGAGCTCTCGCTGTTCGACCCGCGCCCGCGGACCTCGACGGCCAGCGCCGTCACCGACGCGACGGTCGCGGCGCTGGCCCACGACGCGCTGCGGCCGTGGCTGCTCGAACGGCCCGAGGTCTCGATGCACATGCTGCAGGCGCTGGCCAGGCGGCTGCGCCGGGCCAACGACGTGACGGCCGACCTCGTCTTCACCGACGTCCCCGGCCGCGTGGCCAAGAACCTGCTCGACCTGGCCGACCGGTTCGGCGAGCAGGAACGCGACGGACTGCACGTCCATCACGATCTGACCCAGGAAGAGCTGGCCCAGCTGGTCGGGGCGTCCCGGGAGACGGTCAACAAGGCGCTGGCCGACTTCGCGGCCCGCGGCTGGCTGCAGATCTCGGCTCGTTCGGTACTCATCCTGGACACCGAACGCCTGCGCAAGCGCGCTCGCTAGCCAACCTTCCCTC
>Ga0335081_10014814_pt1 | contig 12616 bp, 10 predicted proteins | sample Lox_Sample_35_FD_206713 | JGI IMG/M metagenome (GOLD analysis project Ga0335081, IMG submission 206713) | Soil microbial communities from Loxahatchee National Wildlife Refuge, Florida, United States - Lox_Sample_3.5 | ecosystem: Environmental > Terrestrial > Soil > Wetlands | place: USA...
CTTCGTCCACGAGAAGTTCTTCACCGGCGCCTACGACCAGAGCGCCGAAGCGCTGCTGGGCGAGAAGCTCGGCATCCAGCTCACCAAGCGGGTGCGGCTGGACCACGATCTGAACGTCTACCCCAACCTTTCGACCACCGGCCAGTACCGCTTCGACACCGCCACCAGCCTGTCGGCCAAGCTCAGCAACAGGTTCTCGCTGAACACCGGCGTGATTGACCTCTATTTGAGCAACCCCGCGCTGGGAAGCCGCAAGAACAACGTTGCCTTCACGACCGGATTGGGCTATACGTTCTGATGGCCGTGGTCGGCGGGTGAGGTGAGTGAGCAGGCGCGGTATGCTGGCCGGCCCGCGGACACGTCCGTCCGGAAATCCGTGGCCCCCCGGGCGGGCTGCGGACTTCGAACCACACGAGAGGAGACTGCACATGTCGCTGGGAAAACGCTGCGGAGCGGAATTCTTCGGCACGTTCTGGCTGGTGTTCGGCGGTTGTGGAAGTGCAGTTCTGGCGGCCGCCTTTCCAGGCCTCGGCATCGGATTCGCAGGAGTTGCGCTGGCTTTTGGACTCACGTTGTTGACCATGTGCTACGCCATCGGGCACATTTCAGGGTGTCACATCAACCCGGCGGTGTCCGTGGGGCTGTGGGCCGGCGGACGATTCCCGGCCTCCGATCTCATCCCCTACATCGTGGCGCAGGTGCTGGGCGCCGCCGCGGCCTCGAGCACCCTTTACGTCATCGCGAGCGGCAAGGCCGGCTTTGACCTGAGCCCGGGCTTTGCCGCCAACGGTTACGCCGACCATTCGCCCGGCGGTTACTCGCTCGAAGCCTGCCTGGTGGCCGAGGTCGTGCTCACCTTCTTTTTTCTCTTCGTCATCCTCGGGGCTACGGACAAACGCGCGCCCCAGGGCTTCGCCGGCATCGCCATCGGTCTCAGTCTGACGCTGATCCACCTGATCGGGATTCCCGTGGACAATCTCTCCGTCAACCCCGCGCGCAGCACCGGGCCGGCGCTCTTCGTCCGCGGCTGGGCGCTGACGCAATTGTGGGCGTTCTGGGTGGCGCCGATTGTGGGCGCGCTCGTAGCCGGCATTGCGTATTCAAGGCTCTTCAAGCAAGAGTAATCGGGCGGCATCAAGCACTCCTCGGTCCGCGCCGCGGCGGCCGTCGATGGCGCCCGGAGGCGAGAGTGGCCGGGCGGGGCGCTCGGTGTCGGCCTTCCATGCGTTCTGCTAAACTGACCCCAGTGGCGGCCTTCCTCCAACGCCGGCATCGAAAGCAGCCCGCCGCTCGGTCTGCGGCGCAGGCGATGCGTCGGGCGGCCGGACGGGTGCTGCCGGCGCTCGTCCTGATGGCTCTGGCCGCCGCCTCCGCACGCGGCGAGAAGCTCCAGGACCTCAAACCCCAGGGCTACGTGAACGACTTCGCCGGCGTCATATCGGCCGGCGCCCAGGCGCAGCTCACCGCCCTGTGCGGCGAGGTGGATCAAAAGGCGCACGCCCAGATTGCCATCGTTACCGTGCACACCCTGGAAGGGGATTCCATCGAAGACTTCGCCAACCGGCTCTACCAGCAATGGGGCGTCGGGCCGAAGAGCGACAACCGCGGCGTGCTGATCCTGCTCGCCGTCGGCGACCACCACTACCGCACGGAGGTAGGCTACGGACTTGAGCCCATTCTTCCGGACGGCAAGGTGGGCGGATTCTGGCGCGAAGTTGTTCCCGCCCTGCGCCGGAACGACTATAGCGGCGCCCTGCTCCAGGTGACGGATTCCATTGCGGCCGTGATCGCCCAGGACCGCGGAGTGACGCTCGGCGCGAGGCCGGCACTGGCGCATTCCGAATCCGACAATTCGGGACGGAATTTTGCCCCCGCCGCTCTGTTTCTGATCGTAATAGGGTTCTTCATTTTCGCCATCATTCGCTCCTTCATCTCTCGCGGGGGCGGGGGCTCCGGCCGCGGCGGCGGGTGGGGCGGGCTGGGTCCCTGGATCATCATGGGAGGCCTCGGCGGCTTCGGCCGCGGGGGCTTCGGCGGTGGCGGTTTTGGCGGAGGCGGAGGCGGAGGTTTTGGGGGCTTCGGCGGCGGCATGTCGGGAGGCGGCGGAGCCAGCGGAAGCTGGTGAAGTCATTGATGATTGGCGATTGGTGATTGGCGATTGCCCCGTGTTCCCTTCGCGTTTCGAGAGCGTTATGGAGTCTGAGCGTGGAGCAGATGACCGCGAGTGCGCGCAGCGAACCCGTCCGGCGCGGAGCGCGAGGCACCGGTGGCGGAGGCGCTGCGGCTCCATCGGGAGGTGCGCGTGAATGAGGCTGCTGCGGAGTTCATCAAACAACTCGCCGAGGCCGAGGGACCGAACTTGCGCTCCGTAGTCCTTTACGGATCGGCGGTGAGCGGCGAGTTTCACGCCCGCCACTCCGATTTCAATCTGCTCTGCCTTTTTGACCACCTCGACGCCGCCACGCTGGAGCGCATCGGCCCCGCCACGCGGCGCTGGACGCGCAAAGCCGGCGCGGCTCCGCTGGTGTTTTCCGCAGCGGAGCTGGCCCGCGCTGCGGACGTCTTTGCGGTGGAACTGGTCGATATCAAGGCCAATCATCAAGTGCTGCACGGAGAGGACCTGGTGGCCTCGCTGGACGTGCCCCTCACGCTCTACCACCTGCAGGTGGAGCGCGAGCTCCGGCAAAACCTGGTGCGCCTGCGTTCGCAGTACCTGGCCGGCGACGGCCGCCCGCGGACGCTGCTCAGTCTCATGACCGCGTCGGTTTCGAGTTTCGCCGCCCTGTTTCGCCACGCCGCTGTCGCGCTCGGCGAGGCGCCCGGCGAGCACCAAAAGCCGCTCAAGAAGCGCGAAGCGATCGATCGCCTGGCCACACTCCTCGACTTCGACGGGAAGCCGTTTCACACCGTGCTCGACGTGCGCGAGGGCAAGGTGGCGGCGCGCAAGCTGGACGCCGCGGCGCTCTTTCATGGGTACCTCGCGGCCGTCACGCGAGTGGTGGACGAGGTTGACCGAAGGCTGGAGCAGCGCGCGCCGGTCTGATCGCTCGCGTTCCGGGCAGCACTGGCCTGAAAGCGCTGGGCGCCCGCATACGTAATACAGAGTGCCAAGCGCAGACGCGGCGGAGGAAGGGTTATGAAAAAACTGTTGATCGTGCTCGGCGTGCTGGTGGTTCTGGCGTTGATTTTCGTGAGCATGTACGTGAGTGCGCGCAACCAAATGGTGCGCAAAAACGAGACCATCAACGCCGCCTGGTCGGAGGTGGACGTCACGTTGCAGCGCCGCGCGGACCTGATCCCGAACCTCGTGGCCACGGTGCAGGGCTTCGCCGCCCACGAGGAGAAGGTGTTCGGCGACATCGCCAACGCGCGCGCCGCGCTGCTCGCGGCCCACGATCCGGCCGGCAAGATCGCGGCCAACAACCAGCTTGACGGCGCCCTCGGCCGATTGCTCGCGATTGTGGAGAACTACCCTCAACTCCGGTCGAACGAGAACTTTCTGCGTCTCCAGGACGAGCTGGCCGGCACCGAGAACCGCATCGCGGTATCGCGCCGCCGCTACAACGACGCCCTGCAGGACTACAACACGTTCATCGGTCTCTTCCCCAACAGCGTGTTCGCCGGCTGGGCGGGCTTCCATCGCAACGATCATTACTTCCAGGCGGCTCCGCAAGCGCAACAGGTGCCCAAGGTCCAATTCCCGGGTCCGAAGAACTGACCCGTTTGCCGCTCGGCCATTTACGACTGAAGGTCGCCGGTGGGTCCCCGCGGAGGCGGGGACTGGGGATTGACGATTGCCGACCGCCGACTGCCTCCTGAGGATGCGGCCTGTTTTGGCTTTGGCATTTTGGGGCATTTCGTTCGACCATTTTATTTAACGCAACTTACTCGATTCTCATTTTTCTCACTTTGGCTTTGTGTAAGATTTACAATCGCTTGATCCCATTGATTTCACGTAACTTGCCCGATTCTCATTTTTCTCACTTTGGCTTTGTGTAACTTTTACAACTCCATCATTCTAAAAGACATTCCGGCTTTGGCACGGCCTCCCGAATTTCGTATCTCATTCATTCTAAGGCACATTAGGGCTTTGCACGATATGGGGTGGGGGGTACCCTGCCTGCACCGATGGCCGAGCCCTCGGGAGCGCAGAAAGCCTAGCCTATCACCTCTGGTTTCAATAACATACTGAGCTTGTTGCCATATCATCAGCGTTTTCAATCACTTGATCTGATTTCGGATCTTTGAGACGCTCCAGCTGTGGCTTATCGCCCTTTGTTTCAACAAGATGGTTGGTTATTGGGTCTATCATACGTGTTTTCAATAACTTGGTTGGTTCGAGCGAATTCCAAAAATGGAATATCAATGCTTTCAATAAGTTGGTAGGTTCGTTCGTAACATTTTGAATTTTCGCCGGCACCGCGCCTGCGGCCCATCCGACCCTCCTCCCGCCCCGGAACCCATTTCGCCGAGAGGGCCATCAATTCTGAGCCCCTTAAAACACCTAACGCATTTGGTTTCAGTGACATGACGGGATAAAAGCTCTATCATTCTTGTTTTCAATAAGTTGACGGGTTCGGACGAATTCCAAAAATGGAATCACTGTGTTTTCAATGAGATGACGGGTTCGTTCGTAACATTTTAGATTTTCACTCGGACTCCCTGGCCCACCAGGAACGGTCCACCGGCAACGTTTGACAGGCATTGGCACTGCCCGCTGGTGGCGGGTGCGGTTCGGGCCTTCTGCCTGGAAGGTTCGGTGCAGGCTGGGGCTCATAAACGCCTCAGCAATAACCGTATCATTACTCAGGCGCAGAAGTCAAGCGAAAAGAGGAGGGTGGACTGGTTGCGGACAGTGCACGCTGCCCGGAAGGCAGCCGATTTGCACCAGGTTTTTCTGCTTCAATTCCTGACCGTCAAGACGGGGCAGCCTGCGCCGCACACCACTTCATAGGCAGTGGCCCACGGCAGGTGGGAGGCCGTACCAATATGGGTTGAGCGATGCAAGCCCATAATGATGGCGTCAACTTTGAGGGTGGCGGCCGCTTGCAGGATTTTTTCGCCGGGCAATCCGAACTCGACCAGGAATTCAGGTTTGAGAGCAAGCTCGATATTCTGCGAAGTCAGTTCCTCGAGCCGCCGCAGGCTGGCCCTGCGAGCGTTCTCTCGCATCTCGGTGACATCGCCGGCGGTGGACCAATGAAAACCCTCCGGCATCGGAACCGCAGGCGCAACGTGGAGCAATATGAGTTTGGTTCCGAATTCATTTGCAAACGAGATGGCGTAGGGCAGGGCGTGCAAGGAAGCTTCGCCGAAGTCCGTCGCAAATAAAAAGGGCCGAATGGGTCTGGCGCCTTCCACCGGAGTCTCTTGATAGGAACCTGGACCCACGGTCAAAACCAGGCAAGCGGCGTGACGAAAAATCTGCTCCGCCACCGAGCCGAGGAGCAGTTTCCCCAAGCCTCGCCGGCCGTGCGTGCCGATCACCACCAGGTCCACTTGTTCCTGCCTGACTACTTTTTCCAGCTCTTCCCATAAATCAAGACCATGCCGCACGATCACTTCATGACGCAGACCCGCCAATGCGCCCTGCTGAACAAGTTCGTCCTCCAATTCGTGTGCGTCTCTCGAAACTGCCTCGGTGGCCGCCAGGACTGCGTCCGGCCCCACCAGCGTGAATCCCAGAGACGAGACCACGTGCGCCAGATAGAATTTCGCCCCATAGTGGCGGGCAATGGCGAGAGCATGGCGGAGGGGTTTCTCAGATGCTTCCGAGAAATCAGTTGCGATCAGGACCGAATTCAAGCGAACGTCTACAGCCGGTGCGACGAGTGACATGCCAACCACCTTCGGGGCCGCCGAGCCGAGGCAAGCGGCCGCTCTACCGGCTAAATGATGGCATCAACCTGAACGCAGGTGCTGTGATTACGATCACTCACCTGAGCCGGTCTGCTGTTTCTGAGGAGTCCGGGTCCCACAGTTTGCCGCTCAGTTCGAAAGGCTTTTGTTGCGCCAACGCGCCGCACGTTTATCGGCGCTGCCGGCAGGGCAAGGCTCATCACTGGACCGTCAGCATGACCGTGGCCGACTGCGAGAGCTGCCCCGCCGTGGCGGTGACCGTGACGGTGTAAGTGCCCGGCAGGGTTCCCTTATTGGGCGGTGGGCCGCTCGGCGTGCCACCCCCGCCGCCACAGGCCGCGCATCCCGCGAGGGCCGCCAGCAGAAGCAGGCCGCCCAAGAGCATCGACACTCGGTAAAAGCCAGCGTGCGGGCGCATTCCGCCGCGGATTTCCGTCCGCCATCGCACTCTCCCCCACAACTTCGCCAACAACAAGGCTAGGAGCATTGCTCCCAGGGCGCGCCAAAATGCGCCAGGCGCTCCGGGACCGCGAAGCGCGCCGAAGGCTGCCGACGCGGCGGTGGTGGCGAGTGTCAACGTGGAGGCGGCGGGGCTCGACCCCGGCGTGACGCTTAGCGGCGAAAACGAACAGGTGGCCTCGGCGGGCAGCCCAGCCGGCGAGCACGCGAGCTGCACGGCGTTGGTAAATGCGCCCAATTGCGGGGTGACGGTGACGGTGTAGGTTGCGGCTTTTCCCGCCGTGACGCTCGCCGAGGCGGGCGAGGCCGAGACGCCGAAGCCGGTGGCCGTAACCTGGATGTCGGTCGCGGCGGTAAAAGTGACGCCGTTGTTGGTGGCGCTCAGGGTGACGGTGTTCGGCCCGGGGTTGCACGCGGGCGCAGGCGTGGAGCCGCTGCCCGTGCCGCAGGAGCCCGTCCAGTTGTAGGTGAGCGGGCAACCGTAGGGCGTTTGCGCGGCCACCTGCAACGCACCGCCACCGCCGCTGACGGTCTGGGGGGACGGCGCCGACAGGGTGGGAACCTCAAGCTGGGCGGCGGCGAGCGCATCCACGCGGCCGTAGCCGTAAGTGTTGTTGGGAACCGGGCTGCCGATCGGGTCGGCGTTGTTCAGGAGGAGGTTATAGAGATCCAGCCGCGCCGTGGCGGGGGCGAGCGCGCCACTCGCGCCGCTGCGGAGGCACGGGGCAAGTTGGAGCAGCAGGGCGTCCACTCCCGCGGCGTGCGGCGTGGCCGCCGAGGTTCCGAAGAACGGGTTTTCAAACTGGCCGGCGCCGGTGATCGAGACCCCGTCGATGGCCGAAATATTGGGCTTGAAGCGGCCGTCGAAGGTGGGGCCCAGGCTGCTGAAGAACTCGATCTGGGTGTGCTTCGGGTCGTCCGGATAGGAGGGGCACTTCGGCACCCCGGAGCAGATGGCGCCTACGGCCACCACGCTGGCCGGTGAGCCGCCCGCGTCAGACTCCGCCGAAACACTGCCCGCGGCTGTGTTGTAGTTGTGGATCTCGCGGTTGGGAGGATCGATCGGCGCAATCGGCGCCTGGGCGCACTCGGGTGTGAACAGGAATAAATTCAGATTGCGCACCGCCGCTTTGTTGGCGGAGTTCTGAATCACGATGTCGAAAAGGCCTTCCTGTGAAGTGGCCGGGTTAGTGTAGAAAATGATCTCTACCGGATCCTGACTGCCCGACTGGGGATTGGTGCTGCTGGCCACCACCTGGCCGGTGCTCTCCGAGACCACGTAGAGGTCGTAGTCGTTGTTCGAGCCCCCGAACGGGTCATTCCAGGTGAGAACGATCACCGCCTGGGCGTTGGGCGGAAGGTCGATTTTGTCCGTGACGCTGGGGCCGAGGTTCAGAAGATCGGTGGTGCCGGAGTTGGCCTGAAACTGGTGCAGATCGCCCGAGTGCCCCACCATGGCGGCGCCGTCCGTGTGCGAGTCCACGTAGTTCCCCTGGTAATGCCCCCGGGCGTTGTTCCCCACCGCCGTCAGCCAGGCGCGAACGGGATTGCTGTTGTTGTTGAGCGCCGCGGCTGTGTTGGCGGATACGGAGCTGGTGCCGTCGTAAGGGAGCCCGAAGAAGCCGATATCGTCCGCGCCCACGTCCGTGTGGGCGGCGATGTAGTTGGCGGCCTGCTGGAAGGCGAGAGTGGTATCGAAGTTGGCGAAGAAAAGCTGCGCACCGGGCGCGAGGTCGTGAATAATCTCGAGCAGAGCGGTGCCCTCTGCGCCCGCGCCGGGGAATCCGCAGGGGGGCGTCGGCAAGCCTTCGAGGTCCTGGTTGGCGGCGAACGACTTTGCCGTGATTCCGCCCGAAACGGACACCAGCGTGCCGCTGCCGTTGCGTGTGCCCGAGGAGGAGGGAAGGTCGCCGGTAGCGATGGGGCCGTTGGCCGCGCCGCTCACCGAACAGCCCGTTCCGGGCGCCGTGCAGGACGCAAAGATGCCCTTCAAGCCGTCGGAAATCACGCCCACGCGAACGCCGGTGCCGTCCACGCGATACGTGGTCCGCACATCGGCCGCCTCAACGATGCTGTCACCCTCGCTTTCCACCGCTCCGGCGCGACGGACACCGTAGTTCGGCAACGTAACGAATCGCACTACGGGCAGCGCGCCCACCGCTTCGAGGCGCGCCACCGGCACCCGCGCCTGCACGATGCGCTGGGCGGCGTCGACAATCTCGAGGGCGGCGCCGGCGCCCGTGATCTCGGTGAGCGCGGCCGAATCCGCCGCCGTCACCAGGACGTACACCTGCACCTCGCCGCGCGCGTTCAAGCGCATCATGCCCATGCGGCCTGCGTCCCGCACGGCCTTCGGCATGGCCTCCATCGAAAACCCTGGCGGCATCGAGGCCTGGCGGCCGCGCGGCCAGGGCCCTCGCTCCTGTGGTACGGCGCGGGCCAGATGCGCCAGAACGGTGGAGAGCTTCGGATGCTTGAAGGGCGGGGCGGAATCCTGGGCATGGACCGTCGGCGGCGTCACCGGTCTTGAAAGCAGCAGCGCGGCCGCGAGCAGAATCAAAATGCGGCCTGGCGCGGAACCCGGAAGGGCCCTGCCCCCGAACTTGACGAGCATGAAACGAATCCTCGGGGGCTATCTTAGCAAACCCGGGCGCGCGCCCGGCTTTGCCGGGCTCACGCGGCGACGAGCGCCCTCAGCCAGGCGTGGGCCTCGCGATCGTTGGCGAGCAGGTGGGGACCGAGCGGCGAGCCTAGAAAGATGAAAGCGCCTCTACCAACCTCCCGGCGGCAGGCCACCGGCGTTTCGCCGTACGTAGCCATAGCGCACGATGTCGGGGCCACGACTGGGATGATCCGGCTGAAATCCCGCACGTGCAGTCTCGTGGGCCAGGCATACACAATGTAGGGCGTGCAACGTGGTTCCCCTGCGGCCTCCGAAGTTTCGGTCCCGAGGTGCACGGGGGGCCGCACGTCCACGCCGAAGCACCGGGCGAGGAGGCGCTGTTCCGTGGCGAAGGCTTGGGGCGCCGCGTACGCGGCCCCAGACTCGTAAAGGACCGTGGTACCGCGCTCCGCGCAAGCACAAAGCTCCTCCGTGAAGGCCAGGCTGCCCAAAGTGGCGCCGGGGACGAGAAGGAGTTTTGACAATCGAATTGCGCCGGCCTGAAAGAGTTCGTGCGCCACGCCGGCCGCCGCCAGGCCTTGAGCAAAGCCGGCCACGGACTCGCGCAGAACGCAGCGCCCGCCGGGATCGACCAGAACCACGCGCTGGCCCTTGGGGGAAGGGGAGGAGAGCAAGGCCGGGATGACGGCGCCGGCCCGACGCGCTCGAATCAAATCGAGCGGCAGGGTGGCCGAGGCGCCGCCCAGCCGGGTGAGAAACTCGCGCCTCGACAGTGCCGTCACAACCTGCCTGCGATCAGCCGGTCGATGGCCGCGGCGGTGTCGTAGAACTGCTGGTCTTTGGCGAAATGGTAGCGGTCCTCCATCTCCGCCACCAACCAGCCGTCGTAGCCCACCTTGGTGAGGGCTGCGCGGATGGCGGGCCAGTTGTTGTCGCCCAAAAACAGATTCGTGTAGACACTCTCGTTGCCGCAGCGCCCGCGGTGCTTCTTCACGTCTTTCAGATGGATTCGCGTGATGCGGGGCCCATGGATTTCCACCCACTGCTCGGCGAAGCCGGTGTCGTGGATGTTGCCCACGTCCAGGTGCAGGCCGACGTAGGGGCGGTTCACGTCGTCGAGGAAGGTGTGGAATTCGCGCGGGCTCAGCAGGAATCGCTGCTCGGCGTTGCAGTTCTCGCAGCCGATCCTCACCCTGGCCTGCGCCGCCTTCTCGCCGAGCTCCTGAAGGGCGGCCACGCAACGGGCATAGACCTCGTTGTAGGGGACGCTTTCGGTTACCAGCCCCGCCACCACCAGAATGGCGTCCGTCTTCAGGAGCTGGGCCGTCTCCAGTTGGCGCTCCACGATCCGCATCGCGCGGGCGCGCGCCTGGGGATCGCGCGCCGAGAGCGGCGTTTCCCAGTGCAGGCCGGTGGACACGTTGGAGACTACGAGGTCGGCGCTCTCGACCTTGCGGAGCAGATCGAGCACGGCGGCATCCGGGGTGTTCATCTGAAACCACGGGACGTCGCCCAGCCACAGCTCCACCCCGTCGTAGCCGGCCTTCTTGATGAGCTCGAGGCCCTGCTCGAAGCTCCAGCCGTGCGGAATCAGATTGTCGCCGATGGCTTTTTTCATGCGCTTCTCCGCCCGGGCCGCGAGCCGCGGCCCGCAGCTACCGAGGGCTTATCTTAGCGCAGGTTGCACTCGGTTGCGATTGCGGAACGATACGACGCTCGGGTTCGGAAGGCCACGGGCCGCCCACCGTCTGGGTGTGGCGCGAACGCCGCGCGGGTTGCGATGCTAAAAGGGAAGGCGTAAACTCTAGGGCATGACAGCAGATCGGCTCAAGAGAATCACAATCGAGGCCGGCAAATGCGGCGGCCGCCCGTGCATTCGCGGATTTCGAATCCGAGTGTCGGACGTTTTGGATCTGCTGGCCGGCGGGGCATCGATTGAAGAGATTCTGACCGATTACGCCTTTCTTGAACGCGAAGACATTCTTGCCGCCATCGAGTATGCGGCGCGGCAAGCCGATCACGTCGTCTTGCAGGCCTCGTGAAGCTACTGGTCGACAACCAGCTTCCGCGCGCCCTCTCCCAACACTTCTCCTCGCTGGGCCACGACTGCGCTCATGTGATGGATATCGGCCTCGCGACAGCGCCGGACGCTGTGATTTGGCGCCACGCCTGCGAGACGGGGCGCGTAGTAGTCAGCAAGGACGAAGGTTTCCTGTTTTTGGCGAGCAAAGAGACTGCCGGTGCACAGCTTATCTGGATTCGGCTTGGAAATTGCCGGACTGCAACGCTGTTGACCGAGCTCGAGCGTCGTTGGCCTCGTATCGAAGCCAGTCTGGAAGCCGGCGATCGGGTGATTGAAGTCCGTTGAACCAGTGACGCGCCGTCGTCTGGTCTCGGAGCAACGACGATGCGCGCAATCACTCAGCGTTACGCGACTCGCGGGGTACCACCTTCAGCCCTTCCCGCACCGAGCCGCGAATGACGGTCAGGCGCGAGGGCGCACCCACCTGGCTTTCGGTGAGCAGCCGGTGCAGGCTGTCGATGCTCTCCGTGGGCTGGCCGTTGAATTCCACCACGATATCGCCCTCGCGTACGCCCGCCGCTTCGGCCGGGCTGCCACGCTCCACCGAAATCACCAGTATGCCGCTTTCAACCGGGAGGGCGTGGAAGCGCACCAGGCGGCGGGCCAGGGGAACGTTCTGCCCGCCGAGCCCGAGATAGCCGCGCCGGATGCGGCCGTCGCGGATGAGGCGCCCGGCCACGAAGTGCGCCGTGTTGGACGCGATGGCGAAGCAGAGGCCCTGGGCTGGCAGGATGACGGCAGTGTTGACGCCGATCACCTCGCCGCGCGAGGTCACCAGCGGACCGCCGGAGTTACCGGGGTTCAAGGCCGCATCGGTCTGAATGATGTTGTCGATCAGGCGGCCCGAGCGCGAGCGTAGGGAGCGGCCGAGCGCGCTCACCACTCCGGCGGTGACGCTGCACTCGAAGCCGTACGGATTGCCGATGGCAACGGCGAGCTGGCCCACCCGCACGGCCTGCGAGTCGCCGAGGGCCGCGGGTTGGAGGTCGGTGCCATGAATGCGGATCACGGCCAAGTCGGTGTCCGGATCGTCGCCGATCGGCTGCGCCGTGAAGCGGCGGCCGTCCGAGAGCGCCACCTCAAGATGCTCGGCACCGTGCACCACGTGGCTGTTGGTGAGGATGAAGCCGTCCGGCGTGAACAAAAATCCGGAGCCGCTCCCGCCTGGCTGAGGAGGGTGCGCCTTGGAGCCGTCGCGGTTCTCCCGCTGGGCCTCCTGCCCGTTCCCAGGCCGCGTGCCCACCACAATATGCACCACCGACGGGCTCACCGTCTCGGCGGCCGCGATGACGGCGCGGGAGTAGGCGTCGAGCAGTTCGCCGTCGTCGCCCAGCGATGGCTGGGCCCCGATCGTGCGACCGGCATTAATTCCATTGACATCAGAAATTTCAGTTGAGACCAGGTCGAGGACGTCGTTCACAGTTCCTCCCTGAGTGTTTGGATGCTGGACGATTCGGCAGGATGCGGCTCGGGCCCGGCCGGATGCGTCAAGTGATTTCGAGCTTGAGGCGGGTCTGGTTGGCGAGAGTCGCGGCCGGAACCACCACGCGGTCCGCGTGCAAATCACCGAGCGACGTCGAACGAAGCGCCCG
>Ga0335081_10014815_pt1 | contig 12615 bp, 12 predicted proteins | sample Lox_Sample_35_FD_206713 | JGI IMG/M metagenome (GOLD analysis project Ga0335081, IMG submission 206713) | Soil microbial communities from Loxahatchee National Wildlife Refuge, Florida, United States - Lox_Sample_3.5 | ecosystem: Environmental > Terrestrial > Soil > Wetlands | place: USA...
GACCCACCTGATCCCGAACATTCTCAGGGCGGCGGCCGGGGACGCGGGGCCGGGCGCGGAGGTGTCGATCTTCGGCGACGACTACCCGACGCCGGACGGGACCTGCGTGCGCGACTACATCCACGTAACCGACCTGGCCAACGCCCACCTGCTCGCCCTGGACGCCTGTGTCCCCGGCCAGCACCAGGTCTACAACCTGGGCAGCGGCAGCGGGTACTCCAACCTGGAGGTGCTGCAGGCCTGCCGGGAGGTGACCGGGCGCGAGATCCCGGCCCGGACCGGCCCCCGGCGCGCGGGCGATCCGGCGGTGCTCATCGCCTCCTCCGCCCTTTTTCATGCAGAACGAGGCTGGCGCCCGCGGGCCGGCCTGCAGGCGATGGTCGCCGATGCGTGGGAGTTCACCCGGGGCCAGCCCCGGTGAGCGGCGCGGCCGGCGCCGGGCCGGCGAGACGCTGGTTCGCCGACTGCTTCGCCGGCAGGCCCGAGGGGGTGTGGCGGGCGCCCGGCCGGGCCAACCTCATCGGCGAGCACACCGACTACAACCAGGGGTGGGTGCTGCCGTTCGCGCTGCACCTGGGGGTGACCGTGGCCGCCAGCCGGCGCGGCGACGGCGTGCTTGCGCTCGCCTCGCGGCAGGCTCCCGGCGCCCCGGCCAGCCTGCCGCTCGCCGCCCTGGCGCCCGGCGCCGTCACCGGCTGGGCCGCCTACCCGGCCGGCGTGGCGTGGGCGCTGCGTGAGGCCGGCCACCAGCTGGCCGGCGGCGCCAGCCTGGCCTTCGACTCGGACCTGCCGCAGGGCGCCGGCCTGTCGTCCTCGGCCGCGCTGGAGTGCGCGACCGCCCTGGCGCTGGCCGGGCTGTCCGGGCTTGAGCTGCCCCGGCGGGAGCTGGCCACCCTGGCATGGCGGGCGGAGAACGACTTCGTGGGCGTGCCCAGCGGGATCATGGACCAGTCCGCGTCCCTGCTCTGCCAGGCCGGCCACGCCCTGCTGCTGGACTGCCGGTCCGGCGGCACCACCGACGTGCCGCTCGACCCGGCCGGGGCGGGGCTGGCGCTGCTCATCGTCGACACCGGCGCCCGGCACGCCCTGGCCGACGGCCGGTACGCCGAGCGGCGCCGCGAATGCGACCGGGCGGCGGCCCTGCTCGGGGTCGGCTCGCTGCGGGACGTCACCAGCCCGGCCGCGGCCGCCGGGCTCGCCGATCCGGTGCTGCGCCGCCGGGCCCGGCACGTGATCACCGAGAACAGGCGGGTGGAGGAGGCGGTCGCCCTGCTCACCGGCGGCGACCTGGCGGGGGTGGGTCCGGTGCTGCTCGCGTCACACACCTCGCTCGCCGGGGACTTCGAGGTCTCCTGGCCACAGGCCGACGCGGCGGTGGACGCCGCCATGGCCGCGGGGGCGCTCGGCGCCCGGATGATGGGCGGCGGGTTCGGCGGGTCGGCGCTGGCGCTGGTGCCTGCGGGGCAGCGGGAGGTCAGCGCCGCCATCACGGCGGAGTTCGCCCGCCGCAGCTGGCCGCCTCCGGCGTTCCTGCAGGCGGTACCCTCGGCCGGGGCGTTCCGCATCCGCTGAGACGGCGGCGGCAGAGGAGGAAGAGGTTGGCCATGGGTGTACGTGATGACGCCGAGGCGATCGCCCCCGAGCTCACGGCGCTGCGCCGGGATATCCACCGCGAGCCTGAGATCGGGCTCCACCTGCCCGCCACCCAGCGCAAGATCCTCGACGCCCTGGCCGGGCTGCCGCTGGAGATCAGCGTGGGGACCGGGCTCAGCTCGGTCACCGCGGTGCTGCGGGGCGGGAGCGCGGGGGGTCCGGCCGGCGAGAGCGGGCCGGCCGTGCTGCTGCGGGGCGACATGGACGCGCTGCCCGTGGCCGAGCGGACCGGCCTGGACTTCGCGTCGCAGAACGAGGGCGTCATGCACGCCTGCGGCCACGACCTGCACGTGGCCATGCTGGCCGGGGCCGCGCGGCTGCTGGCGGCGCGCCAGCGTGAGCTGCCCGGCACGGTGGTGTTCATGTTCCAGCCGGGCGAGGAAGGTCACGCGGGCGCGCGGCAGATGATCGCCGAGGGCGTGCTCGACGCCGCGGGGCAGCGGGTCGCCGCCGCCTACGCGCTGCACGTGGCCTCGGCCGAGCTGCCCGCCGGGGTCTGCAGCACCCGCCCGGGCCCGATGCTCGCCGCGGCGGAGGTGCTGGAGGTCACCGTCCACGGCCATGGCGGCCACGGCTCCCAGCCGCATCTGGCCGCCGACCCGATCCCGGCCGCCTGCGAGATCGTGACCGCGCTGCAGACCCTGGTGACGCGCAAGTTCGACGTCTTCGACCCGGTTGTCATCACCGTCGGCAGCTTCCACGCCGGCACCACGGACAACGTGATACCGGACGAGGCGAGCTTCCTGGCGACGGTGCGCTCGTTCTCCCCCGCCGCCCGCGACCGGGTGCGGGCGTCGGCGGTGGCGCTGGCTGAGGGGATCGCCAGCGCGCACGGGGTCACCGTCAGCGCCGGCTTCCGCGACGGCTACCCGGTCACGGTCAACGACGAGGCGGAGACGCGGTTCGCGGCGCGGGTCGCGGCGGATCTGCTGGGCGAGGACCACTACCTGCCCCAGCCCGACCCGCTGACCGGGGCGGAGGACTTCTCCTTCGTGCTGGAGCAGGTGCCGGGCGCCTACCTGATGCTGGGCGCGTGCCCGCCGGGCCTTGACCCGGCCACCGCGCCCAACAACCACGCCGGCGACGCCGTGTTCGACGATTCGGTGCTGGGCGCCGGCGCGGCGCTCTACGCCGAGCTGGCGCTCCAGCGCCTCGCCCTTTCCTGATCGCGGGCGGTTCCCGCTGGCGCGGGTACCAGCCGCGCTAACGCCGGGGTTACGCGGCGGAAGTGCCAGGCCCAGGTTCCCGCTGCCCAGGTCATCTGGTCCCATGTCAGGCCGCGGCTGGCCGGTACTGTTGCCGTACCGGGCGCAGTCACCACACGGCTACCGGGCGCAGTCACCGCGCGGCGGGACGGCCGGCGCGAGAAGGGCGAAGCGGAGTCCTCATGGGGGTACGGCCGGACCAGGCTGGACCGGGCAGCCGCGGGTTAGTCACCCGGATGCGGGCTGGGGTGGCCGACGCGGTGCGGGCCGGCGGCCAGCTGCGCGGGCTCACCCCGGCCGCCCTGGTGTCCTTCCTGACCGCGGCGGCGTTCGCGCCGCTGCTTGTCCCGCTCGTCGGCAGCGCGGGCGGGGGCGAGGTCGCGGCCGTGCTGAGCCAGGTCGGCGGCGTGGGCGGCGGCTACCTGGCCGGGGTGCTGTCCGATGTGCTCAGGCGGGCGGGCCGCGCCGGCCCGGCGGGAACCGGGCCGCCCACGGCAGAGCTGATCCGGGCCGAGCTCGCCGCGGCGATCCGGCAGGCGCTGGAGGCGCCGGGCGGCACCGGCACCAGCCTGCGCGGTGAGGTGTCCACGGTGCTCCAGAAGGTGGACGCGGTCCAGGCGGCGCTGGCGGCCGACCAGGACAACGTCCTGGCAGCGGGACTGGCCGCGCTGGGCGAGCAGGTCGCTGACTTCCGCTGGGTGCTCGGGGACGTGGCGCCCCGGCTGGCTGAGGTGCAGCGCATGCTCGCGGCGCAGGGAGCATCGCAGCGCAGCCACATGCTCGCCGCCCGTGGCGAGCTGGACGTCATCACCGGGCTGCTGCAGCGGGTGGTGGCCGCGCAGGAAGCCCAGCCTCAGACGGCGGGGACACCCGGGGAGCCGGGCACGGCCGACGGCCGTCGCGACGTGTGCCCGTATCCCGGGCTGCGGCCGTTCGAGGGCAGGGACGCCCGGTGGTTCTTCGGCCGGGAGGATCTGACCGCCCACGTGATCGGGCGGCTGGCGGAGCAGCTGGGCAGCGGGGCGCCGCTGCTGGTGATCGGGCCGTCGGGAGCGGGCAAGTCGTCGCTGCTGCGGGCCGGCGTGATCCCCGGCCTGCGGGATGGCCTGCTGCCGGTTCCCGGGTCCCGCCGCTGGCCCCGGGTCCTGGTCAGCCGCCCGGGTTCCCGGCCGCTGGCCGCGCTCGCGGCGGCCGCGCGCAGGTCCGGCGCGCCGCAGGGCGCGCTGCGGGCGGCGCTGGACACCGAGCCGGGCGCCGGAGCCGCAGCGCTGGCCGGCCACCTGCTCGACGGCCGGAAGGCGGACCGCCTGGCGTTCAGCCCCGGCGGACGGGTGCTGGCCGCCGTGAGCCAGGACTCGGTGGTGCGGCTGTGGTGGGTCCCGGGGCTGCAGCCCGACGCCGACCTGACGCCGCCGGCCTCGGCGTTCACCGCGTACGACACGCCGCCAGTGGTGAACGCGGTGGCGTTCAGCCCACGCGGCCAGACGCTGGTGAGCGCGAGCGACGACGGCACCGCGCAGATGTGGGATCTCAGCGCCGCCGATGAGGTCGCCAGCCTCTGCGGCGCGCTGCGCGAGCCGGGGCTCGCCGCGCAGTGGCAGCAGCTCGGCCCCGGCCCGGGACCTGATCCCTGCCCCGCCGGGCCGTAACGCCACCCAGGCCGGCCCGCGTGCTGGCGCCGCGCGGGCGGCAGCTGCCGGGCGTGGGCCCCGGCAGCACCACGGGCAGCAGCACCGGCCCGGCAGCACCACGAGGCATATGTCAGAGGCTGGCGACGTCGGCCTGCTTGGCGCGCACCGCCTCCGCCGCGGTGCGCAGCGCCGCCAGCTCGCCCTCGGTCAGGTCGCGCTCCACGATCCGGCGCACGCCCGCCGCGCCGATCTCGGCCTCCACCCCCAGGTAGACGCCGGAGATGCCGTACTGGCCGTCCACCCAGGCGCAGACCGGCAGCACCACACCGGCGTCCTCGGCGACGGCACGGGCCATCCGGGCCGCGGCGGCGGACGGGGCGTAGTACGCCGACCCGGTCTTGAGCAGGGCGACGATCTCCGCGCCGCCCTGCCGGGTCCGCTCCACCAGCGCTTCGATGTCGGCCTCCGGCATCAGGCTGGTGAGCGGATTGCCGCCGACCGTGCACGCGGACGGCACCGGCACCATCGTGTCGCCGTGCGAGCCCAGGGTGAGCGTGCGCACCGAGGACACCGGCACCGCGAGGCGCTCGGCGACGAAGTAGCTGAACCGGGCGGTGTCCAGCATGCCGGCCTGGCCCATCACCCGGTGCGAGGGAAAGCCCGAGACGTTGGCGGCGAGCGCGGTCATCTCGTCCAGCGGGTTGGACACCACGATCAGCACCGTCTCGGGCGCGTGCTTGACCACGTTCTCCACCACGTTGCGGACGATCTTGGCGTTGACCTCGATCAGGTCCATCCGGCTCATGCCCGGCTTGCGCGGCAGGCCGGCCGTGACGATGACGATCGCCGACCCCGCGAGCGCCCCGTACCCCTCGCCGCCCGGGCCGGTGGTCTGCCCGGTCACCCTGGTCTCGAAGCCCTCGATCGGCCGTGACTGGTTCATGTCGAGCGCGATGCCCTCAGGCTTGCCTTCGATGATGTCGGTGAGGACCACCTCATCGAAGATGTCGTACTCGGCGAGCCGCTGCGCGGTGGTCGAGCCGTAGAACCCGGCCCCGACGACGCTCACCTTCCCCTTACGGGCCATGTCGGTGCTCTCCTTCGGTATGAGTCTGCGCCCGGAACCCGCCTCAGGCGGCTGTCGCCGCCCGGAGGTTGTCGTCGAGCACGGCCAGGAACTCCTCGGTGGACAGGAACGGCGTATTGGCGCCGACCAGCAGCGCGAGGTCCTTGGTCATCTTGCCGCTTTCCACCGTCTGGACGCAGACCTTCTCCAGCGTCTCGGCGAAGACGGTGACCTCCGGGGTACCGTCGAGCGTGCCGCGGTGGGCGAGGCCGCGGGTCCAGGCGAAGATGGAGGCGATCGGGTTCGTCGAGGTGGGCTTGCCCTGCTGGTGCATGCGGTAGTGCCGGGTGACGGTGCCGTGCGCCGCCTCCGCCTCCACCGTCCGGCCGTCCGGCGTCATCAGCACGCTGGTCATCAGGCCCAGTGAGCCGAACCCCTGTGCGACCACATCGGACTCCACGTCCCCGTCGTAGTTCTTGCACGCCCACACCAGGCCGCCCTCGCCCTTGAGCACCTGGGCGACCATGTCGTCGATGAGGCGGTGGTCGTAGCTGAGGCCGGCCGCCTCGAAATCGGCCTTGAACTCGGACTCGAAGATCTCCTCGAACAGGTCCTTGAAGCGCCCGTCGTAGGCCTTGAGGATGGTGTTCTTGGTGGACAGGTAGAGCGGGTAGCCGCGGTTGAGCGCGTAACGCATCGTGGCCCGGGCGAAGTCGCGGATCGAGTCGTCGAAGTTGTACATGCCCATCGCCACGCCGCCGCCGGGGAAGACGGCCACCTCGCGCTCGAACCGCTCCGCCGGGGTGCCCCCGTCGGGCTCATACGAGATCATCACCCGGCCCGGGCCGGGCACCACGAAGTCCGTCGCCCGGTACTGGTCGGCGTGCGCGTGGCGGCCGATGATGATCGGCTTGACCCAGCCGGGCACGAACCGCGGGACGCTGTGCACCACGATGGGCTCGCGGAACACCACCCCGCCGAGGATGTTGCGGATCGTGCCGTTCGGCGACCGCCACATCTTCTTCAGCCCGAACTCGGCCACCCTGGCCTCGTCCGGGGTGATGGTGGCGCATTTGACCCCCACCCCGTAGCGCTTGATCGCGTTCGCCGCGTCCACGGTGACCTGGTCATCGGTCGCGTCACGATGGGTGATGGACAGGTCGTAGTACTTCAGGTCTATATCCAGATAGGGCAGGATCAGCTGGTCTTTGATGAAGCTCCAGATGATCCGCGTCATCTCGTCGCCGTCGATCTCGACGACGGGGTTGGCTACCTTGATCTTGGGCATGCCAGCGTCTTCCTCTCCTCCACGCCTTCAGTCTTCTCCTCGGGTGCGATCCGGCCGTGAAACCGGCGGGGCGCAGGCGGGAGCCCTGGTCACGACGGCACCGGCAGCACCAGGCCGGCGGCCAGCAGGCCGATGGCCAGGGCGGCCAGCGCCACCACGTCGACGAGGCGCCGCCGGGAAGCGAGCATGCCTGCCCGCGCTTCCGGCAGCACCAGCCTGGCCAGCGCGCCGATGAACATCGCGCCTGCCAAGGCCAACGTACCTTCTCTGGCCCGCTGAACGCCGCCTTGCCACATCCACGCCAGCCCGCCGATGGCGATCGCCAGCACGAGCAGGTAGGGAAGCTGGGCCAGCCGGGGCGGCTTCGCCCTCGGGGCGCGCGCTCCCCGGCCGGCGGCCGCGCCCCGCCTGCGGGCCGGAGCGGTGACGGCCGGCCCCGCGGCGGCCCGCCTGGTTCCCCGGGGGGCACTGCCCGCGGCCCCGCTCACCGCTCGTCCAGTGGCGTCCAGGTGAGGCCGTGCTCACCGGTGTATTCGCTGTCCGGCCGGATGAGCCGGTTGTCGGCGTGCTGCTCCATGACGTGGGCCGTCCAGCCGGCCATCCGGCTCACCGAGAAGACCGGGGTGAACAGGTCGGCGGGGATCTGCAGGTAGTGGTAGACGGTGGCGGCGAAGAAGTCCACGTTCGGGTAGAGGCCCTTCTCTGCCAGCACGATCTCCTCCATCCGCCGCGACATCCGGTAGTAGGTATCGTCACCGGCGGCCGCGGCGAGCTCACCCGACATCTGGCGCAGATGGGTGGCGCGTGGGTCCTCGGTCTTGTAGACACGGTGGCCGAATCCCATGATCTTCTCACCCCGGGCCAGCCGGTCGCGCACTTCTCGCTCCACCGCGCCCACCGGGTCATCGGGTGCCGCGGTCCTGATGTCCACCAGCGTGCGCATGACCTGCTCGTTCGCCCCGCCGTGCAGCGGCCCCTTGAGGGTGCCGATCGCCGCCACCACCGCCGAATGCATATCGGACAGGGTGGCCGCGCAGACCCGGGCGGCGAACGTCGACGCGTTCATCGTGTGGTCGGCGTGCAGCACCAGGCAGGTGTCGAAGATCTCCGCCTCGCGCGGGGCCGGCGGCGCGCCCCGCAACTGCAGCAGGAAGTTGGCGGCCAGCCCCAGCCCCGGCTCGGCCGGGCTGACCTTTCCCCCTTCCCGCGCGGCGTGATAGGCGGCGACCAGGACCGGCTGCTGCGCGGTGAGCCGGGCGGCCTTGCCGATGTTCGCCTCGGCGGAGTTGGAGCCGGCGTCCGGGTCGCCGGCGCTCGCCAGCGAGACCAGGCTGCGCATCGCCTCCATCGGCGACTGCCGGGCCGCCACGTCGGGCAGGCAGTCGGTCACCAGCGGGCCGAGCGCGCGGCCGGCGGCGATCTCCTCCGCGTAGCCCGTCAATTCGGCGCGGCTGGGCGGATGGCCACGCTGCAGGAGATAGGCGATTTCCTCGAAGGTCGCCGCCCCCGCCAGCTGATGAATGTCGTACCCGCGGTAGAACAGCAGGCCAGCCCGGCCATCGATATCGCTCAACGCTGTTGACGCGGCGATGACGTCCGCCAGGCCCTTGGAGGTCGTGTCCGCCATTGTCGTGCTTCCTCCGGGAGGGCTCGCTCGGCAGTGTACTTCTGCCCGCCGCTCCTGTCGGTCCCGGCCGGCGCCCCCTGGGCACCGGGGCAGGCGGGCAGCTCAGGCCCTCCGGCCTGGCGGGCGAACCCGTGCCCGTGAAAGTGGTACGACCCGCCCGGGTAGGGGTAACTGGACCGTAAGGCCACAGTGGCGACTCAGCCAGCCCAGGAGGACCTTGTGGAGGGGCCCTACATCCGCATTGAGGAAACGGGAGCGGTCATCCCGCTGTCCGGCACAGTCACCACGATCGGGCGCGGCGGCGCGGTCGACGTGCGTCTGGGTGATCCGAGCGTTTCCCGCCTTCATGCCGAGATCGTCCGGCATGGGCCCTACGCCTACGTCGCGGACCTCGGTTTATCACGCAACGGCACCCGGGTGAACGGGCGGCTGGTTGCCCGGCGGGTGCTCGAGGACGGCGACGTGCTCAGCTTCGGCGCCGCCCGCTGCCGGATCGGCGGCATCCCGAAGGAGGACATCGCCGCCGAGGTGGAGCTCCGGCGCTCGGCGAGCCCGGAGCTGACCCGCCGTGAGCTCGACGTGCTGACGTCGCTGTGCCGGCCCGCCCTGTCCGACGAGGCGTTCGTCGCGCCCGCCACCGCGCGGGAGATCGCCACCGACCTGGTGGTCACCGAGGCCGCCGTCAAACAGCATCTCCTGCGCCTCTACCAGAAGTTCCGGATCCCGGAGGGCGCGAACCGGCGGGTCCGGCTGGCCAACGAGGTGGTCGCGCTCGGCCTGGTCAGGCCCCTCCCGCCGACCGGGCGCCCGGAGCCGCAGCCCGGGCTCAGGCCTCCGGCCGACCGGCCGGAGACGGTGACGTCACGGCCGGAGACGGTGACGTCGCGGCCGGACCGGCAGGCCAGCTAAGCCCAGGCAGGTGTGAGCCCTGGCCGCGGGCGCGCTATCTCAGCCGCTGTGCAGGCGAGCCGCTGTGCAGGCGGTCCAGCAGGAACCGGCCCGCCAGGCCCAGCTGCCGGACCGGCCCGAGGTGCACGACCGGCCCCACGTGGGCCATGCCGAAATGCCAGACCCCGCCGGGCGCCCCGGCCGGCCAGTACAGGGAAGGCCATGAGGCCGCGGCCGCGAGCGCGGCGAGCGCGAACGCGGTCATTCCGGCCAGCGCCAGCACCTGCACCGCCCGGGTGGTGGCCACGGCGCCGTAGATCCGGCTGAGCTGCCGCCGCGGCCTCGCCGATCCCGGGCCGAACCCGTAGAAGGCGACGATCGTCCCGGCGGCGGCCGCGACCGCACGGGGAAGATGATGACCGGGCGAGACCGAGATCGCCACCCCGCCCACCACCACGGCGGCGGCCAGCGCGAACGGCGCGAGCAGCAGGCAGCCGAGCACCGACCGCAGCAGGTACCAGGGGACGAGGGCCGTCAGCACGGCCCGGTCGCTGGGCCTGGCACCGCGCGCCGAGCGCCGCTGCACGGCCCGCTCCCGGACCAGTTCGGCGGAACGCAGCAAGACGATGAGCGCCAGTGATCCCAGTGCGCCGACCACCGGCAGGATCACGCTGATGCCCACCGCGGCCACGATCGTCACGGCCACCATGGCCGAGGGCCAGCGCGCCTTCCGGGCCCCATCCGGCTGCGGGCCAGCAGGGGCGAACGGGTTCCGGCGCGGGGGCGGGTCAGGCACCGGCGGCGGGCTGGGCCTGGGCGGCCGGGCTGGGCCGGGCCCGTACTGCACCGGCGGCAGCACGTCGGCGAAGTCCGCGGGCGGGAGCCAGCCGGCCGGGGCCGCCGACCCGTTGCCGCCATTCGCCACCCCGTTGCCGGCACCCGCCAGCCCGTTGCCGGCACCCGCCACCCCGTTACCGGCGCCCGCCACCCCGTTACCGGCGCCCGCCACCCCGTTACCGGCGCCGGCCACGCCGTTACCAGCTCCCGGCAGCCCATTTCCGGCACCCTCCGGCCCACCAGCGCCCGCCAGGCCCGGGATGAGGCCGGGAGCCTGATCGGCGCTGGTTGCCGGGACCGCGGTGACGGTGCTGAGCCCAGGGCCCGCTGCCCCGGCGATCCCGCGGGGATCGAGCGCCGCGGCCCGGGCACTGAGCCGCGCCGCCAGCGGGCGCTGCCCCGGGTCCCTGGACAGGGCCGCCTTCAGCAGCGGCAGCAGGGATGACGGGGCCCCGGTGAGGTCGGGCTGCCCGTTCACGATCCGGTAGAAAATGGTCTCGTAGGCGCCGGTCCCGAACGGCGGGTGGCCGGTGGCGGCGAAGGCAACGGTCGCGCCCCAGGCATGGACGTCGGAGGCCTCGCTGCTCTGCTGTCCCTCGATCACCTCTGGCGCGAGGTAGCCGGGCGTTCCCATGAACATCCCGGTCATGGTCAGCCGGGTCGCGTCCGGGCCCTGCGCGATGCCGAAGTCGATGACGACCGGCAGCTCCCCGAGCAGCATCACGTTGCTGGGCTTGAGGTCACGGTGCACCACCCCGGCGGCGTGCACCGCGGCGAGCGCGTCGGCGAGTCCGCAGGCCAGCCGCAGCAGGGCGGACGGCGGCAGCGGCCCGGCCTCGGTGACCACCTGGTCCAGGGTCCGGCCGGGCACGTAACGGGTGACGATATAGGGCATGTCACCCGCCAGGTCGGCGTCGATGACTTCCGCGACATAAGGGCTGCGCACCCGGCGCATGGTCTCGACCTCACGCGCCAGCCGCTGCCGTGCCGTCGGCTCCTCGGCCACGGCCGAGCGCAGGACCTTGAGCGCGACCGTCTGGCCGCTGGCGTCGCGGGCCAGGAAGACGACGCCCATCCCGCCCTCGCCGATCCGCCCGAGCAGGCTGTAGGGCCCGAGCCTGGCCGGCATCTGGTCCTCAGCAGTCATGGCAGTCCCCACAGACGAGGCTCACTCCCGAGCACCGCACCGCTTGCCCCCAAACGGCGAGTCAGCCGCTCCCTTCCCAGAGCCTGTCGCGCCGGCCCGGCACAGATCCACCCGACACGCCTACGGTCCCGCCACCAGCTTACGCAGCGCCTGGGCAGCCTGGGCGTTCTGTTCGGCATGGGACACCAGTGCCCTGGCGAGCTCGCCGGTCCACTGCTGGATGCCGACCGGCTGACGTGACAGGACGACACCCCGGACCTCCCGGCAGATCTCGGCGGACGGCTCCCGGCCGGGCTCGACCCCGAGCGACAGCACCTGCTCGCCCAGCCGGACGGTGATCTTCGATACCTGTCCCGGGCGCCCGTGCATGCGGTCGGACATGGTCCTGGACCGGTCGATCGTCACGCAGCCGGGCGGCAGCGCCCCGCCGAGCGACTCGGTCAGCACCCGGGCGTAGATGGCCACGTCCGCGCTGTCGGCGCGGAGCGCGGCGGTGACCATGTCCAGCGACAGGCCGTCGGCTGGCTCGCTCATGCCGGGCATGCCCTCCTGGTGATCGGGTGCATGGGCTCTGCTGCTCCTTGCGCCGCGCCGGGTGGGACCGGACACCGGAGCGCTCGCGCAGGCGCGTCAGCGTCCCGTGAAGGTGGCCTTCCCAGGGCCATTCTCGATGAAACTGCGCATTCCCGCGCGCTGATCCTCGGTCGCGAACAGCCCCGCGAAGTGCGGCCGCCCGATCTCCAGGCCGGTGCCGGGGCCGGTTTCCAGGCCGTCGTCGATCGCCTGTTTCGCGGCCCGCAGGGCCAGCGCGGGACCCGCCGCGTAGCGCGCCACCAGCGGGCTACCCGATGCGCCCCGCCCCTGACGCCTGCCCGGCCCCGGCCAGGAAGGCGTGGATCTCGGCCTCGCTGTAGCGGCGATGGCCACCCAGCGTCCTGATCGAGGAGAACTTGCCCTGCTCCGCCCACCGGGTGACCGTCTTGGGGTCGACCCGCAGCAGCGCCGCCACCTCTGCCGGGGTCAGGAGGCGCTCGGACTGCACGTCTGCCCTCGCCATCGCTGTCATCCTTTCGCCTGCATATCGCCTGGGCCCTAGGCCGTGTCTGGTAGATCTATGCCGTCGCGAGCGGCGCCATGAAGGGGGATGGGAGGCGGGTGGGGATCGCAAGGCACACGCGGCGAGACGCCCGTCCGGCGGACGCGCAGCAGGCTGGAGACCTACGAGACATGGCCTAAGGAAGACGCCTCACTCACAGCAACGGTTCACATCCGA
>Ga0335081_10014816_pt1 | contig 12615 bp, 11 predicted proteins | sample Lox_Sample_35_FD_206713 | JGI IMG/M metagenome (GOLD analysis project Ga0335081, IMG submission 206713) | Soil microbial communities from Loxahatchee National Wildlife Refuge, Florida, United States - Lox_Sample_3.5 | ecosystem: Environmental > Terrestrial > Soil > Wetlands | place: USA...
TGGCCGCCTTCGACGATGACGATGTAGTCCTTAAAATCCACTGCCAAAGCTGCATACCCGCCGAAGATCAGATACACGCCGTCGCCGAGCTTTTCCGAGGTCGCGGTCTGCGCCGGCGCGGGCGGCGGCGCCGCGGCACTGATGTTGGCGGGCGCGTTCGGTTTGACGTCGGTGATGGTCAGATCGAGCACCGGGTAGCCGCCCTGCTTCTGCACGATGTGAGTGGGAAACTTCACGCCGCCGAAATCCTTGTAGTCGGAGAACGCGGTCTCAAACGGAATGTCTCCCAGCACATTGTTGTCGATCTTGGTCTCTACACGTTCCAGCACGTTATCGCTGTTTAGATAGCCTCGCACCGCCGCCTTGTTGGAGCCGGAGAATGATAGAACCGTATACTTCTTTCCGCCGATCGTTTGCGATTTCACGATGGCGTCGCTCGCCGCCGCGGCGGATCGCAAAAAGCCGTACGGCAGCGTCATCATGAGCTCATCCCGCAACGCGGCTGCCTGCGGAGAGCCCGCTGCGACCACCTGGTTCTGCGTCTGTTCGCCCACGATTGGCTGCTGGCCGCCGCCCCGCGGAGGGTTCTCCGCCTGCGTGCGGATCCTTTGCATGCGCGAAGCCGGCGCGTCCAGATCGACCAACCGGGTGTAGGTCTTGTCGTTGAACTTGGGCCACGGTGAGCTGGGATTGGGAGCCTGCCCGAGAACGTAGTCGAAGCCCGATCCGGAGAACTCGATGGTCTTCAGGTTGCCGGCGCCCAATGCCGCGGTGGCAGTGCTCACGACGGTCTTCGCGTCTTGCTGGGCCCCAGCCGCCCACGCCAAAACGGCGATCAGTGGAATCGCCGCCATCCATTTGCTGGTCATATAGCCTCCATCACTTGTCGCTGACCGAGTGCCGGTCGGGCCCGTAGGTGGGACCGTGCACGGTCCGGTGCGATACGAACAGCCAGCGCCCGTCGCGCTTTTCATAGACGCGTTCAAACCATACGGAGAACCAGGATCGATTCGAGTCGCCGGTTCGGTTCTGGGCCAGGTAGCGGCCGTGAGTGATGGCGATATCGCCATGCATCTCAACCTCGACGGAATCAAGGTCGCGGACATTGTATTGCCGGTTCTCGACCCGCTTCAGAAACGCCTTGCGATCGTCCACCAGGAGCGGCTTGCCGCCGTTGGTCCAGCCGTCCCCATGGGTGAAACTGAGGTCGGGCGCGCTGGCGCGATCCACGTAGGCGACATCACCGCGCACGATAGCCGCTTCCAGTGCCTGCTCGAACGCCAGGACTTCCGTAACTTCGGCCGAAGTCACTGTGGAAACGGCCGCTGCCACCTTCGACGCCGCAACCGGCGATGTCGCTTGTTGACTCCATGCGGAGCATGCCAGGAGGGCGATGAGCGCCCCGAACGCGGCGTTATTTCTTGGCTGCATATGGCCCCACCTCGGGCTTGCCTTGAGTGTCCTTCAGCGGCCCCAGTTCGGCGGCAACGCCGCGCGCAATGGCAGCCGTCTCGCTACCGGCCTGGAAGCAGGTGAAATCCGGCCGGTCGCGCCATGCCAGCGGACCGCACAAACGCTTTCCCGCGCCGAGGGCCGCGTCGTGCACGATGTTGATCAACCGCTCGTAGTCGGGCGTGCCTTGCTTATAGCCCGAGAAATTGCCGAGATCTCCGCTGGCCGCAAAAACCGCCGTGACGCCCGGAATGGCCGCGATCTCGCGCGCGGCAACCGCGCCATCGAGCGTTTCGATCATTTCAATCAACACGATATTCTGATTGATCGTATTGCGATACCCGCCCGGGACGCTGCCCCATACGTCGGGATCGAACGCCTGGCCGCCGCCCTGGCTGCGCTTGCCCAATGGAGGAAACATGGTCCAATCCCGAGCGGCCTTCCCTTCTTCCACGGAGCGGACGGTGGGAATCACGATCACCAGCGCGCCGGCATCCATGGCGTGCTGAATTTCGCGTTCGTCGGTGTAGGCCACGCGCACGCCAGGGACCGCTTTGGCATGGGGACACGATTTCCACATCCGCTGGACCGCCCCCCAATCCCGCGAGTCGTGCTGCATTTCGGTCCAGATGAAATCGTACCCGGCGTTGGCCATGGCGCAGTACGTTTCCGGGCTGTCGGTGCTGAAGACGGTGCCACCCGTGACTTTCTCGCCCTTCATCATCTTGATCATTACCGGATTCCAAATCTTCGCGTCCGGCGGCGGGTCGAAGTTGGAACCGTACTTCCACTTGGCCGGATCGAGCGTTCCTTGATTGACAGCGCCGGCAGGCGCTATCGAGATCGCCCCCGAATCCTTGCCCGCGGGCGCGGCCAGTGGGAATTGCAGTTTTCCGGCGTCCGGGTTGTTCGCGTAGGGATCGGCAGTGGAGGGAGCCGCTTGCCCTCGCTGCGCTTGCGGCGCTTGCCCTTGTGCGTGGCAAAGCATCAAACCGAGCGCTGCGGGGAGCGCCAATACTGGAAATCGACGATGCATCTCGAACGTCCTCCTGGAGCACAGGCGTCCCAGCCCGTGATCTCGAAATATCCTATCAAGCCCTATTGGCCCGCGTTGGCGACTCCCTGAAACGTCAGCTTCTGAAGCCCGCGGTTGGTGAGTGCAATATAAAGGTTGCCCTTCGAATCCGTCTCCATCTGGTGGCCGCCGCCAATCACGCCGCCGCCCTGAATGGTAGTCACGATGTCCATGGTTTTGCGGTTGACCACCACGATATCGCTGCCACCGCCCACATACAGGAATTGCTGATCGCGATCGCGTGAGAGCGCCAAATCGCGCGCGAAGGGCGCTGAACCGCGAACCAGTTGTTTGAGAAACTTCCCTTCGAGCGTAAATGTCTGCACGCGCCGGTTCTCGCGGTCCGCGACGTACACGATGCCGTCATTGGAAACGCGTATGGCGTGCACGATGCTGAATTGATCGGGGCCATCGCCGGGAGGGACGCTGTTCAAACTGGGCGGCGGACATTCATCTTTATCAACGGGCTTGTTTCCGAATGCGCCCCACATGCGTTTGAACGCGCCCGTATCCGCATCGAGCACGATCACGCGGTGATTGCCGTAACCATCGGCCACGAACACTTCGTTGGTCTTGGCGTATACAACCGCGTCGGCAGGCTGATGGAAGTTCTTCGTGTCGGCATTGCCCTTGCTTTGGGAACTCGCGCCAAACTGGCGCACCAGCTTGCCGTCCGAAGTGAATTTCAAGAGTTGGTCGTCGCCAACGGGTTTGAGACCGGGCAGCGCCCGCCCAGGGCAGTTGTTCCCGCCGATCCAGACATACCCTTTGTAGTCGATGTGGATGCCGTGCTCCCGCTCCGGCCATTCATAACCGCTAGCGGCGCCGCCCCAGGCTTTGACGAGATTGCCCGCCTGATCGAACACCATCACTGGAGGCGCCGCCATGGCGCTCTCGCCGGCAGGCAAGGTTCGCGGACGGTGCAGCACCCAGATGTGATCCTGCGCGTCCACGGCGACACTCGATGCGTCGCCCAATTTCCACTTGGCCGGTACCTTGGGCCACGATTGGTCCACCTGGAATACGGGCGCAGGAGCGGCCGCGGCAGCTCCGAGGATCGCGGCCGCCAGAGCGGCGGAGCGAAACAGTCTGGGAATCATGCTCTGAGATTCTATGCTATTTCAGGGCTCGATCGGCGATCCCCGAGCTACCATTCGGAATAGACCATGCGCCTCGCTACGTGGAACATCAACTCGGTGCGCCGCCGTCTGCCTCTGGTGCTGGACTGGCTGGCGGCGAACAAACCTGACGTGCTCTGCCTGCAGGAAACCAAAGTGCAGGATAGCGATTTTCCTGCCGCTGCCTTCGGCGATGCTGGATACCACGCTGCCTTCCGCGGCATGAAGGGCTACAACGGCGTCGCCACTCTGAGCCGGCGGGAGCCGGAATCAGTAACCCACGGCCTATGCGCGGGCCCGGATGGTGAAGATGTTCGAATCCTCGAAGCGACAATCGATGGTCTTCCGATCGTCAACACCTACGTTCCGCAGGGACAGAAAATCGGCACCGATCGCTACGTGGCCAAGCTGGAGTGGTTTCACCGCGTGCGGCGGTATTTTACAGAGCGGCTCGACGCGAACCGGCCGGCCATTTGGCTAGGCGATTTGAACGTCGCGCCCGAGCCGATCGATGTGTACCACCCGGAGCGCCGCGTCAACGATCCGGATTTTCACATCGACGCACGCAACGCTTATCGCCACGCGCTCGGCTGGGGATTCTACGACGTGTTTCGCAAGCTCTATCCGGATCGTGTGCAGTATACCTATTGGGACTACTACGGCAACGCCTTTGCGCACAATTGGGGATGGCGCATCGACCACATCCTGGGCACGGCTCCAATTGCCGAACTGTGCCGTGCGAGCGACGTGGATTTGACGACGCGCCAAGCCCCGGGAGCATCCGACCACGCGTTAGTCTGGGCGGAGTTCGACCTGGACGGCCGATAACGCCGGGGCTATTGCTTGATCGCGCGGCCTGTGTACGTGGACTGGTACTTGTAGTTTTTCGCTACCCAGAGTTCCGCGTCGGGATCGGTGCAGGCAAGAGTGAAGGTTTTGTTAACCACGTCGATGGTGATGGCGAAATGAACGATGTACGGGTCGCGATGGACAATCAGTGTTCCCGTGCAGTCCGCGTTAACTGTGTAAGTTCCGGTGCTGGTTTCCAATCGATTAATGACGCCATCGTGGCTGGCGGTGTCTTTCAGCGTGAACTGTCCTGTTCCATTGAAAGTGAATAACCCAGCCTCGGCGCGGTGTTCGATGTATCCTCTGTTGTCCGTTCCCGCTGCGGTGTAGGACCACCCCGCGGTTAGCGTTGTATTGTTACACTGTGCGTGCGCGACGCCAGCGGCCATCCAAGCGCATGCCATGCCGCCGAACACACATAAGCTCGTCAGTTTCATATTTCGCTCCGATCCAAAGATTTTTTCGTGCTTCACATGCTGGCGAAACCGGAAAGCTCCGTAGCCGGGTCGCTGCATACTGCAAAGAACTGTGTATTTCCGTTGGCGAGCGAAAAATCGAAATGCACAATTTCGCTGCTGAAGTGGAAAATCAGACTACCGGTGCAATCGGAGTTGATCTGGTAGGTGCCCACGTCGGCGTTGACTACGAGCGGGGGGAAGGGACGGGTAACGACATTGGAGTCCGCGAGATTTCCCGCGCCATCAGCGGCCAGGGTTCCGTTGATCACGAGTGGCTGACCGTCTGAAGTACCCATGATGGTGTAACTGAACGCTCCGCTAAAACTCGCTAGCGTGCACGTGGCGTGTGAAATCTGAGGAAGCAGTAACACAGCCGTTACCAACAAACACATTGTCAAAAACCGGTTCTTGCTCGTCATCTGTTCTCCATTTGAGCCAAATTGAATAGCCCGCTTAACTAGCCAAATGGGCTAGCACGTTGGGAGTTTAGTTTCTCACCGGGCAGCAGGTCAATAGTATTCTCACGAGGAAATATTGAATTCGTCCTAGGCTGAAGCCGCAAAAACGGGGAAATGGTATGGCCATCCTGGGAGTCACGACTCCAAATGGCCCGTTTCACGCGGCGGTGCTGAACATGGACCGATGGGGACAATGTCCCTGGCAAGCGGACTTTTTGCCGGGTTGCTTAACCGTTGCGATGTGACATTCCCCGCCCCATCGGCGTATGATGGGCGAAAACAGGAGCCCATATTGTGAGATTGTCCAGGTGCTCGATCTTCGTGGCGACTCTAGTCGCTTCGTCGTGGCTATCGATTCCCGCGGTGGGCCAGCGCTATTTGTCGTCGGACGTGGAGAATGGCTCCCGCCTGTATCGCAACAACTGCTTCGCCTGCCACGGTCCGGAGGGCGCTTTGATCCCCGGAGTGGATTTCCGGCGAGGCCAGTTCAAGCGCGCTTCGTCAGATGAAGACATACTGCGCGTGATCGCCAGTGGCGTGCCAGGGACCGCGATGCCACCCACCAACGTCACCGATTCGCAGCGGCTCGCCCTGGTGGCCTACATTCGCTCCTTGCACGATTCCGCGGTGAACAGTATTGGGTCGGGCGATGCCGGCCGCGGGCGGGCTCTGCTGGAGGGCAAGGGCGGCTGTCTAGCCTGCCATCGAATTTCCGGCCAGGGCTCGCGAGTCGGCCCGGACTTGAGCGAAGTGGGCGCCATCCGAGCGGCGGCCTACATCGAACGCTCCATCCTCGCGCCAAATGAATCGGTGCTGCCCGAGCATCGGTTTGTCCGCGTGGTCACTCGCCAGGGTGCCGTAATTACTGGCCGCCGCCTCAATGAGGACACGCACACGCTGCAAATAATCGATACTGAAGAGCGGCTGCATTCCTTTGCTAAGTCAGACCTCCGCGAGTTTACTCTTCTCACTACGTCAACCATGCCGTCCTATGAGGGTAAGTTCAGCTCCCAGGAGCTTACTGACCTTGTAACGTACTTACTCTCTTTGAAAGGGATCGATACCCAATGACGCCACGCGCTTTGATTCTCCTCGTGCTCATCGTCGGCGGTCTGCCCGCCCAGGTGACTTTGGACCGGTTGCTACACCCCGAGCGCGAGCCGCAAAATTGGCTCACTTACTCCGGGAGTTACTACGGGCAGAGGTACAGCTCGCTCGATCAAATCACCTGGGACAATGCTAGGAATCTGGAGCTCCAGTGGGTGTTCCAGGCTCGGTCACTGGAAAAGTTCGAATCCACGCCGCTGGTGGTTGATGGCATCATGTACGTCACCGAGCCTCCCAATAATGTGGTTGCGATGGATGCCAGGACGGGCGCGATTTTCTGGGTGTACGAGTATCGTCCGTCGGCCGACGCCCGGCCCTGCTGCGGAGCGGTGAATCGTGGAGTGGCGATCCTCGGCGACACGCTGTTCATGGGCACCATCGATGCGCGTTTGATCGCTATTGACGCCAAAGGCGGCCGCCCGATCTGGAATGTGCAGGTGGGCGACCCTAAGCTCGGTTATTCGTTGACGCACGCTCCTTTGGTAGTCAAGAACAAGGTGATCGTCGGCGTCGCCGGGGCGGAATACGGGATTCGCGGATTCATCGCGGCCTACGACGCAGCTACCGGTAAAGAGGCGTGGCGATTCAATACCATTCCGGGTCCCGGCGAGCCCGGCCACGAGACTTGGTCGGGAGACGCATGGCAGCACGGAGGCGGCTCGGCGTGGATCACGGGTTCCTACGATCCCGCGCTCAACCTGGTGTATTGGGGCGTCGGTAATCCGGGCGCCGACTGGAACGGCGACAATCGGGGTGGCGACAACCTCTACAGCGATTGCGCCATCGCCCTCGATGCCGACACCGGCAAGCTCAAGTGGTATTTCCAATTCACGCCGCACGACGAGTACGATTACGACGCCGTGCAGATACCGGTTCTGGTCGATGCCAACTGGAAAGGCAGCCCGCGAAAGATGATGATGTGGGCCAACCGCAATGGGTTCTTCTACGTACTGGACCGCACCAACGGCAAGTTCCTCTACGGAATGCCATTCACCAAGCAGACCTGGGCCAAGGGCCTGGACGAAAACGGCAGGCCGATTCGAGCTGCGAACCAGAGCCCCACGCCGGAAGGAACTGTGGTTTATCCAGGCGTACAGGGCGGCACCAACTGGTATTCCCCTTCGTATAGCCCGCGCACCGGCCTCTTCTACATTTCGACCTGGGAAGATTACTACATGAACCTGGCGAAGATGCCGGCCGAGTACACCGCGGGTCAGCGATACACCGGCGGAGCGCCGCGTTCGCCGGTGCCGACGCTGCAGCGCGGACCGATCAACACCTGGACCACCGAAAACGCTTCGGGCATGGTGCTGGCGGTGGATCCCAACAACGGCGAGAAGAAATGGCAGTTCAAGATGACCGACGTCACGGGCAGCGGAATCCTCAGCACTGCGTCTGATGTGGTGTTCAGCGGCGGGCGGGAAGGCTATTTCTACGCCCTCGACGCACGCACCGGCGCCATGCTGTGGAAAGCGGCTCTGGGAGGCCAGGTCGCCTCGGGCCCCATCACGTACCGCGTCGATGGCAAGCAGTACGTGACCGTCGCCGCGGGTCACGCCTTGTTTACGTTCGCGCTTCGCCAGTAGGGTTTCGAGATTAGCCAAACCCACAGGCACCACCCAGCGAGCGAAACAAAAGCGGCCAGCCAGAAGTCGCTCGGGCCGGTCCATCGAAGGTCGATCTCGCAATCGCCTTCGCATTCCGGGTGGATCAGAATCAAACCAATGCCGTCAGAGGAAACGGCTAGTGAGCGCCCGTGGACAAATGCTTTCCAACCGGCGAAATAAGCTGCTTGCACGGATACGAGATCAAATGGCCGGAGATGCGCCCGAATCTCGATGGATGACCCGTTCCCATCGCGCTGGGTGACAGACCGCGCCGGATCTTCAATGGCCGCGACGTAACGGGCGGCGGCATCATCCGCACGACCGGGTATCGCCCCGGGCGGCATCACTTCTTCCGGCCGCACGACATGAGCCAGCGCCTTACTGCGCTGCGGAATGGCGTAGATGGTGTCTCCGTTCTCACGGTGCAGCACCGGCAGCAGACCGTCAAATCGCTCGGGCGCGCGGAAGTCTTTATAGAAGTCCGTGCTGTTCGGTCCGTTCACCACGATGGCATGGGCTCCCAATGCCTGAAGCCACATTACGGCGCGCGCCGTTTCGTCCGGTTTGAAGCCAAATCGTGTCAACCACACTACCGCCGGAATCGCCGGTAGGGCCTGATTCTGATCGCAACATCCGGCCACCTGCGGCGTGTCGGAGAATGCGTTCAGCCAGAACGCGGTCGATCCCAATGCGAACACGCGTTGTCCGTCCATGTGGGTGTCAATCCATCGCGCCGTAGTGTATTCGGAGCGCGCAACCACGTTCGCAGGCGCGAGATCCATGCGCGCGCGTTTGCGGTATTGCCGTATTTGAAAAAGGGAAGCGGCGACGAGGAGTCCGATGACGGCATAGCGCAAGCGCTGCTGCCGATACAGTAGCGACAGGATCCAACCGAGCAGCAGGCACGCTCCCAATTCCATTTCGAGATGCAGCCGCTGGGCTTGCGGCAAAAGCTCGAATCGATCGCTCCGGCCCGCAGTCAGCACAAGCACAAAGGTCAATGCGAAGTACATCAATCCGAAGCGCGCGAACAGGGGCGCCTGGCTGCGGGATACGAGATAGCCAGCCGCGGCGACCGCGGCCAACAAGAGCGGCAGCAGATAAGGTGCTGACGCAAGGCTCTGGGAAAATCCGGAGTGCATCGTACCCACATTGCCGAATACGGCTGCCTGTAAGCTGGAAAACGGCACACCGAAACAGGCGATGGCGTACGCCAAGATCGCCGCCAGCCCTGCAATTCGCCATCCTGCCGCGCGCCGGCCGCCGGGTTGAGCAGAGATCCAACAAAAAATCGCGAGACCGAGCGCCATCGATCCCGGCACATTCGTGAGAAATATCGCGGCGATGGGCAGGGCGGCGAGCGCAATCTGCCGGCCGGTTCTTTCCTGTACAGCGCGTTCGAGCGCGACAATCGCGAGCGGCAGCAGCGTGAGAACCGCGACGTGCGGGCCCTCGCCGTAATGCGTGAGGGCATGGAGGCGGCGGCCGAAAAACGGGCTGCCCAGATCCGCCCGGACTTCTGGAAACAGCGCGGCGGAAGGCGAAAACAGCGAATAGGCGAGAGCGGAACAAAAGGCGGCCGAACGCGTGGCGCCCAGCCGCAACAGCATCAGATACAGGGTGGCCGGCCCGAGCGAATAAACCAGGCCGACCAGAATGTGATAAGCCCGCGGCGCGGAAAGGCCAGCCACCGTCGAAAACGCTGCGACCGTCAGGTGCAGCAGCGGAACATAGGTGTTCTGGTAGGGCATCCCGCAGTGCCAGAGCGGCCACCACGAAAAATTCCCCCAGTGCTGGGAAATGTAGCGGGCGATCGCGATGGCATACCCTTCCCCCGAGCCGAAGTTCGCTGTGTATTCGACCCGGAAGAGGCGCCAGCAGATCAATAGGTTCAGAGCTGCGAGTGAGATGGCGGCCAAGGAACTGGAGTTCGCGGCGGCTGCAAACCATGCCGCGATTCTGCCTTGCGCCGGAGAACGGTTCATCGCGCTATTTTGCCGGCAGGTGAGCGACGTCTCTTTCGTTCTCCAGGCAGATGTAATCGATCATCTCCGTGTCCGGTGCAAGCGGTTGGTTGAGTTGGATGGTCCACGGTTTGGTGTAGGCTTTGGGATCGTCCACAGTGATTTGGACTTCCAGCTTCCCGAAGTTCACCCGCCGGAAACGCTCGGTGATCCTGGCGGCGTCCGTCAGCGGCGTGCCGCCTGTATCAAGCCACAAGCCATCGCGCAAGCCGGCTGTCTCTACCACGAGTGCGTCGCCATCCCATCTTCCGGTTGAGTAACCGTTCCAGGAAGGGTTGGGGTCGGCGGGTAGCGGCCGCCCGTCGGTGAAGATCTGCCGGTAGCTGGCATTGAATTCGTTCAGAATGACGACGAGCCCCGGAACCTGGACGATCTTCCGGTAGCCGGCAAATGTGTGCAGGCGGATTGGCCCCGTCGGCAGACAACGAGTAAGCGGATCGTTGGGACGGTTGGCGGCCCGAGTCGCCTTGACGAGCGCTGCGGCCCACGGTTGCAACGGCAAGCCATTGTTCAACGACCAGCCGATGTCGGCGAATTCCTGGCCCACGTCCAGATCGGCACACCCCTCCGGAGGACAGCCGCGATTGTGTTCCCAGCCCCAGAGGCCGGAAAAATCCGGCTTGCCGTCGGCGCCTCGCGGAGCCGGAGCATCGAGGTTCGGCTTCCCGTCGGGCAGGCGCGGGATGCCCGGCGTGGGATAGTTGATCCACTGTGCGGAAAGCGGCGCGCAGAACCACGATGCGGCCAGCGCCACGGCGACCTTAAGCATGATGGCCTCAAAACAGCATACATCGTTCCTGTTGGAGCGCGGGGCAAATGATATAATCACGCGCGAAGGTGGGCTCCACGTCATCGGACCGAATCATCGAACACGAAAGTTCGGCAGCAGGCGTTTGGAATCCTGTTACGGATGCTGAGCGCGCGGCTCTAAGGCAGCAACTGGAGCGTGTCCTCGCCGACCCATTGTTCACGCACAGCCGGCGCTATCCGAATCTGCTGCGATACGTAGTGGAGTGCAGCCTCTCCGGCCGCACGGACTCGCTGAAGGAACGCACTCTGGGCGTGGAAGTATTCGGGCGCGAGCCGGACTACGACACCAACGTCGATCCAGTGGTGCGGACAACCGCGGTGGAGATCCGCAAGCGTATTGCCCAATACTACGGCGACGCGAGCCACGCTGACGAAATCCGAATCCACTTGCCGGCTGGTTCTTATGTGCCTGAGTTCCGGTTGGCCGCTGCGCCGGCGGGCGACGCGAACAACGGGGCAGCCGCACTCGAAATTCCGCCGCGGCGCGACGCAAAGCGAGCCGTATGGGTTGTCGGGCTGGTGGCAGCAGCCATTGTGCTGGCACTGTGGTTACGGCCCTGGACTCCCAAAACCGCGCTCGACCGTTTCTGGAGTCCGGTGCTCGGTTCATCCGCTCCGGTGCTGCTCTGTATCGGCGGGCCCGGCGACCTTGCGAATGGAGCCCAGCCGGCGCAGAATGCCGATCCCTTCCGGCCCACTCCGGAGATGGCGGCGGCGCAGGTGATGCGGACCGAGCACGTCACCCTTTCCGATGTGCTCACCCTCTCGCGAGTGGGCGCACTGTTACGGGATAAAGGCGGCAAGTACGAAATTCGTGGAGAGGCCAACACCACCTTCAGCGATTTGCGAAACCAACCGGTGGTTCTGATCGGAGCGTTTAACAATGATTGGACGCTGCGGCTCACCGGGGAGATGCGCTTCACCTTCGGCGAGCAACCGGAAGGGGACCAACGCATTTTCTGGATCCGCGACCGGGAGCATCCGTCACGGAAAGATTGGGCGGTGGACGCTGCCATCCCGTATATGAAGCTGGAAGGCGACTACGCTTTGATCTCCCGGGTGCTCGATCCGAATACCCAACGGATGGTGGTGGTAGCCGCCGGATTGCTGCAGTGGGGCACGGTGGCAGCCGGTGAATTCCTCACAGACCCCCGCTATCTGGCCCAATTCGCGAAGCAGGCTCCACCCGGCTGGGAACGCAAAAACATTCAGGTCGTCCTCTCGACGCAGGTGATCGGTGGTCACTCGGGACCGCCTCGCGTGCTGGCCAGTTCCATCTGGTAGGACCCGAAACGTAGGACTCGAAACGTAGTGATACGTCTCGATACGTCCCTCAGCTATACTCCTCAAGCACTTGAAGTCCGTGCAGTTGTACGGTTCGCACACCGTATGATCCTTGTCCCGGTCGGGCAGTAGCCCTTATCGTCTTAAGCGCAAGCGGGTGGGTTCGGTTTGGAGGTGTGCCGTAACCCACCTCGCGAAAGGGGTCTAACGAAATGACTGGAACATGGAAAGGGGCTTCCGGCCGCTGGGCCCGGTTCCTGTGGTTGCTGGTGGGGTGTGTGCTGGTGTGGCCAGCCATGGCGCAGCCGACTAGCGGGTCGATCACCGGTAGCGTGGTGGATGCACAACGCGGCGCAGTCCTGGGCGCCACAGT
>Ga0335081_10014817_pt1 | contig 12614 bp, 14 predicted proteins | sample Lox_Sample_35_FD_206713 | JGI IMG/M metagenome (GOLD analysis project Ga0335081, IMG submission 206713) | Soil microbial communities from Loxahatchee National Wildlife Refuge, Florida, United States - Lox_Sample_3.5 | ecosystem: Environmental > Terrestrial > Soil > Wetlands | place: USA...
CACCTCGGCCACGACGGCGCGTGCTTCTACGACTTCATGATCGGCAACCCGCCGTTCGCGAACGAGAAGCCGGACTACCTGCACATCTCCCGGAAGATCGTCCCGCAGCTGCTCGAGCGCGGCGTGACCCAGGAGCAGGTCGACACGATGTTCGTCGACAACCCGCGCCGGTTCTTCGCCCCGCTCGACTGAGAGGCTCAGCCGACGCGCGTGACGCGGCCCGCGAGCGCGAGCGCGAGCGCGCGACCGGGAACCGGGTCGTAGACCTCGATCTGGTAGTCGAGCCCCGGATACGCGATGTGCACGCTCTTCGGGTCGGCCGTCGTCGAGAGGACGACGCCGCCGCCCGCGAGGCGCGTGCGCGTGCCGCCGTGGTACGCCTGGAGCGCGGCAAGCGCTCCGGTGTACGGATACGTCCCGACGACGCGGTAGTCGGCCTGCCGGTTGCCGACCTTCGCGCCGTGCGGCAGGTAGCGCACGTAGACGTCGCCTGCGCTCGTTCGCGTCAGCTCGTACCGGTAGCCCGTCTGCGTGCCCGTCCAGAACACCGGCTGTCCCGACGCCTTCGCGATCGTCGCGAGCACGGCCGGGGTCGCCGCGATCGGGCCGAGCGGCGTCACCGACCGCGTCGTCGTCGCCCCCGCGGTCTGCGTCGATGTCCCGCTCGAGCCGCCGCCCCGGCCGATCAGCACGAAGCTCACCGCGACCACTGCAGCCAGCACGACGACGCCGAGCACGACCAGGAGGAGACGACGCGAACCGGTGCGTCGCCGCTCCGGGCCCTCGGCTGGAGGCGTCCCTTCCATGCGGGCGCCGAGCCTACCATCGCCGTCGTCGACGCCTTGAAATTCGCGACGCGCACCTTTAGTGTCGGGGCGGGGATCGCTAGGGGTAGGGGGAGCGGATGCTTCGCGTCCGGAAGCTCGGGAGAACCTGGAGTCTTGCGCTGGCGGTCGGCGTCGTCGTGCTCGTCGTCGGCGGCGCGTCGGCGCTCGCCGCGGGCTCGTCGCCGTCCGGCACGTCGTTGCATGCGAGGAACGGACAAGGCCCGCCCGGCCCGCCCGGCCCGCGGGGCCCGAAGGGCGAGCGCGGCGAGCGCGGTCCGCAAGGACCTCCCGGCCCGCAAGGCCCCGTCGGCCCCGCCGGCCCGGCCGGACCCGCCGGCCCGCAGGGGCCCGCCGGACCGACCGGTCCCACGGGTCCCGCGGGCGCGACCGGCCCCGCCGGCGCCCAGGGCCCGCCCGGCCCGACGGGCGCGCAGGGCCCGACGGGCGCGCAGGGCCCGAAGGGAGACACCGGCGCCACCGGCGCGCAAGGTGCGCAGGGGCCCGCCGGCCCGCAGGGGCCGACCGGCCAGACGGGCGCCACCGGCCTGACCGGGGCGACCGGCGCCACAGGTCCGCAGGGCCTGCAGGGTGCGAAGGGCGACACCGGCGACACCGGCCCGCAGGGGCCTATCGGCCTGACCGGCGCAACCGGCGCCGCCGGCCCGCAGGGACCGCCCGGCCCGCAGGGGCCGATCGGACCGCAGGGTCCCGCCGGCCCGGCCGGCGCGACGGGCGACACGGGCGCCACCGGAGCGCAGGGTCAACAGGGCCCGAAGGGCGACACGGGCGCGACCGGCGCGCAGGGTCCCGCCGGCCCGGCGGGCGCGCAGGCCCTCAGCGGCAACGTCGCCTTCGTCGACAAGCTCGACACGACGGGCTTCGCCGGAACCGCCGGCTCGCAGAACGTCTTCTCGACCGCCGCCGAGGCCGCTTCGCCGCTTCCGGCCGCGGGCCCGGTGAACGGCTTCACGGCGCACGCGGGCTCGTCCGTGGGCGGCACGGGCGTCACGCTCGTCGTCCTCAAGAACGGCAGCCCGACGTCGATCACCTGCACGATCCCGAGCGGCGGCTCGTCGTGCTCCGACGCGTCGGACACCGTCTCGTTCGGGGCGAGCGACGTGATCGCGGTGGAGATCGAGAACAACTCGGGCACCTTCGTCCGTCAGGTCGCGTGGACGGCGACGCTGGGCTGACCCCGGCCGAGCCGGCCGACGGTGGGCTCGACCGCCGCGTCTCCCGCACGGGACTGCTAAAGCTCGGAGCCGTCGCCGCGTTCGTCGCCGGCACGGGCGGCGCCGCGCGGGCGCTCGCGGGCGACAAGGCCGCGGCCGCGAAGGGCGCGCTCGACCTCCGCACACGCGTCGCCGGTCCGCGCTATCTGCGCTTCGCGACGTACGTGCCGCTCGTCGGCACGGGCTTTCGCATCGACCGCGGCGAGGACGCGAGCCCGCTCAAGGCGACGCTCGTCTCCGCGACGCGACTGGAGGGCGAGGGCGAGACGTTCTCCCTCATCTTCCGCGGCTCGGCCAAGGAGCCGCTCGAGCAGCGCATGTACACCCTCGCGCATCCGAGCATCGGCACGTTCCCGCTCTTCCTCGTGCCGGTCGGGCGCGTGACGAAGACGCAGGACATCCAGGCCGTCATCAGCCGGATCGCGGGGGCGTAGCGTGTCCGAGCCGTACATCGGCCAGCTGATGATCACCTCCTTCAACTTCCCGCCCAAGGGGTGGGCGTTCTGCGACGGGCAGCTGCTGGCGATCAACCAGAACCAGGCGCTGTTCGCGCTGCTCGGAACCAACTTCGGCGGCAACGGAATCCAGACCTTCGGGCTTCCCGACCTCCAGGGCCGCGTGCCGGTCCACTGGGGGCACAGCCCCACCGGCAGCAACTACGAGATCGGCGAGCGCGCCGGCGAGGAGGCGCACACGCTCGCCGCCGACGAGATCGGTGCACACACGCATCAGGTGACGACCGGAGCGAGCAAGGACGAGGAGACGACGAACCGTCCGGACGGCGCGTTCTTCACCGTCGGCGGCGCCTACGGAACGAATCCGGACACGGCGCTCGCCGCGTCGCAGACGAGCTCGACCGGCGGCAACCAGGCGCACGAGAACCGCCAGCCGTCGCTCGCGCTGCCGTTCGTGATCGCGCTCCTGGGCATCTTCCCTTCGCAGAGCTAGCCGCATGCCCGACTCCGACGTCATCTACCGGCGCGCCACCTACGTTCCGCTCGTGGGCACGGCGTTCGAGGTGCACCGGCCCGAAGGCGGCGCAGTCGGCGTCGAGCTCGTCGACGCGACGGAGCTCCCCGGCGGCGGCGGCGAGTGCTTCTCGCTCGTCTTCCGCGGATCGGCCGACGCGGCGCTCGACCAGCGGACGTACACGATCGAGCACGGCTCGCTCGGCGAGTTCGCGCTCTTCCTCGTGCCGATCGGGCCTGCGGAGGACGGGCAACCGCGGTTCGAAGCGGTCATCAACCGGCTCGGAGGGCAGACCGATTAGCTCGCCGTTCGTCGGTCAGATCATGATCGCGGGGTTCAACTTCGCCCCGCTGGGCTGGGCGTTCTGCAACGGGCAGGTGTTGCCGATCTCGCAGAACACCGCGCTGTTCTCGCTGCTCGGGACGTTCTACGGCGGCGACGGCAAGTCCAACTTCGCGCTGCCGAACCTGCAGGGCCAGGTGCCGCTCCACGTCGGCGGCTCCGGCCAGGGCCCGGGCCTCAGCCAGTACGACCTCGGCGAGAGCTTCGGTACGGAGACGGTGACGCTGCTCTCGACGGAGATCCCGTCGCACACGCACACGATCCCGCCGACGCCGGCGAGCCACGACGAGCGGACGACCGACAGGCCGGCCGGCGCCTACCCGACGACCGGCGGCGTCTACGCGTCGAGCAGCGACAGCGCCGCGCCGCTCGGTCAGACGCCGACCTCGGCCGCCGGCGGCCAGGCGCACAACAACCTCCAGCCCTACCTCGCGCTCACGTTCGTGATCGCGCTGCAGGGCGTCTTCCCGGCGAGGCAGTAGATGTCGAGCCCCTTCGTCGGACAGATCGCCATCGTCGGCTTCAACTTCGCCCCGGTGGGCTGGGCCTTCTGCGACGGAACCCTTCTCCCGATCTCGGAGTACGAGACGCTGTTCAACCTGATCGGCACGACGTTCGGCGGCGACGGCCAGACGACGTTCGCGCTTCCCGACCTGCGCGGCCGCGTCCCCGTGCACGTCGGCCAGGGCTCCGGGCTCCAGAGCTACCAGATCGGAGAGTCGTTCGGCGTCGAGACCGTGACGCTGAACGTGAACCAGATCCCGTCGCACACGCACGCGTTCTCACCCGGTGCGAGCAGCGCCGAGGAGACGACGAACCGCCCGAACAACGCGTATCCGTCCGCGGGCGGCTACTACTCCACGTCGCCGACGACGGGGGTGACGATGCCCGCTCCCACCGTGGCGAACGCCGGCGGCAGCCAGCCGCATACGAACATCCAGCCGTACCTCGCGCTCAACTTCATCATCTCGCTGTTCGGCGTCTTCCCGAGCCAGAACTGACGCTGTGGTCGAGCGGCGTGCCGTCGTCGACGAGGACGAGCCGTTCCTGCGCGCGCTCTTCGCGTCGACGCGCCCGGAGGTGGCCGACTGGCCCGAGCCCGCGCGCGAGGCGTTCCTCGCGCAGCAGTTCGCCGCGCAGCGCGCGGGGTGGAGCGAGATGTTTCCCGGGTCGACGCACGAGCTGATCCTGTTCCGCGGCGAGCCGGCCGGCCGCGTCTGGGTCCACCGCACGGAGGAGGACTGCCTCGTCGTCGACATCGCGCTCGTCCCCGAGCGGCGCCGGCAGGGCATCGGCACGGAGGTCGTGCAGGAGATCCTCGCCGCCTCCGACCGGGACGGCGTCCCCACGCGCGCGCACGTCGAGCGCACGAACCTCCCGTCCCTCGCGTTCTGGTCGCGCCTCGGCTTCCGCGAGACGGCCGGCGACGCGCTGTTCATCGAGATCACGCGCGCGGTCGGCGGCGGCGGCGACTAGGCGCGGGCTCTCGCGCCGCCCATCATCAGGCCGAGCGCTTCGCGCGTGCTCGTGCGAGGGTCGGCCTCGGCGATGATCTCGCCCTCGTACATCACGAGGACGCGATCGGAGATCGACAGCACCTCGTCGAGATCCTCCGAGATGATGAGGATCGCCGTCCCGCCGTCGCGCTGCGCGAGCAGGCGCTCGTGGATGTAGCGCGCGGCGCCGACGTCGACACCGCGCGTCGGCTGCGCGACCAGCAGCACGCGGGGGTCGCCCGAGAGCTCGCGCGCGAGGATCAGCTTCTGGATGTTGCCGCCCGAGAGGTTGCGGGTCGCCGTGTCGAGATCGGGAGTCTTGACGTCGAAGGCCGTGACGAGCTCCTGGCAATGGCGCCGGATGACGCGGCTGCGGAGGAACCCGAAGCGGGAGTACTGCGGTGCGGCGTTGTCGATCAGCAGCAGGTTCTCGGCGACGGAGAAGCCGGGGACGACGCCGTCGCGCATCCGCTCCTCCGGAACGAAGCCGAGCCCGGCCTTCCGGACCTGCGCCGGCTTCGCATGGCCGATCTCGACGCCGTCGAGCCGGATCGACCCGCCTCTCGTCGGCCGTAGCCCCGCGATCGCCTCGGCGAGCTCGCGCTGCCCGTTGCCCGAGACCCCGGCGATCGCGACGATCTCGCCGGAGCGCACCTCGAGGCCGAGTCCGCGTACCGCCGTCGTGTCGCGGTCGCCGACCACCTCGAGGCTGTCGATGGTGAGTCGCGCCTCGCCTGCGCCGCTCGCCGGCGGCGGCTCCTCGGAGGCGAGCTCGTGACCGACCATCATCTCCGCGAGCTCGTGCGGGGTGATCCCCTCGGGTGACACCGTCGCCACCTTCCGCCCGGCGCGGAGCACCGTGATGCGGTCGGAGAGCTCGAGTACCTCGCGGATCTTGTGCGAGATGAAGACGAGTCCGCGTCCGTCGTCGACCATCTGGCGGAGGACCGCGAACAGCCCTTCCACCTCCTGCGGCGTGAGCACCGCGGTCGGCTCGTCGAGCACGAGCAGCGATGCGTTCCGGTAGAGCGCCTTGATGATCTCCACCCGCTGCCGTTCGCCCACCGAGAGCTGCCAGACGACGGCCTCCGGATCGACGGCGAGGCCGTAGCGCGCGGACAGCTCGCCGATGCGGGCCGAGACGGCGCGAAGATCCTTGAGCGGCCCTCGCGTGGAGCGGAGCCCGAGCGCGACGTTCTCGGCCACCGTCAGCGTGTTCACGAGCATGAAGTGCTGGTGGATCATCCCGATCCCGTGCGCGATCGCGTCGGCCGGCGAGGCGATCGTCACCGGGCGCCCGCCCAGCAGGATCTCGCCCTCGTCCGGCTTGTACAGCCCGTACAGCACGCGCATCAACGTGCTCTTGCCCGCGCCGTTCTCGCCGAACAGCGTGTGCACCTCGCCGGCGCGCACGTCGAAGTCGACGCGGTCGTCGGCGATCACTCCCGGGAAGCGCTTCGTGACGCCGCGCATCTCCAGGAGGAGAGGCGCGGCGTCCGAAGCGGTTCCGCGGGTGGTGTCGACCGGAGAGTCGGCCGTAGGCACGGCGTGGCTCAGGCCGGAACCTTGATCGAGCCGCTCTCGATGCCGGCGATCTCCTTCGCCGCCTTCGACTTCACGGCTGCGGAGAGCTCGTAGCCGGGGTTGTACTGGATCTTCTCGCCGCCGTTCTTCAGGTTGATCGTGTAGCTGGCGCCTCCGAGCTTGCCGGCCTGGATCCCCGTGAGGATCTTCGTGAGGATGCCGGTCCAGTCGTAGACCTGCGACGAGACGACCTGCTTCGGTGCGAGCGTCGCCTGGGTCCACTGCGTCCCGAACCACGCGACGTTGTTCGCCTTCGCGACGGTGATCGCCCCGACGACGGACTGCGAGCTGCCCGTGAGCACGTCGGCCTTCTGGGCGAGGTACTGCGTCGCCTGCTTCGACATCAGGCTCGGGTCGCTGAACGAGCCGGTGTAGCTCACCGGCACCGTCGCGCCGGGCGCCGCCTTGAGCACGCCCGCCTTGAACCCGTCGACGTAGAGCTTCGCGTCACCGACGGCGATCGGGCCGATCTCGCCGATCACCTTCGTCTTGCTGATCAGCCCGGCGATGTACCCCTGGACGAACCCGCCCTGGTTCGACGCCGCCTGATACGCGTAGACGTTGGGCATGCCGAACGTCGAGCTCGCCGTTCCCCAGGCGAACGACACCTTCGGGAACTTCGGCGCGAGCGCCTGGATCGTCCCGCCGTACTGCGAGCCGTGCGCGACGATGAGGTTGTAGCCCTCCTGGGCGTACTGGCGGATGATGTTCGCGGCGTCCGCAACGACGAACTGGTTCTCCGACACGGACAGCTTGAAGTGGTACTTCGCCTTCAACGCATTGAGGGCGCTGTACATGGACTGGGTGAACGCGAGGTCGTTGTGGGCGCTCGGCGCGATCAGGGCGACCTTGAGCTGCGGGGTCGCCCGGGTCGTGCCGGAGGCGGCGCCCGTGAGCGACGCACTCGCGAGGACGGCTAGGCCGACGGCGGCTATGAACAGCCACCGTCGTGAGAACAATGTGTGCATGGCGCTTCCTTCCTTGGAGTCGACCGCCGGCACTCGATGAATGGACGAAATGCTCGGGTTCGGGGCGGGCGCCGGAAACAGGGCGCGTGCGGATCCGCACAGCGGAAAGTCCGCAGCGCGGAACCGGCTCAGCCGCCGCGCTCGTACGGGCGGCCGAGCGCCGCCGGCTGGCGGAAGCGCCGCGCGACGAGAAGAAGGGCGAGGACGGTGATCACCGCGGGCGCCGTCGCGGCGAGATCCGAGACGCTGAGCGGGATGATCCCCAGGCCCTTCCACGCGAGGATCACCGCAGCCGTGAGCCCGTACAGGAGCGCTCCGGCCATCACGCCCGCCGGCCGCCACGCGCCGAAGTAGACGAGGGCGACGGCGATGAAGCCGGCGCCCTGCGTGAGGTTCTCCTGGAAGATCCCGGTCTCGATCAGCAGCGTCGCTCCCGCGAGCCCGGCGAGCGTGCTCCCGAGGATGACCGCGGAGTACCGCACGAGCGTGACGCTCACCCCGAGGCTGTCCGCGGCGGCGGGGTTCTCGCCGACGGCCTTGACGTTGAGGCCGTACGTCGTCCGGTTGAGCACGAAGGCGACGACGGGGACGAGGACGAAGGCGACGTAGACGAGGATGTTCTGCTTGAAGAGCATGCCGCCGACGGTCGGGATCCTGTCGAGCAGCGGGATGTCGAGCGAGTGCAGCTGGCTGATCGGCTCCGGCGTTCCGACGAGCTTCAGGAACAGCAGGTCGCTGAAGCCGAGCGCGAAGAGATAGACGCCGATGCCGCTGATCCCCTGCTGCGCCTTCAGCGTCACGCTCACCACCGCGGTCACGAGCCCGAGCAGCGCGCCGACGCCGAGGCCGACGGCGATCGCCGTCGCGAGGTTCTGCGTGTGCAGCGCCGCGTAGTAGCCGGCGAACGCGCTCAGCAGCATGATCCCGTCGACCCCGAGGTTGAGCACGCCGCTCCGCTGGCCGATCGTCTCGCCGAGCGCCGCGAGCAGGAACGGCGCCGCGAGCGCGATGCCGGTCGCCACCGTCGCGGTCAGGATCGAGGACGTGAAGAACTGGCTCACGGAGGCCCGTCCCGTTCCGCGCCCGCGGCGACCTCCTGCAGCCGCGGCTGCACCGGCGCCGGATGCGGCTGCCTCGCGGCCGCGTCGGCGGCGCGCGCGCGCCGGCGCGTGTACTCGAGCGCGACGACGAAGATGACGACGAGCCCGTTCAGCGCGACGATGAGGTCGGAGGGGACGTTCGTGACGACCTGCATCGAGGTGCCTCCGACGAGCAGGCCGGCGAAGACGAACGCGGAGAGGATCGTCCACAGCGGGTTGAGGCCGCCGAACAGCGCCACGACGATCCCGTTGAAGCCGGCCGAGCCGGTGAAGCCGGTGAGGCTCCCGTCCGTGACCATGCGGTGCGAGATGCTCCCGAACACGAGCATCGAGCCGGCGAGGCCGCACGTCGCGCCGCTCAGCGCCATCGCGACGGTGATCGTCCGCCGCACCGGCATGCCGGCGTAGGTCGCCGCCTCGCGCGAGAGGCCGACGGCGCGCACACGGAAGCCGAAGCTCGTGTGCCAGAGGAGGAAGTAGCCTCCGATCGCGACGAGGACGGAGAAGAGGACGCCGAGGTGCAGCTGCGTCCCCGGCACGATGATCGGCAGCCACGAATGCTTCGAGAGGAGCCGTGTCTGCGGGATCAGCCCTCCGACCGAGCCCGACGTCTTGTCGACCAGCGGTCCGGCCAGCAGGTAGTTCATCAGCTGCACCGCGACGAGGTTCATCATGATCGTGCTGAGGATCTCGTTGACGTTGAAGTACGCCTTGAACGCGCCCGGGATCGCGCCCCAGATCCCTCCGCCCACGGCGCCTGCGACGAGCACGAGCGGGATCAGGACCGGGCTCGGCAGCCCGGGGAGCAGGAGCGCGACCGTGGTTCCGGCGAGGCCGCCCATCGCGATCTGTCCCTCGCCGCCGATGTTGAAGACGTTCGCCCGGAAGGCGATGCAGATGCCGACGCCGACGAGCAGCAGCGGCACCGCCTTCACCGCGGTCGCGCCGAGCGCGTACGAGCCGCCGAACGCGCCGGAGACGAGCGCCCGGTAGCCGGTCAGCGGATTCGCGCCGAGCGCGGCGAGCATCACCGCGCCGAGGAGCAGCGCCGCGACGGCCGCGGACGGCAGGGCGAGCCATTCCACGAGCCGCCGCCGGCGCGCGCCCCGCGCCGCTGCGACAGACTTCGACTCCGTCGCTGCCTCCATCGTGAGGAGAAAGCCTTCCGGTCGCGCCGGGTCCGGTCATCGGGGCTAGTCCGCTCGCCGCGTGCGGGGATCTACCCGCTCACCGTTCGTAGTCGCGCTCGCGTTCAGCGTGGCTGTTTCCGCCGCCTCGCCCGAAATGCGCGGGCGCGGCTCGCACCGGCCCCGCATCCTGAACGCGAGCCGGCGAAGCCGGCTCGCACAAAGCGAGCGGAAAGCACAGCGCGTAGCACGCGCGCGCAGCGCGCCTGCGTGCGCAAACCACTTCCGGAGAATCCAGATCGCCTCCTAGAGCAGTGACTTGACCTGGCGAGCGAACGGGTTGGAAGATGCGTCTGTGGATGCGCGGGCGACGATCGTCTTGGTGGCTGCTGCCGTAGTGCTTGCCATCGTCGTTGCGCCGGCGTCGGCGCAGGACATCGGCTTCTGCAAGGCCGCGGAGGGGGCCGCCAAGGACATCACCAACAAGGGTGTCACGGGCGCCCAGGTCAAGGCGTTCGACATCCAGGGCGGCGGGGTGTCGTGCCAGTACGGCGGAACCATCAGCGGCTCGTACATCCAACGGATTCCGCATGTGACCCTGGTGTTGTTCAAGGACAAGCAGAAGGCGATGAAAGGGACGACGGTCTCGGGTTTCTTAGGGTGGGCGTTCCTCACGGAGGGCTCTAACGGATACAACAGTCTCAACGTCCTCAAAGGGACGACCCAGATCGTGATCTACTCGAAGGCCTCGCTCTCCGCTGAGAAGGCCGCGGCGAAGGCCGTCCTGCCGCTCGTGCACTGAGAAGCCCCCGTCGTTCCGGGGTCAGACCCCGGAACACGTCCATTCGCCGTTGCCGCGCCCGACCTGCGCGGGCGCGGCTAGCGCCGTCCCGCATCCTGAGCGCGAGCCGGCTAGCCGGCTCGCACAGAGCGAGCGGAAAGCACAGCGCGTAGCACGCGCGCGCAGCGCGCCTGCTAGCGCGAAGCGGGCGAAGCGGGAAAGTGGACGCACCTGGGATCGAACCAGGGACCTCTCGCGTGTGAATCATGCTCGGCGTTGGCCGCGTGTCGCCACCTCTTGCTGACAGGCAGGACTGAGCGGAGTTGAGTGCGGACGGAGGCCCGATGTGTCGCTGCCTGTCGCCACCTCTACCTCGCATGGGTCTCGCAGCGTGGAGGCGGCACGGCCCCGACGCGCAGACTGCGTTTCTGTGACGCGCCTCCGCCGTCGTGCCGTTGAGGCGCTTCTAGGCGAATTCGCGGATGGGTTCGAACGCGGTTTCGACGGAGACTCAGTGATGACACTTGGAGGTGAGGGGTTGTTCTCCCCGTCGGTGTCTCGAGTGGTCGGGTTCACGCGGTTGTCCCCGCCGGCAGGCCGCCGATGCTTGCTCAGCAGCGTCTTGGTGGTGGCGATCGCGGCTGTCGTGCTGCCGACACTCGTTGCCGCGGCGACAACCGGCTCGCGCGCGGGTTGGCGGCTCGTCGACCTGGGCACGCTCGGCGGCAAGGTCGCCTATTCGAGTGAAGCAGTCGCGATCAACGCGCGCGGCGAGGTGATCGGGAACAGCCGGAACAACTCCTGGAGCGGTTCCAACCCATTGACGCGTGCATTCCTCTGGCGGGGCGGCAAACTGATCGCCCTCGGCACCCTCGGCGGCCCGTCGAGCCAGGCGAACGCGATCAATGATCGCGGCCAGATCGTCGGCTGGGCTGAGACGAGGTCGGGGAAGACGCATGCCTTCCTGTGGGAGAACGGCCACATGAGAGACCTTGGAGTTCCTCCCGGCACTGACAGCAGCGAGGCGGTCGCCATCACAAACACCGGCCTGGTGGCCGGTGTCGCCAACCGGTCGGGTCACGTCGTCGTCTGGCAGTACGGGCGCATCCGCGATCTCGGGAGGCCATGGAGCCCGAGCCGCGAAGCCGGGACCCTGGTCGAGGCGCTCAACGAACGCGGCCAGATCGTCGGCAGCACGGGCTACGAGTACCTGAGTGCGAACGGACGGGTCTCCATCGACCGGTCCTTCCTCTGGGACGGCCGCAACTTGCGCGTGCTGCCGCCGCGAAACGCGCGAAGCGAAGCACTCGACATCAACGAGTCCGGCCAAATCATCGGCTGGACCTACCGCGGCGAGTTTCGCGCTGTCACCTGGGAGCGCGGGACGATGCGTCTTCTTCCGCTTCCGCCCGGTGGGCGGGGAGCATTCACCAGCGGGAACGCCCTAGGCGAAGCCGGACACGCGATCAACGATAGAGGTGAAATCGTCGGATCCAGCTGGAGCGACAGAGAGGTCGACGACCACGCCGTCCTTTGGCGGAACCGAACCGTCCTCGACCTCGGCACGCTCGGCGGAAACCGCAGCGCAGCGGTCGCGATCAACAACCGCGGTCAAGTCGTCGGAAGCAGCTTCACCGCGGGCGGCACGAGCGACGAACCAATCCAGCACGCGTTCCTATGGCAGAACGGCAGCATGACCGACCTCGGCGCTCCCGCGACGGAGAATAGCGAGGCGGTTGCGATCAACGAGCGCGGCCAGATCATCGGCAACGGCATCCGCGTCCTGCGGACACACGCACTCGTGTGGCTTCCGACTCAGTAGCGCTGGGATTCCGCGTGTTCACGATGTCCCGGGGCGGGGCGCCGCGGCGGGTTTCCGGCTGGGTTCGAGTCCATCCGCTCTCGAAATGAACATTGCACGGTGAGCTACGCCCCGCGAGCGAGGAAGTGCATCTACTGCGGCGAACGGGCCGACAGTCTCGAGCACGTCATCCCACGCTGGATACCCGAGCACTTCGGCCTTGAAGCTGAGGTCATGAGCCACGACCAAGCGATCGGGATCACCCCCGGCCAGCGGATGCTCTTCGGGGACTACAAGGCGCGCATCTACTGCCACCGTTGCCACCGCAGGATCAATCGCCTGATCGAGAACACTCAGGCCCGTGAACTCATCAAGCGGCTTTTTCCC
>Ga0335081_10014818_pt1 | contig 12613 bp, 10 predicted proteins | sample Lox_Sample_35_FD_206713 | JGI IMG/M metagenome (GOLD analysis project Ga0335081, IMG submission 206713) | Soil microbial communities from Loxahatchee National Wildlife Refuge, Florida, United States - Lox_Sample_3.5 | ecosystem: Environmental > Terrestrial > Soil > Wetlands | place: USA...
TGATGTCTCATGCGGATCATGATACAAAGACGATTCCAAACAGAATTAGGTTATTCTGTTGTGGCTTTGCAGCGTCATCCCTCGTGATCAGGCCCGCCGGTGGCGCTATTTTGCACCGCGAAGTAGCTAGGAGTAGAAGTGCCTGGCCTCCTTAATGCCCGAGCCGTCATTTTGCGCCGATAGGTCTTGGTAAACGCCGCTCACAGAAACCACACGATAAAGCTAGCTCTCTTGCTGGAAACTACTGCTTCCTGGCGCCTGCCGCGCCAGTCTTGCACGAGTTACAGATCCCGTATCCCGAGCCGTTCGCTTCGATAAAGCCACAAAGCTGCGTCATCTTGGCCAACTCGGTATCGCTCGGCAAAACGTCCAGGAAGCGGGTCTCGGTTACTCCGAATCCACCGCCAGGCAGCGCGTGCAGAGTCGTGCCCCAGGCAAGCAGACCGTCTGCCGGTGGTCCGGGGTTCGCGGCATCGCAGGTCCCGGTGGAGGCCACTAACATCGTGGTGATTCCGATCGGCACGCCGGGGGTTAGCGTGTTGCTGATCAGATCATTTTGCGCCGACAGCGTTTGCAGGTGGTTCGGGGTCAACTGGCAGGCGCAGCAGGCGATGAGCTGTTGATCCTCAGCAAACACGTACACATTGGCGCAGATGTTACCGGCGGGCTCGTAGCCGTTGACAGCTCCCGTGTTCGTGAGGTTCACTTTGGAGTCACCGGCCTGCAGGTTCGCCGCATAGCTGATCAGAGCCGTCGGGAGAGTGAAGGCTTCGTTCGCGACGAGTGGGGCTCCGGCCTCATCGGCGCCTCCCACAGCATACAAAGTACGGTTTACCACCCCGACTCCAAGAAAGTCGCGCGGCGTGAGCATGGGGGGCTTCGTCGTCCACGTGTTGGTTGCAGGATCATATGCTTCGACCGTTCCGACAACATTGCCGCTGAGATCGTAGCCCCCGATGGCGTAGATGATTCCGTTCACTACTCCAGTAGCAAGACCGGCCCGTGCGGTGGGCATGGGGGCCTTCGCCGTCCACGTGTCGGTTACCGGATTATATGCCTCGACGGTTCCGACGACGTTGGATGAAGTGGAGCCGCCAATAACATAGAAAATTCCGTTGACAACACTGCCGGATGCATAATACCGCGCCGTAAGGAGCGGTGCTTTCGGCGTTACAGTGTCAGTCACGGGATCGTACGCTTCGACGGTATCGAGAGTCAGCCCGTTGTAGCCTCCGGCAGCATAAATGACTCCGTTTATGGCGCCAGCAGCCGGACCAGCTCGGGGTGTCAATGCCCCTGATTTGGTCGTCCAGCCATTGCTCGACGGATCGTATGCCTCAATCACACCCGGAACGCAGTATGCGCCAGTGCAGCCGCCTGCCATGGCGTACAAGATGCCATTGACCACACTGACGCCAAACAGGTAGCGCGCTGTGGGCATCGGGGATTTCGTCGTCCATGTATTTGAGGATGGATCGTAGGCCTCGTTGGTCCGAAGCAGCGTGGAATTGTCGTACCCGCCAATGGCGTACACAATTCCGTTGACGACACCAGTGCCAAGACCCCAGCGCGCCGTGGACATGGAAGTCTTGGGAGTCCACGTTCCCTCTATACCGGCCGCGCTACCCACACCCGAGGCGGCGAACATGTATAGCGCCAGCGAGCCAACAAGCGCACGAATGCGAGCATTGCGCAAAATCATACTTCACCTCAACTTCTCGGAAGTAAGGACCAGAACTGACAGCATTGCTACATCGATCTTCGCCATACTCCCTCCCCGGTAGCGCTGAGTACTCACAGAACTATAGCATCGGCCAAAAGATAAAAACATCCTCAATAGGACCTAACCCAAATGACTAAGCCCAATGGATTCGGGACGTGGGGGCGGTGTTAGAAGAGTCAGCCTCGCAGGCACTGGATCAAGAATCGTGGGTGCCACCATCCAATTAAGGCATGTTGAGGAAGTGTTCTTTCGTGGTTTCGGAATGAGTGAACCTAAATGGTCCGGCTTTGGTGCAACCGGTTCAAGTAGTCGCCTCAGGCTTTCTTTTCGGCATCGCCCATGTGGGTTGGGGGCTTCTTACGGCGAAGGTGAATTGGGCCACCCCGTTTGGGTCGCTGGTCCCACCTGGTCATCGGCCTCCTTTTGGCGATCGCGTACGTCGCGAACCGTCGCAGCCTGATAAGAAACCCTGCGCGACGACGGCGCGGCGGTTGCAGAGCGCTCTCTGTCCCGCAGGTTTATCATTGATGATGTCCGCCACCAAATGGTAACCCCAACGCTCCCTCTCTCCGGTCTCCGTGTCGTCACGACCTTGCCGCCCGCCACTTGGTTTGGTGGCGTTGATTATGCGTTCGCCATGGACATGGCCGCGGAGTTGCGAAGCCTCGGCGCGGATCTGCTACCCATCGATGTGGCGGGTTTCGTTGACCGCAATCCCGGTCATGTTCGGGATGCGATTCAGGCCATACAGTCGTTTCACCCCGATCTGGTAATGTCGCTCCCCAACGCGGGCTACGCGCTTGTGTGCAACACGGCCGAAGGTGAAAACATTTTTCGCGACATTTTAGAACTTCCGACGATCCTAATCTGGGACCACGGTCTGCACCAGTTCTCGCGTCTGATATTGGGCTCGGATGGCACATCGCCGCGCGGGTGCCTGGAGAGGCTTCGGGTGGGCCTGGGCAATCCGCATTTCATCCACTACTCCCCGGACAGGGGGCATACTGCGGCCTTGGACCGCTTGGGGATTTTGAGCGCCGCCAAGGTCCGGCAATTCGTGCACTTCGCCTTTCCCGTCTACGCCCGCTGTGGGGGGCAACCGTTCGACGGCGCTATCGGCTCGCGGTTGGCGTTCGCTGGAAATTTATACGTGGAGGGCTCTCGCAACTTGCCATCCCGCAATCACCCGGTCCTCGCCGGGATTGAGGCGAGGATGGCCGCTCGCAAGAGGGCAGAGATCACCTGCAGTTGTTGGGACCTGCTTATGGACGAAATCCAGCGCTGCGAAGAATCGATACGCGACGGCCTCGACCTTGACCCGGACCGTGCCCCTTTCTGGTCCTTCGTCAACGACGCGGTCCAGGTTGTTGGCACAACCGAATCGCGTCTGACCGTACTCACCGGACTCCGGCGCGAATTTGATTTTTTCGGTAATTTTATGGAACCGGCCATGGCCGGGCCCCTGTTCGAACAATATGGTATTCGAGTACGGAGGAACCTGGATTGTATTTCTGAGTTGCCCTTGCTTTATCAGAACAGTGAGTTGATCGTCGACGTGATCAATGCTGGCTACATCTCCGGGATTTCGCCTAAAGTGCCGAGCTGCCTTGCATCCGGGGGATTGATCGTCTTCGACTACAAGCAAGATTTTCGTGAAGCCCTCGGTGAAGCAGCCGATCTGGTGATGTTCCGGAACCTCGATGAAATGCGTTCTCTGATCGACGGGTACCTGGGCAATCCACGCAAGCGGCGAGCAGTTGCACTCGAATTGCAGCAACGCGTGCTCCGGGAATTCACTTTCGATGCCTTCTGCAGACGCGTGTTGGTCGAAGAATCGGCGTGGCACTGCTGATCACAAAGGGCTAGCGGAGGGCCAGCCCCTTGAGCGCCGTGGTTTGGGGCCTTAGTGCGCTCTCCAGCTGAACCAGCGCCGCGCTGGAGCGTCAGGTGTAATAGCCTGGACCTGATCCGAAGGGAGCCGGGAGTACTCAACGATGGCCGGCACTTTGTGATAGTTCGACGGCCGGAATTCGACTCGCTTGCCGAGCATGGCGGCGGCAATGATGACGTGAGCCCGATCGGTCCGGATCAGGTCATGCCGGCTGATCGCCCACAGCCATTCGTCCATGGTGGCGCATTCCACCGAGATATCGCGGTTTCCCTTGGGAATGGGACCGCCGACCGCCTCCCGATCGCATCGAAACGCGTTCAGGGTGCCGCCGCTAAAACCTGTCCTGTACGGATCGAAGTTGAAATAGAATGCCGAGTCGCAGGCTAAGCGGGCATCACAGAGTTGGCGGATCTGCTCGTACGATTGCGTCTCACGGGCAAATACAATTCCTTGCGTGCGGGAGAGAAATTCGCGAGTGGCAGGTTCCTGGATATCAAATGAGGAGGGGAGAATCACGGTCCGCGCAAATCGCCGTTCTAGTTCCGGCAACAAGCCTGGAAGCTCGTGAAAGGGCTTGCAGAAGGCGCCGCCGCCGGTAACCACGGCTGTCTTTCCGCCGGCGGTTTGGTCAAGGTTTCGTATATCGTACTCACGGTACGGGAATTGGCGAAACAAGCAACGCACGCCCGCATGGATCAGGTCGTCGCCCCGATTACCCCAATTCCGGATCACGGTGACCTCGGAGAAATCCCCGATTGCCTCGAGCACTCGCGCGCGGCTCTCGTCCAGCAGCGCTGTCATTTCAGGTGTCACGTTCTTCACTATATCGGAGCTTCCTATTCCGCGCGCACAATCGGCATGCGCCAGCCGGTGCCGAACGCCCGCGAGGTCACCTTGAGCACCGGCGCGGCCTGCTTGCGCTTGAATTCGGCGGCTCGCACCATGCGCAGGATCCGGCGTACCGTGGCCTCGTCGAAACCTTGCGCGATGATCTCTTCCGCCGAGCGGCTCTGCTCGACGTGCAGCTCGAGGATCGGATCGAGCACGTCATAGGGCGGGAGCGTGTCCTGGTCGGTCTGGTTCGGCTTTAGTTCCGCCGAAGGGGCCTTGGTGAGGATCGCTTCCGGAATGTCGGGCCGGCGACGGTTGCGCCATTCGGCAATGCGGTACACCATGGTCTTCGGCACGTCGCCAATTACGGCCAGGCCTCCATTCATGTCGCCGTAGAGTGTGCAATACCCTACCGACAGCTCCGACTTATTGCCAGTGGTCAGCAGCAGCGACCCGAACTTGTTCGAGAGCGCCATCAGGAGATTTCCCCGAATGCGGGATTGGATGTTTTCCTCGGTCACATCCGCGGGGCGGCCGCGGAAGGCGTCTGCCAGCACGGCGTCGTAGGTTTTCATGATGCCGCTGATGGGAAGCTCGACCGTCTGAATGCCGAGGTTGCGCGCCAGTTGCACGGAATCGTCCACGCTGCCCGCGCTTGAATAGAGCGACGGCATCAGCACCCCCAGCACGTTTCCTGCGCCCATGGCGTCGATGGCAATGGCTGCGGTCAGGGCCGAATCGATGCCGCCCGAGAGGCCCAGCAGCACTTTGGAAAAGCGGGTTTTGCGCGCGTAGTCGTGGACGCCCAGAACCAGGGCGTTCCAAATCTCCGCTTCAGGGGTTAAGTCGTCTTCGGCAATGGTGCCGGCTCCCGTAGCCAGATCGACCACCAGCACGTCGTCGCGGAAACCCGCCGCGCGGCCAATGAGCCGGCCCTGTGCGTCGAACACCGCGCTGCGGCCATCGAAGATCAGATCGTCGTCGCCACCCACCTGGTTCACATAGGCCACGGGGAGGCCGTGCTTCTGGGCGAGGTGGCCCAGCATGCGCTCGCGCAAAACCTGCTTGCCGACATAGAACGGCGAGGCCGACAGGTTCAGGATGGCCTGCGCGCCAGAGCCGGCCAGCACCTCGATGGGGTCGCGGTGGTAGCGGGGGCGCTCCCAAAAATCGCGGTCGTTCCAGACATCTTCGCAGATGCTGATGCCCAACCGGCAGCCGTTCGTATCCAGGATCTGGGCCCCGCAGGCGGGCTCGAAATAGCGGTCTTCGTCGAACACATCGTAGGTGGGCAACAGCGTCTTGTGAAACGCCTGCCCAACTTTGCCCTGGCAGAGGAGAACCGCGCTGTTGTAGAGCGGCCGCCCCATTTCTGCGGGATTGGGCGTGGCGATGCCGACCAGGACGGGCGGCGCATCCGCCAATTGGGAAGCGAGTTGTTCGAGCAACTGCCCGCCGCGCTTCACGAATCCCCGGTTCATGAGCAGATCGCGCGGCAGGTAACCCATCAAGGCCAGTTCCGGCGTGACCGCGAGATCGGCGCCGGCCGATTGTGCCTTACGGACAGCTTGGGTGATCAATCGGGCGTTACCCGCCAGGTCGCCCGCCGTAGGGTTGATTTGGAGAAGCGCGATGCGCACGGTTTACCCCGTTCTACGCTGCAAAGACAACGGCTTACCGTCCCGGGCGGCTACCGTCGTATGGCGGCCTGGTACTCACCTGAGTTACTATCCGGCGGCCTTCCACACTACGATGTTACTGTAAAGGCGAACTTACCCCCGGTAAGGGCACTTCTCCATGTGTGGCATCGCCGGTTATGTGACAGTCGAGCCGTCTTCCCCGCAGAAATCGATTCTGGAGCGGATGACTGACGCGATCCGCCACCGCGGCCCGGATGCGTTCGGCTTCTATCAGGACGAGCACGCCTCCGTTGGCCATCGGCGGCTGAGCATTATCGACGTGGCGGGCGGGCAGCAGCCCATGACCAACGAAGACCGCACGCGGTGGATCTTCTACAACGGCGAAATTTATAACCATCGGGACCTGAGGCCGGAGTTGGAAAAGGCCGGCCACCGGTACGCGACGCACTGCGATACCGAAACGGTGCTCCACGCCTACGAAGAGTATGGGCCCGAGTGCCTGAAGCGGTTTCGCGGCATGTTCTCGTTCGCCATTTGGGACAAGCGCGTGCGGAAACTGTTTTGTGCGCGCGACCGGCTGGGCAAGAAGCCTTTCTACTATTACTGGGATGGACAGCTGTTCGCGTTCGGCTCCGAGATCAAGGCGATCTTGCGGCATCCGGCGATTTCGCCGAAGCTCGAGGAATCGCTGCTCGCGGAATATCTGGCGTTCGGATACGTCAGCGAAGAGCGTACGCTATTCGCGGGCATCCGCAAACTCATGCCGGGCCACTACCTGATTCTGGACCTGGCATCCGCGCGGCCCGAGCTGGAAATCCGCGAATACTGGGATATCCCGCAGCCGGACCGCGGCGAAGATCGGGACGACGCCTCCTGGATCCGCGAATGCCGCGACCGCTTGGAAGAGACCGTGCGGATGCGCCTGATGAGCGATGTGCCGCTCGGCATGTTTCTCAGCGGCGGGGTAGATTCGAGCGCCATCGCCGCCGTCATGAAGCGGCAAACCGAGGGGCCCGTAAAGACATTTGCCGTGGGCTACGAGGAGGCTCCGTACAGCGAGCTTTCTTATGCCGCCCAAGTGGCGCGTACCATCGGCACCGATCACCGCGAAGTGGTCGTGGGGATGGAGGATTTCTTCAACGCGCTGCCCCGGTTGGTCTGGCACGAAGACGAGCCGATCACCTGGCCCTCAAGCGTCTCGCTCTATTTCGTTTCGCGCCTGGCCGCTGAGCAAGTAAAGGTGGTGCTCACGGGTGAGGGCAGCGACGAGATGTTCGGCGGCTACGCGCGCTACCACTTCTATGCCGAGAATCAGCGCTGGCTGCCGTTCTATCGGACGCTTCCCGGTTTTCTCCGGCGGGCGATTCGATCGCGGGTCGCCTCCACCAACCTGTTGAACGCAGACTTACGGCGCAAGCTCCAGCATACGATTGTTGGCCGGGGCGAAGACCTGGAGTCGCTCTACATCGACAATTTCTATTCGGCCTTTTCGGCTGCGGAGCAATCGGTCCTGTTCGCATCGCTTAACGTGGATGCCGCTTACCGGAATTTCCGCCGATACTGGGACCGAACCAACGTTCGCTCGGGTTTGAACCGCTTGCTCTACGCCGACCAGAAAACTTATCTGGTGGAACTGCTCATGAAGCAGGACCAGATGAGCATGGCAGCTTCGATTGAGAGCCGGGTTCCGTTCCTCGATCACGAATTCGTGGAGTTCTCCACACGCGTGCCCGACCGGCTGAAGATCCGCAAAGGCGAGGGCAAATACATCCTGAAGAAGGCTGTCGAAAACCTGCTCCCACCCGAAATCATTTACCGCAAGAAGATGGGGTTCCCTACGCCGCTGCGGCAGTGGCTGCTCGATCCGCGCGCAGGGGCTTTGTATGGGCTGCTGCTGAGCCGCGATGGCCTGCTTTCGAGCTACATCGACCCGGCGGCGCTCGATCGCCTGATCGGAAAGCACATGCGCGGCGAAGAAGACGCGACCGATCGCATCTGGCGCCTGTTGAATCTGCAGGTATGGGGCGATCTGTTCCTCAACGGCAAGGTCGATCAGCGCTGGGATGGGCTCATGGCGACGGCCCCGGCCACCGTATGAAGGTCCTGTGGGTCAACACCAATTTCATGCACCCCACCACCAAGGGCGGCCAGATCCGCACTTTGGAAATGCTGCGCCACTTGCACCGTTGGCACGAAATCCACTATGTGGCCATCGAAAACCCCGCGCAGCCGGAGGGCCCGGCGCGGGCGCATGAGTATTCGTTTAAAGCCTACCCGTTTCATCATCGGATTCCCGGCAAGCGCTCGGCGGCGTTCTGGGGAGCGCTCGCGCGCGGGCTGATCTCGCCGATACCGGTCGCGGTGGGCCGGTTTCATCCACCGGGAATGGGGCCGTTTCTCGAAGAGCTAATTCGCCGCGAACAATTCGACTGTGCCGTCGTGGATCACCTGGCGCCGGCGGCCTACTTCCCCGACCTGCGCCACGCCGTCCTGTTTCAACACAACGTCGAGACGGTGATCTGGCGGCGGCACCGAGAGCACGCCGCCGATCCGCTACGCCGCTGGTATTTCGGACTGCAAGCCGAGCGGATGTATGAGTACGAGCGGCGCGTTTGTCTACAGGCGGGGCAGATCGTGGCCGTCTCGGCTACCGATGCAGACGAAATGCGCCGGCTGTTCGGCGTCACGCGCGTTTCCGAGATTCCGACCGGCGTGAATCTCGAGTACTTTCATCCGCCGGAAACACGGCCAGCGGAAAGTGCGGACTTGGTGTTCGTAGGATCGATGGATTGGCTGCCGAACGTAGACGGCGTGCTTTATTTCGTGCACGAAGTTCTCCCGCTGATCCGGAAGCAGAGGCCGGGGTGCTCGATGGCGATCGTGGGCCGCACGCCGCCATCTAGCGTGACCGAGTTGACGGAGCGCGATCCGGCGATTCGCGTGACCGGGACAGTCCCGGACATTCGGCCCTATCTGTGGGGTTCCGCGGTATCGGTTGTGCCCCTGCGCATCGGGGGTGGCACACGGCTGAAGATTTACGAGGCGATGGCGGCGCGGATCCCCGTGGTCTCGACCACCATCGGCGCGGAAGGGCTGACCATTCATCCGCCCAATGATATTCGGATCGCCGACACGCCCGAGGAGTTTGCCCGCCGCTGCCTGGAACTTCTGGACGACGCCGCGGAGCGCCAGCGCGTGGCCGACTGCGCGTGGAAAATGGTGCGCGCCAATTTTTCCTGGGAACACGTAGCGCGCTGCTTCGAGAAAATTATGCTGGCCGGACCGCGGCTGAACGGGAGCTTAGTCAGCGAAGATCGATTTCACCGATAGGGTTCCGGAGAAAAGGCGGAGCGGGATCTCGTCAGTTTCCTGGTAAGTCTTAGTGAATCCATCAGACGTGGTGATTCGGACCAGATGCCGAACGGGGTCCACTACCCAAAACTCGAGACACCCGTTGTCGAGGCAAAGCTTTTCTTTGTCCAAAATCTCAGTCGCGGTGTTGGAGGGCGAGAGGACTTCGATCACCAATTCCGGCGCGCCACGAAGGTTGTCCTCGGGATCGGCTTCTTGCAATCTTCGGGTGGAAACGAACGCCACATCCGCTACACGCAACTCGTGTTCGGACAGTGCGCGAAAAGCCCACTCCGTGTCCACAACTCCAGCGTCAGTGGCCGGTCCTTCCAGCAGCCGGCGCAATCGCCGCTGTAGCGTGTGATGCTTCTCTTTGGGCCTTGTCACTTGAACTATTTCCCCATGCCGTAGTTCGTAATAGAACGGCCCGGTCTCCGGTAATTGACGGAATTCCTCGACGGTCATCAGGCGGGTGGTCGTTTCGCCCATAATCAAGCCTTCCTCAGTATAGCCTCGCGCGCGCGCAGATACAGGCCGCCGCTCACTACCTTCGCCGCCTTCTTGGCGTTCCATGCCACCGCCTGGCGCAGACGCGGCAGCGTCCTGCCCGCCGCGAAGCCCGCCGACCACTCCGGGCCCATGCCCCGCATCACGGTGTAACGGCCGAGCACACGGCAGCCATCAATCATCTGCTCCCTGGCAGTCGGCTCGGAAGTGAACAGCGTCCGAATACCAACCTGCGCCGCCGCCTGTGCCACCTTGCGCGAATAGTAGCCGCCGGGAACTGAGGCGATATCCACGCCATGCCCCACGATCCTTGCCAGCTCCTCCAGGCTGGTACGCCACTCACGGACCATCTCTTCCCAAGGGATTTGCGCCATGCGCACCGGATGCGATGCTGAGTGGCTGCCAATGATGTGCCCGAGCCGGTCCAACTCCTGAATCTGACCTTCGTTCAGAAAGCCGGGCTTCCCAATCCAGCCCGTCGTTACGAAGAAGTACCCGCGCCAGCCATACTGCCCGATCATGCCGGCGATTCGCTCATGGGCACTGACGCCGCCGTCGTCGAAGGTCAGCGTTACCGGTCGATCGCCGACGGTGTCTCGAATGGCCCGCAGGTGGCGTTCAAACTCTTTGCAATCAAGTTTATAGCGATCAGCCGCGGGGCCCGGAAATCCGCTCGCGGAATAGGTTCCGTTCTCCACCACGTCGTGGTACATGATCGCGAGGGCCTTCAAGCGCGTGCCTCTGCCTACGATCATAGCGGCACTTCGGGTTCTGCTGTAATTAAATATTCACTTGCATAATTATGCAATCGATGCGAACATGAGATGCTTTGAACCCGGAACCGGAATCGGCGCCGCTTTGCTCCTCGGAAGACCACGCGCCTTCAGTCTCCCGCGCGATGCCGGAGGAGCGGACTCTGGAACTGGCGGTCCGCCTCTTGCGGGCCTTCGGCGACGTGGAACGGCTCCGGATTCTGGTGCGGCTGACAATGGGCGAGGCCTGCGTCAGTGAGTTGGCAGCGATTGAGGGCGAAACGTTGGCAGTGGTCTCGCAGCGGTTGCGGGTCCTGCGTTCGGAGAATCTGGTAATTCGGCGAAGGAACGGAAAGCACATCAACTACGCTTTGGCCGACCGGCATGTGGCCGAACTGGTGGAAACCGTCCTCGCCCATTCGCGAGAAACCTGAGCAATTCAAGTTTGCGGCTTTTCGAAATCACGGCGAAGCCGCGGAGAGGAGAGGTGTGTCGATGCGTTTACGATGCCGGCAGTGGATGATGGCGTGGGCTGCAGTGCGGCTCGCGTGCCTCGCCACATTCGCCGGCGTGGCTACCGTTTCGGCGCAGAACCAAGGCGGCCACGATCCGGAGCGCTGGAATTGGTTTTACCAGGCCACATCGATCGGTGATTCTCACGGGACGTTCCCATCGCCTTACGAAGGAGCATTCAGCCTCCAGGATGTTCCCGAACGCGATGTGTCCCTCACCACGACTCTGTTCCTCGGTCTCCGCCTGGAGCGCAACACACAGTTATATTTCGATCCCGAGATCGCGGGCGGCAGAGGATTCAGTGGAGTAGACGGGTTGGCGAATTCACCCAACGGCGAGTTGCCCCGCGTGGCCAGTGCGACCCCCAAGCCGTACATCGCACGGCTGTACGTCAGCCATGATTTCGGCTTTGGCGCCAAGAAGGAATTCGTAGAGAGCGATGTCAATCAACTGGCAGGCGAGCGGCCCGTGAATCGATACACAGTTACGGTGGGCCGGTTCACTGTCACCGATTTCTTCGACAATAACCGGTATACCCACGATCCGCGGAGCCAGTTCATGGGCTGGGCTATTATGTACAACGGCGCCTGGGACTATCCCGCCGATACGCGTGGCTACACGTGGGGCTGGGTCCACGAGCTGCACACACGGCATTGGTCGTTCCGGTATGGCAGCGCCGCCATGCCGCGGGTGGCCAACGGGCTGCGATTCGACCGCCGCCTGTTCCGCGACCGTGCCGACGTCCTCGAGGGCGAATATCGCTACGAGCTTCAGAAGCACCCTGGAACGGTCCGTCTGCTGGGCTACCAGAACCACGCGGATGCCGGGACCTATGCGGATTCCATCCGGCTGGCGAAACTGGAGGGCGGGGTGCCCGACATCACGGCGACCCGGCGCGTGGGCACGCTGAAGTACGGAACGGGGATCAGCTTCGATCAGGAGATTACGAAAGAAGTCGGCGCGTTCGGCCGCCTGGGATGGAATGACGGCAAGACCGAGAGTTTCGCCTTCACGGCCATGGACCGGCTGGCCACCGGAGGCGTTTCCGTCACCGGGCAGCGTTGGCGCCGGCCGAATGACACCGTAGCGACGGAGCTCACGGCCGGCGGCCTTTCCGCCGTTCACGCGCAGTACCTGGCGCTCGGCGGCCACGATTTTCTCATCGGCGATGGCACTCTGCGCTATGGCCCGGAATATGTCTGGGAGAGCTACTACAGCGCCCGGTTATTGCCCTGGTTCTTCGCGAGCTTCGACCTGCAGCACGTTAACAACCCGGCCTACAACCGCGACCGCGGACCGCTGTGGATCGAGAGCCTCCGGCTGCATATCGAATTCGGAAAGAACAGCTTCACCCGTCACACCCCGTGATGCGTTACCGTTCCATGTGGGGACGGGCCTTCCGGCC
>Ga0335081_10014819_pt1 | contig 12613 bp, 10 predicted proteins | sample Lox_Sample_35_FD_206713 | JGI IMG/M metagenome (GOLD analysis project Ga0335081, IMG submission 206713) | Soil microbial communities from Loxahatchee National Wildlife Refuge, Florida, United States - Lox_Sample_3.5 | ecosystem: Environmental > Terrestrial > Soil > Wetlands | place: USA...
TGTTGTGGAGTTGGGAGCCGGTCATTCGTTCGGTGTTTCGCCGTCTGGATCCAATACTTTGGCGGGAGAGTGGCTACAACCCGGTGCTCATGCTGGGGCGCGTTTCGCAAACCACGCTGGAGCGGGCCGCCGTCGACCCGCGCTATCTGGGGCTGTACCGCGTCGCCTGCGAGGCTTATGACGCGCGCGTGAAACGCAGCATCCGCCCGCCCGACGGCAGCCTCATCGCATATTTTTCTTTCGAATACGGCCTGACCGAATGCCTGCCGGTCTATTCGGGCGGCCTGGGGATTCTTTCCGGCGACCATGTGAAATCGTCCAGCGATCAGGACTATCCGCTCATCGGTCTGGGATTGCTGTATCAGCAGGGGTACTTCCGGCAATTTCTGAATCCCGACGGGTGGCAGCAGGAACGCTATCCGATGAACGATTTCTATACCCTGCCGCTGCTGCCGGTGAAAGACGCGGACGGGCACGATCTTAAGGTCAGGATCAAGCTTCCCACCGGAGAAGTGTACATCCAGGTGTGGAAGATCGCGGTGGGGCGCATCACGGTCTACCTGCTGGATACCAACATTCCGGAGAACATTCTGCCGCAGGACCGCGACATCACCGATTCGCTCTATGGCGGCGATATCGATACGCGCATGCGCCAGGAACTGGTGCTGGGGATCGGCGGCATGCGCGCGCTTAAGGCGATGGGGCTGAGCCCGACGGTCTTCCACATGAATGAAGGGCATTCGGCGTTCCTGGCGCTGGAACAGATCCGGGTGCACATGCGCGACGACGGTCTGAGCTTCGAGGAATCGCTGGAAGCGTCGCGCGCCAGCAACGTCTTCACCACTCACACGCCCGTGCCGGCGGGAATCGACCTGTTCGACCCCGGCATGATGTACCACTATTTCGCCGAATACTGCCGCGACATCGGCATCGACTTCCAGCAACTGATGGCGCTCGGGCGGCGCAATGCCTTCGACCGCGACGAGCGCTTTTCCATGGCTGTGCTGGCGCTGAATACATCTGCGTACCGCAACGCGGTCAGCCGGCTGCACCGCCAAGTCTCGCAGGAGATGTTTCACGACCTGTGGCCGCAACTGCCGGTGTGGGAGGTGCCCGTCACCTCCATCACCAACGGGGTGCACGTGCCCAGTTGGCTGAACGGCGACCTAGCGCAGCTCTACGATCAATACCTGGAACCCGACTGGCGCGACCGCTTCAACGACACCGCGGTCTGGGAACAGGTGCGCGACATTCCGGACGAGGAACTGTTGGAGGCGCACCGCCGCCGCAAACGCCGCCTGGTGAATTTCGTGCGCGCCCGCCAGCACGCTTCGGCGCTGCGCCGCCAGGCCTCGGCGGCCGAGGTGCGGCGCTCCGGAGAGGTGCTCGATCCGAACGCGTTTACCATCGGATTTGCGCGGCGCTTCGCTACCTACAAGCGCGCCACCCTGCTGTTCCGCGACGTGGAGCGGCTGAAGCGGATTCTGCTCAACAAGGAAATGCCGGTGCAGATCGTCATCGCCGGCAAAGCGCATCCCAAGGACCAGCCGGGCAAGAGCTTCATCCGCGAGATCATTCAGCTTTCCCGCGACCCGGAGCTGTGGCGGCACCTGGTATTCCTAGAAGACTACGACATGAAGGTAGGGCGCGAGCTCGTGCAGGGCGTGGATTTGTGGCTCAATACCCCGCGCCGCGGAGAAGAGGCCTGCGGCACCAGCGGAATGAAGGCGGCGATCAACGGCGTGCTCAACCTTAGCATTCTGGACGGCTGGTTCGACGAAGCCTACGAAAGCTCCGGCGGCTGGGCTCTGGGCGAGCGCGAGCCCTATTCGGAAGACCAGGACGGGCTGCATGCCAGCGCGATTTATTATCTGTTGGAAAACGAGATTGTGCCCATGTTCTTTGAGCAGCGCGAGCAGACGCCGCGCGAGTGGGTGCGGCGCATCAAGCAGTCGCTCGTTCACATCACGCCGCAGTTCGATTGCCGGCGCATGGTGCGGGAATACATGACAGAGCTCTACCTGCCCGCGCACCAGGCGCATTTGCGCATGCTCGAAGCCGATTACAACCTGGCGCGGGAAAAGGTCCGCTGGAATTCGCGCGTGCGCGAGGTTTGGGACCGGGTGCGCTTCGTAGACGCGGCCGCGGCGGCGCTCGTCGCGGGCACCGACGGTGGTCCCTTTGGCGCACACGCCGGGCCCGGCTCTTTCACCAGCGGCAAACCGCTACCGGTGCGCGCGGCCATCGAGCTGGCCGGGCTGAAGCCGGACGATGTGCGGGTGGAGGTAGTAGTGGGCCGCGTGGACTCCAATGGGCATCTGGAGGAAACCGAGGTGATGACGCTGCCGCCGGTGGAGGAGCAGGGATCGGTGGTGGTGTTCGGCAGGGAGATCATGCCGGAGCGAACCGGGCGGTTAGGATACGCTTTGCGGGTGAGTCCCGACCATTTTGACGATCCCCTGACCAGGCCCTGCACCAGCCAGTTGAAGTGGAGTCCGGTGGGATAATCTCCCAAAGACGCCGATGGGGGATAGCAAACGCCCCCCATTCCGTGGTACATATGAATTTGATCCTGTGGAAGGACCCCAAGCCCTTCCGCGATGAGCTCCTCTGGAATCCCCACAATTACAGTTGCGCATCAGCCTTTGTGGGTCCACTCGGCGCCGTCACAATATTTTCGTTCCTTCGATTACGGAGCTTCTTTCCCCATGGATAGTGACCGCAAATACAGACAACCCGGGTACATGGACTCGGACCGCGACTCCAAAGGCTATCGTGAAGACCGGCCCAAGCCGCAGGGTCCGCGCCCGCCCATCGATGTGACCGGCCCCCGCTTGCCGCGTCTGGTGCAACATGTGGCGGCGTCCCGCTGCTTCAACTGTTCCACCGCTCTGCCGCCTGGAACCGACTTTACCGGCAACTGCCCCAAGTGCAACGTCGAATTACATTGCTGCAAGCAATGCTCGCACTTCGAGCCGTCCACGCGCTTCCAGTGCCTCAAGCCCATTCCGGTGCGCATTGCAGTGAAAGATAAGGCCAACGATTGTACGCTGTTCACGCCGCGGGTGACGGTGGCGCGCGAAGGCACCAACACCAATGGGGCCACCCCGCCTCCGCCCTCGGCCACCACTCCGGCCCCGCGCAATCCCGAAGACGCGCGCAACGCGTTCGACAGGTTGTTTAAGAAGATATGAGCTATGAGCCTTGAGCTGTGAGACAAACCCGGCTTACGGTCTGGTTAGAAGGCGGGATTTTCAGGGATGGAAGGCACGCTTCGCGGTAACGAAAACCAGCTCAAAGCTATTCCTGCACCGGCATTTGCTGTTCGATTTCGCGCCATGCGCTCACTTTGAGGCGGCGGCACACCCAGCATAGCGGCTCACCCGCAAGCCCGACGGCGGTTTCGGCTCCACAGACGGAACACTTAGCCGCTTTTTTCAGCCGGTCGGGCGAAATGGAGCGTTTGGCCTGCTCCAGAATTTCGGCCGGTACCACCGGCTCGGCTTTCGTTGGTGTCTTCCGTCGCATGAACTCTCGCTTTCACTATCGCAGAAACCGCCGCCTCTTACAACCTTTACGCGGCCTGCGGCACCTGCACAATTACCGCCACATCCAGTGATGAACGGCACCGCGGGCAGCGTTGGCCGGGCGCCACGCGTACATATTTACCCTTAACATGGATGTCGGCCGGCACAGTGTGGGTGCAAATCGGACAGTGGACCTGCCCCTTGGTGTGGTTTTCCAGGATTGCTTTCATGACCATTCTCGCCTCACTTCATCCGACGCACTTTTTGGAGCAACGGTTGTGCCAAATTCGTAAAGAATTCAAAATTCATCTTCGACACCACGAGAGGCCCCCCGGCGGCCCAGTGCTACGCTGATAGCTATGAGCCAGCAGCCCGCCCCCAAGATCCAGTTGATCAACACTCCCGAATACCGTGAAAACTATGCCAATAGCGTTCAGATCCGCGTGAACCTGTGGGATTTCTTTCTGATGTTCGGCCGCGTCAACCAGACGGCTCCGGATAATGTCGCCATTCATAATTTCCAGGGTATTTACGTCAGCCCGCAGCAGGCCAAGGCACTGCTCAATGTGCTGCAACAGAACGTCACGCAGTATGAAACCGCTTTCGGGGAGATCAGGCTGGAACCGCAAGGGGGAACCAGTGGCATTGTGCAGTAGCAGTATATGACCCACCCAGCCGGGCCACACCCTCACCGCACGATCCCGGTTTCCGCGTACGCGATTTTTCTGGTTTTTTTTGCGCTCGTTCTCTTTATTACGCATCTGTCCTATCTGCGGCTCCCCTATTTTTGGGATGAAGCCGCGCAGTTCATTCCCTGGGCGCTCGATTTCTATCGCGGCGGATCGCTGGTAGCGGCCTCGGTCAAGCCCAATATCCACCCGCCGTCGCTGATCGTGTACCTGGCGGCTGTGTGGCGGATCGCTGGTTTTTCACCGGTGGTGACCCGTTCGGCCATGCTGCTGCTGGCGGCTTTCGGGCTGCTCGCGGCCTTTCTGCTCTCAATTGAGCTATCCAAGGACGTGCGCGGCATGCCGGCCTTTCTGGCCGCGGCATTGCTGTTCGCTTCGCCGCTGTTTTTCGCGCAGTCGATGCTCGCTCAACTGGACGCGCCCGCCATGCTTTTCACGGCCCTCGCGCTGCTTTGGTTTTTGCAGAACCGCATGGCGCTTGCGGCGGCGGCCTGCGTGGCGCTGGTGCTGACCAAGGAAACGGGGGTGGTGGCGCCGCTGGTGTTCGCCGGTTGGCTGGCAAGCGAGCGGCGCTGGCGCGAGGCCGGTTATTTCCTGGCACCGGCGGTGGTACTGGCGTTATGGATCGCGGCGCTCTACAGCATCACCGGGCATTGGGCGGGTAACGCCAGCTTCGCCCGCTACAACCTCTACGACACCCTGCGGCCGATGCGTATCGCCGCCGCCGTACTGCGCCGCTTGTATTTTCTGTTGGTGGCGGACTTCCGCTGGATTGGGACCCTGGCCGTCGCCATCGTCTGGCGCAATGGCTACCTGCGCTCCCGCCCGTGGCGCATCGCCTTTCTTCTGGTGGCGGCGCACACCGCCCTGGTTTGCCTATGCGGCGGCGCGGTATTGGAGCGCTACCTGCTACCCGTGATGCCAGTGGTTTTCGCGGCTATGGCGGCCGCGCTTTCGCTGTTCCGGGTCCGCCAGCGCGTAATGGCTTCGCTCGTTCTGTTCTCGGCCGCGGCCGCCGGCAACCTGATCAATCCGCCGTACCCGTTCCCGCTGGAAAACAACCTGGCGTTTACAGACTTCCTCGGCTTGCAAAGCGACGGCGCCGAATATCTGTCGCACTGGTATTCGCAGGCCACCGTCACCACTGCCTGGCCGCTGACCATGGAACTGCGCCACCCCGAACTGGGATTCGTGCCGCGGCGGTTCAACGTCCGCCCCATCCCCAACTTCGCGCCGGCTACCCTGCAGGCAGCCGATTGGCGCCGGGCTTCCGTGGTGGTGGTGTTCGCGCGTTCTTGGGACCCGTCCAACAGCCTGATGCGCCTCGAACCCGTAAGTTGGTTCTGGGAGCGCTTCTACAGCTTCAGGCCGGAAGCGGGAATGGAGGAGGCGCGTTCGCTGGTGCCGCTCCAGCTCGAACAGCGCTTCGCCCGCCATGGCTTTTGGCTGGATATCTATGTGGGCCCGGACGCGCCGCGCGGACTGCCTACACCCGTGCAGACCGCAATGGCGCTGGATACTGCTGGATGGCGCCGCGGCACAGATATTCCAGCAGCAGAATCATCTTGTGCTCTTCGTCGGGCGAGGGAGGATGCCGCAACGAATCACGGGCAGGTGGAACCGGTTGCGCCACTCTGGTCCATTGAAATTCTTCGATTCTTTCGGCCAGTTCGCAGCGCGATGGGCGGCGCACCGGCACGTCCACCGGGCTGGGCTCCAGAATTGATGCTCCCAGGAATTCGGCGATGAACTGCATCTCGTCCGCGGAAAGTCCCGTCAGAAACCGGCGGGCCCAGAGTCGTCGCGACTCATGAGCACATGCCACCAGCGCTGTGACTAGAGCGGTTCGCACGGCGGAGTCCAGGAATCACCCGTATTATTGCTGAATCGTGATCTAAGCGCAACAGTACCGAAGTACCTCACTTCGAGGCTCCGCCTGTGGTACGTTCCGAGTTATGCCCATGCAGGTTTGTAACGGCGCGACCATGATGTGCACCTTCGGCATGGCACCCAGTTCATTGGTGGTGCTGCCGGTGCATCGCACCATGACCGCGCAGCAGCCGGACGCCAACATAATGGACTACCAGCCGATGGTCAATATCCAGCCGTTCGGCATGTGTATGTCGCCAGCTAATCCGCAGGTGGCGGCGGCCACCGCGGCGGCCATGGGTGTGCTGACGCCGCAACCTTGCATTCCCTGCACTGTCACTCCGTGGACACCGGGGGCAGCCACTGTGATGCTCGACAACGCGCCTACCCTCGATAACATCAGCCAATTAATGTGCATGTGGGGCGGTGTGATTACCTTCGTGATGCCGGGCGAGCTCACGGTCATGGTGCCTTGACGGAGTGGGATTTCCCCCCAGAATTAACTTGACACTCAAACAAACCCCAGAATAGAATTGACCAACCGCGTCGTGGTGTCTGCCGCGCCGCGCAATTTTGAGGGTCGACGTAACCGGAGAAAATGCTGGCTTGTGCTTGCGGGTTATGGCTGTACAACCCCACAGCATTGCTTCGCGATCGAAGGAGGGGATACACATGCGAAATCGGAAATTGGCACGGGGTTTGACGTGTATATCTGCGTGGGTTAGGTTCGTTCCGGTAGTTGCCGTCGGGTTGGCGCTACTTGCGCCATCCGCGCGCGCGCAGGTTTTGACCGGAACCATTTCGGGAACGGTCACCGACCAGACCGGTGCTGTGGTCCCCGGCGCCGCCCTGACGGCGGTAAATACGCAAACCGGCCAGTCGTTCAAGGCGGCTGCGGACCAGGCCGGAACTTACGCGCTGGCCAACCTGCCCGACGGCGACTACCGCCTTACCGTGGAGCATCCGGGATTCGCCAAATTCGAAATCGCCCACGTGACGGTTTCGGTTTCGCAGGCCACGCCGGTACCCGTAAAGCTGGAAGTGGCGGCCACCGGCACGGAAGTGGTGGTAGAGGCGACCACCGCCACAGTACAGACGGAAAGCGCGGAGCTGAAGAACACCGTCGACCGCGCGCAGCTCGACACAATCCCGCTGCCCACACGCAATCCCCTCGACCTGGTGAAGACCTTCGCCGGCGTGCTGACGCCCAACAACGGCGCTGGAACTGCCGGCGACGCTTTTGTAAACGGCCTGCGCGGCAACACCACCAACCTGACGCAGGACGGCATCAACGTGCAGGACAACTTCGTCAAGACCAGCGCGTTTTTCGCCATCAGCTCGCCCGTCGCCGATTCCATCGGCGAATTCAATATGACGGTCGGAGGCGTGGGCGCGGATGCCGGATTCGGCTCCGCCCAGGTCACCATGATCACGCAGCGCGGCACCAACGCCGTGCATGGCGAAGCCTATTGGTACGAGCGCACCAGCTATCTGAATGCCAACACCTGGTTCAATAACGAAAGCGGCACGCCCCGGCCGTTCCAGTTGCAGAACCGGCTGGGATTCACCCTGGGCGGCCCCGTGTGGATCCCCAAGATCTACCACGGCAAAAATAAGAGCTTCTTTTTCGTTTCCTACCAGGCTTACCGCGAACCGCGCGCCCAGCCGCGCACCCGCACCGTGATGACCACTTCGGCGGAGCAGGGACTGTTCACCTATACACCCACCGGCGGTTCTCCGGTGACCGTGAACCTCCTCAACGTCGGTACTATCGGCAACACCGGCGCTCACCCCGCCGTCGACACCGCCATCATGAACATTTACACCAAATACGTGCCGCAATCCGGCTATACCGATGCCGGCTGCGGCTCGGGAGATGGCATCAACCTGCGCTGCATCGCGCTCAACCTGGCGGGCGTGAACAATCAGAACTACTACACGGTCCGCGGCGACCAGCAGATCGGCAATAAGAATTCCATCCAATTCGTCTTCAACGAAGCCCAATTCAATACTTCGCCGGACTTCCTCAACAGCAACGAGCCGGCATTCCCCGGCGCCCCGTGGTCCGGCGGCCAGATCTCCCTCCGCCAGGTATTCGTGTGGGCATGGCAAACCGTGATCAGCCCGACCAAAACCAATGAAGTCCGCGTCGGATTTCAACGCGCGCCTGTTTCCTTCGCTTACGGCAATGCGTTCGGCGAAACCGGCGGCGCTCAGATTAACTATCCTACGACGAGCGGCGCGGCGCTCACCGCCCCCATCGAGACGACCACTAACCTGCCGCAAGGCCGCAATACGCCGGTCCGGCAGTTCATCGACAATTTCGCCTGGGTGAAGGGCGATCACCAGTTGCGGTTCGGCGGCGAATACCATTGGGAGCTGGCGAACTCTTACTTGTACAACACCGTGTTCCCGCGTATCACGCTGGGCAGCAACGCCGCCAATCCGGATAATCTCAGCACGGCCACTCTGCCCGGCATCAGCGCGGCGGAGCTGGCCAAAGCACAGACCGTTTTCGACAGCATCGTTGGTTTGATGTCCTCGGTTTCCGCAGGCTACAACCACACGTCGCCGACCTCCGGTTATGTGCAAGGCGTTCCCGAGCAGTACACGCCCGTGATGCAAGGTTTGGCGTTCTACGCGCAGGATTCGTGGAAGATCAAGCGCAATCTCACTATCCAATACGGCACCCGATGGGAATACCAGGGGCCCTATGACGCCCGCAACGGCCTGGTTCTGTTGCCGCAGAATGGTGTCCAAAGCCTGTATGGTCCCACGCCCATCGGTTCGCTGTTTTCGCCGGGCACCACCAACGGCGCAAGCGACGTTCTGCTGACCTTGCAGGGCGGAAGCAACGGCCACCCGGTAGTCAACCGCGATCTCAACAACTTCGCACCCTTCTTGGGTGTCGCCTGGGCGCCGGGGAACAGCGGCAAGACCTCCATTCGCGCCAACTTCTCCACCCATTATGTGCAGGATGGCTTCACATTCTGGACACCGGCCAGCACCAGCAACACCGGCTTGTTCAGCACATTCAGCAACGGCACACCCACGGGGGTATTCTCCACCAGCAATTTGCAGATTCCGGTGCCGACTACGAACGGCGGATTCCCCGTTTCGCAGGTGGCCAATTGGATTAACAGCGGCGGCTCCGCCAGCCTGACGGCGTTCGATCCCAACCTGCGCACCCCCTACGTCCTGGAATGGAGCCTTGGCGTGCAGCGCGAACTGGTGAAGCGCATGACGTTCGAGGCTCGCTACGTGGGCAATCACGCCGTCAAGCAGTTCCGTAACTACAGTATCAACGAACAGGACTGGGGCCAAACCGGACTGTTGCAACAGTTTGTGACCGCGCAGAATAATCTGGCTATCAATACCAGGAATGGTATGAGCAGCAGTTTTGCCAACAACGGATTCGCCGGTCAGGCTGCCACTCCGACCTTCGACAAGGTCTTCAGCGGTTTGGCAACCAGTGCCGGCTATGGCAGCAGCACCTTCATCACCGACCTGAACCAGAACCAGATCTACTCGATGTACAACACCATCCGCACGTCGGCCACCTACCGGACGAATATTCTGGGCAGCGCGGCCAACAACCCGACCAACTTTCCGCTGAATTTCTTCGTGGCGAATCCGTGGGCGCTCAATGCCAACCTGGTGAGCAATGCCGGCTGGTCGTATTACGACGCGCTGGAAGTGGAATTGAAGAAGGTATATGGCAACGGCCTCTCCTTGCAGGCCAACTACACCTTCAGCAAGGTGCTGACCGACGTGCAGTTCGGCGAATCGCAGACCGAAGCGCAGGCCTACCTCTCACTGGCCAATACACGGCTCGATAAGTTCCGCGCGGATTTCGACGTGCGCCAGTCGTTCGGCGTGACATTCGGCTATCCACTTCCGGTGGGCCGCGGAAGGCATTTCTTCTCGGGCATGCCGCGCTGGGCCGATTCCGTCGTAGGCGGCTGGGGCTTTTTCGGGTTCACCCACTGGCAGACCGGTGCGCCGCTGCTGATCACGTCCTCCCGCAGCACGCTTTCCTCGGGCATCAACGCCACCCCCATGCTGATGAACATGAGCATTGCGCAATTGCAGTCCAGCATGGGCGTCTACCGTACCGGGAACGGCGTATACTGGCTGAACCCGGCGACCGGTCTGGTTACCATCAAAGGGTCGACCGCCACGGCGAATTTCTGCACCGCCGGCCAGAGCACCCCCTGCTTTGCCGAACCGGCGCCCGGACAATTCGGCAATATCCCGTATCTGGGCTTGAGCGGTCCGCGCTTCTTCGACCAGGATCTGTCGCTGGTGAAGAACATTCCCATTAAGGAGCGGTTGAGTTTCGAATTGCGGCTGGAAGCGTTCGACCTTTTCAATAATGCGAACTTCAATGGCGCGCAGCTTTCGACCGACGGCAGCACCTTCGGCCAGTTGACCACCACGCAGGATACGGCTCGCGGCGGCGGCGTGACCTCGCGAATCGTGCAGTGGGCCGCGCGGCTGCACTTCTAGTCTTCCAAACCCCCATGCCGGATATCAAGACTGCAATGTCTTGATATCCGGCACGACCCGCTTCCTCCTCCCCCTAACTCCTTTCTTTCCCACTTGGCCCCCGCCGTGCACCTAACGCCCACGAAAGGAGTCTTTCGTGAGCGATCCATCTACTTACTGGCTGACCGTCACCAACGTGGTGCTGGGACTGGTGGTCCTGGTGTGCTGCGTGGCGGTGGCGGTTGGTGTTGTGCAGGAACTAGCGGCGCGGCGCAGGAAAGCGGTTGAGGCATCCAAACTCGACCGCGAAGTGGCCGACCTGGTTTCTGCTTACGGCGGTCACGCCTTCCAGGTGCCCGGCTTGGGCGTCACCATGGCCGATGGCGGCGAAAAGCTGGACGACAAAACAGAGCGGTAACCTTATGGACTGCCCATTCCTCCGCGAGGCGAACGTTAAATTCTGCCAAGCGTCGCCGGTCCGCAAGCTCATTCCGCTCGCGCAGACCGGCCGCGTGGAGGAAAAATGTTCCTCGGGCGCGCACACCGAGTGCCGCGTCTACCAGTCCCACCCAGGCTCACCTTGGGCAAGACCGCCGGCGCTACCGTGCCCGCACCTGGGCGAATCGCTGATGCAATACTGCGCCGCCGCCCCGGTCACCCGGTTCTTGCCGTACACCGAATCGGTGCTCTCGCGCTGCGGCCACGATGGCTTTCGCTATTGCGAGTTGTACCTCGCGATGGCGCATCCCGACGTGGAGGCGGAGGACGTCGACGGTGTGCCGCTGCCGCGCTGGCTGCGCTATTCCTCCAATCACATGTGGCTCGACGTGGGCGAAGACGGAACGTGCCATGCCGGAATCGATGGCTTCCTCAGTCGAGCGCTGGGGCCGGTGGAGCGCATCAGCTACATCTGGACCAAGGGCGAACACCGTCCAGCGGCCATTCTGACGGTGGCGGGAATCGACCTGGAAGTGGTTTTCCCAAACCCGCTCCGAATCCTGAATTGCAACCTCTATCTGCGCGCCAACCCCGCACGGCTGCGCAGCGAGCCGTACACCGCGGGCTGGCTGTTCGAAGGCGCCCCTCTCGAAGGGACCACGCTCGGCCTGATGGAGGGCGGCGGCGCCCGGGCCTGGATGGAACGGGAGCAAAGGCGCATCAACCAGTTCCTGCAGGAACGCCACGCGGGAGACGCTACAAGCCTGGCCGCCGACGGCGGACTGTTTGCGCCCGATATCATGGCGCAGCTTTCCCGCGAGTACGCGGTGGAGCTGTTTCACGAATTTTTCTCGCCCTGGGGCGCACCGCCCCAAGCGGCGGGCGGAAAGCGAGAACCCTAGGATGCGAGGCTTCCTTCCATTTGCGGCCGGCGCCGTGCTGGCGTTGGCCGCAGGCTGGATTGCTTTTCCTCGAGCCATTTATAAGAACCGGCAGCAGCCGGTGGATTTCAGTCACAAAGTGCACGCGGAAAAGGCGGGCGCGAAGTGCGAAGACTGTCACGCCTTCCGTGACGATGGCACCTACGCCGGAGTGCCGGCGTTGGACAAGTGCACCGGCTGCCATGCCGCACCCATGGGGACCACGGCGGCCGAAAAGCACTTTATCGACTCCTATGTCACCCCGAACCGCGAGCCGGCCTGGCTCTCCTACGCGCGCCAGCCGGGAAACGTGTTCTTTTCGCACGCTACCCACGTGAAACTGGCCGGCTTGAAATGCGACGAGTGCCACGGCGCCGAAGGGGCGGCGGATGGGCTGGCCGTCTACGCGCAGGATCGCATCAGCGGCTACTCGCGCGACGTGCTGCCGGTGGCAGGTTGGAGGCGCACGCGCCTCGCGGGCCACAGCATGAGCATGGACGATTGCGTGGACTGCCATCGCCGGCGCGGCCTGGAACATAGCTGTTTGGACTGTCACCAATAGGAGCCCGCCATGACCACTCGCCGAGATCTTTTCAAGTTCGTGGGCGGCTCCGCCGTGGGCGCTCTCTTCACGCCGGCTCCCTGGCGTTTGATCACCGACACCGCTCTGTGGTCGGAAAAC
>Ga0335081_10014820_pt1 | contig 12612 bp, 10 predicted proteins | sample Lox_Sample_35_FD_206713 | JGI IMG/M metagenome (GOLD analysis project Ga0335081, IMG submission 206713) | Soil microbial communities from Loxahatchee National Wildlife Refuge, Florida, United States - Lox_Sample_3.5 | ecosystem: Environmental > Terrestrial > Soil > Wetlands | place: USA...
GACCAGTTCCCTGGAGCCGAGATCGGGCAGGACGCGGACCGGATGGCCCCGGGCGGAGAGCGCTCCGGCGTACAGGTAGGCCAGCAGGACGCTCTCGGGGAAATCGAACGACCCGACCGTGATCACGCCCGGACCGGCCGCGCCCGCGGCAGCCGGTCCGGACGCGCTCCCCCCCGCGGTACAGGCCGCGCAGGCGATGGCCAGCACGAGGCCGACCGCGACGCCGGCCGGGCCGGCGACGCTACGCCGGGCCATCGTCCGGCACCGAGCTCAGCACGGCCAGGACACGGGCCAGCGGGAACTGGGCGAGGTCGTTGACGCTGCGGACCAAGTCCGGGCCCGCGGCCTCGAACAGGCACAGGCACCGTTGCTCGTCCGGCGCGTAGATACGCTGCACGTAGCGGATCCGTCGCCCCCGCTGGTTCTCCCGGCGCACCGCCTCGTCCAGCGCCCGGTGCACGGTGGCCAGCTGCCAGGGCGACAGGCCGCGCAGGTCGTGTTCGACCAGGAAGAGACGACGGTCGGTCTCATCAGCCACGGATCTCCTCGGCGACGGTCAGCGTGCCTTTTGACAATGGCGGCCCGCAGAGCAAGCCGGCATCCGGGGAATCCTCGATACCGATACGGATTTCTGCTGCTTGCGCGCCGCTCCGGCCGGCCTGGGCGGCCGGAGCGGCTAGGGTCGGCCCTGTGGAGCTTGGTGAGATGCTGGCCGATCCCCGGGCCAGGCTCGGCGTGGGCATCGCCGCGCTGCTGGCCACGGCGGGCGCCGTGCGCCGCGACCACGTGGATGCCTGGGAGGCCACCACCTTCCGGGCCGTCAACGGCCTGCCCGACGCGCTGTACCCGCCTGCCTGGGTCGTCATGCAGATGGGCGCCTTCGGGGCCGTGCCCGCGGCGGCGGCCACGGCCTGGCGGGCCGGCGACGGCGAACTGGCGGCCAGGCTCCTCCTCGGCGGCACCGGCGCCTGGGCGGCAGCGAAGCTGGTCAAGCAGGTCGTGCGCCGGCCCCGGCCGGTGGCGCTGCTGCCCGGGAGCCGCTGTCGCGGCCGGGAAGCCGCCGGGCTCGGGTACCTGTCCGGGCACGCGGCCGTCGCCGTGGCCCTCGGCGTCGCCGCCCTGCCCCGGCTCGGCCCGGCGGCCCGCGCCCTCACCCTGACCGCCATGCCCCTGGTCGGGCTGACCCGGCTCTACGTGGGCGCCCACCTCCCGCTCGACATCGCGGGCGGAGCGGCGCTCGGCCTGGCCGCCGACGCGGCGGCGGGCCTGGTCACGTCCCAGCTTCAAACACGGTGCGCTCCTGGCCGGAAGGCCCGCGCCGGCCACTGAAATCCGTGCGGGCATCGGGGATTCCCCGGATGCCGGGCGGATTCCCCGCGCGCATCCTTAGGAGTTCCTGGGGCGCGGCCCCGCGGCCGCGCCGTACCCGGCCGAATGGAGGCCTGCCATGGCCGATGTGATGACCGCCCCGACCGCCCGGCTCGAGCAGAAGACGGCGGCCAGGACCGAGGAGGCCGTCAAGGTCTACGGCAAGGGGCAGACCGAGGTGCGCGCGCTGGACGGCGTTACCGTGGAGTTCGCCGCCGGCCGCTACACCGCCGTCATGGGACCCTCGGGCTCGGGGAAGTCCACCCTGCTGCACTGCGTGGCCGGCCTGGACAACCTGACGTCGGGCCGGGCCTTCATCGGCGACGTCGACCTGAGCACGCTCAACGACCAGCGGCTGACGATCCTGCGGCGGGACCGCGTCGGCTTCGTGTTCCAGGCCTTCAACCTGGTGCCGACGATCAGCGCCGCGAAGAACATCAACCTGCCGCTGCTGCTGGCCGGGCGCAAGGGCGACCAGGCGTGGATCAGCAAGGTCATCGAGACGACGGGGATAGGCGACCGGCTGCAGCACCGGCCCAGCGAGCTGTCCGGCGGCCAGCAGCAGCGGGTCGCGGTGGCCCGGGCGCTGGCCAGCCGGCCCGAGATCATCTTCGCCGACGAACCGACCGGCAACCTGGACTCCCGGGCGGGCACCGAGGTGCTCGGCTTCATGCGCCGGGCCGTGGACGAGATGGGCCAGACCATCGTGATGGTCACCCACGACCCGATGGCCGCCAGCTACGCCGACCGCATCGTGTTCCTGGCCGACGGCCGGGTCGTCGACGAGATGCGCCAGCCGACCGCCGAACGGGTGCTGGAGCGGATGCGGCGCTTCGGGGAGTGAGCCGACATGATCAAGATCGTCCTGCAAGGCCTGCTCGTCCGGAAGCGGCGGCTGGTCACCACGGCCATAGCGGTGATCATCGGCGTCGCGTTCACGGCGGGAACGCTCATGCTCACCGACACCATGAGCAAGATCTTCAACGACCTGTCGTCCGGAGTGTACAAGGGCACCTCCGCCGTCGTCCGCGCCAAGGCGGTCTTCACCAGCATGGGCACCGGCGTGCGGCCGAATATCGACGCGTCCCTGGTCCCGGCGCTGAGCCACGTGCCCGGCGTCGCCGCCGCCGAGGGCAGTGCCTTCGGGTACACGCGGCTGATCGGCAAGGACGGCGCGCCGATCGGCAACCCGGCGAACGGCGCGCCCACCCTGGGCGGCAACTGGAGCACCGTCCCGGCCCTCAACCCGTTCACGCTGGTGGCCGGGCATGCCCCGCAGGCACCCGATGAGGTGGTGATCGACAAGCACAGCGCCACCACGGGCCACCTGGCCGTGGGTGACACCACCACCGTGATCGCGAACGGGCCGCCGCAGCGGGTGCGCATCGCCGGGATCGCGGTCTTCGGCACCGCCGACAGCCCCGGCGGCGCGTCCGTGGTGCTGTTCACCACGCCGGTCGCGCAGCAGCTGGTCACGGCGCCCGGCAAGTTCAGCACGATCAACTTCGTCGCCGCCCCGGGCGTGTCGCAGCAGCAGCTGGCCAGCAACCTGCAGCGGGTGCTGCCGCCCGGCACCGAGGCGGTGACCGGGGCGAAGGTCATCAAGGAACAGCAGGACCAGTTCCAGCAGTTCCTGAACATATTCAGCAAATTCCTGCTCATCTTCGCCGTGATCGCCCTGGTGGTCGGCGGCTTCATCATCATGAACACCTTCGCCATCACCGTCGCCCAGCGCACCAGGGAGAACGGACTGTTTCGGGCGCTGGGCGCCAGCAGGCGCCAGGTGCTCGCCTCGGTGCTGATCGAGGCCCTGGCGGTCGGCGTCATCGCCGCGGTGATCGGGCTGGCCGCCGGGGTCGCGGTGGCCGCGGGCCTGAAGGCGCTGCTCGGGGTGATCGGCTTCGGCACGCCGAGCGGGAGCCTGGTCCTGTCGGCCAGGACGGTCATCCTCGCGCTGGTGGTCGGGCTCGGCGTCACCGTGGTGGCGGCCATCTCGCCCGCGCGCAAGGCCGCCAAGGTGCCGCCCGTCGCGGCCATGCAGGAGGCGACGATCGGCAGCACCGGGTACGGCTCCAAGCAGCGCGTCATGGTCGGCCTCGCCATCCTGGCGGTCGGGATCGCCGCGCTGTTCTACGGCCTGTTCGGCCACCCGAGCAGCGCCTTCGCGATCGTCGGCGCCGGGGTGCTGCTGGTCTTCCTCGGGGTGACAACCCTGGGCCGGACGATCGCGCTGCCGCTGAGCCGGGTGATCGGCGCGCCGCTGCCCCGCATCAAGGGCGTGACCGGCACCCTGGCCCGGGAGAACACTATGCGCAACCCCAAGCGCACCGCGGCCAGCGCCTCCGCGCTGATGATCGGCGTCGGCCTGGTCGCGTTCATCACCATCCTGGCCTCCTCCACCACGGCATCGCTCGACGCCACCGTCGACCGGACCTTCACCGGGGACTTCGTCATCAACTCCGGTGCCGGCGTTGCGGGCGGCGTCTCCCCCGCGCTGGCCCAGAAGCTCAGCGCGCTCCCGCAGGTGGCCGCCGCCACCGGCGAGAGCATCGGGGATATGGTGATCTTCGGCAAGGTGCAGACGATCGCGGCGGTCGATCCCGGCACGGCCGGCCAGATCTTCAACGTCAGCCCGCTGCAGGGGTCGATCAGCGCCCTCGGCGCGGATGGCATCGCGGTCTACTCCGGCGACGCCACCAAGAATCACCTCAAGCTCGGCGACCCCGTGCCCGTCGTGTTCCGCGACACCGGGCGGCAGACGCTGCGGGTCGCCCTCATCTACGGCGACAACCAGGCGGCGCCGTCGGCCTTCCCGGGCGGCAAACCCAGCTACTTCCTGGGCACACCCGCGTACAACGCCAACTTCGCCGCCCCGCACTACGTCAGCCAGGTGTACGTGAAGAAGGCACCCGGCGTCAGCGCCGCGGCCGCGCTGGCCGCAGTGAAGAAGCTGAGCGCCCAGTACGCGCCCGGCACCACCGTCCTGGACCAGGCCGCCTACAAGACCCAGCAGACCAAGGGGATCACCACCCTGCTGGCGCTCATCTACACGCTGCTGGCCCTGGCGATCGTCATCGCCCTGATCGGCATCGGCAACACGCTCGCGCTGTCGATCTTCGAACGCACCCGCGAGCTCGGCGTGATGCGCGCGGTGGGCATGACGCGCCGCCAGCTCCGCAGCACGATCCGCTGGGAGTCGGTGATCATCGCCCTGCAGGGCACGATCCTCGGCCTGGTGGTCGGGGTGTTCTTCGGCTGGGCGCTCGTCCAGGCCCAGCGGAACCAGGGACTCACCGTGTTCAGCGTCCCGTACCTGAAGCTGGTCATCGTGGTCGTGCTGGCCGGGCTGGCCGGCGTGGCGGCGGCGATCCTGCCCAGCCGCCGGGCCGCCAAGCTGAACGTGCTACGCGCCATCGTCACCGAGTTATACGTAGTCCATGCGCTGGAGCAGGCGGAAGGAGAGCCAGCCGGGCAGCACCGGCAGCCAGTAGGTGGCCAGCCGGAAGGTGAGCACCGCGGACACTGCCGTGCCCGAGGACAGGCCGATGCCGGTCAGGCCTGCGGTCGCCGCGGTCTCGAAGGCGCCGATGCCGCCGGGGGTGGGAGAGACGGCGGCGACGGCGGCGGCGGCCAGGTAGACCGCGCCCACCTCCGCGACGCCCGGTCCTCCTCCGAAGGCCTCGACCGAGGCGACCAGGCCGCCCACATAGGCCAGGGTCACCAGCGCCGACCCGCCGAACAGCAGCGCCAGCTTGGCGGGGCTCCGTGCCACCTGTAGCAGGCTGGCCAGGGATGACCGCACCGGAGGCAGCAGCTTCCTGGCCGCGAAACGGCGGCCTTGCCGCGTGGCCATGACAATGCCAATGACCGCGGCCGCGACCGACAGGATCACCAGCAGCTTGCTGCTTGACGGCAGCTTGAACGCGTGGGCCATGGTCTGGCCCGCCCAGGTGAAGAAGATCACCAGCAGCACCGCGTGGACCAGAAGCCCGGCCAGCGCGTTGACCCCGACGGCGGTCACGCCCGCGGACGGCTCGACGCCGGCCTTCTGCAGGAAACGGACGTTCAGCGCCATGCCGCCGACGTTGCTCGGCGACACGCGGTTGACGAACGAGGAGGCGCCCTGGGCCAGCGTCGTGGCCCAGAACGGCAGCCGGACCGGTACGCTGCCGACCAGCGCGATGGCGCCGGCCAGGTAAGTCAGCGCGCCGAGAAGGCGATGACCGCGGGCAGCCAGATCCAGTCCGCCGACTGGAAGGCCCGCCAGTCGCTTTCGACGTTCGCTAGCTGCGGCAGCACGAAGTAGAACGCGGCGGTGGCCGCGGCGATGGCGAGCAGGGTCTTGGGCCGCACCCGCTGCACGCGGGCCAGGTCCGGCGCCGGCTGGCCGCTGGCGGCGGCGGCCGCGGCCCGGGTCCGGGTGAGCAAGCCGTCCTGGCGCTTGACCGCGCGGCGGGTGGCGGCGGACAGGGCCAGCGGCTGCAACAGCGGCACCGCCGGCGCCACTCCCTCGGCGCCCAGGACCTTGGCGGCGGTGGACACCGGCCGGTCTTCGCCGACCAGGGTGGCCAGCGAGGCGAGCAGTTCGGCCATGTCCAGGTCCATCTGCCGTGGCGTGGCGGCGAGTTCGGAGAAGCCGAAGTCGACAATCATGGGCGGCCCGGCCGGGGTGACCAGCACGTTGGCGGCCCGCAGCGAGCGGTGGGCGATGCCCGCCCGGTGCAACGTGCCCACCTCCGCCCATAGCCGGGCGAGCAGGTCGTCGCCCATCTGGCCGGCCGGGTGCCGGTCCAGCGAGCAGCCGTCGACCCAGTCCAGGACGAGCAGGGCGGTGTCTCCCACCCGGACGATCCGGTCGACGCCGGGCACGGACACCCCGGCCCGTTCGGCCATCACGCCGACCAGAGCCTGGCGCTCGACCGCGTGGAACAGCGAGGCGGCCGGGCGGGTGTCGCCGACGTTCCGCAGCCGCACCGCCCGGTATGCCCGGTACAGCAGGTCGGCGTCGCGCTGGTCCGAGCCCAGGGCCTTGACGAACAGCCGCCGCCCGTCCGCGGCAGCCGCCGCGAACTTCCTGGAGCCCTTGCCCTCGACCTCGGCCGGGCGGACCGAGGTCACCGGCACGCCCGCGGCCCGCAGCGCCGCCGCGATCTCGGCGGGTCCGATCCGCCGGTCGGGCACGCCGAACGCCACCAGGACCGCGGCACCCACCGTGACCCCGGCGGCCAGGGCCAGGATCAGCTGCATCGGCAGCATCGTGCCCGCCAGGATCCGCGCCACGGCGGCCAGCAGCAGCGTGAGCCACGCGACCCGGCGCCAGGGCCGGCTCAGCCAGGGCGCGGCGGCCACCACCACGGCGGCCGCGGACGCGAACAGCGCCGGGACGGGGAACGCGGCGTCGGCCACCCAGGAGCCGCGTGCCAGGCCGGCCGTCAGCGCGGCCGGGCGCTGGCCCCTGAACAGGGCGAAGATCCAGGTCGCGAGGGCGGCGGCGACCAACGCTCCCGCGGCCAGCCCGGCCAGCAGCCGGAACCGGCGCCTGCGCAGCGTGGCGGCGACCACCACGGCCGCCCCGGCCAGGCAGGCCACCTGCACCAGGCCGGTGGCGACCCGGTCGGCCGCCCCGAGATCGTCGAACACGGACGCGGCCGGGCCGAGGAGCGACCGGGCCGCGACCTTCGAGGCGGCCAGCGCGCAGGCGAGCACGAGACCCGCCGCGATCAGCCGGATCACGTCGCCCGGGTGACGGTAGCGGGAAGGCGACAGGAGGCGTTCCGCCGTCACCGCGACCGGAGGGCTGCTCATCGCCGGTCCGCCTGGTGGGCCGGGTCTGAGACGGGCGGATGAACTCCTGGCCGATCGGCACCCCGACGGCGCTGGAACCCGTCCACCACGAGCGCGGCCAGCAGTGCGCACGAGGTCCCGAGGAGCACCCCGGCCACGGCGTCGGACAGCCAGTGGGCGCCGAGGTAGGCGCGGGAGAGCGCCATCAGCACCGAGAAACCCGCCGCGGCCACGCCCCACGCCACCCGCGCGCGCCCGGGCGGCACCAGCGCGATGACCGCGGCGACGACCGTCACCGAGGCGGCGATGGAATGCCCGGAGGGAAACGAGGCGCCGCTGGTGGCCACCAGCGAACCGGGCGGCCGGGCCCGGTCGTAGCTCCCCTTCAGCGTGCCGATGAGGACCTCGGACAGCACTAGGGCCCCGGCGAACGCGGCCAGGTGCCACCACCGGCGGCGCAGGGCGAGAAAGCCGGCGATGGCGATCCGGACCGGGAGCGTCACGTAGACCAGACCGAGCAGGTTGAGGAACTTGGCCACCGCCGTGACCGGCGCCGGCCGGCTGGAGACCATGAGCCGCAGCCACGTGTCGTCGACGTGCTGGATGCGGATCAGGACGCCGTGGTCGGCGACCAGGGCGAACACCGCCGCGGTGAGCGCCAGCACCGCCGCGGTGAGCACCGCGTCCCGCGCCGGGGAGGCCAGGACCGCCTCCTCCTTTACCCGGGACATGCCGCCCCCCGCCCGCACAGCGCCAGGCCCTCCGTGTTCCTGACGTGCTCCACCAGCCTGGCCCGGGGGACGAAGCCCACCGCGCCGTTGACCGGGATCGCGAGCAGTGCGGACGCGCCAGGGGTGAAGGTGAACTGGTAGGTGACGCAGCCGCCGGGGAAGGTGTAGAAGCGCAGCGCCGCGAACTGCGGGCGCTGGCTCAGCGGGCGGTCGAAGCGCCGCGTGCCCGGCTGATCGGACGGGACCTGCCTGGCGCCGGCCATGTCGCAGCTCGCGGACAGGGTGATGGTGACGGCCGGGGCGCCCGCCTGATCGGAGTTCAGCCAGAACCGGGAACGCCCGGTGGCGATGTCGGCGCCGCCCACCTGCCAGCCCGCGGGGAGCGCGGCGACGCAGGGTACCAGCGCCGCCGACGGGACCGCCTGGGCGGCCAGGATCATCGTGTTGCCGGTCCCGCACTGCGGAGGGCTGGCCCCGATGTCCCCCACAGGACGGAACGCGTTACCGCCGACCCACACGGCTATGACGATGGCCGCGAGAATCGCGAAGGCCAGGCCCACCCGCCGCAGGCTCCAGCGCTGCAGCGCAATCGGTTCCCGGGGCGGAGCCAGCGCCCGGAACGTGCCGAGCAGGTCACGCCGATCCCGCTTCATGAACGCGCGCAGCTGGGTCGGGCTGGCCACCCCGCGGGTGGCGGCGAAGGCCTCGGCGAGCTCGGCCGGGGTGAAGTAGCGCAGCGCGCGCTGGTAGACCCGGTCCGGGTCGGTGCGCACCGCGAGCACCAGCATCATGTTGCCCAGGTCGACCGCCTGCCGCCACGGCGAGGGCCGCACCTGGGCGAACATCACGTCGATCAGCAGCAGTTCCCCCCGGCGCACCATGAGGTTGGCTGGCTTGATGTCCCGGTGCGCGATCCCGGCGTCCCAGAGCTTCCTGACCAGCAGCAGCCCCTGGTCGATCACCGCGTCGTCGACGTCGGCCTCGCCGATCTCGACCGCGCCGTCAAAGAACTCGGTGACGATCATGTACTCGCGCTCGGGGGTGATCTCCACGATCCCGTACGGCCGGGCCGTGCGGATCCCGGCGTCGCGCAGCAGCCGCAGCGCGTAGTCCTCGTACTGGGTCAGCCGGCGCACGGTCTGGAAGGGATGCTCGTCTTCCAGCGAGCCGTAGCGGATCGTCCGCCACAGCTTGTACCCGCGATCGGCGCGGACGTGGCCCTTGGTGTAGAGCTTCGCGAACAGGTACTCCTCCGGACCCCCGGCGACGCGCAGCCGCAGCGGCGTCGAGCCGGCCGACGATTCCAGCCCGACCGGCTTGATCTCGAGTACGCTCCGCCCGAGCTGGTCGTGCACGGCCGTCCGGATCGCGTCGCCGCGCCGGCCGCCGACGTCGACGTGGGCGGTCCGGCCCCGGCGGTACACGACGGGAAACACCTCGTTCGGGATGAAGTAACGGAACGCCGCGACCGGGACCGCGACCCCCAGGGCCGCGCCGAAGAGCACGTCGTCGGGGTGATCGACGGCCAGGTACAGGCGGGCCAGGCCGAAGGTGGCGATAGCCACGGCCGCCGCGGCCTTGCCCCAGGCCCGGGGACGGCCCGGCACGACCAGGCAGTACAGCGCGCCCATGAGGAAGATCGTGAGGGCGGCGACCGGGATGGACGGGGCCGAGTACCCGCCCCAGGTGCCGATGATGAGCACGCCGTACGGGCGCGGCCGGGACAGGCCATGGTAGATAAACTGCCCCGCGGCTATTTCCAGGAAGAACAGGCTGCCCAGGAAGACCAGCAGGTGCCGCCAGCGGCGGAAGACCATGGTCAGCACCACCACCGACACCCCGACCGCGATCCCCCAGCCGGTGCCGGCCGCCTTGATCCCGGTGGCCACGTCGGTCAGCCACGGCGTGCGCACCTCCGCCAGCTGGCGCAGGATCCAGGTGTTGACCTGGTCATCGGTCCGGCGCCAGGGCGTGAGCTCGGAAACCAGGACGGCGCCGGCCAGGATGACGACCGTGAGCAGCAGCCACGCCGTGGTGGTGACCGTGATCGGATGCGGCAGCGGCGGCGGCGCGCCGGTCGGGCGCCGCTGGCGGCCGGTCCGCGGGGCCGACTGGGGCGGTCCGGGCGGCGCTTCGGTGCGCTCCGTATCCTCACTCACGGTGCACCAGCCCTCCCGGGGGTCAGCCGGTCCAGGCTCCTGGCGCCGACCCCTGTCCCATCATGCGCTCGCCGGCCCGCGCAGACCAGCGGTGACCGGCGTGCCGTCCAGAGGCCAGGAGAGTGGCGTCTGGACGGCACGCGGCGATCGTCGGGATCGGGACGCCGTCGCCACGGCTACCTCACCAGTTGCACACACCCCCACCAGCCCCGCCCCGGGCCCGGGATCCCCGCCTGGCGCTCGCCGGAAACGACATCGGCGGACCATCGATGTCGCCAGGGCAGCAACGATGGTCCATCGATGTTGTTTCAGCCCGGGCCTACCGCTGCCGCGCGACAGCCCAGGCGCACTGCCACGCGCTTGCGTACCACTAGTCACTACACGCACAGCACCACACGGCCAGCCCGGCCCGAGGCCGGGACAGTGGTCACCGGTGCCCCGGCCCCGGTACCGACGCCGATCAGGAATTACCGGCGGCGGAGCCTGACCCGGTAGGAGTAGTGCCCGGGGTCGAAATAGCTGACGGCCAGCTCCACCGGGACGTCCTCGGCATCGAAGTACAGGCGGTCGATCCGCAGCAGCGGCTCGCCGGTCTCGCAGCCGAGGTGCCTGGCGGCGAACGCGGGGGCGCCGGCCGCGCTGATGCTCTGCTCCGCGGCGGCGACGGACCCGCTGATCCGCGCGTCGATCAGCCCGATGACCGTCACCCGGCTGCGCCGGCCCGCCGCGGCCAGCTCGCCGGACCCGGTCAGCAACGACCCGATCCGCGGCGGCAGGTAGACCGAGGTGTAGCAGAACGGGACGTCCGCGTGCCGCCGGACCAGCGTCACCGTGAAGATCTCGTCCGAGGGAAGGCGAAGCCTGCTGGCCGCCTCGACGTCGACCTTGCGCTGCAGCGGGCCGGTCAGCTGGCACTCAGTGTCCAGGGAGAGCGCCATCAGCTCCTCCACGGAGCCGAAGTGGTTGACGTACCTGTCCTGTTCGGCGACCGGGTAGGTGCCCCGCCCGGCCACCCGGTAGATGATGCCCTCGGACACCAGGTCCTGCATGGCCCGCCGGACCGTCTGCCTGCTGACCGAGTAGCTCGCCGCCAGCTGCTCCTCGGTGGGCAGCTGGCGGCCGTCGGCGTACTCGCCGTTGCGGATCGCGGTCCTGATCTGGGCGGCCAGGGTCCGGTAGGCGACCGGTCGCAGCTCCATGCCGGAGAGTATGCCCCGAATTGACTTAGGCCGCACCTTTATGAGGAAATGGCCGTACAAATTGCCGGGAGGTATCCGCATGACGTCGGTGGCCATCACGCTGGCCGAGTGGGCCGCCGGGATCACGCCCGGCCCGGACGATGAGGAGCTCGCGCACCGGTCCCTGCTGGACACGGTGGCGGTCACGCTGGCCGCCCGCGACCATCGCGTCACCCGGCTGGCCGCGGGCCTGCCGGACGGCGCGCGCTGGGCGGTGGCCGGGCACGTGCTGGACTTCGACGACCTGCACATGCCGTCGACCACGCACATCAGCGCGGTCTGCGTGCCGGCGGCACTGGCGGTGCCCGAGGGCGGCGGCGGGCCGCGCGCCTACCTGGCCGCGGCCGGGGTGATGGCGCGGCTCGGCACGGCGCTCGGCTGGCCGCACTACTCGGCCGGCTGGCACGCGACCTGCACGGCCGGCGCGCCGGCCGCCGCCGCCGGGGCGGCGGTGGCGCTGGGCCTGCCCGCGGAGCGGATCGCGGCGGCCATGGCGCTGGCCGTGCCCGCGGCCGGCGGGGTGCAGCGGGCGTTCGGCACCGACGCCAAGTCGCTGCAGGTGGGCTTCGCCGTGGACGCGGGCATCCGGGCGGCCCGGCTCGCGGCCGCCGGCGCGCAGGCCGACCCGGCGGCGCTGGACGCGTGGCTTCCCCTGGTCGGCGGTGACCCCACCGCGGTGGACCCGGCCGGGCCATTGGTGCCGAACGGACTGGCCATCAAGCTCTACCCGTGCTGCTACGCGCTGCAGCGGCCGATCGCCACGCTGGCGGGACTTGCCCCGTCGCTGGACCCAGCCGGGGTGCGCCGAATCGTGCTGCGCACCCCGGAGGCCACCGTGGTCCCGCTGATCCACCACCGGCCCGAGACCGGGCTGCAGGGCAAGTTCAGCCTGGAGTACGCGGCCGCGGCCGCGCTGCTCGACGGGTACCCCGGGTTCGGCAGCTTCACCGACGAGGCGGTCCGCCGGGACGCCGCCCGGCGGCTGGCCGGCCTGGTCGAGACCAAGCTCGAGCCGGGCGGCAGCTGGCTGCTCGACGGCGAGCTCGAGGCGGAGGTCCACACCGCCGACGGGACGGTGCTGCGGGCCCGCCGGCAGTTCCCGCCGGGTTCCCCGGCCCGGCCGCCCACCGCGGCCCAGCTGGCGGCCAAGCTGGCCGGCTGCGTCCGCGGCCTTGACACCGACCCGGCGTCGTGGACCTGGGACAACGCGGCAGAGATACTGCGGCGGTTCGTTCCCGCCGCGCCGGGGGAAGGCAGCAGGCATGGATGAGCTGAACCCCGATGAACTGAACGCTGACGAGCGCGCCATGGTTGAGCTCGTCAGGGACTTCG
>Ga0335081_10014821_pt1 | contig 12611 bp, 12 predicted proteins | sample Lox_Sample_35_FD_206713 | JGI IMG/M metagenome (GOLD analysis project Ga0335081, IMG submission 206713) | Soil microbial communities from Loxahatchee National Wildlife Refuge, Florida, United States - Lox_Sample_3.5 | ecosystem: Environmental > Terrestrial > Soil > Wetlands | place: USA...
CAACAAACTCAAGCATTTCCGCGCCGTCGCCACCCGATACGACAAACGCGACGACAACTACCTCGCCGCCATCAAACTCGCCTCAGCGCGAATTTGGATGCGCTTTAATGAGTCCGTGACCTAGATCGAGTCAGGATAATTCCCCGCAGCCAACAGAGCCGTTGGGGCAAAAGTCGCGTCGCCACGGCGAGGTTCCTGGACTTAGCGCGTTATTCCGGTCGCATGGTCAGCAAATGGTTGCCGCGGCTGGCGAGCCCGCCGCCGTTCTTTGCTCCTGGGGGCAATGGGGAGACCCGGCAGCCTCGGGCGCAAATAAACGAGCGGGGCGGCAAAGTTCATTTGCTGATGTAGAAGGTGAAGTTGCCCTCGGTCTGATGGGTGTCAACGGACAGTGCATGCCAGCGAACGAGATAGATTCCAGGCCCGATCGATCTCAGCGCCACCGACATGGTGCTGCCGCTCACTTGCGGCTTGCCTTGATCGACCCGTGTGCCGCTTCCATCGGTGACGGTGACGGTGCTGAAGGCGGCTTCGAGATTCTGCGTAAACGAGAGTGTGACCTCATGCGGCGCGCTCGCCATCGTGCTGCCGAAGGCGGGATCGGCATGATCGAGCATGCCACGACCCTGCGCCGCGGTGACGGTGGGTGGGAGGGCGAGAAGCGGCAATAGGGTCAGAAGCGTCCGCATGATTGACCACCTGCTGTTAGGAATCCCCCAAGCTGATCGTGTTCCAGGGGCGAGTAATGCACATTCCAGACAGGGTGCATACCAGCGTCAGGACCGCCGCAGCAGGTCCGGCAGCTTGGCGATGTTGGCCGCGATCCGCCGCGCCTCACCGAGCCGTGCCGGCAGGCCGGTACATCACCTGCAAGGAAGCCGTCTGACCAGTCGTGCGCTTTCCCAAATTTCGATGTCAAAGCCTTCACGGAGCGCCTTGGCCTGGCGTTCTGCTTCGTCGTCGTCAACGGCCGATATTATCTTTGGTACTGCTACAAAGTGGTCTTGGTTCGATAAGTAATAGACCCGGTATTGCTTCATGGTCACCAATCGCCGGACTATCCGCGTTCGTCTTGCGAGTACTGACGGATATAGGCCCGCAACGGCGTTTCATATACGAGCGCAGTCTCGGCGTTTTTCTCTTGCGGCTTGGCGAGCGCTAGCCAGTTATTGGCCATATCCAAAAGGGCCAATTTGGCGCTGGCGTCGGGTCTCTCCTGCTCAATCATGAAGTACTCCGCAGCGAATGTCCGATCGCTTGCCGTTGACGCACAAAGGCCCCGGAACTCTACGTAGGCTCCAAAGAGACCCGTCACAGAATGAACCCCGGCATTTGCGCCGGGGAGGAGCCGCCGCGGACTGTCTTCGCGGGGGATGACCCGCAGTATGTAGCGGCTTGACCGGCGCGTCCCGCAGCAGCGGAATCCACGGCATGAGACGCGACGACAGCCCGCGGCCAACGCTGGCGGAGCTGCGGCAAGCGACACCTTGGACGTGGGTCTGGTGCGAGCGGTGCCAGCATCCGCGCCGATGGCTTTCGTGCCGCTTATCATCCGCTGGGGGCCGGATGCGTCGTTGTAAAGCGCCCCCAAGGAGGAGGCCCCGATGAAAATGAAACTTATCGCCTCTGCCGCTCTCGTCGTTGGATTCGCCATGCCGGCCTTTGCTGCCAGCGAGTACTATCTCGTGCAGGACTCGGTAACGAAGAAGTGCTCGATCGTCGAAGCCAAGCCCACGGTCAGCACAATTGCAGTCATCGGCGCCGCTCATAAGACGCAGGCGGAAGCCGAAACCGCGATGAAGGCGGACAAGAGTTGCGTCACACCATAGTCGATAGCGTCGGCTGCCATGAGCGGCAAGCGCCGTGGACAATGAGTGTTGAGAATTCCGAACAACAAACGTTGGAAAAGTGCTGGGTAGCGGCCTGATCGATCCTGACCCGCCCCCCGTCCCCAAGGATCATGTGTCAGCGCCGGATAACCAGCACTGACAGGGAGGCTCCGACTTCGGTCGGAGCCTCTATTCATTTGGCGGCCTCAGCTGGATCTCCTCGAAACTTGCAGCCGTCGTCGGCCGGCCGTGTCGGCGTGTGGATAAATTCGCCGGCCTTTTGAGGTGAGCAATTTTGCACAGCTTTCATTGCGGCATGGGGATGTACTAACCCGCTTGGCAGACGCTCCATCCCATGAACAAACAGAGTTTCACGTTCGGCCGTATGCGCGGGGGCGATGGTCCTCGAGTTCGTGCAGGCAGACCCAAGCAGTGGCGCGACGGGGCTTCGCACCTACGTGTGCGCCGGGTGCGGCCACAGTCAAACGTACAGTGTGAACCGCGGCGACAGCTGATCGGTAATAAGCACGGAAATGAACCACTGCAAACTACGCAGGAAATCGACTCGCGCAGCTTGCGACGCGCACGTTGTGGATATCAACGCCCATCATCATGACGCGGCTGATAAGCGTTCAGCCACGTATAATCTGGCGAATCAGAAAACGGTTCGTACCGCGACCTGCGCAACAGGGGAAGGATCATGAATCTTACGCAATTTGTTGTCGACGACGGCCCGCACAATAGTGATGGATTGCTGCTTCACGGGCGGGATGGGAATCAACAAGTAACAGGGTTCATCAGCAGGCGGGTCATGGACGACTGGGTCGATCCCAGACAGCCTTACCGCGGGAAGCAAAGCCTCTATCGCGAGCAGTATAATGCGCTCGGCAAGCGCAACCTCGCAGCGATCGAGCGAATCGTCACATTCAAATATCAACGAGGCCCGGCATTCAATAGCCAGTTCCCGTTTGTGGACGTTCTGCTATCGGACATCACGGAAAGCGGGGAGGTGCTCGATACGAGCGAACTGGTGCGCGAACCGCCGTCTCCCTCTTTCCAGCGGATGCCACGTTAAGTGGGGCTGGACGGTCGCGTCGCAACAAATAACGGCTCTGTTTTTTGCGACAGCCCACCATCCTCATCGAAGCCGCAACGGCAGAAACTGCCTCTTCAACCGCGAATAAACTCGACGCACCGGCTGGCACAATCCCAATCTAAAGGTGACAGCGGCACAGCCGCCAAAGCATGCCGCAAGACCGACCAGAATTTCCTGGTCCAAACCGTGCTTGGCGACGGTGCATCAGACGAGCAGAAAGTAAGTTTTATCGATGCCTTGTCCCAATCGCTCCGGAACGGAGCGTTCCTGCTTCTGATTGCGGGTGACGGTATTCGACCGGGGCTACACCAGATCGCCGAATTGCTGAACCGCTCCACGCTCGGTTTTTCGCTCGGCCTTGTCGAAATGGCCTTCTATCGCGCCGGTGAAGCCGAGCCGGTCTACGTGCAGCCTCGCATCCTATTTCGGACCGAGACCGTGACCCGCACCGTTTTCGTGCTGGCCGATAAGGAAGGCAAACTAGCAATTGAGAACGTCACGGAACCGACACGACCACAGACGATCTCCGAACAGGAATTCTTTCAGAAATTGGCAACGTGGACCCGTCTTACCCGGCGGAAGTACGCGAGTTGATTGACGAAGCAAAGGCGGCAGGCTGCGCGCCTGAATTAAGGCGGACATACCTGATTTATGCGGAAGCGATCGGCCAATCGGTCAATCTCGGTCATATCAACACGGATGGAACCGTGACTATTTGGGGCAGCGCAGCCCGAGATAGCCAGATCGGTCGCCCTCTCGGTGAGGAATACATGAGGAAGGTCGCGAGCCTTCTGCCATCAACGGATATAAAAGACAGTTCCCCTGATTGTGGCAGTTGGTACGTCCGCCATAGGGGCCGGGCGAGCATTCCCCTCAAAGAGCTGTTGGCGCGTAAGACAGATTGGATCGCGGCAATGGCAAGCTTCGTCGAGGCACTTCAGCAAGTCGCGACGTTAGCCCGCTGACAACCGCCCGGATTATGTCATGCCCCGCAAGATGAGGATCGTTCGACTGACCGATCCAAATTTCGAAAAGATATTGGAGTCGGGTCAGTTGGTGTCCGGCGGTGACGTCGAAGCGGAGATGGCCAAGATCAAAGGTGAAGATCACCCAGGGGCTAGCGACGTAGTCGTGCCGCCGAAGAGCCGGAAGTGACGTTGCTGGCTCCGGACCGTCTGCCATCACCTCAGCAACGCCCAACCACCGCGCCACTGCAAGGGTAAACCGACCCGCAATCAGGATGGGTTGATCGTTGTCCGTGCGGCGAAAGTGGATGTACCGACACCGCAATCCCTTTGGGAGTTGTGCCAATAAATACTTAGAGATCAACCGGTTCGCCGGGGGTGTGGTCATGAAACCCCTTTGTCCGAGACCGTGTCGGCGGACATTTGGCCGACATTCTGCTGCGCGGGCGTCCGCACAGGGTAGACGTGCGAGTTCCCGGTGTTGCTGCCTCCCCTCGACCCTAGCCGGGGCCCCGCCTTCGCGGACAATCATCCTCAGCTGTCCCGGTCGAGGATTCGGGCGACTGGCGGCCGAGCGGTATGACCAGCAACCCCAAGCCGATGGCGGAACGGGGGACGGCCTCAAGGTCTGTCGCCTATAACTGTCGACCTCGCCCGGGGAGCATACCGGGCGCGTTTCTTGCCAGCACCGATGCCGTATCGTGGTGGCCTTTCCTCGGCCGCTTTGGAGCCAGAGCGCGGTCCCGGCCCGAGATACAGCTCTTCCATCCGCACGAGAATTCGGTACACCGTTCCTTCAGTGAAGACCTCGCCTGTAGGGGGCTTCGCGCCGACTGCGTTCAAGTAGTTCGTGATGGCCACTACACTCTTGTGGCCGGCCTCGCGCGCTTCGGCGATCAAGGGAGCCAAGTGCGCCACGGCGCTGTCGAAGTGCCGTCCTCGAGGGCCGCGTTTCGGTTTAAGCGGGACACCGCGAAAGAACACGGGCATTACCTGGTCTCCTTCTTGTGCAGATGACAGCGTTCCACTTTAGAGAATGTGCCGGCCCGTGCCGACTGATATCGGTTTACCGAAATTTGCCAACTCGCCATTGGGGACCGGCTACTCGAGCGGGCGCGGCTAGGTTGGCAGGGTTTTCTTCTTCGGATTTTTGATCACGATGCCTCTCGGCTTGGTCGTTCCAGTCGAAGCCAAGCTTGCCTCCGGGGCGCAGGCGAACGGCGAAGATATGGAGGATTTTGTAGAGGGAATGTCGGCCAGCTCATCCTCGTCCTCGACAGATAGCGCCTCCTCAATAACCATTTTCTCGGAGGCGTTGACCGTGACGGGTGCCGGTGCCGCAGGTGCCGGTGCGAGCGGTTCTTCGAACAACAAGGCAAGGGTATCTGACGCCTGAGGCCTTTTCGTCGGTCCATTTATGGGGGTGCCTCTTCGTTTAGGCGCCGCCAAAGCTGTGTCTCCTATGTCCGCCGTCCCAGGCGAGGCTGATGATGAGCTGATCACAGACGGCATATCGCTTGGGTCATCTTCTTCCTCAACGGATGTCGCCTCCTCAAGGATCACCGCATCGACATACGGGGCGGTATCCGCACCGGTTGTGAACGGCGCACGCGGCTCCACGAACGAGGACCCATGCGGCACGGTGGCCACAGTCTGGGTGTCGGAATGATGCCCCCGGGCTCGAGAATCGATCTCAACTTCCTTATGAACCAGAGGTGGCGGTGTCGGGCGGCGGTTCAGGGTAGCTAAGGTGAACTTCGGCCTTGCGTTCGACCGCTCATGGAACTCTACGTGTCGCAGATAGAACTCCACGGCAGGCTGGATTCCGCCCAGCAGCGAAAGCATATTTGGCGCTTCCGGAAGTTTGTGGCTGTGCTTATCGAAGGCGTACTCTCTGAACATCCGCCAATACGTGACGCACTCGTCGATGACCGCAAGCGGATCAATATTCCGTCCGTTTTCGACCGGCCTCTCCTGGATGCGCTTGACGAACAACCGGGCCGCGCGAAAATTTTTCCTAGGCCACCCGGCCCAATAGGCATGTGGATCGCCAACAAACCTAACCCAAGCTCCCCGGAAGACCTGCTCTATGTCGTCCCCCGATATCTTTCCTGACCTCTCCTTCCTGGTATCCTCTTGCTCGAGAATCGTCCCTGTTTTTTTCGCGGCGCTCTCCCGCCGCAAATAACTATTTCCTTCTCTTTCTGAATCTCTATCTGAGTCTCTACCTGAATCATTATATTGGGTCGGGACGACGGTGTCCCGACCTGGAGGGCCGACGGCGTCCCGATCTATTGGGCCGATGCCGTCCTGATCTGTTCGGTCGACCGCGGCTCGACCAGGATGCTGTCGGACGCCAGCGGTGACGACCTCTTTGTCGACGTCACAAGTGCGCTCGTCGATCGTGTCGTCTTCATAAGTCCTGCGCCAGCACTGAGTTTCGTAGGCAATCTCGTTCTCGGCCTTTTCGGTGAGTCGAAAAGCCGTCGTTCTCAGCGCTTGGCTACTGCCGAAGCTGGCCGTGTACCGGGTTTCGATGAGTTCTTCATCGCGAAGAAAGCGCATCGCATTCTTGTACTTCCGTTCGCTGCAACCCCAGTAATCCATAGCCTCCCAGCGCGTGCGGACATACCAGCGCTTGCCATCAATAGTCACACGCGCCCGCTGCATTAGGAACGCCATCTGATAAAGGAAAATGCCGGCAACAAAATCCCCCTTACACACCCGCACGTAGACGCCGGGGCCAGGCCGAAGCTTCCCTTTTTGCATTGCGGTCCCTTATGCGATGCTTAACGCTCACCGGCGTCTAACGGATTTGCCGAGTTGTCAAGGAAGCTTGAACGTTAATCCCTTCCGTCGAGCTGAACGGCAGGTTTTGCACCCGTGTCCCCGAAGGCACCCGCAGCCGATGCGATCCATCTGTGGCGCTTGAACGCGGATCAATGGCCTTTGTTTGGATACAGCGCGGATAGGTTCAGCCCTTCAAACGAAACCTTCTCCATGAACTGCGTCTGGAAGTCCGGGTCGGCCTTGTCGCCGTAGTCATCGCTGGTCAATTTGCCCTGACTCCAGGCCCCCAGGGCTTGCAGTGTCGCTGGCTGTGCATCGATGCGGCGCAGTGCATCGCGCCAACTGTGGCGGAAGCTATAGAACGACTGCCGAGGCTCCAATTTGATTGCGGTTGGCAGGTAGGTCTCCCGGAACCGTTTCAAGGCATAACTGGCGTGGTTGCCGTATTTGTCGGGCGTCAGGTCCGTAAATAGCCGTGGTCCTGCGCCGGCCTTCTTTCGCTGTTCGACGAATTGCAGGAACCCGACCTTGATAAGTTCTGGATGGAGCGGGATGCGGCGCCGGCTGGCGGTAGTTTTGAGCGTCTTCTTTGCGATCGAGGTCGAACCACCTTCGTCGTCATCGGCTGTCGCAACGACGTCGAGATACCGGGTGCCCTTGTCGGTGCACTTGAGGTCTTCCAGATGGATTTGTGCCGCTTCGTTCGGCCGCATTCCGAGGAACAGGCACATGAGGGGCAGCCAAAACCGCCAGCCAGTCTTGTCATGGGCAAACGGCGGGCTGTGCTTGGCGCACTCCGCATAGAAGGGATTCTTGAAGAAATCGACGATCTGCTGGAGCGTGAAGGGCTTGCGCTTGTCGCTCGGCGAGATCGCGGCGCGCTTGATCGGCCGGAGCCCCTCAGCGGGATTGGCTGTGACGAGGCCCTTTTTGGCCGCCAGATCAAGAATGTCCCGAAGCGCGCCTATGTAGACCTGTTGCGTGACGGGGGAGAGCAGGGGCTTGCCTTCCTTTGCGGCCCGTTCGATCGCCTTATCGACCGGCAGATCGCCGTACAGTTTGGTCCGATTGGCCGGCAGCCGGGCCAGCATGCTGCGCACCCGCAGGCAGGCGTCGTAATCGATCGCCCGGACGGGGGTCTTGTCGCCGACGATTTCGCGGATGAGGCCGACGTTGGCACGCTGCTTGTCGAGCCACTTTTGGCTCAGCGCGTTGATCGTGGTTTCCTCTTCGACAAGGTGCAGCCACTGATCGGCCAGCGTCCCGAAGTTCATCTCTGGCGGGCGGGCTGGATCGAACAGCTGGTCAAAATAGGCACGGCCGTGATCGTCGCCCAAGCGTGCCTGACTACGCCGAGTGAGCTCGATGAGTGCCCTGCGCACCAGCTCCCAAAGCTCGTCCGCGGGCACCTGTGGGTCGTTGGGAGCCTTTCCAACGGGCTTGAGAATCTCCCGTCCGACAACGTCCATCCATTGCCACGCTACCTGGTCTTCGCGGGCGCGCAGCGTCTGGAGCTCGACCTCGGTCTCGATTCGCATCTCCCTCCGTTCGGCCGCCGTGACGGGAGGATCGCTGGCATAGTACTTTTGAGCGGCGTGATCCTGGCGCTCCACATAGTTGCGGATAAGCTGGACCAGTTCCGCCTTGGAGAGTGGAGAGTTCTTTGGAGGTTCCTGCACAGGAGCGTCGCCGTTCGGACCTGAAATCGAACAGGCCTCAAACCGCGCATCCCATTGGATGTCGCATACGGTGCGCCGTTTTCTTGCTTCCTGGATGCTGGTGGTATCGAGCGAGAATTGAATGACACTCTTGCCAATTGCCTCGACGAGGCGAAGCGGGACGCGACGGCGATAATAGTAGACGCCATCGCGGCGATGCAGATGATGCCTGGACACGGCTTTGCTTCCCAGTTTGTGTACCATTATGGTGTTCCACAAGGGAATGCTAAGCCGTTGATCTACAAAGCCTTCAGATTTCCCAGGAGGTTAGCGGGAAACTGGTGGAGCCAGGGGGAGTCGAACCCCCGACCTCTTGAATGCCATTCAAGCGCTCTCCCAACTGAGCTATGGCCCCTTCAGGGATCAGTAATCAGGAGTCAGGGATCAGGATGGCGGGCATCAGCATGTTTGTGCCTGATGCCTGAATTCTCGATTCCTGACTCCCGTTAGCCTTCCTCCTCGTTCTCGATATCGCCGCCGATGATGTCGGTGACGTCGGCGTCCTCTTCCTCTTGTTCCTCGATGAACGTGGAGTCGTCCATGCTCTCGTCCATCTCGACTTCCTCCTCCTCGCCTTCGGCCTCGGGCTCGGCACCGGCGGGCTTCTTGGCGCCCGATGTCTCGGCATCGGCCTCTTCGAGCGAAACGAACTCGGCCTCCTGCGGCTCGGGCGTGGCCGCTTCTTCGGCCGGGGCCGCCGCGGGTCGCGCTGCCGCCGCTGCTGCGGCCGCCGCCGCCGCCGCCGCGGCTGCATCGGGCCGGCCGCCCCGCGTCACAACCGGGGCGACCTCATACACCGCGCTGCATTTCGGGCAGTGAATCGGATCCTTGTTAAGATCGTAGAACTTCGCGCCGCAACTGGCGCAGAGCCGCTTGGTGCCGAGCTCGGGTTTGGCCACGGTCCGCATCCTTGAACAATTTGGGAGCTTCACTTGGCTAGTCGCGGCGGCGCTGTCAATAGTGGATTGCCGGCGATTTCCGCCCCGGTTTGCCGCTGCGATCCGGCGGCAGAAATGGCGGTAAAACGCTGTGATGACGCACTGCCATAGCCCGTGATACAGGGCGCAAGCCGGGTCCGATCGCCAATCGGAATGACCATGACCATGACCGCCAAACCGCTGACGGCCCGCCGCAACGGCCCGCTGGCCGGCCGGGCCCGGGTGCCCGGCGACAAGTCGATCTCGATTCGCGCCCTGATCCTGGGCGCCTTGACCGTCGGCGAGACCCGGATCGGGGGCCTGCTCGAAGGCGAAGACGTCATCAATACGGCGCAGACGCTGCGGGCGCTCGGCGCCGACCTTGAACGCACCGGGGAGCGGCAGTGGCGCGTGCGCGGCGTCGGTGTCGGCGGCTTCGCCGAGCCCCGGACGACGCTCGATTTCGGCAATTCCGGAACCGGCTGCCGCTTGATGCTCGGCGCCGTCGCCGGCTGCCCGGTGACGGCGACCTTCGACGGCGATGCGTCGCTTCGCAAGCGGCCGATGCGGCGCATACTCGATCCGTTGGAGCGCATGGGCGCCCGCACCGTCGCGTCAACCGACGGCCGCCTGCCACTGACGCTCGCCGGCGCCCACGAGCCGATCCCGATCGAATTCAAGCCGCCGGTGCCGTCGGCGCAGCTGAAATCGGCGGCGCTGCTCGCGGGCCTCGCCGCGCCCGGCGAAACTATCGTGATCGAGGCGGAGGCGACCCGCGATCATACGGAGAAGTTGCTGACCCATTTCGGCGCCCAGCTGCGGGTCGCGCCCGAAGGGCCCCATGGCCGCCGCATCACGCTGACCGGCCAGCCGGAACTTGCGCCGGCGCCGATTGTGGTTCCCGCCGATCCGTCGTCGGCCGCGTTCCCGCTGATTGCCGCGCTGATCGTGCCTGGTTCCGACGTCGTGCTCGACGGCGTGATGATGAACCCGTTGCGCACTGGCCTCATCACGACGCTCGGCGAGATGGGCGCCGCGATCGAGCAGCTCGATCGCCGCAAGGAGGGCGGCGAGGACGTTGCCGACTTGCGCGTGCGCGCCGGTGCGCTGCGCGCCGTCGAAGTGCCGGCCGAGCGGGCGCCGTCCATGATCGACGAATATCCGGTGCTGGCGGTCGCCGCTGCCTTCGCCGAAGGCACCACGGTGATGCGCGGCTTGAAGGAGCTGCGCGTCAAGGAGTCCGATCGGCTTGCCGCCACCGCCGCGCTTCTTCGCGCCAATGGCATCGCGGTCGAGATCGACGGCGACGATCTGATGGTGCACGGTAAGGGTCACGCCGCAGGCGGCGGCGTTGTCGTCACGCACATGGATCATCGCATCGCCATGGCGGCGATGGTGCTGGGCCTTGCCAGCGACAGGCCCGTGCAGGTCGACGACGGCACGTTCATTGCGACGAGCTTCCCGGGCTTTGTCGAACTGATGCGCGCTCTCAAGGCGGATTTGTCGTGATCATCGCCATCGATGGGCCGGCGGCCTCCGGCAAGGGCACGATCGCGCGCTACCTCGCCCAGGTTTACGGCCTGCATCATCTCGACACCGGCCTGTTGTATCGCGCCGTCGGTAAGGGAATGCTCGATGCCGGCTATGCGCTCGACGACACCGCGCACGCCATCGAGGTCGCGGTGGCGCTCGATCCGAAAAAATTCGACGACAATGCGCTCAAGCAGCAGGCCATCACCGAGGCGGCATCGGTGGTGGCGGCGATCCCCGAAGTGCGTCAGGCGCTGATGAGCTATCAGCGCCAATTCGCCATGAAGGCTCCCGGCGCCGTGCTCGACGGCCGCGACATCGGCACCGTCATTGCGCCGGGCGCCGACGTAAAATTGTTCGTCATCGCCAGCCCCGAAGTCCGCGCCAAGCGCCGCGTGCTCGAGCTTCACGGCCGCGGCGAGGAGGCTGACGAAAAGGAGGTCCTGGCCGACCTCATTCGCCGCGACGAGCGCGATTCCCGGCGCACCGCCGCGCCCTTGAAAGCGGCGCCCGACGCGCACTTGCTCGATACCACGCATTTGGGTATAGACGCCGCGTTCCGGGCCGCCGTCGCCATCGTCGAGGCCGCTCGAACGGGCCGAAAGCGCGGTTAAACCGGCGCTTTCGTCATTGGAGGTTCAGCCCGTTCGCTGTCTCGCTTATGTGCAGTCCGGATAAACCTTTGTCCTGATCGCTTGGCTCAAAACCCCAACCGCCGGCTCGGCCGGCGGCTGCCGCGCGTTCTGGACCTCATCCATTCACGGGGTTGGGAGTGTTCATGGCTCAAGCTGCCGCCGCCGCGCCCGCGCGCGAAGATTTCGCCTCGATGCTGGAACAGTCGTTCAGCGACGGTCACCTCTCGGAGGGCTCCGTCGTCAAAGGCACGGTCGTCGGGATTGAGAAGGAATTCGCCGTCATCGACGTCGGCCTGAAGACCGAAGGCCGCGTGGCGCTGCGCGAATTCGCCGGGCCCGGCCGCAACGCCGAGATCAAGGTCGGCGACACCGTCGAGGTTTACCTGGAGCGGATCGAGAATGCGTTGGGCGAAGCCGTGCTGTCGCGCGACAAGGCGCGCCGCGAGGAGAGCTGGGGCAAGCTCGAGAAGGCATTCCAGAACAACGAAAAGGTCCAGGGCGTCATCTTCAACCAGGTCAAGGGCGGCTTCACCGTCGATCTCGACGGCGCGGTCGCGTTCCTGCCACGCTCCCAGGTCGACATCCGCCCGATCCGCGACGTGTCGCCGCTGATGAACAATCCGCAGCCGTTCCAGATCCTGAAAATGGATCGCCGCCGCGGCAACATCGTGGTGTCGCGCCGCACCGTGCTGGAAGAGACCCGCGCCGAGCAGCGCCAGGAACTGGTGCAGAACCTCGAAGAGGGTCAGGTCATCGACGGCGTGGTCAAGAACATCACCGACTACGGCGCCTTCGTCGACCTCGGCGGCATCGACGGCCTGCTCCATGTCACCGACATCGCCTGGCGGCGCGTCAATCATCCGTCCGAGGTGCTCAATATCGGCCAGCAGGTGAAGGTCAAGATCATCAAGATCAACCATGAGACCCACCGCATCTCGCTCGGCATGAAGCAATTGCTCGACGATCCGTGGCAGGGCATCGAGGCCAAATATCCGGTCGGCGCGCGCTTCAAGGGCCGCGTCACCAACATCACCGACTACGGCGCCTTCGTCGAGCTCGAGCCCGGCATCGAGGGCTTGATCCACGTCTCGGAAATGTCGTGGACCAAGAAGAACGTGCACCCGGGCAAGA
>Ga0335081_10014822_pt1 | contig 12611 bp, 17 predicted proteins | sample Lox_Sample_35_FD_206713 | JGI IMG/M metagenome (GOLD analysis project Ga0335081, IMG submission 206713) | Soil microbial communities from Loxahatchee National Wildlife Refuge, Florida, United States - Lox_Sample_3.5 | ecosystem: Environmental > Terrestrial > Soil > Wetlands | place: USA...
CTGCAACCCGGCGGCTCGACCTGATCGAAACGGGCGGGGTCAGCTCCGGCCCCGGCACCACCACAGCACACACGACGCGTCCACCAACGGTTCCACCACGTTCGCAGCCGCTGAGCCCACGACCGTCAGATGATGCTGCAGGTCAACACCGACCTCGGCGACCACGATCGCGGCGATCACCGCCGGCCAGTACCGCCGGGCCGTCAGCAGCAGGACCGCCACGTCCACCCCCGCCGGCGGGAACCCGAACGCCAGGCCCGAGCCGAAGCTATGCCACGACAGCTCCGCACCGATCGCATAGACCACGGCGACCAGCATGAACAGGGTCACGGCCAGGCGCCCCGAGTACCGCGCTTGCCTGGCCTGCCAGCCAGCCAGCATGCCGCCGGCCAACTCGGTGGGGTACCTCGCGCCGGACATCCGCCCCGCCTCCCGGCTCGGGTCCGTACGGGCGCCGGGATCTGGCGATCTGTGGGTGCGGGGACGCGGCCAGCCCGGAACACCGGACCGGCTGGTTCGTCAACCGATGCCCGGACGTTACTGCCGATAGCGGCGGCTGTCGAGACGAATCCGAGCCCGAAGAACCGGGTTGCTCTCGACCCGGCTCCGGCCGTAACGCCGCGGCGCGAGCGCGGTCTGGCAGCGGGCCCGCGACAATGACTCGCTCGGCGCGTCACTGGCCGGCTACATGGGCAATCCGGCTATGGTACCGCGCAGCTGCGCCAGGATAAGGCCGTCTCCGCGGCAAGCGCACGGCCCGGCTGATCCGGCCGGGGAGAGTTCGCGACGAGTTGCTGGCGGGACTGGTATTACCTGCCGGGCTGCTGCAGCGCGGGCTCCTTCGTGCTTTCCGCGGCTTCCGCTGCGCGTGATTCGGGGCGCCGGCCCATTGCCCGCAGCGCGGGCAGCGCGGCGAGGGAGACCGGCATCGGCAGCAGCAGGGCCAGCACCCGGTAAGCGAAGATGCCCACCACCGCGACCGCGAACGGCGCGCCGCTGACCCAGATCGTCACCGGCAGCACCAGGGCCAGGATGCCCGCGCCGGCCAGCGGCCCGGTGCGGCGGGTGAACACCATCCCGGTGGCGAAGCCGACGAATAGCGTGGCCGCGTTCATCCGGTAGCCGAACGCGGCCAGGCCCGCCCAGGCGGCGAACGCGTCCGCGGCCCAGAACACCGCCATGCCGCACACCGCCCACCCCCACCGCAGCGGATGAGCGAACAGCACCCGGATCATGCGGATCGAGTCCAGGAAGGTTCCCAGCCCGCCCCGCCAGCCGACCCGGCCCCGGAACCGGTCCCGGTACCGCTCGGCGGCCCAGAACGCAATCAAGAACCCCGGGATCGGGAGGACCGCCCAGGGAACGGTGAAGTCCATCGGCGGCTGGGCGCGCCCGGACACCAGCTCGGCGATCGCCGCGGCGCAGCCGCCGATCGCCAGCACGCCGTGCTCTAGGCCCCCCAGGGCCGCTACCCGCGCCTTGGCCTCGCCCTCGTCCGCCCCCGCGGCCTGCAGCGCGTACTTGTCCAGCGCACCACCGCCATGAGCGAGGAATCCGCCGAAGCCCGCCGCCACCACCGCGCGCATCTGCCGCCGCGGCAGCGTGGGACCGCCCTGGACGCGGAAGATCCCCCGGTACGCATAGTGGTAGCCGAGCAAAGAAACGAGAAGGCCGCCGGTCGGCGCGATCAGCCACATCCCGTGGAAATCGTCCAGCACGGCCCGGACTTCGGACCAGCCCGCTACGTACGCCAGTCCGGCCCCGGCCGCCAGTTCGAGCAGGATCGCCACCGCGACCAGCACAGCCAGCACGGTCCCGCGACGCTGCATGTGAACGACCGACAGCCGCGGCAACGATACGCGCGGAACGACTCCTTCTCCCATACCGGTACCGCTGCCCGGCAAATCCCGGACCATGCAGGTCCGGGTCATCCCGCTCATCTGCGGCCGGTGTAGGCAAGCCCGAGCCTGGCGGGCCGCTCACCTGGCCGTGGTGCCCGTCAGCAGCGTCCGGTCTCGCTGCCACGGGAAATGGCAGCAGGCCGGCGCCGCTCGCCCATCCGCATCAGCTCGCGCCAGGCCGACGATCCGTGCGGAAGCGCCCGGATAGCCGCCTGGCCGCTGGCTTGCGTAACCCCGCACCGCAGGCGGCCTCGGCGACCTCACGCAGGTACTCGCTCTTCCGGCCGGGGAGATCCAGATCCAGCGGACGCAGGATGTGCACCCCGGGGGGGCGCGCCGCCGTCGCCGTGGCGGGCGATCAGCTCAGCGCGCAGCCGGGCGGCCTGGCCGATGCGCAGCCGCTGCGCCAGCACCGACCACGCCGCGGCCTCATACGGGGAATGCAACCCGCACAGCCGCAGCCCGGGCAGCCACGCCTGCGCGCCGACGCACCGGCGATCACCGGATCGCGGCGGGCCACCCGCGGCCAGCCACGCCCGTCGACGTCCAGCGCCAGGAACCGGCACGCCTGCGCCGCGGCCGCTTGCCCCGCCGATCTTGGCCGCGCAGGGTGCATTGGCCGACCACGGGCCGACGGCTCGGTGGCGAGACTGCCGCGCCATGGCACCCGGCTCTACCGGCTGCGGATCTTCGGGCCGAAGACCTCACCAGCAGCCCCGCCCGCTGGCAGCGAGAAGTCGGACGGGAAGCCTGTACCGCGGCGTGATCAGCGGTTCCGGCGCGACCTGAGGGCCAGATAGCCTGCCATGAGCGCACCGGCCGCCGCTGCCAGCGGCGCGCGGTACTGCCTGGCGGTGCTGGCTCCCTTCGCCACTGCCTGCCGCACCGGCTCCGGCGTGGCCTCCCGCACGGGGGTGCCCGCCGCCGCTAGCCGGCCTGAAAACTGCGCTGTGACGGACTGCGCCTTCTGGGTCGTGTCCGCGGTCTTTCTAGCCACCTGATCGTGCACGGTCCCGGCAGCAGCGACGGCCTGCGCCCGGGCCCGTCCGGCCTTCTCTGTGGCCCGGCCCGTCAGCTCGGCTGCTCTGTCTCGTGCTCGTGCCTTCACGTCCGCCTTGGCCGCCAGCCGCTCGACCGTCGCGCCGAGCTGCTCACGGGCCTGCTCGACCTCCTGCTGCAGGTCCGCCATGTCATCGGGCGGTCCGGTCTTGGCATCGCCTCGCGGGGTTGCCCGCGGCGCGGTGCCCGGGGACGGTCCCGCGCCGGCCTGCCGGCCCTTGGATTGTCTCGTCGGTTTGGCGGTGGTCATCGGCTCATCCTTTCCCTGATCTGCTCCACGTCGGCCTTGATGCCGCCGACGGCCTGCCCCGGTACCGGAGGGGCAGCCTTCTGCAGGCGTCCCTTCCCCATCAGGGCCGCAACCCCGGCGCCGGCCAGCAGGGCTGCGCCCACGATCAGGGCGGCCAGCCAGGCCGCCACCGCCCCGCTGATCGCGATGATCACGCAAGCGACCTGGCAGCCCACCCCGTACCAGGCGGCCAGGGCGCTACCGCCCATCATCCCGATGCCGAGTCCTGCCTGCTTGCCCTTGCGGGCCGTCTCCAGCCGGGCGAGCTTCAGCTCGTCCCGGACGAGCGCCGAGACCGCTCCGACAGCTGCTTGACCAGTTCTCCTGCCGAGCGGTCTTGGGCAGAGACCTGCCCGGCCCTGGTGGCGCGTTCCATGTCCGTCCCTCCGTCTGCTCAGGCGCGCCTACCAAGCCGCCCGCACGTCTAACGCCGACCAGGCCAGGAAACGACCCGGACGGCCGAGGCGATCATGCCTCATGGCGACCCTGGTGCGCTTGCCGGCTCTACCGCAGTATCGCTCGGCCGGGCTCCAGGACACCGGGATTGAGCGCATGCGGGCCGTTTCGGCCGGGCGGTCCCGGGCACGGCGGTAACCGGACCTGCCGCAGCAGCGCGGCTGTGCGTGCCGGCTGCCAGCAGGGCTGCGCCAGCGGGCGAGGCGGCTGGCCGGCACGTTTGATCGTGGACGTCCGGGTGGGAGGAATCCGATGACCAGTCCCTGTGAGCCTCATCATGTCGAGGTCAAAGATGGCGGTCAGACGGTCGCCGTGGCCGAGGTGAGACCGTGTGAGCGCGCGGGCGGTACCGTCCGCGCGTCGCTGTATCCCTTCTCGGGGCATGTCCGCCCGGGCAGCCGGGCCAGGCTGGTCGATTCGGTGCTGGACCTGCCCGGGGTGCGGGTCGGCGCGCGCCTGGAGGCCACCGTCCCGCTCGGCGACGCCGAGGCGCTGCAGCGGCTGCGGGAGCGGGCCAGGGCCACCGTCACGCGCCCGGCCGGCTCGACCGCCCTGGTGGACGCGGACATCCGCGGGTGACGCCGGCCAGGACCATGTCGCGGGCCCGGCGGCCGGTTAGCCGCCGCTGAGGCCCGCCGTGGCCGTGAGGATCGGCACGTCGGGGTGGAGTTACGATCACTGGCACCCCGAGCTGTACGCTGCCGGGCTCCCGGCCCGCGACCGGCTGGCCCGCTACGCCGAGGCCTTCACCACCGCCGAGCTCAACAGCAGCTTCTACCGCTGGCCCCGGCCGGCCGCGTTCCGGGGCTGGCGGCACCGGCTGCCGCCCGGCTTCCGGCTGTCGGTCAAGGCGCCACGGGGCCTGACCCACGGACGCAGGCTGTACGCGCCGGAGACCTGGCTGCGGCGCATCGAGGCGGGCTGGCACGAACTGGGCGGCAACCGGGCGGTGCTGCTGGTCCAGCTGGCGCCGTCGCACACCCGCGATGACGCCCGTCTGGGCTATTTCCTCGGTCAGGTCCCGGGCTGGATCCGGGTCGCGGTGGAGTTCCGCCATCACAGCTGGCATTGCCAGGAGATCTTCGCGCTGCTGGCCGCGCACGGTGCGGCCTATTGCGTGATGAGCGGCGCGCACCTGCCGTGCCTGCTGCGCGCCACCACCGATTTCGTCTACGTGCGGATGCACGGCCCGGATCCTGATCACTTGTACGCCGGTTCCTACCCCGACGCCGACCTGAAGTGGTGGGCTGGCCGGATCGCGGAATGGGACCTGGCCGGCCAGGACGTGTTCGTGTACTTCAACAACGACGGGGACGCGAACGCGGTACGGAACGCACGGACCCTGCGGGCCCTGCTGGCCGCCGGCTAGCAGGCGGCTGTGGCTGGTGTCATGGCTGTCCGGCGAGCTGTCGCGCATCCAGCAGCCGTCCGGGCCCTGGCACTCGGCGCAGACCCTCGCCGAAGTCCAGTGTGAAAGGCCGGGCAAGACGAGGCGATCGCCATCCCGGCGCACGACCTCGACACGCCCAGCGACTAGATCGTCACCAGCCTGACATTGCCACCCCTGGCCGCGTCCGCCCGGGCCAGCCCGCGCCCAGACGCGGACAGACCGGCCATCCCGAGCTGGTGGTGGTGCCGTCCAGCGCTGTCTGGACGGTTGCGGCCAGGATCACTAGAGTTGGCTTCGCGGTTGACGAGCCAGCCGTCCGGTATTCCGGGCTGGCGCATGCCCCGCGTCTGGTCCTGGCGGACCCCACTCCGGTTGTCCGGGGAAGCATTTGGTCCGTGCCGGAGGTGGGCAGAGGTGTATGGCGGAACTGCCCTGATCATCAATGGCGTGCCGGTGGTCACGGCATACGCGCAGGTCGACGTGGTCAGTGCCGAGCAGCTGCGGATGGTGCTGGCGGACCTGGCTGCCCGTGGGCAGGCCACCATAGTGGTGGACATGACCCGGACCCGGTTCTGCGACTCGGCCGGGCTTAGTGTCCTGGCCGGAGCGCACCGGCGGGCGCGGGCCGTCGGCGGCGGGCTGCGCGTGGTCATCCCGGCTGGCAGTCCTGTGTGCCGGGTCTTCACCTTGACCAGCCTTGACCGTGTCATCCCCCGCTTCGCCAGCGTGGACGAGGCGCTGGCCACCAGGCCGGCGGCGGTGACGCCGGAGCCCGGCAGCGCCGCCGGTGACGCCGGCACCGGGCCGGGGCAGACGGGGAGATGAGGGCGCACGATAGTCCCGGACCGGCCGATGGCAGGATCGAGGACCTGCGGGCGACCTTCGATGCCGCCTTGTCCGGCCTGGATCCCGATGATGTCCTGCCCGCGGTGCTCAAGCAGGTCAAGGCCCTGCTGAACGCCGACACCGCGACGGTGCTGCGGCTAGATGACTCAGCCGGGCATCTGGTCGTGACCGCCAGCAGCGGACTAGAGGCCGACGTGATACAGGCCACACGCATCCCGGTCGGCCGGGGTTTCGCCGGGCGTATCACCGCCGCGAACCAGCCCGTGATCATCGACCAGGTCGATCACACCACCGTGATGAGCCCGGTCCTGCTGGCCAAGGGAATCCGCTCCCTGGCCGGGGTGCCGGTGCGGGCGGACGGACGGGTGATCGGTGTCTTGCACGTCGGGTCGCTGACCTCCCGCAGGTTCACCAGCGATGACGTCGAGGTGCTGCAGCTGGCCGCCAGCCGGGTGGTCACCGCGGTGCAGTCGCTGGCCGCCGAAGCCGGCCGCGCCGCGGTGGCCGTGTTGCAGCAGAGCCTGCTGCCCTCCACACTGCCCGCCTTCCCGGGCCTCGAGCTGGCCGCCCGCTACGTCCCGGGCCGGGGCATGGTCGGCGGTGACTGGTACGACCTGTTCGTCCTGCCGGCCGGGGAGTTCGGCGTCGTGATCGGTGACGTGGCCGGTTCCGGCCTGCCCGCGGCGGTGATCATGGGCCGGATGCGCAGCGCGCTGCGCGCCTACGCCCTCGACACCGCCGACCCGGCCGAGGTCCTGGCCCGACTGGACCGCAAGATGCAGCACTTCGAACCAGACGCGATGGCCACCGTCGCCTACGCGGCCATCGATCCGGGGCTGGACCAGATGCACATCTCCTCAGCCGGGCACCTTCCCCCCGTGCTGGCCCTGCCCGGCCAGCCCGCAATACTCGCCGACATCGCCACAGACCCGGTGATCGGCTGTGCCCCCTCCACCCGGCGGCAGGTCACCACGGTCGGGTTGCCGCCCGGCAGCGTGCTGTGCCTGTACACCGACGGCCTGGTGGAGCGCCCCGGTGAGCTGATCGATGACGGCCTGGCCCGGCTGTGCCAGGCGGTCAGCGCAGGGCCCCCGGAGGCGGTCTGCTCAGCAGTGATGCAGGCCCTGGCCGACACCGGCGCAACCCATGACGACATCGCCCTGCTCATCGCGCGGCACCAGCCACCAAACCCGGCCCGGCACACCTGACACCCGGCCGAGGCCTGACAGCAACGATGACAGCAACCTCGCCGCATAACCAGCGGGCACGACGTCCTTCTCCGTGCCCGGTGCAATCGCGGAGCCAAGCTGGCGAGACGTTCGGGTACCTGGCGACGTTCAGCAATGCGGCGGAATGGGACCCGGGGTGCTGGCCGGGCAGCAACTGGATCGCGGGCCGGTCAGGCCCGGCGCCGGTTCCGGCCTATGGTGCCGTCCCTGGGAGCGCGGATGTCCCGGCCTCCAGGCCGGCTCGCTCTAGCGGTTCGGGATGAAGAGCCTGGCGGGGGGTAGCGAGAGCGCATGGCTGATTCAGAGACCAACACCGACGAGACGGCAGCCAAGCTGCGGATTACCCGAGTCAAAGCGCTCAGCAACCAGGACGTCGTCGCAGTGCTGACCTACCTGCTGGCAGGGTACCCGGACACGTTCCCGGCGATGCTGGACGAGGCGCTCAGCTCAGTCAGCCCCAAGCAGGGCGGGGCCCAGCGGGGCGTCGCGGACGCCGGGGTGTAGCAGCTCGGACGGGAGCGGCTCCACGCCTGCAGATGGTCCATGCCCGGTGCGCGCCACCGGCCAGCTGGCGGCACGTGACAATTGCGTGGCTCAGGGTGGAGGCGGCGGGGAGTCGGCTGATGCCTGGCGGCCTGGCGCAGGCGCCGGGTGATCACCCAGCGCGGCCCGGCGGACGGCTTTGTGCTCGGCCGCGGCTTGGTGCAGTTCGTCATCGGAAGTATGCTCGAGGGTGAGCAGGGATTTGTCGGCGTCCGGTAGGGCCCGCAACATCTCGTCCAGCTTGCGCTGGGTTGCTCGCTGCTGGCGCGCCTGCGTGTGCTGGATGACGAATACCATGGCCAGGGTCAACGCCGCCACCAGGGTCTGGAAAATGGTCTCCCAGCGGCCCGGGAACCCGGCGGCGATGCTGACCACGATCCACGCCCCCGTCGCGGCGATGACAAGCACCGCGGCCCGCGGCCGGGATGCCTGCCGGTCCACCCTGGCCAGCCCCCGGCTGATGACCGACCTGGGCTGCCGGCCGGACGCGCCCGGCTCGTGCCGCCATCCTGTCACCATGGGCCTGCGGCCCGCCGGGCTGCTTTGATGGTGTGCCCGGCCGGCCGTGGCTGCCTGCCCGTCGACGTGCTCGTGCTTCGTTCCCGTTGGTGGCATGCCGTGCCCCTGCCCGGCCGGCTGGCCCGCATCCTTGCCCGGGGTGATTTCCCGGCCCGGACAAGACACCCTGCGGGCTCGTCTCGCTGGCGTGGAGGCGCCGGCCGGATTGATCGCCCGGCTGGCCCAGGTGACACAGGACCGGCCCTTGGGCAGCATTCATGACGTGATGGTCGCCCTCGGCATCAATTAGCCCGGGCACCGGCCGCGCTGAGCTGGCGGACTAGTACCGCAGCTACCGCCGGGACCGTACCGTAACTCCACGGGCCCGACCGGGCCGTGGTGCGTGCAATCGGCCGGGACCAGCGCGTCTGGGTTGGTCCCGGCCGGGCGGGATTGGTTGCCGCGCCCTGTCATCACGTCGGGTGCCGTGTCCGCCACGGCGACGGCTGGCCCCGCCGTCTGGTCGGACCGCTGCCCGCCGACAGGACGACGATTGCGGTCGTGGTTCCTGTCATGAGAGCCATTGCTGCTGGCGGCGGGCGCGGCACGCGGCGGCACATGGAGCCTGACCGTGCCGTGCCCCGCCAAGACGGCGATACCGGGCCCGGCCTTCGCCGGGTCGGTCATGAGGTCCGCGACCAGTGCCGAGCTTGCGTGCCGCTGACCGCGGACCCGCCTCGACCTGGCCGCCAATCCTTCCGCGCTCGGCCAGGCCGGTCTGGATCGCGCCGCCGGCCTCAAGGGACGTACCGGCCGCTAGGACGGGCTGAGCTGAACCTGGATGCGGTCGTGCCCGAGCTGGTCTAGCGTGTGGGTCCAGGTCTGGCCGGGCCAGTGGTAGCGGGCGACCCGCTCGGCGAGCCGGTACTCGGCGGTGTAGAGGGCCCCGAAGCCGGCGCCGAACCTGGTGGCGTACAGCGGCAGGCGCAGGCAGGCGGCTACCATTCGGGACCGCGCTGTTCGGGAGCGGAACCGGCCACAGCGGCAGCGCCCGGTTGATGCCGTCGCTGACGCACACGACCCAGTCGGCGACGGTGGTGAACATGGCCTTCGTCCTGGCGGCCTGGCTGTGCGCGTTCGGCCTGCCCAGGGCCCTGGCCGCGGAACAGGCCGAGGAAAACACGTGATGTGGATTGCGGCCGCTCGTCATGGGTAGCGGGCCGTGACCGATCGAGAGGAGACGTCATGGCCACCGAAAAGCAGAAGGCAGCGGCCCGGCGCAACATCGGCAAGGCCCGGCAGGCGCAAAGCGCCCGGGCGCACGGCAAGGACGTTCCCCGCAGTGGCCAGGGCATGAGCACCGCGGACAAGGACAAGCTGGCCGACCAGCAGTTCGCGTTCCCCGAGGAGCGCAAGGAGCCGCTGACCGACGCCCGGCACGTGCGCAACGCGATCGCGCGTTTCGACCAGGTCGAAGGTGTCAGCGACGCCGAGCGGGACACGGCATGGAAGCGGATCCTGGCCGCGGCCGAGCGCTACGACGTCGACGTCTCCGAGTCTGACTGGCGGGAACTGGCCAAGGGCGGCAAGGACCGCAGGCGCTGAGCCGGGCCGTCATGAGCCGATCGGTGAGGGCGGCGCTGTTCGACGTGGACGGCACCCTGGTCGACACCAACTACCTGCACGCGGTGACGTGGTGGGAGGCGTTCGGCCAGGCCGGCTACCAGCTGGTGATGGCGGACATCCACCGGGCGATCGGGATGGGATCGGACCTGATGCTCGACCAGCTGCTGCCCACCGACCGGGACAAGGACGCCGACGCGGACATACGCGCAGCGCACAGCACCCTGTACGCCACGTACTGGTCCCGGCTGCGCCCGCTGCCGGGCGCAGCCGACCTGCTGCGGGCGTGTAAGCGCCGCGGGCTGGCCGTGGTGCTGGCCAGCTCGGCCGATGAGTCCGAGTTCCATGCGCTGCGGGCCGCCCTGGACGCCGAGGACGCGATCGACGCGGCCACTTTCGCCGGAGATGTCGAGTCGAGCAAGCCCGCTCCGGACCTGGTCGAGGCGGCGCTGGATCGCGTCGGCGCTCCGGCGGCCGACGCGGTATTCACCGGCGACACCGTGTGGGACGTGCAGGCCTGCCGCAAGGCCGGGGTCCCGTGCATCGGCCTGCTGAGCGGCGGCATCGGCCGTGATGAGCTGACGGCGGCCGGGGCGGCCGAGGTCTATCCCGGCCCGGCTGAGCTGCTCGCCGGCATCCAGGCTAGCCTGCTGGGCGGTGCCGATGGCCGGTGACGGGGCGGCCGGTTTAACGCCAGGTTCCCGGGTCGGGCGTGCGTTTGCACCGAGACGGATCGGCAGGCCTCTGGAGGGGACCATGGCAAGCAGCAACGACGACAGCCGCCAGCGCGTGGAGTACGGCGGCCAGCGGGTCGAGCGCGGCCGCGGCGGCGAGATCCATCAGGTCGCGGGCGAGGGCGCACCGCGGCTGACCATCCACCAGGGCACGGCGGTCTCCGACGACCAGAACACGCTCCCGGTGGCGAACCCGACGAACAGCGCGGCCGCGCTCATGTGAAAGCCGAACATGGATGCGTTCTGTCAGCCTGGCTCTATATGTCGATTCTGAGACGACGCGCACGCTGTCGAGAAGCAGACGGGCGGTCCCGATATCTTCAATTAGAAAATTTTCCAACCACCGCAACCCCCTATCAGTCTCACTGAGCCGCAATTAAGCCTCCGTGTTAATCGTTGAAAATGAGGGCACTGTGCCTGCATCTTCTCGTACTTATGGATCGTTAGCAAGTAATCTGGGCATAGCGGAGGCGGGAGAGCGTACGCTCACGCCGCAGACATGGCGTCGGGCCCGGATCGTCATGGCGCCGAAATCTACGTCCATGACGGTTCCGCGGGAACGCCTCATGCAAAATTTCACAACCTGCTTCGAGGAAACGTGCTCACGCCGCTGTCCGGCATGCTGGCCGGTGGCGGGGGGAAGGGTCAGCACGTGGAGTGGAAGAGCCCGGCAACCAGTACGCTTCCGGCCAGTTCGTTGTAGATCCTTACGGCCTCGCAGGTCTCGGCCACGTGCACGGTGATGGAACGCTGTTCCAGGTAGCGGCGGGTGGCCGGCGGAACCTGCAACTGCTTGTTCATGCCCTGGGAGAGCACCACGGTGGCCGCTCCGCGGGCCAGCAGCTCCTCGACGTCGGCGGGCTGGATGCCCGGTGTGTGCCGGGTGCCGGTTTTGGTCCAGTCCCAGGCGCGTCCGCCGCCCGGATAGAGTTTGAAGTCCTTCCCGGTCCCCAGGCCTTCGACCTTCATGCGGCCCCAGGAGATTCCCAGGATCCGCGGCGGCCGGTTCTCGGTGGCCAGTGCCGTATCCATACCGGCCAGCGTGCCCAGCAGCGCAAGCGTTACTCCCGCCCCGCCGGATGATACAAGACAGTCGGCGGCCATGCCGCTTCTGCCGGCCTGGGTAGCCAAGGCCATTGCTCAAGGGCCGGCGTCTGCGGCCTGCGTGTGCCGCGGGCTTGCCTGCTGGCGCGCGTAGCGGGGATACCAATGACGTGGCGGGTGGCGTCCTGCTTTAGTGCTTCGCAGGGCGGAAGCGCAACGCGGACCAGGTGTCGTCAATGGAGACCTGGCGGACGGGCTGCACGCCGTGGGCGGCCAGGGCCGCGGCGAGCCGGTCGCGGTTGAGATCTGTCCCGAGCTGGCCGCCCTTGGGGTAGCCGATCCACGCCAGGCGGTCCGCGCGCGCTGCCGCCACCGCCTGCTCTGCCGAGCCCAGATCGTCCTGCCGGATGACGAAGGCGACCACCGCGTCGGCGTCGGCTGCGGTCGCCGCGGCCACCACGCCCGGCAGCACCAGGCCCGGCAGAGGGTTCAGTACCGCCACCGACTGTCCCGGCTTGAGTTGCAGCTTCCTGCTGACGTCCACGCTCTCAGCATGCGGCTGCCGTGCCGGACGCCGCAATCCCCGCTCAAGCGGACACCCTGCTTTGCCGGTGTTATCAGAACCCACGCATGCAACGTACATCGGATCAGGATCGCCGTTGCCAGGCCAAGACGCGCAGTCATGCCGATGTGAGCGCATTTCGGGATCCGGCCAATTTCATCAGTTTTATCTGTTGATTGTTAACCGCGCGGCGATGGTGGCGCGCTGCCCCTTACCCCTTGTCGTCATTCTGGTACACGAAATATTCTTCGTCGGGCCGCAGTTGTTCGCGCCAGTTAGCGGGCCACGGTCGAAGCGGTGCGATCAGCGCGGTGGTCAGCGTGCTAAGTGAGTGTTTGATAAATGACCGATGTCCCGTGGTCGCGGGGTCGCGGGGTCGCGCCGTGGTAGTGTCCGTGGCGGGTGTGCTGAGATGGGCGGGCGCGGGCCCTGTGTTT
>Ga0335081_10014823_pt1 | contig 12611 bp, 5 predicted proteins | sample Lox_Sample_35_FD_206713 | JGI IMG/M metagenome (GOLD analysis project Ga0335081, IMG submission 206713) | Soil microbial communities from Loxahatchee National Wildlife Refuge, Florida, United States - Lox_Sample_3.5 | ecosystem: Environmental > Terrestrial > Soil > Wetlands | place: USA: Florida...
GACATAATCAATCGCCTCGGCGACATCGGACAGCCGTACCGGTGCTCCATTACGAAAGGCGACGACGAGCGGTCGATACTCATTCCCCGAGAAGAGCTGATCATTTGCACCGATGTTGTAGGCCTGCCGCGGACCGTCGAAGCTCCCTTTGGCTTGGTTGACATTGGCAGAGGAGATCGCTGCTCGCAGGTCTTCGAGGGTCAGACCATAGGCAGCCAAAGCGGTCGGGTTGGCGTGGATCCGTACTGCCGGCCTCTGACCTCCGCTGATGCTCACAAGCCCCACACCCGGAAGCTGCGAGATCTTTTGGGCAAAGCGCGTATCCGCTAAATCTTCTACTTGAAAGAGGGGCAACGTGTCTGAGGTCAACGCTAGGGTCAGAATGGGCGCGTCAGCCGGATTTACTTTGCTGTAAACGGGCGGGATCGGAAGATCTGGCGGCAGAAATGTAAAGGCCGCATTGATGGCGGCCTGTACCTCCTGTTCGGCGACGTCCAGACTGAGGTCCAGACTGAACTGCAATGTGATGATCGAGCTGCTGCTGGAGCTATTTGAAGTCATCTGGGTCAGGCCGGGCATCTGACCGAACTGGCGCTCCAGCGGAGCCGTCACGGATGAGGCCATGACTTCGGGACTCGCACCCGGAAAAAAAGTGCGGACCTGAATGGTTGGGTAATCGACCGTTGGCAGGGCGGATACGGCGAGCTCGCGGTAGGCCACAAAGCCCGCAAGAATGATTGCGGCCATCAGCAAGGTGGTTGCGACTGGCCGCAGGACGAAGGTACGAGAAATATTCATCTCGTTTCACAATGGTCAATGTCCAATCCTCAATGCTGGAGAAGAATGATCTCACTCATTGATCAAACACTGATCCATGTCCCTTGAAAATTGATTATTTCAGTAACCCGTTCCTGGGGTTGACTTGGGGCCGTTGCTTTGACCTCTTAACTCTACCCGGGTCCCTTCCCGCAGCCTTTCTGCACCATCCACGACGACAAGTTCCCCAGGGGAGAGGCCTGTCTTGATGGAGGCTTCTCCTCCTTGAATCTCACCGACAGAGATCATCCGCACTGTTACCGTCTTGTCATCTTTCACCACGTAAACGAAAGTACCTTGCGGACCTCGTTGAACAGCAGACGCCGGTACGACGGTCACCCCATGTCTGACCTCTACCAGGAGGCGTGCATTGACAAACTGGTTGGGGAAAAGTTCATTCCCCTCGTTTGGAAAGATTGCCTTGAGGCGCACCGTCCCTGTCGTTGGATCAATCTGGTTGTCGACCGTCAGAAGGGATCCAACGGCGAGTCTTTGTTTCATCTCACGATCGTAGGCCTCGACCGGCAGAGGCTTGCCTGTTTTAAGTCTCGCCAGTACCTGAGGCAAATTATCCTCCGGAAGGGGAAAAATAACCGTAATCGGCTGCAGCTGTGTGATGACGATCAAACCACCGGTATCGGTGGCGTGAACAATGTTTCCGGGATCCACCAGACGCAAGCCGATCCGTCCTGCGATCGGTGAAGTGATCCGGCAGTAAACGAGTTGCAGCTTTGCACTGTCGATCTGTCCCTGGTCCGTCTTGACCGCGCCCTCAAGCTGGTGAACGAGCGCCTCCTGAGTATCTAACAGCTGTTTTTGGACCGAATCCTGCTCCCACAATACACGATATCGTTCCAGGTCGAGTTGAGCATTCTTGAGCTGTGCCACATCGCGGGCCATCTGGCCTTCCGCTTGGGTCAATTGCACCTCAAAAGGTCGAGGATCAATGGTGGCTAGTAGATCGCCAGCGCTCACCATTTGACCCTCCCGGAAAAGGACATCCATAAGCTGACCGTCGACACGAGTCCTTACGGTGACGGTATAGACAGGGATCACGGAGCCAAGGCCAGTAAGATATACGTTAAAATCAGTCTTGTTTGCTTCTGCTGCCACAACCGGCACTGCGGGTGGACCGGGCTTTTGGCCTTGTTTAGCCGCGCGCGATTGCTCCTTGTTGAAGAAGAGGTACAGTCCGACGGCGATAAGACACACGACCAGCAGGATAATCAACCAGCGCCAGCGCAGCCCGGCTTTTCGAGACCGACTCGATACATCGTTCATCTTTGTTTCTGACACAGACATCCTGTTTGACCGGGCCTTAGGTTCACCTTCTGACCATAAGGCTGCCTTCGAGCTGACGTTCGGACCCCTTCCCCTCGGACTTATATCCTATCGTCTGGCTCTTTTCAACTTGACCTGTCTTCTCCGGACCTGGAAGGGGGTGGATTTGCACGCCGGCGTTCGCTCAATTGCTGCGCAACCACGTAAAACACGGGCACAAAGGGGATGGCCAAGAGCGTGGAGGCAAGCATGCCTCCAAATACGACCGTGCCAATGGCCCGCTGGCCGGCAGCACCGGCTCCCGTGGCAAAAAGGAGCGGCGCAACTCCAAGGATGAAGGCAAAAGAGGTCATGACGATAGGCCGAAACCGCCGACTGGTCGCTTCGATGGCAGCCTCCGGGATCGACATGCCTTCCCGACGCAAATCGCGGGCAAACTCCACGATCAGAATGGCATTCTTGCTGGCCAGTGCAATCATGAGGACCAGTCCAATCTGCGTGTAGAGATTGTTGTCATAACCACGAAAGAGAAGGGCGACGAGAACCCCGACGAGCGCCATGGGCACAGCCAAGATAACTGCTGCCGGAGACGTCCAGCTCTCATAGAGCGCTGCCAACACCATAAACACCAGCGTCACGGACAACGCATAGATGAAGTAGGCTTGATATCCGATCTGCTTTTCCTGATAGCTCGTCGCCGTCCAGTCGTATCCCATCCCTCTGGGCAAAATTCCCGCCGCCAGTTGCTCCATCGCGGTGAGTGCCTGGCCGGAACTGAATCCCGGGGCAGCGGAGCCAAAGATGGTAGCAGCAGGGTAAAGGTTGTAACGCGTAATCAACTCAGCCCCCTGGATCCGTCGGACCTGAAGAAGGCTGCCAAGCGGCACCATATCGCCCTGGCTGTTTCGCGCATAAAGGTTTTTGATGTCCTCCGGCGTGGTCCGGTAACGGTCATTCGCCTGAATATACACCTGATAGATCTGATTAAACTTGTTGAAGAGGTTGACAAAGGACGAGCCTAGATACCCCGTGAGCGTGTCAAACACATTATTCAGCGGAACCTGAAAGGATTGGGCCTTCGTCCTGTCTATATCCAGATAAAGCTGCGGGCTTCGGGCATCAAAGGTCGTTGTCAGGCCGCGGAGGCTCTGCTGCGAGTTCCCCGCTTCAACCAGTTGATTCGTCACATTCTGGAGGGTCTCAAGGTCATTGCCCTTACGGTCTTCCACCATCATCTGGAAACCGCCTGCCTGGCCCAGCCCCCTGATCGGCGGCGGGATCACGACAAAGGCGATAGCCTCTTTAATCGTGGAAAGATCGCGGTTGAGGCCGGAAACGATTCTATCCTGGCTGAGCGCCGAACCACGTTTGCTCCAGTCTTCATAGACCACAAAGGTCGTGTTAACGGTGGTCACATTGGCCGCGTCGAGTATCGAAAAACCGCCGATGGTCACCCAGCCGGAGAGCCCCGGGGTCTTCTTGAGAATGGCATCGATCTTGTCCGATACCTCCCGCGCCCGAGGCTGCGCCGCTGCGTCTGGCAGCCGGCTAAAGAGGATGGCGTATCCCTGGTCTTCGGTGGGGAGGAAGCCCGTGGGCCGCTCGACGAACAGCCAGCCTGTCACGGCAATGATCGCAAAGAACACGATCAACATCGGTCCTGGATGGTTCACCATCCGGCGGACCATGCCCATGTAAGGGCCTTTCGTTGCCTCATAGATTTTGTTGAAGCCCCGGTAAAACCAATTGGGTCTCTTTTCTGACCTTGGGCGTAGCCACAGCGCGCATTGAGCGGGCTTCAGGGTCATGGCGTTGATGGCACTGATGACCGCGGTGGCGGCAATGACCAGGGCGAATTGTCGAAAGATCTGTCCGGTGATGCCGGGTAAGAAAGCGGCCGGCAAAAAGACGGACACCAATGCCATGGTGATGCCCATGATCGGACCGGTCAATTCGCTCATGGCCTTGATCGCCGCCTCTCTCGGAGATAGGCCCTTCTCGATATAGTGGGAGCTGTTTTCCACAATGACGATGGCATCGTCCACCACAATGCCAATCGCCAGAACCAGCGCGAAGAGCGTCATAATGTTGATGCTGAAACCGAGGGCGATCATCGCCGCGAAGGCGCCGATGATCGTGACCGGGACGGTGGTGGCGGGAACGAGCATGGCTCGGAAGCTCTGCAGAAAGATCATGATCACGACAAGAACGAGGATTCCGGCCTCAAAAAGCGTTTCGTAAACCTTGGAAACGGCCTCGCGGACAAACCGCGTAGTATCGAAACGAATGGTGTATTTCAGCCCTTCGGGAAAATCCTTGCTCATCTGCGCCACGGCCTTGTAAACCTGATTGGCAACGGAGATCGCGTTTGCCTCAGGAAGTGAAAAGACGACCACTTGGGCAGATCGGAGTCCCCACGTATTGGCGTAGTTTGAGTAAGACTGCTGACCCAGATCCACACGGGCGACATCCCGCAGACGGACAATCTGAGGGCTTGGTCCGGCGTTGGTTTTGACAATGATGTTTTCAAACTGCTCAGCATCGGAAAGTCGGCCTAGGCTGTTGATGGTAAACTGGAAGACTTGCCCGCTCCCCGCAGGTGGAGCTCCCAGCTGCCCTGCCACAACCTGGAGATTCTGGCCTGCGATGGCGTTCGAGATGTCCGCACTGGTGAGGCCGAACTGCTTAAGTCGATTTGGGTCCAGCCACACGCGCATGCTATACTGGCCTGCCCCAAAAACTCTCACCTGTCCCACTCCGGGCAGCCGGGCGAGGGGGTACTGCATGTTGATGATGCCATAGTTTGAAAGAAAGGCTTCGTCAAACTGGTCCTCATCGGAGTATAGGCTGACCACCAGCAGGATGTTTGTAGAGACCTTTCTCACCGTCACTCCTTGGAGCTGGACGCCGCCAGGGAGTTGGGCGAGCGCGCTGTTCACCTGATTTTGAACGAGAATGAGTGATTTATCGAGGTCCGTACCCACATCAAACGTGATGGTGAGGGTATAGGATCCGTCGCTGCTGCTGGTGGAAGACATGTAAAGGGAACGTTCCACACCATTGACCGCCTGTTCGAGGGGAACCCCGATGGTCTCTGCAACGACTGCCGCGCTCGCGCCAGGGTACCTCGAGGTGACCTGAATCGTCGGAGGCACAATCGGTGGATACTGCTCTTCGGGGAGCCGGTAGTAGCTGATCAGGCCGATGATGATGGTGATCACGGCCAGGACGTTTGCAAGGATTGGCCGCTCAATAAAGAAGCGCGACATTATGGACCTCCCTTGCTTTGGCCAGGTGTCGGGGAAGGGCTGCTTTGGGCAGAGGCTCCTGATTCCTGCTTCTCAGGAGCAACCTGCCTGCCCGGAATGGCCTTCTGAATACCTTTGACGACGATCCACTCCTTTCCCGTCAGGCCTTCTTCGATCGCCTGTAGACGGTCGATTCTTGTGCCTGTCTTGACGCCGATCCGTTGGACCACATTCTTTTCGTTCACGCTCAGCACGTATGAACCGCGCTGATCGTATCCGATGGCCTCCTGAGGCACGAGCAGAGCAGCTCCCTTTTTCACCGGCACACGTACCCGGGCGTAGAGCCCCGGCAGAATTTTCCCTTCGGGATTTGGAAAGATTCCTCTCATCAATAACGTGCCGGTGGTAGACGTAAGACTGATGGACGCGAAATCCAGGCGCCCCTGGTGAGGGTAACCTTCTTCGCTGGTCAGACCCGTAAGAACAGGCCATTCTCGGGCGTTAGTTTTTCCCGGGGTCCATTGGGCCTCCTTCATCAACCGAGCCAAATCCGAATCACTTACCGTAAAATAAATATAGATCGGATCAATCTGGTTGACTTCAGCGAGAACGGTATTTTGGCCTGAGCCCACCAGGTTGCCGGGATCGACAAGTCTTCGATCTATCCTGCCATCGAAAGGAGCCCTCACCTCAGTATAGTCCAGATTAAGTTTGGCCAGATCACGGTTCGCTTCTGCCGCCTTCAGGTTGGCCCGGGCCGAATCTCGCTGATAGCGCCAGTTGTCTACGTTTTCCTGCGAGGTCGCCTTCTCTTGCGACAGGTTGGAGTACCGAATAAATTGTGTTTCGGCATAGTCCAGCTGGGCCTTTTGGAGTAATATCTGTGCTTCACTTTGCCGGAGCGTATCCTGGTACGTGTTTTGTTGAATGAGAAAGAGAAGCTGCCCCTCTTTGACGACCTGGCCGTCCTGGAACAAGAGTTTTTCCAGGTAACCCGAAACCCGGGCAACCAGCTGCACCGTGCGAATGGCTTGTGTATTGCCCGTCAACTCCAGATAATCGGTTACCGTCCGCTGAACGGGCTGGACCACCGTGACAGCCGGCGGAGGGGGCACAAAGGGAGCTTTTTCCTTACAAGCTAAGAGAAGCAGGAGAAGGATCAAGCCCATTCGCCGGATTTCCCCAATCGTAATTTTCTTTCTGTCAGTCATCACCTTACCCCTGTCTGTTGCAATGACCTCTCTTATCGACGACCGTACTGACTTTGGGGACTTATTCCGTCCTGTGTCCGGCAGGGAGCGTTTCAAACCGTTCCCGACTCGGTTCCTTCGCTTCTGATCCTACCTCTCCCTCTGGCTGTCAGCTCTATCCCGACCGGGAGCGAGGTGGACAAAGGCGTTGAGAGAAAGAAGAACGGTAGGTGTCTACCAGTCGGGAAGTCGAATTGGTGACCTGGGTTCCTCGGAAGGGACAGGATTGTAGGATGCTGGGGCCAGCAACTTCCCCCAGTTCGTGCGTTTTGCCATCTCTTCCTTGATTTCGGACGGTACAAAATCCTTTCCTTCTCGAATCTCCCAGCCACCGCCCAAGGCTTTATACACCCCCACCAGATTGCTAGCGATGTTCCCCAAAGTGGCGGCAAGATTGTCTTGCACCCCCAATAGAGACTGTTGGGCGACCAGGACCGTGGTGAAATCCACAACCCCCTCCCGATACTGCCGGATTGCGAGATCAAACGCACCCTTGGCGGTCGCCGCGCTTTTGGCCAGAAATCCAGCTTGCTCCTGGGCTTTTAGAAAAGCGATGAGGTTGTCCTCCACTTCTTGTTGTGCGGTGAGAACGGCGTTTTGATAAGCAATGAGCAACTCCTGGAACCGCGCATCCTGAACCCGGACATTGTTTGTAATTTGGCCATAGTTGAATATGTTCCACTGGAATGAGGGGCCGGCTTGGATATTACGACTGCTCCATCTGAACATATCGCTGAGGCTCGAATTCCCGAGGTCCGTCGAGACAAAGCCGAAACTGCCGGTGAGGGAGAAGGCGGGATAAAGGTCCGCCTTGGCCACACCGATCTGGGCGCATTGTGCCGCTGCCTGAAGCTCAGCATTCCGGATATCAGGCCTCCGTCGCAATAGATCGGCAGGGATGCCTACGATGACCTCAGGTGGAGATACCGGAATATCGGAAGAACCCCCCAGTTCCTCCGCCAGATGACTGGGCGGCAAACCGAGCAGCACACTGAGCACGTCCTTGGCCTGCCGTAACTGCGTTTCAAGGGGAGGGATGGAAGCTTCCGTATTATGGAGCACGGTTTTGGCTTGATCGACGTCTAATTGAGATGCCGTGCCATACTGGTACCGGGCCTCGGCGATTTTCAGACTCTCCTTTTGTGTCTCCACATTTTGGCGGGCAATGGCGATCCGCTTTTCGAAGGTTCTGATTAGAACATAGGTACTTGCCATGCTTGCTGTCAGGCTCACCAGGGCATTATCATAATTCGCAATGGAGGCAAGCCAGCTTGCATTGCCTGACTCAATTGCGCGCCTGAACTTTCCCCAGAAGTCGATTTCCCAGTTGGCTCCCAGACCGATCTGCGATTGCCAGAAGCTGATAGAAGTCCCAGAAGCAGACGATTGGAAAGCCAATTGGGAGGACCGTTCGCTCGGTCGAATGTATTGGAGAGACCCGGAGGCCTGTTGGGTCTGAGGGAAAAGCTCTCCAACAGCAATGCCAAGCTGCGCGCGGGCTTCTAGAACCCGGACTCCGGTAATCTTAAGTGAAAGGTTCTCTTTGTAGGCCCGGTCAATGAGCCTATCGAGCGTCGGGTCGTTGAATACCCGCCACCAGCTGCGGTAATCCGCCGGCTCTGTCTTTACACGTTGGTCACCTCCATCCAGCCAGGCTTCTGAAACTTTCACCGGAGGACGAGTGAAATCCGGTCCCACCATGCATCCTGAAGTGAAAAGAACAAAAACCATGAAAATTCGCCATGGGATGCATCGCTCGCCATTGCTAGGCATCTCTATAATCCTTTAAACAAAAACGGCCTTGGGGGTCTCATAATGACATTCTCGCATGACTGCCGGAGGAGAGGTAAATACGGTATAGCATGTATTTTTTCCGTGGAAAGGCAGTATCTCGGGACGGCGCTGCATGAGGCTGATGAAGTTTCAAGCTTTACAAATTGACAAATGTGCTGATTTTGTGATGTCAAGAAGACCGACTCACAAGGATCACCGTTGCCAGAGGATGTGGGCCAATTCCAGAGGAACACGAAGCCCTGAGAAACACGGTGTGATTCTTGCCGTATAGTCGGTCGCCGGACGTGTTGCCGGCATCCGGGCGCTATAGACGTAGCCGTTTGCCCCGATGAGTTGCCGACTCCGTGTCATTTGCTCTCGCACCGGTTCTCCGCCGTCTGTGTTGTCAGCATAGAGTTCAACGCAAATGGAATCGGCGTCGAGGTCTCCCAGGTATACTTGGATTTCAAAGAGATGCATTTTCCCCTCGCTCGTTATCTTCTCCTCTCCGAAACGCAGTTTTGGCCAGCTCTTTTCCAGCGCACGCTGCCAGCTCGCAATCTGAACGCCTATCGCCCCTCGATTGACGGCCCGCCCCAGGTAGGCGGATGCTGCGGGAAGATAATATCTTTCCGTGTATTCACGCACGGTACGGTCGGCAGAGAAACGAGGCGTCAAGCGGCCCATGCTTTGGCGCATCCTCGCCACCCACTGAACGGGGATGCCGTTCGGGTCCCGGCCATAAAACTCAGGGATGACCTCTTGTTCGAGGAGCGTATAGAGGGCTTCGGCTTCGGCGGCATCCCAGTTCGGATCATCCCCATGCTCACGGCCATCTCCCAAGGCCCACCCGACTTCAGGGGTGTAGGCCTCTGCCCACCAACCGTCCAGCTCTGAGAGATTAATGCCTCCGTTGACGAGCACCTTCATGCCGCTCGTTCCGCACGCCTCCCATGGCCGCCGGGGGGTATTGATCCACACGTCCACCCCCTGCACCAGGCGCTGACTCAACCGCATGTCGTAGTCGCTCACGAAGATCGTGTGGTTGCGTACCTCCGGCTGCCGGATGAAATCCGTCCACTCCTGAATCATCCTTTGTCCGACCGAGTCCGCTGGGTGGGCTTTTCCGGCAATAATGAGTTGTACGGGGCGCCGGGGGTCGGTAAGAATGTGGAGAAGTCTCTTGGGATCGTGCAGGAGCAGGTTTGGCCTCTTGTAGGCAGCAAACCGCCGTCCAAAACCCATCGTCAGGACATGGACATCAAAGATATGCTTTGCCGCTTCTGCCTCCTCCACGGACGAACCCAGCGCCAGCTGTCGGGAAAGGCGCTCGCGAATGTGCTCAATGAGTAACCTGCGGGCATCGGCTCGAAGCTGCCAGAACGCGGCATCGAGAACGCAAACCATTTTGTCTTCCAGATTCTCCACCGTTCCCAGCCAGCGCTCCTTCGAGCAACTCTCCGTCCATAATTCATCAGCCACAGCGGAGTCCCAAGTCGGCATATGGACGCCATTGGTCACATACCCCACCGGCACTTCGTGCTCCGGCCAGCGCCGGAAGAGCGGCATGAAAATGCGCCGGCTGACCTGGCCGTGTAAGCGGCTGACACCGTTGACCGCCCCGCTTCCTCGTACCGCCAGGTACGCCATATTAAAGGGTTCGGAAGGGTTGTTCGAATCCTGACGGCCGAGGGCGAGCAAATCCCGGAGCGGGATCCCGAGCCTGTTCTGTGCGTACCAACCAAGGTATTGCGCAATGAGGGCAGGGGGAAATCGGTCAAAACCGGCATCCATGGGCGTATGTGTGGTGAAGAGGTTTCCCGCTCGCGTCACGGCGAGAGCAACGTCAAAGGGCTGCCCTGTCTCTTCCATAAAGCTTCGAGCCCGTTCCAGCACGGCAAAAGCCGCATGCCCTTCATTCAGGTGGCAGACCTCGGGTTTGATGCCGAGGGCCTTGAGCAGACGCCAGCCGCCTATCCCGAGCAACAGTTCCTGTTTCAGTCGCAACTCCGGCCCTCCTCCGTAGAGCTCGCTTGTGATGCCTCGATGGGCTGGAAAATTTGCGGCATCATTGCTGTCGAGAAGGTAGAGCTTCACTCGGCCCACCTGAACCTGCCATGCACGGAGCCAGACCGAGTAACCCGGCAATTTGATCTCTAGGCGCAGCCACTCCCCGTTCGTTTCGCGCAGGGGCGTGATCGGCAACTGCCCTGGATCGTTGTAAGGAAAAAGAGCTTGTTGCTTGCCGTCTTTATCGATGACCTGGCGAAAATAACCTTGCTGATAGAGGAGTCCTACACCGACGACGGGCACACCGAGATCGCTTGCAGCTTTAAGCTGATCGCCGGCGACATTCCCCAAACCGCCTGAATAGATCGGAAGAGCTTCGCTTAACATGAACTCCATACTGAAATAGGCGACGGAGGTCAGCGGTGGCTTTGGCTGAATTTGCTGAAACCACGCCGGGGACTCGGCTGCCTCGCGTTTGGCCCGAACGAGGTCGTCGATCCTTTTGCGGAAGACCGGATTCTCGAGAGTGCGACGGAGTTGATCGGGCGCGACGGTCTGCAGGACAACCCAAGGATTTTCGGTGAGTTCCCAAAGCGAGGGATCCAGCTGCCCCCATACTTCGTCCGCGGAATGATTCCAGGACCAACGCATATCCAGGGCAAGCTCGGCAAGGGATTCGAATCCCTCAACCTCGGTTGGAAAGAAAGCATAGATCGGACTGCTTACGCGATTGGATTGGTCCATGTTTCCCCTCCTTCAGGCCTGGGCTGCTTCCCTCGACAATCGTTACGCGGACCTGCCGCCCGTTGAAGTCGTCGCTGCCTCCAACGCCTTACGAACGATTCCCTGTGCTTCTTCCAGAATGCGTCGCAGATGATCCTCTCCACGAAGGCTCTCAGCGTAGATCTTGTAGATCTCCTCCGTCCCCGATGGCCGCGCCGCAAACCATCCGTTCTCCGCTATGACCTTTAATCCGCCAATGGGGGCCCCGTTCCCCGGTGCATGGGTAAGCAGGGCCTCAATCTTTTCGCCGGCCAAGTCGGCAACCCGAAGGTGTTCAGGGGAGAGTCTTTCGAGCACCTTTTTTTGCTCCGGGCTGGCCGGAGCCTCGACCCGGGCGTAGACCGCTTCGCCAAATTCGCGCGTCAGCTCATGATACATCTCTCCGGGATCACGGCCCATCCGCGCCGTCATCTCTGCCGAGAGGAGTGCTGGGACGATTCCATCTTTGTCCGTCGTCCAGACGGTGCCGTCGAGGCGGAGAAACGAGGCACCCGCGCTCTCTTCTCCGCCGAAACCGAGAGAACCGTCGAGGAGCCCATCGACAAACCACTTGAAGCCGACCGGCACCTCATAGAGCTTCCGGCCAAGCCTTGCTGCAACCCGATCGATCATCTGGCTGCTCACCAAGGTCTTCCCGACCGCAACATCTTTGAGCCACCTGGGCCGATGCCGGAAGAGATAATCGACCGCGACAGAAAGGTAGTGATTGGGCTGAAGCAGTCCCGCGCTCTTCGTGACCACCCCGTGTCGATCGTGATCCGTGTCGCATGCAAAAGCGATATCGAAGCGATCCTTCAGGCCGATCAAGCCTTTCATCGCATAGGGCGAAGACGGATCCATCCTAATGCGGCCATCCCAATCGAGGGTCATAAAACGGAAGGTAGGATCAACGGCACGATTCACAACCGTGATGTTCAGGCCGTAGCGCTGGCCAATCGGCTCCCAATAATGGACTCCGGCACCTCCCAGAGGATCAACGCCCAGATGAATCTTCATGCCGCGAACCGGACCCATGTCGATAACGCTGCCGAGGTCATTCACGTAGGCGTCCAGGTAGTCGTGCCGGTGGGTCGTTGAAGCCCGAAGCGCTTTCTCATAGCGAATTCTTTTGACGTCCGCGAGTCCATTCTCGAGCAACCCGTTCGCCGTCGATTCGATCCAGCCCGTGATCCCAGGTCCGGCGGGTCCACCCTCTGGGGGGTTGTATTTGAAACCCCCGTCCTCGGGCGGATTATGGGAAGGAGTGATCACGATGCCATCAGAGAGTCCTGCCTTGCGGCCGCGGTTGTAGGTAAGAATTGCGTGAGAGACGACGGGCGTTGGTGTATACTCTTCCGGGTCCGAGACTATGACGTTCACGTCATTTGCCGCAAGCACCTCCAGGGCGCTTTGGAAGGCCGGCACAGAGAGAGCGTGTGTATCAATGCCCAAGAAAAGGGGACCGTCAATC
>Ga0335081_10014824_pt1 | contig 12611 bp, 7 predicted proteins | sample Lox_Sample_35_FD_206713 | JGI IMG/M metagenome (GOLD analysis project Ga0335081, IMG submission 206713) | Soil microbial communities from Loxahatchee National Wildlife Refuge, Florida, United States - Lox_Sample_3.5 | ecosystem: Environmental > Terrestrial > Soil > Wetlands | place: USA: Florida...
AGTTCAAATATCAATAATAAGGGTATTGGAACTACACAATTCCCAACTGAACTGCAAGGTCCAGTCAATGTCATCAAACACTAATCCGCTTGAAATCCAAAGCTATGACGATAAAGAAAAAATGTTTTTGGTAAAATCACCCAATGGAAATGTCGTGAAGGTTCAAGATACCTTTGCAGAAATGTTTGGGCTTTGGGTAGGAAGAGTTTTGATAACTGCTCAGAACGAGAAATGGGCTCAAATCGCTGCAGGGTTAACTACGGGTTTTGCTACAAGCGTTATTGCTGCATCTGCGGAGGCTTCAATTGAAGGTTCTGTTCCAGCGGATCAGACACCTGATAAACGTCCTGGTGTACTTATTCAAATTTATAATCGTGACCGATTTGAACTCAAACATCAGCTTATGGAGCGTATTGGTCAATGTACCCTGACTTGCCCAACAACCGCAGCTTTCAACGGCTTAACAGGCAAACGCACTTTAGATGTTGGTAACAGCCTACGCTATTTCGGCGATGGCTTCCAGAAAAAAGTCTTGGTCGGCGGAAGAAAATGTTGGAAAATCCCAGTTATGGAAGGAAATTTTATAGTTGAGAATGGATTTGGCGCCATGGAAGGAGTTGCTGGTGGCAACTTTATGATATTTGCAAAGGACCAGATTTCAGGACTTAAGTCTGCTGAAGCTGCGGCAGATGCTATTCGCGCAAATGCTCCTGACGTTATTATGATATTTCCAGGTGGCGTTTGTCGTGCAGGAAGTAAAGCTGGTTCGCTCAAATACAAGTTGAAGGCTTCAACTAACCATCCTTATTGCCCTACCCTTAGGACTCTTGTTCCAGATACCGTTGTTCCCGAAGGCGTAACTTGCGTTTATGAAATAGTCATTAACGGTTTAACCCTTGACGCAGTCAAAAAAGGCATAAAAGAAGGCGTAATAGCTGCAGTCAGCGTGCCTGGTGTAGTAAAGATTTCATCTGGGAATTATGGCGGAAAATTGGGTCCATTTAAGGCATATCTGAGAGACGCCATAGGTGCACCAGCTCCAGAACCAGTAGCGACACCCCTGGCCAAGCCAAAAGTGTAACAGGTTCAGTTTTTTAGTCGGAACTTTTATTTGATTCATTTTAACGTTAGTTATCCAATTACCGACAGATTTAGTGAAAATAATTGAGTACAGCGAAAAAATCGTCCCTTGAACTATTCAGGCTAAGAAAAACACTTAACTCTCTAGCCAGTAAAGAAGGCAGCCATACAGAACTAATCACTGTTTATGTTCCACCAGGCAAACAAATTAGTGACGCATTAAACCTTCTGCGAAACGAATATGGAACCGCCAGTAACATCAAATCAAACGTTACACGCAAAAATGTCCTTGACGCTATCACCAAAGCCCAGCAAAAACTCAAATTGTTTAAAGATCCAGGCGAGAAAGGCATAGTGATTTTCACTGGTGCCCTCTTAGCGGAAGGTGCTGCTCCTGGTACCGAACGCATGGAAGCATATGTCATCGTTCCGCCTGAACCGATACGTATTTTTCTTTATCGTTGTGACTCTCGATTCCATACTGAGCATCTGCAAGAGATGCTGCGAGAAAAAGAAAGCTATGGTATCTTGCTGGTAGATGCCAATAATGCTAGCATTGCAATATTGCAGGGCAAGCGCCTAGACATTGTTCGTCAGATGCATTCGGGTGTTACGGGGAAAACTAAAGCAGGTGGACAATCAGCCAGGCGGTATGAACGCTTAAGAGACATGCAATTAAACGAGTACTTTACCCGTGTTGGAGTGCATGCAAACGAAGCTTTCTTGCCCCTTGACAATTTAAAAGGCATTATTCTTGGTGGTCCTGGACCGACGAAGTATGATTTTGAGAAAGGCGGCTACCTAAACTACCAGCTAAAAGACAAAATTCTCGATGTCGTGGACACCGCTTACGTGGAGGAGCAAGGCGTTAAAGAAGTAATGGATAAAGCGCCCGAGATCATGAAGAAAGTCCGTTACATCGAAGAAAAAGAAATTATGCAGAAATTCCTCTACGAAGTTGGCCACGACACAGGAATGATAACTTATGGTGAAGTCGAAGTAAGACGGCTGATGCAGTCAGGGGCGGTTCGTTTGCTTATTCTATCGGAGAGCTTAGATTTGGTCCGTTTTACTGTCAAATGCAGTGCTTGTGGCTACGAAGAACAACATACCCTAAAAAAAGAGCAAGTAGCTGATTTCGAGAAAGGTCTCGTTGGCAAACCTTGTGCTAAATGCAGTGCGCCATCCTTTACAGTTGTAGATAAGAAGGACGTGGTTGATGACTTAGCTGAGTTGGCTGAGCTTGCGAACACTGATGTAGAGGTTATCTCCACTGAAACTGAAGAAGGACAAATGCTCAAAAATGCGTTTGGCGGCTTAGCTGCGATGCTCAGATTCAAGCAACCAACCTAAAATTTACTTAATATTCGAACAATAGACGGGCTTAAACTTGACTGCTTTTAGTAAATTGTTTGAGCTCGAGATAGGAATTGAACCTATATATAAGCTCTGCAGGCTGTCGCAAAACTAATTTGTTATACCAATAACCAATTTTATCAGTCGAATAATAATTAAATTTTCAAAATAGCTAAAGTTTTTTGGGGTAAGGTGATTGGGGGTTTGCCCCTTTCCCTTGAACTACAATTCTTTCCATCATACTCAAGAGCTTGTTTTGCATATAAGGGATATTTCTAATCTCGTAATATATCATATCTGACACAACTACTATAACGACAAAACCTGCTTTGCTTGATTCTTTGTGATTCCTGGGACATAAAATTGTTTTTTTCGCGATGTGGCCCCTGAGAAAAGTTCAACATTCGCATGCAAAAGCTTTGAAAGCTCTTTAATAATTTCCTTGTTAACCTTGCCCTTCACTGGTTCTTCAGTGCTGTGAACGATGATTTCTTCTCCGTCAAGCTCCACGCTAAACTTAGGAGAATTAGGTTTTACAAAAATAGTGATGATTACACCATCTTTGGTCTCATTAATGCTCATGCCGCTATGCACTCGGCCGTTTGCGCTTTATTGTTTTTCAGTGCCCAGCTGAACTTGTTTCGCAGCGTTGCGGGATAGAATTTTTCAATGTCAAATTTTACTTTTTTTGCCCATTCCACATAAGCGGTCGGGTCAATATAAGATTTTAGCGATGTACCGAGATTGTATTCTTTGGTAAGCTTTGTTAGCTCCAGGTCGAGTTTAGCACGTTGAATTCGTGTTTCAAGTGATGCAGTTCTTTTGCCAGCCGCCTTTTTCACAACAAGCTGCGCTTCTAATGATTTGATGTTTGCTTCTTTTTTCTCTAAGCGCCGGTCAAAAGTTGGCGGAACTTTGCGTTTGTGATTGGCGACTTCAGCCACTTTGAAATTGGCCATTTTCGCAGCGTAAACCTTGCAGAAATCTGGGTCTTCCTTTGTTATTCCGCTTTTCTCTAATTCTTCTCTGACGGTTTTTGTGCATCTCCAAGTGCGGAAAACCTTAGCGGTTAGTTTAGGCATTTTTTCAGATAGAAAACGGGCAACCATTTTGGAGTCAACGCCTTCAAAGAGGTATTCTTTGCTTGTTTTGGCGTAGTGTTGTAGGTTTTTTATGACTTCGGGGGGTGCTGGTATATCTTTTATCCATCTGACGCTGTCTTTGCCGAGGAAATCGAAGTGGATGATGCTGCCTTCTATTTTGATATGTTCCGGTCTGAGTGTTATGGCGCCTACAGTGTCGGCTTCATCTGGGTCTTTTTCGTCGCCGACCCTCATGTTTGGCACTAAAATAAGCCACGCTACAGTCGCAGTTTTTCGCCTTAAGTCCTCTTTGTCGTTAAGATTTCGGAGAATATGCTGCTCAATTGTTTTGATTTGTTTCCCCAATGTTTCGGCCTTTTGGAACTTTTCTTTCTCGCGATTTTGCTTTAGAAATGCTGTGTCGCTAAACCAAACGTATTTTATTTTTCCTGTAAGCTTGTCTTCCCATTTAGCAACATACATTTTGTTGGGTTCCCAAACTATATCCTTCCAGTTTCCAGTTGGTCTTGGAACCAGGAGTTTACCTTTTTCATCTTTGAGTAAATTAAGAATAATGTCCGATTCGCTTGGGCCGTCCTTCCATTTGCCCCGCTGCGGATGATCCCCACGACCGGCAAAAAGACACGATGGCTCGGATGTCCAGTTAGCAATCTCCAGCTTTTGCCCATCAACCTCAGCGTAGCCAAATTTTTCCTTGAATTCTAGTCGTTTGACTTTGCGTTCTTCAGCCTGTTGTTTTTTGATTTCTTTGGTGAGGGCTTCTTTTTTGGCTTTTTCGCTTTCAATGTAGCTAGCGACCTGTGAGAAGTCAATTTCTTGATTTGTTATCTGGCTGCTGTTGCTTAAGGATGCTGGCGGATGCTCAATATTGTGGAGGTAACTTGGAATAAAACTGTTCAGAAAAGTGGCTGAGGGATTTTCAGCTTTGATTTCCTTTAGAAATTCACGCATGAAATTATGTTTGAAAACTTGGTCTGGCGGAGACACAGTTGAGAGTGTTTTTCGAACCCAGGCAACCGCCATCTGCTCGCTTTTTGCAGTCAGTTTTATGGTTTGACCGTTAATTTTGATAGTGAAGCCTTTGTAATCGTAAATTGGAACGAATATGCCATTATGCTTTAAGCTTTTCATAACGTGTTTCATATGTTAACCCTCAATATTTCAGGCACATGAACTTGTTCGTTCTAGACTTGCCAATAATTGTTTTTACATCGTTTTTTTACTTTTCGGTGTTAAACTTGAGACTTATCCAAATCTTTCTTCAAAACTAAAAATATTCAACAAAAATGCAAGTTTACCCGAAAAACAACGTTTTCTGTTTCTTAGCAGCCCTATCATTCTGGAGCTTCTTATAAACCGCCTCAACATCTTTCCGCTCAACATATCCCTTATGCGGACGGAACCCACCTGAAAAACCGCCTGGAATATGCATCAGCTCATGAATCAATGTTCTCTCTTTATCTTCAGGTGACATCCTATCGAAAACTTCAGAGATAACTTCAATCGTGTAAGACGCCGGCAAGTTAAGAACACCTTGCCAAACCTTCCCTAAACCATGAATGCGAGCGATGGTACGTCTGGCTTTAGAACCTCTACTGCGAATACAGAAAACGAATTGAGGTACAACATGGTAGAATTCGCATTCCTCAGCTAGCATATCTACTTGCTTTTTGATTTCTGGTGCTTCAAAATATTTAATCGGCATCCTAAACCCTCTCTCTGTTACATGCAAATATGCAGTTTAGGTTAAAAAGTTAAGTGCTTATTCAAGGTGTTTTGAATTTAAACTGATTACCCCAGGAGAGGTCCAATTACTGTGGCTACTTAGACAAGAACATCGACTGCACTTTCGTTTCAATTCTTTTCCATGCTTTTGGGCGAATAATTATTTTAAATATGTTTTCTATGTTAACACACTTTTTAAGCACCATTGGATTTTAATTCAAACAATAAGAATCACGTGATTCTTAAGAGATGAGAATTGATGTGCTGAAGAAGCAAACCGCCCACATTGAAGAAATGGCATGTTTCACAACAGACGCCTGCTATAAAGGAAGAGTCACAGCTAATTCCAAAATAAAACTGAAAGACTTAGATACTGGGTGGGCGCAAAATGAGGAAGCCATATTCTTGGGAAAAGGCAAACTAAAGAAAATGGCTAATACATTGTTAGAGCAGAACCGACAAGAATTGGCAAAGGCGCAAGAGTTGCTTTATGCCAATAATTCTTATGCTTTGCTTGTGATCTTGCAAGGTATGGATGCAGCTGGCAAAGATGGCATTATCAAACATGTAATGTCGGGAGTTAACCCGCAAGGATGTCAGGTAACAAGTTTTAAGCAACCTTCTACTATAGAGTTAGCGCATAATTTTTTGTGGCGACAAATAGTAGCTTTGCCAAAAAAAGGCGAGATTGGCATCTTTAACAGATCGTATTACGAAGAAGTGTTGATTGCTAAAGTTCATAGAAATATTTTAGAAAACCAAAATCTTCCAGCGAGAAAATATGGCAGCGCGTTTTGGAAAGACCGCTATGAGGATATCGCAAATTTTGAACAGCATCTTGTTCGAAATGGAACAGTTATTCTAAAGTTTTTCTTGCATATTTCCAAAAATGAACAGGAAAAACGCTTTGTTGAGCGGTTAAACAACCCTGACAAATATTGGAAATTTTCGGAAGCTGACATCGAAGAAAGGGATTGTTGGGATGATTACATTAAGGCTTATGAGGACATGATAAACAATACAAGCACGAAATGGGCTCCTTGGTATATTATTCCAGCAGACTACAAATGGCTAGCTCGCTCGCTAGTTGCCGACATAATGACCACAAACATAATGTCTTTAGGTATCAAATTTCCAGTTTTGAGTAAGCAAAAACTTGAAGCGATTGAAAAAGCCAAAAGAAAACTGAATGCGCAACAAACTAGCAGAACATAACAAGTTATCATTCTATAAACAAGCGGTTTCATTAGTGAAAGTCATAACCGGGATTATTCTTTAGTTTAGAAAGGAAAGTTAACCATAACCGTATCTAGATGACAAAATCCACTGCATTTCTCACATTTGCTCTTTGAGGCTAGTTTTTTTGCAAATTTTTCTTCAGTTCAATCCAGAATGTAGCAGCAAAAGCCACAACAATAACAAGCACCCAATCCTGCAGGTTTAAGCTCGTAATCAGCAAAGCAGTCTGCGTCGCTGGCAATGAGGTGCCTACAAGCAAAGTTACAAACACAAGTAGTGCCCAGAGTAGCATTACCTTGTTGGAAAGCAAGCCTTCTTTTACTAATGGTTCTTTGTCAGATCGGAAGTTAAGGGCTAAAAAGATGTGGCCAAACATCCAGGTTGCAAATGCAATTGTTCGGGCAAAGGGTATGCTGTGAGTTGTGTACCAGGCAAACAGAAAAGTCACAGTGACTGCTAGAAAGAGGCTTAACGCTCCTAAGAAAAGGGTTTTTAACATGCGTTGGTTTAGGAATTTTTCTTTCGGATCGTTCGGGGCTTTTTGCATTATGCCTGCTTCTTCTGGTTCAGCAACAAAGGTGGCGGATGCAGCCAAATCCATGAACAACTCCAAAACTATGATTTGGATCGGAGCAAAAGGCAAAGGAATGCCCAATATGATTGGCACTAGGAAAATTGAAACCAAAGCCACTTTGCATGCTAAATAATACTTCACGCCTTTGCGTAGGTTACTAAATAGTTTTCGTCCTTCTTCAACTGCTGTTTTAATTGTGGCGAAATTGTCATCTGTTAAAACCATATCTGCAGTTTCTTTTGCAACGTCGGTTCCGCGGATGCCCATTGCAATGCCAATGTTAGCTTCTTTGAGCGCTGGGGCATCATTGATTCCGTCACCTGTGACAGCGACGATATCGCCGTTTTGCTTTAGCAACTGAACTAACCTAAGTTTATCTTCAGGAGTTACCCGTGCAAAAACAGAGGTAGTCTTTAGCGCTTTTTTGAGGTCTTCATTGGTCATTTTTGAGATTTCGTTTCCGGTTAATACGTTGGTGCTGTTTATTTCAACTTGGGCTGCTATGGCTTTGGCGGTTTCCGGGTGATCTCCAGTAACCATTATGACTCTTATGCCCGCCTCTTGGCATGACTTGATAGCTCCTTTGACCTCTGTTCGCGGGGGATCAATAAATCCTAGAATGCCGACAAAAACAATATCACTTTCAAGATTTTGCTTATCAGTCCCTAAATCCGATTGCAGTCTGTGGTAACCAAAGCCGAGTAGACGCTCTCCAGACTTAGCCATCTGTGCCATAGCTCCATTGACTTCACCTTCAAGGACTTCGTTGAGGGGTGCTTCTTCACCTTTTAGCAATATTCTTGTGGAGTTGGCTAAAATTTTCTCTGGCGCACCGCTCGTTAAGACAACTGTAGAGTTGCCATATTGGTAGATATATGAAGCCATTTTTCTTTTAACATCAAAGCTTAACTCGTCTTTCAGAACCCAACCTTTAGCAATACTTTGAGCGTCGATGCCATCTTGCCGTAACCGTTCCAAAGTTGCTTGCGCCATAGGATTGCTTGAAACTGCGCCACTTACTAAGGTTCCAACAGCGTCGCTGGCTAAGAACGCGGTTTTCAATGCCGCTTTTTCATTTTCATTGAGGTCTTTGGTCGCTCGAATTGAGTCGTCAAAATAGAAGTGTTCTAGACGCATTTTGTTTTCTGTAATGGTGCCTGTTTTGTCTGTGGCTATGACTGTTACGTTTCCAAGGGCTTCTGCTGCACGCAAACGCTTTACAATGGCGCCTTTGCGGGAGAGCGCGTAGCTTCCGACGCCTAAAACCATCGTAATGATGATGGGTAGCTCTTCAGGAATAACTACAAAAGCTAAGGATAATCCATAAAGCAAAGCTTGGCCAGGGTTTGTTTGAACGCCTCTGACGTAACTCAAGATTGGAATAAGAATGCTGAAGAAAAGTGCAATCCAAACTAAAGTTTTTGAAAGTTGCTTCATCGCAAGTTGCAGTGTAGTTTTTGGTTCTTTTGCTGCTAACGTTATGCCTGCAATTTTTCCAAGTTCGCTCTTTACTCCTGTTGCAACAATAATTGCTTTTGCTCTCCCTCGAGTGATAACTGTTCCAGTGAACAGCATGTTTGGCTGGTCCGTAATTTTGGTTTCAGCCGGCGGTGTTGCTGATGCATCTTTGTTTACCGGATAGGATTCGCCGGTGAGAGATGACTCGTCAACCTCTAAGCCGAACGCTTCAAGCAATCGGGCGTCAGCAGGTACTCTTTGCCCAGTTTTGAGAAGAAGAATATCGCCTAGAACAAGAAGGGCAGTTTGGATTTCTTTAGGCTGTCCATTTCTAAGAACCAGAGCAGTTGGTGGCGCCAGTTTTTTGAGAGATGCGATTGAGCGTTTAGCTCTATACTCATTCCAAACTTCCGCTAAAACCAACACAATAATTATTACAATTATCGTTAGCGCGTCTGTTAACCCGTTGCCAGTTGTAATGCCCAAATAAGCATAGATTACTCCAATCGCGATTAGGAGTAATATCATGGGTTCAGTTACTTCTTCTTTGAAAATACTAAAAAACCGTATTTCTCTCGGTTTAACTAAAACGTTTTTGCCGTATTGGTTTAGCCGCTGGGCTGCCTCTTGATCAGCTAAGCCTTTTTCAGGGTTAGCACCTAGTTCACGAATTACTTCTTGTGTTTCTTCTGAGTGCCATTGGCTCATTGCAGCACCTTAAGGCGGAAGTTGTTAAAGTTGCGAAGCGAATTTGCCCTAAAAAGCTTGCGTAGACAATCACTAGAATTTAGGAAGTTATTGGATTGAGTTTTTCACTGTTTATGTCCCAAAACAGGAGATTTAACACAGCCGAGTCAAGTTTAGTCATGTGATTATGCATTGTAAGCAATCGCCAATTTGCATTTTTTGCTTTCCAAACAATTTTAGGCATCTTATGCAAAACTTTATAACATCGCCGAACGTTTTGGTTTCTAAAAAGGTAGAATCAAGATGAAATTCGGCACATACATGTTTGAAGCAAAGAAAGTTCCAGGCTTTGACTTTGACCTTTTCCGCGTTAAACCGGAAGTTGGAAGGCGAATGCCACCGCAACCTGATATGTACAGCAACATTGCAATTTTCGGAGACAACGTTACAGCTCGCAATCATCCAGATTGGATTTCTCAATCAGCTTTAGGTCCAGCATGGAGAACAAACGATAATTTTAATGTCCGATGGGACATTCTATGCGCAACTCAACCTGAGCACCGCGCAGAACAACTTGATTACATGGAAGACGTTGCAAGAAAAAGCCCAGGCATCTGGCTAAACAGCATCCACTTCGCAGATCACGGACATTGCATATGCCCACGTTGCAAAGCACTTCACGAAAAAAGCGGCTTAAGCTGGTACGAATGGAGACGAAAAGAAATCACCGAATACATGGCGGCAACAAGCGAGCGCGTACGTGATAGAGCAAAAAGCCAATTTGTTATAGGTGTACTTCCTGACCCAGTTACAAACTATGAACGCTTCGGCGTCAACTTCGACGATCTCGCACCCCTCACAGACGAATTTCTCGTCGTTATGTTCAGCAAAAACTATGCAACACCTTGGTATTGGGAAATGCTTACTCGCAACTTCAAGAAACTCTTCAAAGACGTAAAACTAAACATTGCACTCTACGTAATTGGGCCCGGAGACGATCCAAGAGAAACACCAACCGCAAGTGAACTCTTAACAGTTTCAGTTCGGATGGCAAGAGCAGGAGTAGACGGACTCCTATACTTAACAGACAAAGCATATCAAATGGTAGAATTCCAAAAACAAATGATTGCTCAAAAAGACACTCGCGAACGCTTAAAGAGCTACGGCGGCAAAGCAGGTCAAGAAGTTCTCGACTTAGTCACAAGTTGGGAAAAGATCGTAGAATAAGCCTAAAAAATTACATTGCACGCATGAGTGGCTCAAAACCACCAGGCTGCCCTTTTCTTTAATAAATGACTCAATCTACTCACTATTCGTTTTTCAAACATTATTGGTTTGCAATGACTTGCGTTTTGGAATTGACTGAGCAAAATCTGGTTTTACCATTATCAGGTTTGACACATTAATTTAAGAATAAAAACCCAAGAAATATTAAAGGTGGGGCTTATAGGCAAATCAATTAGCTTTATCAAATCTGTGAGAACTAAGAGTATTTAGTCTTAATTCATTCTATTTTCTGCAAAAATTTTTCATGTTCAGTGGAATCTCAAATTAGTTTAAGATGATGCAAGCGAGCAATCGAAAGCCTTAAATCTAATTGACGATACCCGCTTTTGAAGAAGAGATTGGGGAATGACTATGAAACTTAGAGTTTGGAAGCCTTTAGTTTTGTTATTGATCGCAATTTTTGTTTTGTCAGCAGTAAACATGGTTCATGCTTTAGGCGTAACCGCAACGATACCGGTTGGAGGGGCTCCATCTGGCTTAGCTTATGATTCTTCCAAAGGCGAAATATTCGTAACTAATGGCCAAGATAACACAACTTCAGTTATATCTGACAGTACAAACACCGTAATTGCAACTATACCCGTAGGAGGCTACCCCTATGGTGTAGCTTATGATTCTATCAAGAACGAGATATTCGTAGTCAATTTGTATAGCAACAATGTCATGGTCATTTCAGATGCCACCAACGCTGTTGTTGCCACCATACCCGTAGGGCAATCCCCTTACAACATAGCTTATGATTCCGCAAAGGGCGAATTATTTGTAACTAATTCTTACGACGGCACTGTCTCAGTAATATCAGACAGCACAAACACTGTGGTAGCAACAGTACCCGTAGGAGTCGAACCTTTTAGTATCGCCTACGATTCTGGTAAAAGCGAGATATTTGTAGTTAATTATGAAACTGACTCAAAGAACTACTCTGTCTCAGTTATATCTGATAATACCAACACGGTAGTTGCGACTTTGCCTCTGCCGGGGTTTCCTTCATTCATAGTCTATGATCCTGCAAAAGGCGAGATATTCGTACCCACCGGTGTTGGCGGAGGCTCCGCCGTCGTCACGGTCATTTCTGATAGAACCAATTCAATTGTTGCCACTATTTCGGACTTAAGTTTTGAAGTGCAAGTTGAAGGGTTAGCATACGATCCCTCTCGAGGTGAAATTTTCGTGGTGCTTCATCAAAGCAACAAAGTCGTAGCAATATCAGACAACACAAACAAAGTTGTCGAAACCATAAACGTGGGGAATTCACCTTGGACAGCAACTTATGACGCGGGCAAGAGTGCAATATATGTAGGCAACGGCGGAAGCAGCACCGTCTCAGTTATAGCGGGCCTCTCAACCACATCTGCAACACCAAACCCATCAGGCTCATTTGACTTTGGCTCAATCATGTGGATCATCGTGATCATAATCATCATCATATTGCTAATCATTATAATCCTCATATGGCTCAGTCGCCAACGAAAATTCACAGTGCTAGTGCAAAACTCCCAAACACAATCACCGATTTCCGGAGCAAATGTTTCAGCAAGCGGCCCAGAGGATTTGTCGGGCATTACTGAAAACAATGGGAAAATCATTTTCAGCAACGTGAAAAAGGGCGATTACTCAATTAAGGCAAGCGCCTCAGGATTCAGTCCATCAATGCCGATTTCAGTTTCCGTGAAAAACAAAACTGACTGCATTATAAAGTTGAGCTCTGCTCCAGGGGGAGTGCCAAAAGACGATAGCGGCGGAAATGGACCAGGGGATGAAGGCAAAGTCGGTTCAAGTATTTCTACGACTATTGTCCAAGAATCAAATAGCCGAACACAACCAGCACAAACCGTACAACAAGCACCAGTCCAAACTGCCCCGACTACAGTCAATGTGACGCCCACTATGTCCAGCCAACAGGAAACGACTGAACAACAAGGCTGGACCGGAGAAAGAATCCAGCAGGCTATCAGAACTTTTCAAGAGAAAGGTGCTATTAGCCCAGAAACAGCTCTAACAGCCAAGGAACTCGGTTTGTCGCGGATATTCGTAAGAATATTGGAAAGACGCAAAGGACAAACAAGAATCTTCAAAGAAATAAATGGAAAATACTATCTCGA
>Ga0335081_10014825_pt1 | contig 12610 bp, 13 predicted proteins | sample Lox_Sample_35_FD_206713 | JGI IMG/M metagenome (GOLD analysis project Ga0335081, IMG submission 206713) | Soil microbial communities from Loxahatchee National Wildlife Refuge, Florida, United States - Lox_Sample_3.5 | ecosystem: Environmental > Terrestrial > Soil > Wetlands | place: USA...
CTGCCGGCCGCCGCCGCTTACGAGCACACGCCCTAGCTCTCCGTCGCCGCGCTCTTGCCCAGCGCCGCCTGCGCGGCGGCAAGGCGCGCGATCGGCACGCGGAACGGCGAGCAGGAGACGTAGTCGAGCCCGATCTCGTCGAAGAAGGCGACCGAGGCGGGATCGCCGCCATGCTCGCCGCAGATGCCGAGCTTGAGGTCGCGCCGCGCCTTGCGGCCGCGCTCGGCGGCGAGACGCACGAACTCGCCGACGCCTTCGCGATCGATCGAGATGAACGGATCGGCCGGCAGAATGCCCTTGGCGGTGTAGATGCCGAGGAAGCTCGCGGCGTCGTCGCGGCTGATGCCGAGCGCGGTCTGGGTCAGGTCATTGGTGCCGAACGAGAAGAATTCGGCGGTTTCGGCGATTTCGCCGGCCTTGAGCGCGGCGCGCGGCAATTCGATCATGGTGCCGACCTGATATTTGAGCTTGCTCCCGGTTTCGGCGGCGACTGTTGCCGCCGCGGCGTCGATCCGCTCCTTGACCAGATCGAGCTCGGCCTTGCCGATCGTCAGCGGCACCATGATTTCGGGCGCGATCGCCGTTCCCAGGGCGCGGCCGGCCTCGACCGCGGCCTCGAAGATCGCCCGCGCCTGCATCTCGGCGATTTCCGGATAGGCGATGGCGAGGCGGCAGCCGCGAAAGCCGAGCATCGGATTGAATTCGTGCAGCTCGCGGGCACGGTCGGCGAGCTTCTTCGCATCGGCGCCCATCGCCTTCGCCACCTCCGCGATCTCCTCCTCGCTCTGCGGCAGGAACTCGTGGAGCGGCGGATCGAGGAGCCGGATGGTGACCGGCAGGCTGCCCATGATCTTGAACAGCTCGACGAAATCGGCGCGCTGCATCGGCAGGAGCTTCGCCAGCGCCGCGCGGCGCGCCTTCTCGTCCTGCGCCAGGATCATCTCGCGCATGGCGCTGATGCGGTTCTCGTCGAAGAACATATGCTCGGTGCGGCAGAGCCCGATGCCTTCGGCGCCGAATTTGACCGCGGCGCGGGCGTCGGCGGGGGTGTCGGCATTGGCGCGCACCTTGAGCTTGCGCGCAGCGTCGGCCCATCGCATCAGGGTCGCGAACTCGCCGGCAAGCTCGGGCTCGCGCATCGTCACCTTGCCGGCGAGCACCTGCCCGCTCGAGCCGTCGATGGTGATGGTCTCGCCCTTCTTCAGCGTCTTGCCGGCGGCGGTCATGGTCTGCGCGCGGTAGTCGACGCGCAGCGCCCCGGCGCCGGAGACGCAGGGCTTGCCCATGCCGCGGGCGACCACGGCCGCATGCGAGGTCATGCCGCCGCGCGTCGTGAGAATCCCTTCGGCGGCGTGCATGCCGTGAATGTCCTCGGGCGAGGTTTCGACCCGCACCAGGATCACCTTGCGGCCCTGGCTCTTGAGGAGCTCCGCCTCTTCCGAGGAAAACACGATCTCGCCGCAGGCGGCGCCGGGCGAAGCCGGCAGCCCGGTCGCGATCACGTTGCGCTCGGCGTCGGGATCGATGGTCGGATGCAGGAGCTGATCGAGCCCGGCGGGATCGATCCGCGTCACCGCCTCCTCCTTGCTGATCAGCTTCTCCTGCGCGAGCTCGACCGCGATGCGCAAGGCCGCCTTGGCGGTGCGCTTGCCGCTTCGCGTCTGCAGCATCCACAGCTTGCCCTGCTCGACGGTGAATTCGAGATCCTGCATGTCGCGGTAATGCTTCTCGAGCGCGGCATGGATGCGCTTGAGCTCGGCGAAGGCGCGCGGCAGCGCGGCCTCCATCGACGGCTTGTCCGACCCCGCCTCCTTGCGCGCCGCCTCGGTGATCTCCTGCGGGGTGCGGATGCCGGCGACCACGTCCTCGCCCTGGGCGTTGATCAGGAATTCGCCGTAGAGCTTCTTCTCGCCGGTCGAGGGGTTGCGGGTGAAGGCGACGCCGGTCGCCGAGGTCTCGCCCATATTGCCGAACACCATGGCCTGGACGTTGACCGCAGTGCCCCAGCTCTCCGGGATGCGGTGCAGGCGCCGATAGGTGATGGCGCGCTGGTTCATCCACGAGCCGAACACGGCGCCGATCGCGCCCCACAATTGCGCGTGCGGGTCTTGCGGGAACGGCGTGCCGCTCTCCTCCTCGACCCGCTTCTTGAAGCGCGCCACCAGCTCTTCCCAGTCGTGCGCCTCGAGCTCGGTGTCGAGGGTCACGCCGTTGCGTTCCTTGTGCTCGTCGAGGATTTCCTCAAACAGGTCGTGGCCGATGCCGAGCACCACGTCGGCATACATGGTGATGAAGCGCCGGTAGCTGTCATAGGCGAAGCGGCGGTCGCCCGAGCGCTCGGCGAGCGCCTTTACCGTCGAGTCGTTGAGGCCGAGATTGAGCACGGTGTCGAGCATGCCCGGCATCGAGGCGCGCGCGCCGGAGCGCACCGAAACGAGCAGCGGATTCTCGCCGTCGCCGAACCGCTTGCCGGTGAGGCGGCCGATCGCGGCGAGCGCCGCTTCGACTTGCGGCTTCAAGTCCTTCGGGTAGGTCTTGCCGTGCTCATAAAAATGCGTGCACACCGCGGTGGTGATGGTGAAACCGGGCGGCACTGGCAAGGCGAGATGCGCCATCTCGGCAAGCCCGGCGCCCTTGCCGCCGAGAAGCTCGCGCATCCTGGCGCGGCCCTCGGCCTTGCCGCCGCCGAAGGCGTAGACCCATTTGCCCTTCGCCGTCGCGGCCGCAGCCGCCGCCGGGCGGGCGCGACCGGCACGGCCGGCGCGGCCGGATTTCGTCGCGCGCGGTTCCTTCGCCGATTTCTTTATCGCCTGCCGCGATTTTTTGGAGCGCGATGTGGCCATCGGTACTTTTTTCCAGCCTGTTCCAGTTCAGACGCGCGCCCGCGCGAGGCGGCGGCGCTTGAGGCGCGGCGATCAGTGCCAGTTGATGAAATGATGCACGTTGTTGAGGCCGACCAGGCCGACGAAAATCAGATAAAGCGCGACGATGTAGTTGAGGAGCCGTGGCATGATCAAAATCAATATGCCGGCAATGATGGCGACAAGCGGCGTGATATGGGCGGAGGTGATAACCATGGGTTTTCCTGAGGTTTTGTGAAATCAATGCGGAAGGCCGGGCGCAGCACCGGTACCAATCAAGTCGTTAACGCTTGAGCCCGCGCGCGGTTCTAGCACGTTCCGGAAATTTGGGAACCGGCCCCGGGCTCAAGGCTCGGGGGGTTCGCCGAGCCAGCGCCGCAGGATTTTCTCGGCCGGCCCGCCCAATACCAGGACCGCAAACGCCAGCACCAGGCTGACGAGGACGAAGCGCCATTCGCTGACCGCGCAGGCAATGCCGAACGCGGCGGTGAGCCAGGTGCACGCCGCCGTGGTCAGGCCGCGGACGCGATCGCCGCCGGCCGGCCGCAGAATGACGCCGGCGCCGAGAAAGCCGATGCCGGTGACGATGCCCTGCATGACCCGGCTCGGCGCCGCGATATCGCCGGTCGCGGTCGCGGCCATCACCGCAAGCGCCGCGCCGAGCCCGACCAGGCCCAGGGTGCGCACACCGGTCGCCTTGCCGTGCAATTCGCGATTGAGCCCGAGCGCGGCGCCGACAAGCGTCGCCAAGCCGAGCCGCACCACGATTTCGACGGTGCTCATGCGTTGAGTTTAACGCCGCTGGCCGCGCAGCAAAAGCGCGGGCAGTGGGCGGAGCGCGCTGAGGAGCGAAAGCGCCGCACTTCATCCTTCCCCGCACCGCGGGGAAGGGGGACCGCCATGCGCCAGCGTGGCGGTGGAAGGGGCGCCCCCTCCACCATGCTCCGCATGATCCCCCTCCCCCGCACGGCGTGCGGGGGAGGAAAGTCAGCCCTCGATCTTGGAGAAATCGGCGACAGTCAGCGTCGCGGCACGGATTTCGTTGAGGAGCTTGAGGCGATTCTCGCGCAGCTTCTTGTCGTCGACGTTGACCGTGACCTTGTCGAAGAAGGCATCGACGTGGGGGCGCAGCTTCGCCATCGCCCGCATCGCAGCCTCGAAGTCTTCTTTCTCGACCGCGCGCGCCGCTTCGGCCTTGGCAGTGTCGATAGCTTTTGCCAGCGCCTTCTCCTCCGCCTGCTTGTAGAGCTTGGGATCGGGCGCGCCGGTATAGTCGCGATTGTCCTTCTTCTCCTCGATGCGGATGATGCTGGTCGCGCGCTTAAAGCCGGCAAGAAGATTTTTGCCGTCCTCGGTGTCGAGGAATTTCCCCAACGCCTCAACGCGGCGGACGATGAGCAGAAGATCATCCTGCAACTCTTCACCCTCCCCTGGAGGGGGAGGGTCGCCGCGAAGCGGCGGGGTGGGGTGATTAGTTCGCCTCGTGCCTTTAGCGCGTTCACCCCCACCCGGCTCGCTGCGCTCGCCGACCTCCCCCCTCCAGGGGGAGGTGGAAAGAGCAAAGACCGCGTCTACCAAATCGTGGCGCGCACCTTGCTCGCGAAGCTGGACTTTCAGACGGTCGGCGAAAAACCCGATCAATTCGTAGGCCACCTTTTGGCGCATTTGTTTGCCGACTTCGATCACGGACGGAGTTGTGACGGGTGCCGGGCCAGCAGGTTTTACAGAGACCACTGAATGCTTTTGGAGAGCGTTGACCAAAACGGACAGCAACCGGATTCGAACTCGATTGTCCAAAATGATACGGACAATTCCGAGCGCCGCACGCCTTAGCGCAAACGGGTCTTTGCTGCCGGTTGGCTTTTCGTTATTCGCCCAGAATCCTACGAGCGTATCGATCTTGTCGGCAAGCGCGACGGCGACTGAAACCGGATCGCTCGGCACCAGATCGTCCGGCCCCTTCGGGCTGTAATGGTCCTCGCAGGCATGGGCGACGGCTTCGTCCTCGCCCTGCGCTTCGGCGTAATATTTCCCCATCGTGCCTTGCAGCTCGGGGAATTCGCCGACGACTTCGGTGAGCAAATCGGCCTTGCACAGAAGCGCGGCGCGCTTCGCCTTCTCGACGTCGGCGCCGACAAGCGGCGCGAGCTCGGCGGCGAGCCGCTCGATGCGCTCGATGCGGTCCCATTGGCTGCCGAGCTTCTCGTGGAACACGATGTCCTTGAATTTTGCCAACCGGTCTTCGAGCCGGGTTTTCAGATCGGTGTCGTAGAAGAATTTCGCGTCGGCAAGCCGGGCGCGGATCACGCGCTCATTGCCGGCGACGATCGCCTTGCCGCCGTCGGCGGCCTCGATATTGGCGACAAGGATGAACTTGTCGACGAGCCTGGCATGCGCGGCATCGCGCAGCACGAAGCACTTCAGATTATTGCGGATGGTGGCGCGGATCACCTCCTCCGGAATGTGCAGGAAGCTCTCGTCGAACGAGCCCATCAGTACCACCGGCCATTCGACCAGGCCGGCGACTTCCGCGAGCAGGCCCTCGTCGGCGACCAATTCAAGGCCCTGGGCGAAGGCAAGCTGCCTCGCCTCGGTGAGGATAATGTCGCGCCGGCGCTCGGCGTCCGGCACCACCTTGGCCTTTTCGAGTTTTTGCAGATAGTCGGCGAGCCGGCGCACCGTGAAAGGCTGCGGCGCCATGAAGCGGTGGCCGCGCGTCTCGTCGCCCGACTTGATGCCATCGATCTCAAATTGGATTATGTCCGGTTCTTCCGTTTCCGGTCCGAAGGTGGCGAGGATCGCATGCAGCGGGCGAACCCAGGTGATTGATCCTGGCGTCTCCGAGCGCTTCCCCCACCTCATCGACTTCGGCCAAGGAAAGCTAACAAGCGTGGCCATCACCACATCCTTGATCACCTCGATCGCCGGACGGCCCGGCCGCTCGATCACGGCGATGTAGAAATCGCCCTTCTTGTCGGGCTGCACTCTGGCGTCCTTGATCGATCGCAGCCCCGCGGCCTTGACGAAGCCGGCGATCGCGTTCTCCGGGGCGTTGACGCGCGGGCCCTTTTTCTCCTCGCGCACATCCGCCTGCCGCGCCGGCACGCCGTGCACGGCAAGGGTGAGCCGCCGCGGCGTCACGAACGCCTTCGCCCCCTCATAGGGAAGGCCGGCCTCGACCAGCCGGTCGGTCACGAGCCGGCGCAAATCCTCCGCCGCCCGCGCCTGCATGCGGGCGGGGATTTCCTCGGAAAAGAGCTCGAGCAGGAGGTCGGGCATGCTACTGGGTCGAGCTCTGTTTCCCCTCCCCCTTGTGGGGAGGGGCAGGGGTGGGGGTCGCGAGGACGGCACTCTGAATCAACTCAAGCACGCCCTCGATATTCGTCAACACATCGGTGTTCCAAAATCGCAAGACGCGATAACCCTCCGATTGCAAAAATCTGGTGCGTCTTGCGTCGCGTTCTGTTTGCAACGCGTGCTGCCCACCGTCGATTTCAATGACAAGCTTGGGATGGTGGCAGGCAAAATCGACGATGTAGCGGCCAAGCCGTACCTGCCGTCGAAAGTGCGACGTCGACGACGAAATGCGATAGCGTAAATTCCACCACAGTTTTCGTTCCGCTTCGGTTGGCGAAAGCCGCATTGCGCGAGCGCGAGTGCGATTCTTCGGCTGAATGCTCCGATCTCGCAGCGCCCACACGCGGTCGCTTGCTGAGGATCGCTTCTCGATCATTGCGCCGCCTCCCGACCCCCACCCCTCCCCACAAGGGGGAGGGGAATCGGTGAACTGCTTGCCACGGCTCCGCCTCACGACTGCATCACCCCACCCCGTCGCGCATCTTCGATGCGCGCCGACCCTCCCCCTCCAGGGGAGGGTGAAGAAATCCATCCCGACCCCCACCCCCTACGCCTCCCCACAGAGGGAGGGGAACGGACTCATGCCGGCAGCGTCTTATGCGTGCCGTCGCACATCGGCTTCTTGGCCGAGCGCTTGCAGGCGCAGAACCAGGCTTCCTCGGCCTGCGCCGGCTTGTATTCGACCGGCGTGAAGGCCGAGCCCTTGTGCGAGCCGTCGCAGAACGGCTGCGATTTCGAGCGCCCGCAGGCGCACCACCAATAGCTCTTGCCGGCCTCGACCTTGATCGGGAGCGGCCGCCGGCCGCCGATCTCGGGCATCTCGCTCATGTTTGTCGTCTCCGCTGCGCTGACCTTCAATCAAGCACCCTGCCCGCCGCCCTCGGTCGCGAGCCACGCCGCGCCGCAGGCCTTGGCAAGCTCGCGCACCCGCAGGATGTAGCTCTGCCGCTCGGTCACCGAAATGACGCCGCGGGCATCGAGCAGGTTGAACACGTGGCTCGCCTTGATGCACTGGTCGTAAGCCGGCAGCGCCATCAGGTGGCGGCCGCGATTGCTTCGCGCGTCGCCATCCGTGTCCCAGCCGGCTTCGAGATATTCCTTGCAGGCCTTCTCGGCCATGCGGAACTGCTCGAACAGCATGTCGGTGTCGGCGAATTCGAAATTGTGCCGCGAATATTCCTGCTCGGCCTGCAGGAACACGTCGCCATAGCTGACGCGCTCGGCGCCGTCGCGGCCATTGAAATTGAGCGCGAAGATGTTGTCGACGCCCTGCACATACATGGCGAGCCGCTCGAGCCCGTAGGTCAATTCGCCCGAGACCGGCGCGCATTCGAAGCCGGCGACCTGCTGAAAATAGGTGAACTGCGACACCTCCATGCCGTCGCACCAGCACTCCCAGCCGAGGCCCCAGGCGCCGAGCGTCGGGCTCTCCCAGTCGTCCTCGACGAAGCGGATGTCGTGGAGCTTCGGATCGATACCGATGGCGTAGAGCGATTTGAGATAAAGCTCCTGCAGATCCTCGGGCGAGGGCTTCAGGATCACCTGGAGCTGATAATAATGCTGCAGGCGATTGGGGTTCTCGCCGTAGCGGCCGTCCTTGGGCCGGCGCGAGGGCTGCACATAGGCGGCGCGCCACGGCTTCGGGCCGAGCGCGCGCAAGGTGGTCGCCGGATGGAACGTGCCGGCGCCGACTTCCATGTCATAGGGCTGCAGGATGATGCAGCCACAGTCCGCCCAATAGCGCTGCAATGCGAGAATAAGTCCCTGGAACGAGCGCTCCGGGCGCATATGCGGCGGCAGATCATCGTTCATGCGACGTTGTTGGTGGAAGGCCCGGCTGCGGTCAAGGGTCGCCGGCCGGACGGTGGGGCCGCGGGGCTGATCAATCGCGCTCGATCGCGATTACGTCTTGCGTCCGCGGGTTCGCGATGCCTTGCGAAAAGCCTCGCCAATAATCCTCGGCAAATCGCGCACCAGGCCTTCGACCGACCGTCTCACGCTGCCGACGTCCTGCGCAACGCCGTCGACTTTACGCTCAACGCGATCAAGGCGGGTTTTCACCGCGGCCAAATCGTCAGCATTGCGGCGCGTCTGTTCCAGAATATGACGAGTGACAAGCTTCTCGCCCTCAACCTCGCGCTCAAGGACACCGACGCGCCCCTCGAATTCTTCCCTGGTCACATCTGTAGGCATAAACGAACCCCCAGAGCTGCATGCTAGCACAAATTGCCGGGGTCCTCGTCTAGAGCGACGATCGTTTGCCATTGAAGCGATCGTCGCTCTAACTCTTTAGTGGAGCATGATCTTTTCGGAAAACCGGTTCCCACTTTTCCGGGTCATGCTCACGTTACTCAATCGGGCCGGTATTCGCCGGTATCCGGATCGCGCTTGAGCTTCGGCAGCGCGTCACGGTCGAGCGGCGCCGAGCCGGAGCGGCCGCGCAAATTATCGAGGTCGAGATTGACGCGCTGCACCTCCTTGACGCACCAGCGCAGGAGCACCGCCGCTCCCATCAATCCGACCGCAAAGGCGAGTGCCGCCGGCATTGGCCTATCCTCCGTCCTGACGCTGCCGCACTATTATAACCGCAAAACCGCGGGTCCGGTTCGGGCCTAAACGTTAGAGCCCGTAGCGCGCCCACAATGCGCGCGCTTCGAGCGCCGCAATCAGATCCTCGGCGAGCGTCCCCGGCGCAACCGCGCCGGCCCCGACGCCGGCAACGCGCCGGCCGAACAATCGGCGCTCCGTGGTGACAAGCGGCGTCTCCACTTTATCACCGAAGCGCTCGCGCAAGGTGGTGCGCAAATCGCCGATGGCATCGACCAGGCCGAGCTCGAGCCCACGCCGACCGGTCCAATATTCGCCGGAGAACAAGTCATTTTCCGGGCCGTTGAGGCGCTCGCCGCGCCGCGATTTCACCAGCGCAATGAAATCATCGTGAATGTCCCGCTGCAACTTTTTCAGTCGCTCAACGTCGCCGGAGTCCTCGGGCAGGAATGGATCGAGCATCGCCTTGTGCGCGCCGGAGGTATAAAGCCGGCGCTCGATGCCGATCTTGGCGAAGAGCTTGTCGAAGCCGAAGGAGCCGCCGACCACCCCGATCGAGCCGACGATCGAGGCCGGGTCGGCGATGATCTCGTCGGCGGCGCAGGCGATCATGTAGCCGCCGGAGGCGGCGGCGTCTTCGACGAAGGCGAGCACGCGCCGTTTCTTCTCCTGCGCCAATTCGCGGATGCGCCGGAAGATCAGGTGCGATTGCACCGGCGAGCCGCCCGGCGAGTTGATGACGAGCGCGACCGCGGCAGCGTTGCGCACGGCGAAGACGCGCTCGAGCGCGCGGGCAAGGCCGACCATGGTGAGGCCCGGCCGCAGCGGCGTCGACAGCCCGATGACGCCGGAGAGCCGCAGCACCGGCACCACCGGCCGGTCGCCGCGCCAGCGTGGTGGGATCACCATCCGCAACGCCGGCGCCACCCGCGTCCACACGCCGCTTAGGCCTTCGCCGCTACGCGCCTCACTCATGAAATCCACATAGGCCGTGCCCGCCGCGCCCTCAAGTAACCGATTGTTAACGCCATGGACCGCTTCTTGCTTGGTGAGCAGACGCCGGGCCAAACGGCAGCAACGGACGGGCAGATGAAAATATACGCGCTCCTGATGCTAATCAGCGTCATTGTTGGCTTTTCCCATCTTCCGCGCCGAAGTCGCGGAAAGCAGGCCGAGACGCCAGCGCCCGATTCATTGCCTGCAAATGCCTAACGGTTGAGCAGGCGGCGGCTGCAACCGCCCGCCGTTTCCCTCGCTCGCAGCTTTACTCGCTCGCCAAAGCCAACGCCGCGTTCTCGCGCAGCACAGCCTCGGCCTCGGCCGTCGGTCTTCCCGCCGCGTCGGCGAGGAGGAGACCGCCGAGCAGCGTGAGCGGCGCGTGGCTCGCCTTGACCGCGCGCGCGATGACGCGAATCGCCGGCAGGCTCGGCTTGGGGTAGACCGGCAACAGCGTGATCGCGCCGAAGCCTTGAGCGAGCGCCGCAAGGACCGCGTCAAGACCGTCGGCGCGCCAGATCAGCGTCACAACGCCTTGCGGGCGAAGGAGCCGCGCCGCGGCGCCGAGCCAGCGGTTAAGCGTATCCTGCGCGGCGACGTGCGCGAGCCGGCGGGTCCGATCGGGCGACGGATTGCCTGCCGCGTTGAAGGGCGGGTTCATCAGCACGCAGTCAGCCTTCCCTGCCGCCAGTCCTCGCGCGGCAAAGGCTTTCGGCGACGCCGCCACATCAAGGCAGACGACCCGCACCCGATCGCCGAGCCCGTTGCGCGCCGCGTTCTCGACCGCGAGCGCGGCGAGCGTCGGGTCGAGCTCCAGAAGCGTCACGGCCACGCCCTCGACGCGGCGGGCGAGCGCGAGGCCCGCGGCACCGACGCCGGCGCCGAGATCGACCGCGCGATCGCCGGCGCGGGCGGGCGTCGCCGCCGCGAGCAGGATCGCGTCGTGGCCGACGCGGTGGCCGCGGCGCGGCTGGCGCACGACGAGCTTGCCGCCGAGGATCGCGTCTTCGCTGGCGCCTTCGCGCTCAGCCGACATCGCGGCGAAGCTCGTTGCCGAAGCCGGCTTCGGCGAGCAGTCGTCGCGCCGCTTCGAACTCGTCCTCATCGACCAGGATGCGGCGCGGGAAGATGCCGATCGAGCCTTCGAGCACGCTCATGTTCTGATCGGCGATCACGTGACGGATGCGCGCGCCCTTGAGCAGCGCCTCGATCGCCGAAATCAGCACCGCGTCGTTGGTGCGAACGAGCTCGCGCATGCTCAGCTCCGGCGCCGTTCTTCGCCGGGCGCGCGCAGCGCGAGATAAGCGAGCAGCTTGAGCTCGCGCCGGCCGCGGGTGACGGTGTCGAGAATGAGGCCGCAGGCGATCGACAGGAACGCGACCACCATCAGCCCAGTCGAAAGCACCGCGGTCGGCAGCCGCGGCACCAGGCCTTCCTCGACATAGGTGATGAAGATCGGAATGGCGAGACCGACAGAGATAATCGCCAGCGCGATGCCAAAGCCGCCGAACAGCGACAACGGCCGCTCGGCGCGGTAGAGCTTGAATACGGTCCAGAGGATGCGCAGGCCGTCGCTCCAGGTCGAGAGCTTCGAAGCCGATCCGCTCAGGCGGGTATAATAGGGCGTCGCCACTTCGCCGACCGGCAATTCGAGCTGCAGCGCGTGCACGGTGAGCTCGGTCTCGATCTCAAAGCCGCCCGACAGGATCGGAAAGGATTTGACGAAGCGCCGCGAGAACACGCGATAGCCGGACAGGATGTCGCTGAAGGCGCGGCCGAACATATGGGTGACGACGCCGGTCAGGAGCCAATTGCCGGCGCGGTGGCCGCGGCGATAGGCGGCTTCGTCGCGATCGATGCGGCTTGCCACCACCATGTCGAGCCGCTCGTCGAGGAGCTTGGCGACCATCGCCGGCGCGCTCGGCGCGTCATAGGTGGCGTCGCCATCGACCAGCACGTAGATGTCGGCCTCGACGTCGTTGAACATGCGCCGCACCACGTAGCCCTTGCCCTGGCGGCTCTCGCGGCGGACCACGGCTCCGGCCTGCTGCGCCGCGGCGGCAGTGCCATCGGTCGAATTGTTGTCGTAGACGTAGACCGTCGCCTGCGGCAATGCCGCGCGGAAATCGCCGACCACGCCCGCGATCGCGTGCGCTTCGTTGTAGCAGGGCACCAGCACCGCCACCTCGAGCCGGCTTATCGCAGCGGTATCGGCAAGACTTTTGTCGCCAAGACCAGCGTCACCAGGACTTGTCTCGGCAAGACTTGTCTGGGTAAGCCGTGCGTTGCTTGACATTGCCCCTCTCAGCCGCCACGTCGATTGAGCGACTGCCAGCTATCATCGCGAGACGCTGGCAGACTTGGACGCCCGCCGACTTGCCGCCTCAGCATAGCGTTTCTATGCTCGCGCGTCCCCAGTGGAGAAATCGCGTGGCCGTCATTGTCCCGTTCGAAAGTCCGCGCGAGCCCTCGATCGATCCCCTGGCCGAGCTGGTGGCCGCCGACATGGAGCGCGTCAACGCCGCCATTCTCGCGCGCACCGGCTCCGAAGTGACGATGATCCCGGAGGTCGCCAATCACCTGATCAATTCCGGCGGCAAGCGGCTGCGGCCGATTCTCACCGTGGCCTTGGCGCGGCTCGCCGGCTATGGCGGCGACGGCCATATCAAGCTCGCGGCGGCGGTCGAGTTCATGCATACCGCGACGCTGCTACATGACGACGTGGTCGACGACAGCGAGCTGCGCCGCGGCCGGCTCGCGGCGCGCATGCTGTGGGGCAACGAGGCGAGCGTGCTGGTCGGCGATTTCCTGCTCGGCCAGGCGTTCAAGATGATGGTCGAAGTCGGCAG
>Ga0335081_10014827_pt1 | contig 12609 bp, 7 predicted proteins | sample Lox_Sample_35_FD_206713 | JGI IMG/M metagenome (GOLD analysis project Ga0335081, IMG submission 206713) | Soil microbial communities from Loxahatchee National Wildlife Refuge, Florida, United States - Lox_Sample_3.5 | ecosystem: Environmental > Terrestrial > Soil > Wetlands | place: USA: Florida...
CACAGCCGTGATGGTTGCGTCTGGCGGCGGGGCTGTTACGAGTGCGAGGTTGAGTTCTCCTGTCAATACGCCTCGCACCAGGTCAGCACCGAATCGGGTGGCGAAGCGAATCTTGAGTCTTGGGTACGAGGGCAGTCGAATCGCGAGAATAGCTGACAACCAAGCCTGGTCGGCGTGAGATGAGTGTCCTACGATCAATACCCGGTCATACCCTTCGCTGGCAGCACGGGCAGAATGGACGGCTCGTTCGGCTCGGAAGACCGCAATGCGGGCGTCTGCCACAAATGCTCTTCCGGCGTCCGTGAGATCCATAACCCGTCCCTTTTCACGCAGAAAGAGCTGGAGGTCGTACTGTGCTTCGAGATCGGTTATCTGTTTGCTGAGAGCAGGCTGGGTAATGTGCAGTCTTTGGGCAGCCTTCGTGAAGTTCATCTCTTCGGCCAAGACAACGACCGCGTTCAGGTGCCGAATTTCGACAAGGGGGAACACTGTTCCACGCCCCGTTCAAGAGTTGGGTGACACCAGGAGTTTCGTGCTGCCATCTGTTCGTGAATCAACGAGTGGTTATGAACTTAGAACCCAGTCGGCTCTGTAAAGTTTCTTTAAGTGCAAGAAAAAGTTTCGATCCGTTGCCGCTGAAACCCCGCTCTGGGCAAGCGTTTTGGGGAGGCAGTACCGTCGCCTTCCTGGTTAGATGCATGGTGGCGGGGCGGATTTGTTCCCCTGCGGGTCACTAATTTTATGTAACTTATTGATTCCACAGCCGGCTCGAATGCCGATATAGGCGAGAAAGGCAAGTTCTTCATTCAGTTTTCATTCAGTTCTTTCCACCAGGAGTCCAAGCCCGCGGGGCCAAATAGTCATCATCATCAATCTTTTCTCCGTTGATTCCGAGTTGACGGAAACGGAAACGGCTGGCCGATCGCCTTCCTAGGGCGCACAATAGCCCGGTCTAAACACTCTACTTTTGCTGACAGCTTCCTCGAATAAACAATAACCTGGGGAGTCTGCTCTTCGCTCAAAAAGATCTCCTTGGACCCCAATCAGAGGGGTTCTGACACAGTCTTGGCACAGGATTTGTGAACCAGAAACACCCTGCCTTTGTGGCAGGCGCCCGTTGTTTGAATCAGCCGCGTACTCGGAGCCCGGCGATCGTCTTCACTGCTTCCATTTCCTATTTGCGACGTTGTGGTGAGACGGGAAAATGCCGGAGCGTGATACGACGGCCCAGACGAAGAGCGGATTTCGAAGACTGCCACTCAGGCAACACCGGGCAGAATTGCAGATGGACCCCGTACCGCCACGGTCACACCTTCCTCGGGTTTGCGGCCCGCTAAACCGGCAAGGAGCGTCAGGTAGTGGTTCAGTTGTTAAAGCCAAAGTCGCCCTGGTGATTAGGCTCGGGCCTTCTTAACCCTGATTTTATGATACTCTCCCGACCGAGGAGACATGACGATGTTCATTCGACTTCAAGATGCGAGCGTTCGAAGCGGAGACAATTTCGAGATTCGTAACTACCTAACCTCCGCCGTCTCGGATTGTATGAGCCTTGCATCAGTAAGTCTGAACGGCCCACACCCTCGATCGCTGAATAACAAGAGCGATCGAGTATGCTTTATCCTCGAAGGGACGGCTGTCGTCGAAGTAGGTTCAGAGCAAGCCGAAGTGCAGCCAGGGGACGCTGTGTACATCCCGAAGGGCACACCTCATTCAATATCGGGGAATGTCCGCTACTTGGTCTTGAATGTTCCGCCTTACGACCGCGCGGCCGAGGTTGCCCTTTAGATACCAGTACGCTACGGATGGAACTCGAACTCGCCAACGCGTTGTCGCAGGACGAGAAGCGACAACTACTATCATCCATGATGGTTGCGTGTGTTAGATGGTTGCACAACGTACAGAATCCCGATAGTGGATTGCCGTCAGAGCACGAAGGATCTCGCAGTTGCACTTGGACGACATCCGGTCTCCTCTGGGCGGCATGGTGCGCCGGCACTAGCTTGGCCGAACCAAATCTACGACGCGCTCTAGGCTGGGTTTCGTCAAACATCAACAATGATGGTGGAATACCAATTGTCGTCAAGGGCGACCACAGCATCACAGACGCCACCGCCCAGACTGCTATCGCATGCTCTCTTCTCTTGATCGACGTGAGTTGCGACAAGACCGTTCAGACTCTTCGGTCGTGCCTCAGATGGCTCTTGGATAAGCGCCTCACCAAGTCAGGTTGGAATTGGCGCCAGTCTCCCGAACCCTCCCGTGCTCGTACCGCTAGTACTGTATTTGCTCTTGTTGCGGTCCGATTGGCAAGCATCAACTTCCCCGACCTAGCAGACGAAATAGCCATGGCGGAGAACCAAGCGGTAAACTGGCTGCGCGAGACGCAACATCGAACGGGCGGATGGGGCTCTTATGCCGGTGGTCCCCTCCAACCCGCCATCACGGGTCTCGTTTGCGGATTACTTCATCCATGGAAGGATCTCTTCGACTTTGACGCTGCGATACGTTTTATTCGAGAAACGCGTATTGAATCCAACGGCTGGCCTGACACCATCGACCGCCCGACGAACCACACTGTAACGCGGATCGGAAATGCGTATTGCTCACTCGCATTGCTGGAACACTCGGCCCTGGAAAGCTGGGAATCAAACTTGCTGTTGACCTACGTGTTGTCAGCTTTCGAATACCCACGTTTTAGATACGGGTCAAGTGAGATGTTCTCGTGGCCCACACGGGACTACCTCATAACACTTACCGCTATGGGGCGACACTGCGGCATCGATACTTGTCGCCCTGCCATGCCCAGCATCCCGCCATTGGCGACCCCTCATTCTAGTGACAAGTGTGGTGATGATGTCACGGCGTCACCGATCGCTCCAGCACTCCTAAAGCATATGACGACGAAGCGCTACCTTCATATTCTTCATATCTCTGACATTCACAGAGCAGTCGACGCACCCACTTCGAACGTTTCATTACTCGGCAAGTTGCTCGACGACATCACTCTCAGGTATTCGATGGACAACCGGGCGCTGGATTTGGCTGATCCTCCACTCTCAAGTCCCGACCTGATAGTTATATCCGGTGATGTCACGCAGCGTGCGACGCCCGAGGAGTTTTCAATCGCCCGGGATTTCGTCGAACGGCTATTGTTTCTCGTAAACAAGGATAGAAACAAGGTCATATTGGTGCCAGGCAACCACGACATCAATTGGGATTTGGCAGCCCGAGCATATTCTCCATCGAGTGAAGGCGAATTCGTAAACCAACGGAAACAAGATGAGCCCTATACGCAGCTGGTGAAGCGAGCACCGTCGGGTAGCTATTGGAGGAAGGATCCCAATGTCTACGAATTGCGTCTCGATCCCTTCAAGCAGTTCTACGAGTCGTTTTACGGCGATAGGACATTCCCTCTCATTCGCAGCGAAATGTACTCAATCCATGACCTCTCTCGCGAGCTAAATATAGTCGTTATCGGGTTTAACTCATGTGATGAAATTGACGCCTGTCGAGAGTCAGGCAAACTCGTGAGCTTGGACCGACGAGCATTCATTAATACTGACGCTATATATCGTGCTGCTCAAGAGGCCCAACAAATCGACGGTTTCCACCATACTATTCGTATCGCCGTGTTTCACCACAACATCACGTCATTGAACCACGGCGACGATTTCTTGGATCCAAAGTACCTGCGTATTCTGAAGTTACAGGGCTTCTCATTTTGCGTTCATGGTCATGCACACACAGACAGTTATGATATCTTCGATGCGACAACATCCCGCGTTATGCCGGTTGTGGGCGCCGGTTCACTTGCGGCCCCGTACCGAGATCGACCGCCTGCCGTGCCGATGGGCTACAATCTGATCGCGATTGACAAGTCAAACGGCAAAGTCTATGTGCACACTCGTTCTCATGACGAGAGCAATCTTACTTGGGCACCGCGGTATCAGGAATCAGGAAAGCCGTTCTTCAAACTTGACATGAACGCGGTCTGACCTTCGTTGATGGCATTACGGTAGCGACGAAATGACTAAAACATCCTCTTCTGTGCTTATCACCGGCGGCAGCGGCGGCATTGGAAGTGCGTGCTGTGTGGCTTTCGCGCGATGCGGTCAGCACGTCTTCATCAACTATCACAACCAAAAGAATCGCGCGGAAAAGATAGCGGCAGAGATCAAGGCGTCCGGCGGATCCGCCACGACAATAAAGGGAAATGTGGCCATTGCCGCCGAAGTGCAGGCCATTTTTGACGAAGTCAAAGCTGAGTCCGGCGGTCTCAGTTGCATTGTGAACTGCGCAGGTGCAATCATCAGACCTTCTAGTGTTCACGAGATATCGGACAAGGACTGGATTGAGACGTTGAACGTTAATCTGGGTGGGGTTTTGAACTGCTCCAGGTACGGGGCGCCTAGTTTGCGTGACAATACTGCGCCATCCATCGTGAATGTAGGTTCGGTCTTTGGCAGCAGGATTGGAGCCCCAGCGGTAGGTGTATACGCCGCCGCAAAGGCCGGTGTCATTTCCCTGACGAAGAGTTTTGCTCGCAGCTTGGGTCCGCACATTAGGGTCAATTGCGTTGTTCCCGGCATCATTGATACCGAGATGACCCGATCGTCGCCAGATCGTGTAATGCAAGATTATGTAGAGCGCACAATTCTCAAGCGCATCGGGCATGCGGATGAAGTCGCAGCTGCAGTCATCTTTTTGGCTGGTGCAACATACATAACCGGTCAATCTCTGGTCGTAGACGGAGGTTATACGATCAGCTAGAGCGAGATCTGGTCCGTGCTGGTCGTCGAATCAGGGCCAGATTCTAAGGCGACACGTGGTGATAAATGTAGGTATTAAGCTTGCTCTGCAGCAAGCGAACTGCTGTATCGATCGAGCGGAACAACTGAGGTTCGAGGGGCGCACCGCGAGTGGCTGCGACGAGCTGTTCTGAGAGAGTAAGGGCAGCATTGGCAATCGATACCTGAGAGTATCGGGGTAGCGTGGAAGCAAGGTCTGCGGGCAGCATACTCCCCAATTGTTCTTCGATTTTCTTCGCCGGTTGGTTCATATTCAGCCAAGGTGGAAGTGCCCCGGAGAGAACCCTTAGGATTACGAACAATTGCTCTCTGGCATCCTGCAAGTGCCGTATTGCCAGCCAAAGCTCTCCCTTCGCCAGTTCATTCGCGACAAACGTGAGGCGCAAGGCACAGAACGTGGCAGCCTGGTCAAGCGGCGGCACAGTCGGTGGACTGTTGTGGCTATTAAGCGACGCCAAACATGCGGCGTAACTCCCATTCTTGTCGAAAAGCATCAAGTGCCTCTGATTTCTCATTGGATCTGGAGTCAAAGTGTTGATGCAATTTACATTCATCTGAATAATGTTGCCCTTCTCGTATAGAGCGGTGAACGAGTATCCGAAACCCTCCACCCAAATGGGCCCTCGAAGGAGAACGACTTTTCCAATGGTGCTGAGTAGTGTCTTCGCAGTGGCGTGAAGCGCGTGCTGGAGACGTGAGGACTGGACAAACATGAAAAGATCCAAATCCGAGTTCGCGGTCGCCTCGCCACGGCCAACGGAACCACCTACCATCAGCGCCTCCACGTCTGCAAAGTCAGGGCTAGCCTCCAAGGCTTGGAGATGCGACAAAATGCCATCAACGGGCGGCGGAGCGACGAGTTGACATGTCTCGAAGGCCGGGGCCGTCAAATAGGGTCCGAGAATCTGCGCTTCCTTCGGCGATTGCCTGCTCCCAAGAAATTGTCTTAGAAGAGCAACACTCTCCTTCTCCAGGTCAGGACATGGAGTTGGGACAAGCCGCAACGGATGTTGCTTAACAAATTGAGAGGAACAGTCGATGCATCTCGTTCCTCCGGCCCAGTAATCGTTTGCTGCCCAAGCAACTATAGCTAAACGACTCACATAAGCTGCGCCTAGACACATAACGCAGGGCTCAAGCGAGCTGTACAGTCCGACCTTGTACTGGTTCCTATACAGAAGCTCTTGATGTTGCATCAACAACTGAATCTCAGCGTGCTGAGCGTGTCCTGAGTCACAGCGCATGCTATTGTGTGCCTGGCCCAGCACCTTTCCCTCTTCGTCAACGAGAACCGCGCCTACCGGATACTCTCCGCGCGCAAAAGCCGCAGAGGCCTGCTTGAGCGCGAGCGTAAGGAATGCACTAGGGCTCATAGTAGAAAGGGTCCTTTAGCCATGTGACTAACTCCTCCTGGGCCACCTGATATTTCTTCGCTAGATGAGGAATGAACTTCTGCCACTCCCTGGCGCGTGCATCGATGAGGGGTGACAAAATCGCATTCACATTGGCAGACTTCCGCTCAGCAAGAAGAGCTTCCAAAGCTCGTAGATCGAGATCTCTTAGGAATACAAGAAAGCTTAGCAAAGAATTCTCCTGAGGAAACTGGCGGAAGGCGTTTCGAACGAGCCTAAGAGCCGGGTGAAATGTGGCGCTCCACGTTTCCCCTGCTAGCCAGATTTGCTCCGCTTGTACGGATGCAAATCGCCAATCGTACGAAATGAGTTCAGGATTGAACTCCCCCAGCAGACCATGCTTCCTCGCGAATGCCTCGTACGCAGTCCCGCGCTGCACCCTCAGTCGCGAGAATATATTGCTGACGTGTGGCCAAGCGCGTGAACTACGCAATGCCTCAGTGCTCTCCAGCAGTTCGTGGGTTGTGACGAATGGATCGAATAGCATGAAGCCGACTTCGAGTGACACGTCCAGATCGCGAATGATAGCCATTGCTTGCAAGCTATCCCTAACGCGCACTCCCTTGCCGAATCTCGTTAGCTGCGAGTCACTGAGGGATTCCAGACCGAGAAAGACGAAACTGAGTCCTGCACACCGCAACTTGGAGAGAAGGTCCTTGCGTTTACGATTCTCACTCAACGACGTATCCCGCTTCCATACGTTGTCTGATCTAACAGAGATGGAAAACGTGAAACATTGCAAGGACAAAAGAATATCAGCGATCTCGCTTGCGCCGGAAAGATCGTCTCCGATAAAATCCTCATCCGCAAACGTAAAGAAAGTGACACCGTCATCGCGCATCTTAATGAGGGCATCTCTTAAGGTCGCAGGTTGTGCACGAGTCCACGAGTCGCGGGCACCGGGCGGCCGGGTGCAGAATGTGCAACGTCCATACTGGCACCCTCGACTTCCTTCAAGACGTCGCAAGTACCTACCCGGCGTCCGTTGCACAAGAACAGGTACTCGTGATGGTGGCGCTACGACTGTACGCGTCATGTGGCGATCCGACATAAAGGCAAGCGACGGCACGTCTGACAGTACTCTGGATAAGTCATGCTTTGTTGTTTCGACTGAAACTGTGAGGAGCGATATCAACGCCCTCTCTCCCCAACCTCGAACGATGACAACGTCAGGGAACCGGCCTAGGAACTCTTCTGCCGCGTATGTCGGAACAGCATGGCCAAGGACAGTGAGGAAAGGCTGCTCCTCTTTGGGCAGTGTAGACAGTTGCTCCAAAAGGCGAACCGCCAGTCCGTATGTCCCCTGCGGAACAGAGATACCAAACACCCGGGGGCGCACCGCCCGTACCTGATCAAGCACACTCTCGACCGAACTTCCTGCTCTCTGGTCAAGCGTTGCGGTATGCACAATCCAATTTGAAAGGGAATCTCGAACAGCTTGCGCCAGTACGTCCACGGCATACGGTTCGGCATCCGGAGGTTGCAAATCGCTGTACAGTTGAACTAACAGGAGACTCGGATTCGCATGCATGGCAGGCATTTGGCATTTACACTATTGGCACTACACTAAAAGAGGCAAAAATTGCTTACTAACCGCGGAAGGGGACAATACCTCACGTATATGCGCTGATCCTCGGAGGCCCATTGCTCGCCCCGCCGCATCGGATCGCGCCAGCTCAAGAAGAAACCTGACTGCACTATGATCTCTGTTGGGCGTCTCCTCGGAGTTGAACAAATACCCACCTTCACACGCTCGGATCTCTTGTGCTATCCCGACAACATTCGTCGACACGCAAGGCACGCCGCATGCCAGGGACTCTGCAAGGCTTAGGTTGAATGAGTCGTGCTTGCTGCAATTCAGTTCGGCGTCGGAAAGGTGCAAATACGGAATCACATCCTGCACGACGCCTGTTTGCACAATCGTAAGATTCCTACTGTGAGTTTTACAGGTCACTATACGTGGTCCGATCAGCATCAAAACGACTGGTCTATCGCTGACCTCTGCGACCTCGTGTGCTATAGCAATGACGTTTTCAGGGCACTTCACTGGCCGCATGTTGGAATGTGACGTTATGACAAAACTCTTATCTGAAATCCCGAATGCCACTCTTAACGCTGCGGAATCTCTTCCTGCGGGCGGTGCAAATCTTCGAATATCGAGTGCCGGTAAAATACATTGAATTTGAGGTGTCCTCGGAAAGAGGGCGACTATCTCTTCAGCAAACTGTTTCGTGTACGTTATGATTCTGGATACTTTGCTATGCGAAAGAAGCATTTGCGTAGTCTGCGCTAGCTGAGGTCCTATTTCCCAGATGTCAGAACCGGTCGGAGTCAGCCACACCTCAGTCTCCACCGAAGTTGGCGCCAACAGATTCAACGCCGATATGACAGCGAGTCCGTAGGGAATAAGATAGTGCCCCCAAATTATCGTTTTCCTTGGGGAACTGGAATGTTCTAGTACCTCATTCGCTAGGCACTCAGCCATGCTTGGGACGCTGAGGACGTCCTGGCTCGCAATCGCTGCTCCACTCCCAATAGCAGCCGACTGTACCATTTGCGTCAGATGCACTTTTACCCCACGAGTGCCGAAGTGTTCAAACGTAAACGGAATATGATTTCCGACATAAGTAACTTCTGCTCCTAGGGTGGAGAACAGCCACAGATTGTTGCACATTATCTGACTCGCACCCGGAAAGCCATGTGGACCACAGGCTATCAGTCGATAATTGTTCAGCGGGTTGTGGATCGATTCCTGCAAGTCGTCAAGGGCCAGCGTCCCGCTAATGGCGCATGGAGTTTCAAGGGGAAGAGTACACTTGCAAGTCGTCAAGACAGGCGACAAGCAGGATGCCATTATATGACCGATTCTCTCCAAGCTAGACCATTTACTTTTTGCCTAACCTAAAATGCAGGCGAGTGATCCCGCATACGGCTTCGGAGGGCATCTAGATATGCTGAACGCTTTGTGTTCTGGTCATTCGCACTGGTGTTGAATCCGCGTGCCTGGACCCGGTTGTCACTTTCAAACCAACGCTCCGGAGCCTGTCGCGTCCGGCCCTACGGGCATTCTTGTTTCGGTGCGTTTGACTGACTTGCGGGTTCGACGTTCTCGCAGATACCAGCAACCGAGTTCAACGGTGGTGGGACGCGTCGTGCCGATACCGGGACTGGCTACCGGAGCTACTGGTTCTATTTCTTTGGCTTCATATTCCTGCTCCCGCCGGGGAGGAGGATTTCCGCCCAACAGCGGCGGACGTGCTCGTATCACTCTCCCGAGAAGTTCCTAAGGCTGAGCCTGGGACTGGGAAGCCTAGTCAAGGAAGCCATCAGCAAGGAGCTCCTCTCGCTGGATCGCTCGAAGATCGAGAGCATGTTCAAGGAAATGCAGGCCATCCGTTCCAAGGTAGGCGATTGACGAAAGCCATCCCCTTATAATCTCGAACATGCTGTTAACGATTACGACGACGCATCGGCCAGCAACCGACTTGGGCTACCTGCTGCACAAGAACCCTGCAAATCTACATTCCTTCGACCTGTCGTTTGGGAAGGCACACGTCTTCTATCCACGGGCGGCCTCCGAGAGGTGTACCGCGGCGCTATTACTTGATGTCGACCCGGTAGGACTGGTTCGTGGTAAGCGAGGACAGCATGAGGGTGGCACGCTCGATCAGTATGTCAACGACCGGCCTTATGTGCTCTCTTCCTTTCTAAGCGTCGCTATGGGCCGGGCTTTTGGGACGGCCATGTCAGGACGCAGCAAAGGTAGGCAAGAATTGGCTGACCTGCCAATTCCATTAACTGCAAACCTGACGGTTGTTGCGTGCAGAGCGGGCGAAGGGTTGATTCAAGAATTGTTCGAGCCTCTCGGGTACAGCGTGGTGGCCCAGCAGCACCCGCTCGACGAGAAGTTTCCTGAATGGGGCGAGGGGCCTTATTACTCGGTGACCTTGGCTGGGACGTTCCGTTTACAGGATCTCCTCAACCATCTTTATGTCCTGGTGCCGGTCCTCGACGCAGAGAAGCACTACTGGATAGGCCAAGATGAAGTTGAGAAACTGCTGCGCAAAGGAGAAGGCTGGCTTGGCTCGCATCCTCACAAAGAAACAATCGTAAAGCGCTATTTACCCCGACAGAGGCAACTTGCACGAGAGGCACTCGCCAGGCTGACAGAGGACGACAATCTTGACCCTGATGCGACTGAGGAAGCTCACGCTGAACAAGAAACCAAGATGGAGGAGCCGATCCGGCTGTGGCAACAGCGGATGGGAGCCGTCGTTGCAGTACTGCGATCAGCAGAAGCGAAACGTGTCTTGGATTTGGGCTGCGGAGAAGGAAAGCTCCTGCGGGTGCTGTTGGAAGAGAAGTCGTTCACCGAGATCGTAGGCATGGATGTCTCCCACCGAAGCCTCGAAATCGCGAGTCAACGTTTGAAACTCGACCGAATGCCCACGAAGCAAAAAGAACGGCTGAAACTGATGCACGGTTCGCTGATGTACCGCGACGATCGCTTATCCGGATACGATGCTGCGACGGTCGTGGAAGTAATCGAACATCTAGACGCGCCACGATTGGCCGCATTCGAGCGAGTGCTTTTCGAGGCAGCGCACCCGAAAACGATCGTGGTGACCACGCCCAACGCGGAATACAACGTGAAGTTTGACACTCTGCCAGCGGGACAATTCCGCCACAAGGACCATCGATTCGAGTGGACTCGGGAACAGTTCCAACAGTGGTCGGGCCGCATCTCCGAACGTTTTGGATATAGCGTTCGTTTTCTGCCAGTGGGAGAAGAAGATCCTCAAGTCGGCGCGCCTACGCAGATGGGGGTCTTTAGTTTGTGAACATAACGATCCCTGAACTCTCGCTCGTTGTTCTGATCGGACCTTCTGGTTGCGGAAAGTCCAGCTTTGCTCGGGCACATTTCAAGCCCACCGAGGTGCTTTCCTCCGACTTCTGTCGGGGGCTTGTATCGGACGACGAGAACGCCCAGGCCGCCACGAAAGATGCGTTCGAGGTGCTGCACTTCGTGGCGCGTAAGAGGCTTGCCGCTGGACGCCTCACGGTCGTTGACGCCACAAACGTTCAGCCAGAAGCGCGTAAGCCACTGGTCGCTCTCGCTCGTGAGTTCCATGTTCTGCCGGTTGCGATCGTGCTTAACCTGCCCGAGAAGCTCTGCCATGAACGTAACCAGAACCGACCAGACCGACAATTTGGTCCGCACGTGGTTAGAAACCAGTCGCAACAACTGCGGAGGTCGCTCCGCGGATTGGAGCGGGAAGGATTCCGGCATGTTTTCACTCTGTCCACTCCGGAAGAGGTCTCATTGGTCAGCATCGTGCGTCAGCCACTTTGGAACAATCTCAAGCACGAGCACGGGCCTTTCGACATCGTCGGCGACGTGCACGGATGTTACGAGGAGCTAAGTACCCTACTCGGTCAACTTGGCTACAAGATCGAGAACGGACCGGATGGACCAAAGGCCACTCCGCCAGATGGACGGAAAGCAGTCTTCGTCGGTGATCTTGTCGACCGCGGGCCCAGGATTCCTGACGTCTTGCGTTTGGTCATGAAAATGGTTGCTGAAGGAACGGCATTGTGCGTTCCCGGAAACCACGACATGAAGTTGATGAAGAAACTAAAAGGCCGCGATGTGCAGATGACGCACGGGCTCGCCGACTCAGTTCAGCAGCTCGACAAAGAAAGCCCCGAGTTCAAGCAAGCTGTCATCAAGTTTCTCGACGATCTGGTCAGCCATTACGTGTTCGACGACGGAAAGCTTGTGGTCGCACACGCGGGCATGAAGGAGGAAATGCAGGGGCGTGGATCGGGCAAGGTGCGCGATTTTGCTCTTTACGGCGAGACCACGGGAGAGACTGACGATTATGGACTCCCCGTGCGCTACAACTGGGCTGCCGAATATCGCGGCACAGCCATGGTCGTTTACGGGCATACGCCCGTTGCAGACCCGGAATGGCTGAACCGCACCATCAACATAGATACCGGGTGCGTGTTCGGTGGCAAACTGACCGCACTGCGCTACCCCGAACGTGAGGTCGTGTCGGTATCAGCGCTGCACACCTATTACGAGTCGGTAAAACCGTTCCTGGCCGAAGAAGCGAGTGCGCCTCCGCTGACCGCTCAACAGCAACTGGATGATCTGCTGGACATCGAGGATGTAATCGGCAAGCGGATCATGAACACACGTCTAAACCGAACCATCACAATTCGGGAAGAGAACGCGATCACCGCGTTGGAGGTTATGAGCCGATTTGCCTCGAATCCAAAATGGCTCATCTATCTGCCACCCACGATGTCTCCTTGCGAGACCAGTAGGCGCGACGGGTTGCTTGAACACCCTGAGGATGCCTTCGCTTACTATCTGCACGAAG
>Ga0335081_10014828_pt1 | contig 12609 bp, 15 predicted proteins | sample Lox_Sample_35_FD_206713 | JGI IMG/M metagenome (GOLD analysis project Ga0335081, IMG submission 206713) | Soil microbial communities from Loxahatchee National Wildlife Refuge, Florida, United States - Lox_Sample_3.5 | ecosystem: Environmental > Terrestrial > Soil > Wetlands | place: USA...
CGTGACGGTCGGGCCGCACGCGGTGGTCGGCGAGGGCGCGCACGTCGCGCGCTCGATCGCGGATGCCGTCGTGTGGGCCGGCGCGCGCGCCGACCGGAGCAACGCAGGCGAGGCGATCGTCACCTAGTACCTCGCCACAGAGGATCTGATCGGTTGGGGCCGCCGATCCATCGCCGGTCGCTTCGTTGCCGCTCCTTGCGTCACGCCCAGCGCTGCGTCGCGGCGCCTCGCGCGCGGCGCGCCTCGGCAGCCGCAACCAATCATCTCCTCTGTGGCGAGGTACTATCTAGGCGCGTCGGGGCAGCCCAGCGCGGCGAGCTTCGCGGTCTGCTCGATGCACTCCTTGGCGGTCTCGCGCACCGCGGTCTGCGCGCGCAGCGCGTCGTCGCGTTCGGAGTCCGGGCTCGCCGCGACCGACAGCGACATCTTCATGGCCTCGGGGAGCGCGCGCGCGTCGGCGCACGCTTGCTTCGCGGCGGCCACGGTCTGGGCGCACGCGCAGGCGCGCTCGACCAGCACGCGGCACGCGTCCTGGCCGCGCGTGATCTCGGTCGGCGACAGCTTCATCGGCGCGGGCCCCGGCGGCGGCGGCTCCTCGGACTTCTTCGCACAGCCCGCGAGCAGCACGACGATCGCGACCAGCCGGATCATGCGGCCTCGATGCGTGCGAGCACGCAGGAGATGTTGTCGACGCCGCCCTCCTCGTTGGCGGCGGTGATCAGCCGCTCGACCGCGCGGTCGACGTCCTTCTCGGTCATGAGGATGTGCTGGATCTGATCGTCCTTGACCATGCCCGACAGGCCATCCGAGCACAGCAGATACGTGTCGCCGACCTTGGGCTGCTGCGTGATGATGTCGACCTGCACGCTCTCCTTCATGCCGAGCGCGCGCACGATCACGTTCTTGTGGGGCCAGTTCTCGGCCTCCTCGGGGGTCACCCGCTTCATGCGGATGTAGTCGTTGATGAGCGAGTGGTCCTCGGTGAGCTGGACCAGCTCGGTGCCGCGCGTGCGGTAGCAGCGCGAATCGCCGACGTGGCCGATGATCAGATGATCGTCGAGGAAGTACAGCGCGACGCAGGTCGTGCCCATGCCCTTGAACCGGGCCTCGCGCTGGCTGCGCTCCCAGATCTCGAGGTTCGCGAGCATGATCCCGGTGACCATCCGGTTGACGTCCTTGCGCATGTCGCGGTCGACCTTGTAGGGCCAGGTCAGCGTCTGTTGCTTGCCGGTCTCGGTGAAGTGATCGACGATCAGCTCGACCGCGAGCCGGCTCGCGACCTCGCCGGAGGCATGGCCACCCATGCCGTCGCACACGATCGCGAGCCGCTCGCCGGCCTCGGGGACGGCGATCGAGTCCTCGTTGTGGTCCCGCTTGCGACCGATGTTGGTGTCGCCCGCAAAGTTTACGCGCGCACCGTCGAGGGGGAACAGGGTACTCACCTTCCTGATTGTAGCAGTCGCGAAGCGATTGACTCCACTCGGCGGACTGCCCATCCTCGGGGGGTGGAATCCGTCGCGGCGATGTGGGGGTACGCCGAAGGCAACGCGACGGTGGTCGCGGTGGTCGTCGTGATCGTCGCGCTCGCGGCGATCGCGTACGTCGCACGAAGGCTGTGGAGGAAGTGAGTGGCGGAGCTCACGCGTGGCAAGCTCAGTGATCGTCCGTGGGGGTACACGGTCGGTGCACTCGGGCTGCGCGGGCTGACCGGCCAGCTCTGGCTGCTCGCCGACGGTAAGCAGTACTGCATCGCGTTCTCGGGCGGCGCGATCGTCGGCGCGTTCTCGCCGACGACGAGCGACAGCGCCGTGCGCGTCGCGCTGACCAGCCACCTCGTGTCGTCGACCCAGGTCGCGGAGATCACGCGGCGGATCGCGGCCGATCCCGAGCGCGACGAGATCGACGTGATCGCCGAGGCGGCGCGGCTCGGCGCCGAGCAGGTCTACAAGCTGCGCCGCCGGGTGGTCGCGCAGCGCGCCGCGCGCACGTTCGCGATCGAGGTGGGCGAGTTCGTGGTCGAGGACACCGTGACCCTTCCGGTGGTCGAGGGCGGCGACCTCGACGTCCGCACCGTGATCTATCTCGGTGCCAAGACCAACCTCGGCGAGCAGCGGCTCGACGCCGAGCTCGCGCAGATCGGCGTGTGGTTCAAGCTCAAGCCCGAGGCGGTTGCCGACCTGCCGCAGTTCGGCTTTGCCGACGCCGAGAAGCCGGTGCTGCGCCGGCTGGTCGAGGGTGCCAACCTGGCCGACCTGATCGGCGATCCCGAGATCGACGCGCGACTCGCGCGCACCGTGATCTACGCGGTCGCGTCGTGCAGCGCGTGCGAGATCAGCGCGACCCCGGGGCCGTCGGCGCGCCCGGCGACCCGGCCGCCGCCGCAGCGCTCGCCGTCGACGATCACCGCGGGCGAGCTGCGTCGCGGCAACCCGACGATCGACGCGCTGAACCAGGCGCGCACGCGCACGACCGACGCGCGCCAGATCCCGACGACGAATCCGCCGCTGGCGCGCACGCTCACGCCGATCCCGTCGCAGACCATGCCGCCGCAGCCGCGCACGACGACCGGCGGCCAGGCGCCGCCGGTGGCGCGCACGATGACCAACCCGACCGCGCCGCCGGTGGCGCGCACGATGACCAACCCGACCGCGCCGCCGGTGGCGCGCACGATGACGCCGGTGCCGTCGCGCACGACCACGCCGGTGACCACGCCGCCGGCGCCGCGCACCACGACCCCGGGCGCGACCATGCCGCCGCCGGCGCGCACGGTCACGCCGTCCGAGCCGCCGCCGCCGCCGTCGCGCACGGCGACGCCGACCACGCCGCAGCCGCGCAACCGGACGTCGAGCCCGTCGCTCGGCGGTGACGGCGTGGTGCGCATGAAGTCGCCGACCACGACGACCGGCCCGCACCGCGCGCTGCGCGGGTCGGATCCGCCGGCGACGGAGCGGCCGCGCACCGCGAGCTCCGCGATCGACGACACCGAGAAGCTGATCTCCGAGCTGGTGCCGCTGCTCGACAGCGACGCCGATCACTTCGCGATCCTCGGCGTGCCGTTCGACGCGCCGGTCGGCACGGTGCGCAGCGCGTACTTCAACCTCGCGCGCAAGCTCCACCCCGATCGGCTGGCCTCGCTCGGCATCGACGATCCGGCGCGCAACGCGCAGCGGCTGTTCGCGCAGATCAACACCGCGTTCTCGGTGCTCGCCGACCCCGAGCGCCGCGAGCAGTACGTGCAGAAGGCCAAGCGCGGCGCGGTCGGCCGCGCCGAGGACGCCAAGGCCGAGGAGATGGCGCAGCGCGTGATGCGCGCCGAGGAGGCGTTCCGGCGCGGCGAGATGGCGATGCGGCGCGAGCAGATCGACATGGCGATCGCCGAGTTCGGCGCCGCCGCGGCGCTCCGGCCGCAGGAATCGGAGTACCAGGCGCTGCTCGCGTGGGCGAAGTTCACCCACGCCCCCGACAAGCAGGCGGTGGCGACCGAGACGCGCACCGCGCTGCAAAAGGCGGCCGACGCGAGCGAGAACTCGCCGACCGCGCGGTTCTACCTCGGCCGGGTCGAGCGCATGCTCGGCCGCGAGAAGGAGGCGCTGGTGCACTTCCAGGAGGTGCTGCGCCTCAAGCCCGGGCACACCGAGGCGAGCAGCGAGGTGCGTATCCTCGAGCAGCGGCTGCGCGGCCGGCGCTAGTACCTGGCCACACAGGAGATGATTGGTTGCGGCTGCCGAGGCGCGCCGGGCGCGAGGCGCCGCGACGCAGCGCTACCGGGCGTAACGCAAGGAGCGGCAACGAAGCGATCGGCGATGGATCGGCGGCCCCAACCGATCAGATCCTGTGTGGCGAGGTACTAGTCGGCCGGGTCGAACATCCCGCGCCAGTCGGCGAGCGCGTCGATCAGCGCGACCGCGTCGCTCGCGGGCAGGGTGATCGCGGCCTGGCGCTGCCACGCGTCGCGGACGCGGCGGAAGCGCAGCACGGCGAGCCGGGTCGGCTTCCAGCTGCCGTCGCTGGCGCGCTCGCGGAACGCGATCGCGACGGTGGCCCAGCCGGCGCGTTCCCACACCTTGCGCGCGAGCTGCTCGCGCACCTGCTCGCCGTCGACCTCGAGGTCGTAGTCGACCTCGTCGAGCTCGCCGATCACCATCAGCCCGACACCACGTGGCGCGGCTCGGTGTGGTCGGACAGCTCGAGCTCGGTCACCAGGTCGGTGCCGCTGCCGACGTGCGCGCGGACCCGCGCGTTGGCCTCCTGGACCTGGCCGCCGCGCTCGATCCGCACGCGCAGCTCCTCGCCGAGCTCGAACAGCAGCGGCGAGCGCACGCGGACCAGGTCGTCGCCCAGCTCGAGGACCTCGAACACGTCGAGGCTGGCGTCACCCCGGTCGCCATCGACCACCAGCACGCGCGGCGCGGCCGGTGCGCTCGCGGCAGGCTGTCCCGACATGGAGCCGGGTTACCACGCCGCGCGCGGATGCCTCAAGCTCTTCAACTGGCCAGCGCAATCGGGTTAGGCTCGTTCGGCGGATGCTCAAGCCGGTCGAGAAGCAACGGGTGGCGGAGGAGATCGCCGAGCAGCTGCGCGCGCTCATCCTCAACGGCCAGTACCCTCCCGGCTCCAAGCTCCCGCCGGAGCGCGAGCTGTCCAAGCGGCTGCGGGTCAATCGCGCGTCGCTGCGCGAGGCGCTCAAGAAGCTCGAGCACCTCGGGCTGGTGCGGATCCGTCAGGGCGACGGCACGCGCGTGCAGAACTTCATGGAGACCGGCGGGATCGAGCTGGTGCAACACCTGCTGCCGCTCGGCGGCGGCAAGCCCGAGCTGATCCGCGATCTGCTCGAGTTCCGCCGGATCTTCGGCCGCGAGCTGGCGCGGCTGGCCGCGGCGCGCTCGGCCAGGGACAAGGACGGCATCGCCAAGCTGCGCGCGCTCGCCGACAAGGCCGACCACGTCGCGGGCGCGGGCGAGCTGTTCGATCTCGACTTCGACTTCTACGTCGCGATCGCCGCGATGTGCGGCAACCAGGTCATGCTGCTGCTCATCAACACCGTGCGCGACGGCGTGCGCAACTTCATGCCGCTGCTCGCCAACCTCGCCGCGCCGCAGGACACCGTGCGCAAGCATCACCGCGAGCTGATCGCGGCGATCGAGCGCGGCGAGGTCGCCGCCGCGGGCAAGATCGCCGACGACTACCTGCGGATGGGCGCCGAGCTCGCGGCGCGCGCGGGAGGACGCCCCGAGCTGCAGCCGCAGCCGCTGCCCGACTGAGGGTCGTGATGCCGAGCCTGTCGCGCACCGAGGTCGAGGACATCGCGCTGCTCGCGCGCCTGCACCTCGAGCCCGACGAGCTGGCGCGCATGCAGGACGAGCTCGGCGCGATCATCGAGCATTTCGGCGCGCTCGCCGCGGTCGACACCGAGGGCGTCGCGCCGATGACCCACGCGGTGCCGATGGACCTGGCGCTGCGGCCCGACGTGGTGGCGCCGTCGCTGCCGGTCGAGGACGCGCTGCGCGGCGCGCCGGCGCGCGCGGGCGATCTGTTCGTGGTGCCGGCGATCATCGCGGGAACCGAATGAGCGAGTGGTTGTCGGCAGGCGAGACGGCGCGGCGGATCGCGGCGGGCGAGCTCACCGCGCTGCGTGCGGTCGACGCCTACCTGCGCCGGATCGCGAACCTCGATCGCGAGCTCGGCGCGTTCCTCGCGCTCGACAGCGAGGGCGCGCGCCACGCCGCGCAGCAGGTCGATGCCGCGCGCGCCGCGGGTGCCGCGCTCGGACCGCTCGCCGGCGTGCCGGTCGCGCTCAAGGACGTGCTGGTCACGCGCGGGCTCGCCACCACCGCGGCGTCGAAGATCCTCGACGGCTGGATCCCGCCGTACGACGCGACCTGCGTCGAGCGGCTGCGCGGCGCCGGCGCGATCGTGCTCGGCAAGCTCAACTGCGACGAGTTCGCGATGGGCAGCTCGACCGAGCGCAGCGCGTTCAAGAAGACCAAGAACCCGTGGGATCGCACGCGCGTGCCGGGCGGCAGCTCGGGCGGCAGCTCGGCGGCGGTCGCGGCGGCGCTGTGCGCGGCGAGCCTGGGCACCGACACCGGCGGCTCGATCCGCCAGCCCGCCGCGTTCTGCGGCGTGGTCGGGATGAAGCCGACCTACGGCCGGGTCAGCCGCTACGGGGTGGTCGCGTTCGCGTCGTCGCTCGACCAGGTCGGCCCGCTCGCGCGCACGGTCGGCGACGCCGCGCTGGTGCTCGAGGTGATCGCCGGGCTCGATCCGCGCGACGCGACCTCGCTCGACGCGCCGGTGCCGCGCTATCGCGACGCGCTCACCGGCGAGGTCAAGGCCCTCCGGATCGGCCTGCCGCACGAGTACTTCGACGGCGCGCAGATCGACGGCGAGGTCCGGGCCGCGCTCGATCGCACGATCGCGGCGCTGCGCGAGCGCGGCGCCGAGATGGTGGACATCGCGCTGCCGCACACCGAGCACGCGCTGCCCGCGTACTACGTGGTCGCGCCGGCCGAGGCGTCGTCGAACCTGGCGCGCTACGACGGCGTGCGCTACGGCAAGCGCGCCGAGGCCGCCGACCTGCTCGACCTGTATCGCAGGTCGCGTGGCGCCGGGTTCGGCCCCGAGGTCAAGCGCCGGATCATGCTCGGCACGTACGCGTTGCGCTCGGGCTACTACGACGCCTACTACAAGAAGGCGCAGCAGGTGCGCGCGCTGATCAAGCGCGACTTCGACAAGGCGTTCCACCACGTCGACGCGATCCTCACGCCGACCACGCCGACCGCCGCGTTCCGGTTCGGCGCGAAGTCCACGCCGCTCGAGATGTACGCCGGCGACATCTTCACGCTCGCCTGCAACCTCGCCGGGCTGCCCGGGATCAGCGTGCCGTGCGGGCTGACCGGCGACGGCCTGCCGATCGGCGCGCAGCTGCTCGGCCGGCCGCTCGACGAGGCCACGCTGCTCCGCGCGGGCCAGGTGATCGAGGCCGCGGTCGGGCTCGGCGATCGCCGGCCGGGAGCGATCGCGTGACCGAGGACGACGGCCCGACCGAGCCCAGCGGTGCGCTCGAGCCCGACTGGGAGCCGGTGATCGGGCTCGAGGTCCACGTCCAGCTCGCGACCGCGTCCAAGGCGTTCTCGCCGTCGGCGACCACGTTCGGCGAGCCGCCCAACACGCTGACCGACCCGGTCGTGCTCGGCCTGCCCGGCGCGCTGCCCACGTTCAACCGCGCCGCGCTCGAGCTCGCGCTCAAGCTCGGCGTCGCCACCGAGTCGAAGATCCGCGCGCGCTCGCGGTTCGCGCGCAAGCACTACTTCTATCCCGACCTGCCCAAGGGCTATCAGATCTCGCAGTACGACGAGCCGCTGTGCGAGGACGGCCGCCTCGCGATCCTCGTCGGCAACCAGGTCAAGAGCATCAAGCTGCAGCGCATCCACCTCGAGGAGGACGCCGGCAAGAACCTGCACGTCGGCGCGGTGTCGCACGTCGATCTCAACCGCGCCGGGGTGCCGCTGGTCGAGGTGGTGTCGGCGCCCGAGCTGGGCTCGGCCGAGGAGGCCGCCGAGTTCATGCGCGCGCTGCACCGGCTGGTCCGCTGGCTCGACATCTCCGAGGCCGACATGGAGAAGGGCCAGATGCGGTGCGACGCCAACGTGTCGGTGCGGCGGCGCGGCGAGGACCGGCTGGGCACGCGCGCCGAGCTCAAGAACATCAACTCGTTTCGCTTCGTGCACAACGCGGTCGAGCACGAGATCGCGCGCCAGATCCGGATCCTCGAGAGCGGCGGCCGGATCGTGCAGGAGACCCGGCTGTGGGACGCCGAGGCCGGCGCGTCGCAGGCGATGCGCTCCAAGGAGACCGCCGAGGACTACCGCTACTTCCCCGATCCCGACCTGCCGCCGCTGGTGGTCGACGGCGCGATCATGGCGAACATCCTGCGCGGCTTGCCCGAGCTGCCGTCGGCGCGGTTCGCGCGCTACCTGCGCCAGCACGGGCTGTCGCCCGACGACGCGCGCACGATGATCTCGGATCGCGCGCTCGCCGAGTACTTCGAGGCCGCGGTCAAGGCGCACCCCGGCGAGCGCTCGGGCCGGATGATCGCGAACTGGATGCTGAGCGAGCTGCTCGGCGCGCTCCACGCCGACGGCAAGACGATCGCGGACTCGCCGATACCGCCCGAGCGGTTGTCCGAGCTGATCCGGATGGTCGAGGACGGCACGATCTCGGGCAAGATCGGCAAGGACATCTTCGAGGAGTGCTACAAGACCGGCGAGGCGCCGCGCGCGATCGTCGAGCGCAAGGGCGTGCAGCAGATCAGCGACGAGGCCGCGCTGTGGGAGGTGGTCGACCGCGTCGTCGGCGCCAACCCCAAGCAGGCCGAGGCCTACAAGGCGGGCAAGGACGGCCTGTTCGGGTTCTTCGTCGGCGCGGTCATGCGAGAAACCCAGGGCCGCGCCAATCCGGTGATCACCTCGGATCTATTGCATAAACGACTCGGACGTTGAGCGGCCTTGACGAACGCGCGCTGATCAGTAAAGTCCGCGATTCGACAAAGCCTTTCTGCGGAGCAAGTCATGTACGCGGTGATCCAGACGGGTGGCAAGCAATACCGGGTCGAGCCCGGCAAGACCGTGGTGGTCGAGAAGCTCGCGGGCGACGCGGGCGCGAAGATCGTGTTCGACCAGGTGCTGCTCGTGTCGTCCGGTGATGGCGCCAGCGTCAGCATCGGCAAGCCGTTCGTCAGCGGCGCCAAGGTCACCGGCGAGATCGTCGCGCAGGATCGCGCGAAGAAGCTGGTCGTGTTCAAGATGGAGTACGCACGCAACTACGTGCGCAAGAACGGCCACCGCCAGGACGTGACGGCGGTCAAGATCACCGGGATCGAGGCGTAGCGTCATGGCGCACAAAAAAGGACAAGGCTCGACTCGCAACGGCCGCGACTCCAACCCGAAGATGCGCGGCGTCAAGCGCTTCGCCGGCGAGCAGGTCTCGGCCGGCAGCATCCTCGTGCGGCAGGTCGGCACCAAGTTCCACGCCGGCGACAACGTCGGCATCGGCCGCGACTGGACGCTGTTCGCCAAGATCGACGGCGTCGTGAAGTTCGAGCGCCACGGCAAGTCGAAGATGCGCGTGGCGGTGTACCCGCAGGCCGCCGCGGCCTAGCGCGCGTCTCTAGCGAGTCGCCCGCGTCACGCACGCGGCCTAGCGCGCGTCTCTAGCGAGTCGCCCGCGTCACGCACGCGGCGAAGTCGTCGCACGACGTGCGCGACCAGCACGCGACCACCGCGTCGGCGACCTCGTTGTCGGGCGCGCCGACGCACAGCACGCGGTAGATCGACGCGGCGTCGTCGCTGTTGCTCGGCCGGCGCGTCAGGTCATCGAGGTCGCCGTCGGAGCCGTGCACGAAGCTGCGCACCTGCTCGCGCAACAGCTCGTCGGCGCAGCTCGCCCCGCGCGCCAGGGTGGCCTCGCAGCGCGCCTCGTGCGACATCCGCGCGTAGGCCGCGGGATCCGGCGGGTCCGGCTTGTGACAGCTCGCCAGGGCGATCACCAGCAGCGCGCGCGTCATCGCGCGCACTATAGCGGCTTTGACTCCAGATCGTTTTCTGTCTCCTGATCGCGCACGGTGCCTCTGAACCGCTTGCGCTCGACCGACGTTCGGCTATCTTGTTCGTGCGCGCAAAACGCGCTGGTGGACGTTTTCGCACTGTTGCGAGGCGTAATTGTCGAGGTCTGTCGATGTCCACCGTCCACGTCGCCTGGGGAAGTATCGAGCTTCTTCACAACTGCGTTCGTACGCTCACGCACTTGCACGAGCAGGGCGAGCCGTTTCCGGTCGTCGAGTACCGCGCCAAGGTGAAGCTGCACGGCACGAACTGCGCCGTCCAGATCACCTCGAACGGCGTCGTTCCGCAAAGTCGTAGCCAGCTACTATCCGTCGAAGCCGATCACAAGGGCTTCGCGAAGTGGGTCGATGCGACCGCAGCATACTGGCGAACGCTGCCGGTTGGGCTCGTGGTGTTTGGCGAATGGTGCGGCCCGGGTGTCGAGAAGGGCATGGCGATCTCGCAGGCCAAGACCAAGCTGTTCGTCGTGTTCTCGATCCAGCAGGGCGATCGCATGGTCTACGAGCCGGCCGAGATTCGCGCGCAGCTACCGGCGGGCGAGCCGGATCAGCTGCACGTGCTGCCGTGGGAAGGCGAGGCGTTTACGATCGATTTCGCTTCGCGCCAGCGCCTGGACGAGGTCGCGCGCGAGCTGAACGACCGGGTCGCGAACGTCGAGCGCGAAGATCCGTGGTGCAAGCGCGTGCTTGGTATCAGCGGCCTCGGTGAAGGGCTGGTCCTCTATCCTCTCGGCGTGCCCGATGTAGCGAAGCTGAGCATGCTCATGTTCAAGGCGAAGGGCGACAAGCACCGCACGGCGGGCAAGCGCGCCGTGCAAGTCGACGCCACGGTGGCTGCGTCGATCGACGACTTCGTCGCGCTCGTGGTGACGGATGCGCGTCTCCGGCAGGGCGTCGCACAGATTGGAGGTTCGTTCGATCCGAAGCAGACGAGCGCCTTTCTCGCGTGGATCATCGCCGACGTGAAGAAGGAATCGATCGCGGAGCTCGAGGCGTCGGGCCTGACCTGGACGCAGGTCGAGCGTGCCGTGCAGGCGTTCGCGCGCGACTGGTACCTGAAGGCAGGCTTGCGATGAGCCTGCGCAAAGTGATCGAGTCCGGTGCGAAGGTGCATCCGCCGAGCTGGCTGCCCGACAACCTCTGTTACGAGACGATGATGGGCAGCGTCGCGTACGGTGTGTCGTCGGATACAAGCGACATGGACGTCTACGGCATCTGCATGCCGCCGAAGGACGTCGTGTTCCCGCATCTCGCGGGCGAGATCTTTGGCTTCGGTCGCCAGGTGAAGCGCTTCGAGACGTGGCAGGAGCATCACATCGCGGCGCACGACAAGCTGTGGGACTTCCAGATCTACGGCATCGTGAAGTTCTTCCAGCTCGCGATGGAGAACAACCCGAATGTGGTCGACTCGATGTTCACGCCCCGTCGCTGCGTGGTGTCGTCTACGCCGATCGGCGAGTACATCCGCGAGCACCGCACCGACTTCTTGCACAAGGGCGCGTGGCACAAGTTCAAAGGCTACGCATACAGCCAGCTCAACAAGATTCGTACCAAGACGCCGAGCGGCAAGCGCGCCGAGCTCGTCGAGGAACACGGCTACGACGTGAAGTTTGCGTATCACGTCGTGCGCTTGCTGCTCGAGGTCGAGCAGATTCTCGTCGCCTGCGACGTCGATCTCGAGCGTGATCGCGAGCAGCTCAAGGCAATCCGGCGCGGCGAGTGGACGCTCGAGCAGCTCGACCAGTGGGCCCAGGACAAGGAGAAGCAGCTCGAGGTGCTCTATCACACGAGCACGGTGCGCTACGAACCCGACGAGCCGCTGCTGCGCCGGCACTTGCTCCACTGTCTCGAGCACCACTATGGCGATCTGTCGACGGCCGTCGCGCAGGCCGATGATGCCACCCAGCTGCTGCGCACGATCGCCGAGCTGACCGCGAAGTACCGTTAGATAGAAACTGCCGCCGAGTCAGTCCATCACAGGGCGATCTGGAGTCAACGCCCGCTATAGGCCGATCACGCGCGCGCCGAGCTTGTCGAGCAGCGCGGCGTCGTGGGTGGCGATCAGCGCTGCGCCGCCGGCCGCGGCGTGCTCGGCGACCAGGCCGGCGAGCGCGTCGAGCCGGCGGGTGTCGAGGCCGTTGTCGGGCTCGTCGAGCACGAGCAGCCGGGGCGGGCCGACCAGCGCGGCGGCCAGGCAGGCGCGGCGGCGCTGGCCGAGCGACATGCGGTCGAGCGCGAGCGCGCGCAGCTCGTCGAGCCCGAGCTGGTCGATCAGCGACGGGGTCGGCGGCTCGGCGGCGCGCGCGGCGCAGCACAGCGCCCACAGCTCGCCGCCGGTGAGAAAGCCCGGCGGATCGGCGGCCTCGGGGCAGTAGCCGAGCGCGGCGCGGGCGCGCCGGCGATCGCGGCCGGCGCCCCACACCGACGCGCCGGCGACCGCGATCCGGCCGGCGGTCGGCGCGAGCACGCCGGCGATCGCCATCAGCAGGGTCGACTTGCCGCAGCCGTTCTTGCCGACCACGCCGACCACCTCGCCGGGCGCGGCGGCGAGCTCGAGCGCGTCGATCACGGTGCGCCCGCCGCGCCGCACGACCAGCCGCTCGGCGGCGAGGATCGGCTCGGTCACGCGCGCCCCGTGGCGAGCGCGAGCGCGCCGGTCGCGCAGGTCGCGGCGGCGCCGGGCACGCCGAGCAGGGCGAGCGCGAGCACCGCGCACGCCGAGGCCAGCACCGCGCCGACCACGACGCGCACCGCCGGCGCGACCGAGCGCTCGGCCGCGCGCACCCAGCGGGTCGCGATCAGCGCGGCGCCGAGCGCGCTGGCGAGCGTGACGATCGCGAGCCAGCCGAGCGTGGCGGCATCGAGCGTGCCGAGCACGCCGAGCACCGCGGCGGCGGCGGCGACCGCGAGCGCGGCGCCGGCGACATAGACCGCGGCGATCGCGGCGGCGAGCACGGCGGCGCGCGCCGGCGCCGACACGCCGAGCG
>Ga0335081_10014829_pt1 | contig 12608 bp, 7 predicted proteins | sample Lox_Sample_35_FD_206713 | JGI IMG/M metagenome (GOLD analysis project Ga0335081, IMG submission 206713) | Soil microbial communities from Loxahatchee National Wildlife Refuge, Florida, United States - Lox_Sample_3.5 | ecosystem: Environmental > Terrestrial > Soil > Wetlands | place: USA: Florida...
CATCGAAGGCATGGCTTTTATCTCGTCGATGACTCTCTGTGCGTCGGCTTCGCGTCCGCTTTGTAAGTACGCGTAGACGAGGAAATCCATCGCATGGAATTGATGGTCTGCTCCTCCCATTCCCATTGCGGCGGTTTTGCGCGTGGCGTCGATCGAGGCGATGTTGGAGTTGATGTCATCTTGCCAGAGGCCGACGCGCGCAAAAATATGCGAGGGCATGTGGAGCGCGTGAGGCGCGGCGGGCGCGATCTGCGCATAGCGTCGGGCCGCGGGAATGCCTAGCTGCGCGAGTTCCGGCCTGTCATAGGTGTGGATCAGGTAATGCGCAACGCCTGGATGATCGGGTTCAGTCGCGAAGACTTTCTCCAGAATCGCGGCGGCTTGCTTGCGCGTGGCGTAATCTTTGTCGTTGTCGGGTTCGGAGGCAATCAACGAGAGGGCGTAGAACGTTGCGGCTTCGTGATCGTCCGGGTTTGACTCATAAACCTTCTTCATCGCATCGGAATATGCCTTGGCGCGGTCTGCGTGCTTGAGCTTTTTTGGCTTATAGAAAGCGGACGCGGCCGCGAGATAGGCTTGCTCGCGCGGCGTTGCGTGTTTGGCCAACTTTTGTCCCGTTTTCACTTCGTTGCGTCCGCGGGCGAGGACCTTCTCGTCTGGCGCGTCCCAGAGTTGGTGCCAGAGGCTCATCGCGATTCCCCAATGGGCCATCGCGCAGTGGGGATCGTCTTTCGCGATGTCGAGGAATTCCTTTTCGGCCTCTTCGTACCAGAAAGAGTGAAGCAGTGCGACGCCGCGAGCGAACGGCTTCTGCACAGAGTCGGCACAGGAGACGGGAAAGTGAACTGTGCCGAGTTGGGTTTCGGTAAGGTCTTCGTGGTGATGATGATCTTTGTCGTGGTCGTCGGCGGCGACGGCGAAGATGGTGACGCAGAGGAACAGCGCGCAAGCGATGCGCTTCAGGGCTAAGTTTTTCATTACGATCCCCAGCGGACGGATTGTGCAAGCGATTCTAGTCAGGATGCAGAGCAGGGGTCAACGCGGAGCAGGGCCACTCGTCGGTCGGAAGGCCCCTGCCTGCACCGAGGACCGAATTTTGACTTTCCCTGTGTCCCTCTGTGATCCCTGTGGTGAACGCCTTGATTTTTTTCCACAGCCAAACCTTGTGACATCTGACCTTGCGCACAGCCGGACAAATAGCAGATCATAGCCAAGGCGAAAGCGGTAAAAATGGGAGATGCTCGATCGGACCTAAATCATTGGGGCTCAAGATTTTACCCGTAAGTGATTGCAGCCCATAGATTATTTGCAGTTTTCCCGCTAAGTCGATGATCCCAAAGATCCGAGGGGAGGGGGATACCCACCCAAATGCCCGCCATTCCCAAAATGGGAATTCGTTTTCCGAGCCCCGTTGATCGCTACATCAAAAATATTTTGGTCGAGTTCCAATCTGACACAGCTTGCGTCACTCAAGACTGACGAAGAAAATCGCTTACTCGATGCGGAGGGCTTGCATGGGCTCGATGGTGGCGGCGCGTCTGGCTGGGATGAAGCCTGCCAGCGCCGCTGAGGCTGACAGCACCGCCACGGCCCCGACGAGCGTCAATGGATCGTAGGCTTTGACTTCGAAGAGTTGGCTGCGCATGAGACGTCCACCGATGAGAGCTATTGGGATGCCGATTACCAAGCCGACAGCGACCAGGATCAGCGCGCGGCTCATGACCATGGCCACTACGTTGCTGCGATTGGCGCCGAGGGCCATGCGAAGTCCGATTTCGTTGGTGCGTCGCGCCACCGAATACGAAGTGATTCCGTACAAGCCCACTGACGCGATGGCCAGCGCAACCAGGCCGAAGAGCCCGGTGAGACGGGAGATCAGGCGCTCACCATTGAAGTTGTCGGCCACCTGGTAGTCGAGCGATTTGAAGTCAATCATAGTGAGATCAGGATTGATGTTGGCTAGCGTTCGACGTGCGAGCGATTCGAGCGAGGCGGTGTCGCCGATGTATTGAACCGTGATCGAGTTGGGATAGACCGAACGGCTTTCAGCCATAAAAGAATTCGGCTCCGTCACGTTGCGGTTGAATTGACTCATCGGGCGAAAGTACATGGTGCGCACTTCATCGCGCGGGTTGGTGTACTTGGCGTCGGCAACGATGCCGACGATTTCAAAGTTGCTCGCATATTTCTGATCGAAGACCCCGAAGTGGCGTCCGATGGGGTCTTCCTTCGGGAAGAATTTCTTGACGAAAGCCTGATTGACGACGGCGACCATCTGCGAAGTGGCGGTATCTTGCTCGGTAAAGCCGCGGCCGCGGATCACGGGCTGGCCGATGGTTTGGAAAAATTGCGGGCTGACGCGGTCCCACGATGAGCCGTTGTGGTCTTCCGGACCGGGAGCGGGGCGGCCTTCAATAAACACGCCTTCGCCCCAGTTGTTGCCTTCGAGAGTGCTGTAGAGAGCCAGGCCCACACTCTTGACAACGGGCAGGTTTTTGAATTCGTCCTCGACGCGCTGATTGAGGGCTCCAATGGTTTGCAGGTTGTATCCGGCGCCCATGGGATCGAAGTGGATGACATAGCGATTGGCGGTGGTGATGCCGAAGTTCTGTTTTTCGAGATTGCGCAGGGTCTGTGTCATCAGGCCCGCGCCGACGAGAAGGACGAGGGAAAGCGCGCCCTGGAGGACGATCAGCGTCTTCTGGGGAAGCAGGGAGCGGTCGCCGGTGGAGCGGTTCATGCCGCGCAGGGCTTCGGCGGGATCGGCGTGGGAGGAGATCCATGCGGGTACGATGCCGAAAGCAACTCCAGTTGCAAGGGAAAGCAGGAATGCGAAGCCCAGCACGACCGGCGATGGGGTCGCGTCGATCGGCATTTGAGTTGCTGCCGGGAAGGCGAGGCTGAGAATCATGCGCGCGCCGACGTAGGCGATGCCGATTCCGAGGATGCCTCCAGCGACCGAAAGGAGAACACCTTCGATGAGCGCCTGGGCAATCAAAGAGGAGCGGTCGGCGCCGAGAGCGCTGCGAATGGAAGTCTCGCCGCGGCGCGCAGTGCCGCGCGCCAGAAGAAGATTGGCGATGTTGGCGCAGGCGACGAGCAGAACCAGAGCTGAGATCCAGGTCAGAAGGTGGAGTCCGTCTCCGGTTTGCTGCTGGAGATTCTGAATACCTCCGCCGCCAGGCGTGAGGACGACGTGCTGCTTGGGAATTTCCTTGTCGTTACCGTGGAGAGTGTATGCAGGTATAGTTGCGAGCCACTGGCGAAGACTTGTTGAGATCTTCGCTTCGAGGGCTTTCGGAGCCACTCCAGGCTTTACGCGGCCAAGAGCGTAAAGCCAGTTCGATTCCGGCACCTTCAGGATCGTAGTCTCGCCCTCAAGTACAGGTTCGGTGTTGAGCGGGATCCAGAAAGCCGGAGGATTGCTGTTGACGCGGTCGCCAAAGAATCCAGGTGGAGCGATGCCAATGATAGTGACGGGATGGCTTTGGATGAAGAACGTTGAGCCGACGACATTGGGATCAGCAGCGTGGGCCGACTGCCAAGCTGCATAGCTAACAACGGCGACGGGCGCGGCGCCGGGGACGTCGTCGGAAGGTTGGAACATGCGTCCGGCATAGGCTCCGACGCCAAAGGTCGAGAAATAGTTTCCCGAGACATATTCAGTGCGTTCGGCCTTGGCCGCGTTGTTGCCGACGCGGACGTTCATGGTGCTTCCGCCGGACTGGAAGGCGGCGAGTTCTTCGAACTCGGGAGTGTTGTCCCGAATATGCCGATAGAGATCGTAGGAGAAAAGATCGAAGTCGCCATTGTCGTTGATAAAGCCGCCGTTGACGCAGCAGTCGTCGAGGTCGCCGATGCGATAGAGGGTGGCGGGATTGGCCACGGGCAGAGACCTCAAGAGGATCGCGTGGACCAAAGTGAAGATGGCTGTGTTTGCACCGATGCCCAGAGAGATCGTAAGGATCACAGTGGCAGCGAAGCCGGGGGATTTGGCGAACTGGCGGAGGGCGAATTTGAGGCTGCTCATGGCTAAGGTATGGACGAGCAGAGAAGGACCTTGGTAGCGGAGAGTTTTGGGCGAAATCGCGCAAATCAGACTCAGGGGCTAAAGCCCCAAAAGTTGTGGGACCTTGACGCGGCCCTAAAGGGCCGCTCTTCCACATTGTTCTTCCACGATTGTGTTTGCCGGCGGCTTCGGCACCCATCCCGCTACAACTTTGGGGGACCTCCCGCTATGGCCGTTGTCCCTATATGGCTCCAGAATGATCTTTTATAAATAAAAAAGCTCTCGTTTTTAGCGAGAGCTTTTCTGGGGGAGGGACTTTTGGGCGAGGCGCCCGTGGTCCCTAAAATTCTGGGGCTAAAGCCCCAGGAATTTATCGTTGCCTTCACGCGGCCCTTAAGGGCCGCTCTTCCACCTATTACTTCTTACTTCGGTTGCTGTTGCTGATCGTTGGTCATTGCGGGCGCTCCGCCGTTGCTGGAGAGCTGCTCGAGGTCGTTCTTCATGAGGCTGACTTCGACGCGGCCACCGTTGATGCGCTTGGTGGTCTTCGAGGCATCGTCCGCGGAGACAGGGGCATTGCCCATGCCGACGAGATAGATGCGATAGACCGGGATGTCGTGTGTGAGCACCAAGTAGCGAACGACAGACTCGGCCATTTTCTGCGAAGTCTGGATCGCGGCCTGGCCTTTACCGGACGAGAATCCCTGCACTTCGATGATGTATCCGCGCTGACCCTTCAGATTGCCAGCCATCTGGTCAAGGGCATCCTTGGCGTTCTTGCTGAGGACGCTCTGGCCAGGACGGAAGCGGATCTCGGTCTGGTTTGAGGCCTTGTACTGGTCGATGTTGGAGACGACGGTCTCGACGTTCTGAACGCGGGTGGTGACCTGCTGGGCCGATTGCTGTGCTGCAGTCGCCTTGTTGCCGGCGTCGACGGCGTGTTGGTCGGCTTCGTTGGCCTTGTCAGACGCGAGCTTGATGCCAGCGGTGGCACGGGAATCGACGTCCTTGATCTGCTTGGTATTGCCGGCGGTCAGTTCATCGAGTTCGTTGACGCGATCACGGATCGGCTCGGTCTGGCGCTGTACATATTTCTTGCGGGCGAACGGGTTGACACGTCCCCAGAAGCCTTCGCGAGAAGGAGCGGCCAAGGGCGCCTTGCCGGTGGCGTTGCCGGTGCTGCTGGAATCAGCCGAAGTCGACTGAGTCTGCGCGGCGGGCTGGGTCTGGTCCTGGGAAGACGAGGTTGTCTGCGCAAGGGCCGGTACCGCAAGCACGGCAGCCAATGGCAGGGCGATCACGAGACGGTGGTTCATATATGACTTCCTCCAAGTTGGGCGCACGGTTGAGTCCAGATCTGTGCTGCCCCTGCACGCCTATGCGTGCTTGAAATTGATTGCGTCCCTGAAACTTTAAGAAAGCCAGCGGATTCGCTGAGCTGGCCGGCGGTGACGCGCCGCTTGGCCTTGAAACTCCGGACACCAGAATGCGTTGGCGCCACACTCTGGTAGTACAAGTCGGATGCCAAATCGACTGAGAAGGTTGAACTGCTAAATGATTGATAGATATGTATATTGTAGCGGTCGGATTGGGGGATTGCGAGGCTCCCGGGTTTGGGAGAGGGTAATTTTGGCAAAGCTGATATAAAAAGTGCGTGTAAAACTGGCATTCGTTACAGGCGGTTTCCAGAACCACGCTTTGTCGGATAACACACGGTTTCGAGGGGGGAATTTGGGCGCTATTCAGAGGATCTGGGTGCGTATGTCGGGATTCGTACCTGTTGTTGCGGCTTTTGTGCTGCTTCTTCCTGGTTGGGTTAGTGCCGGGGAGGCGGCGATGCCCTCTTCAGGGATTTCTTCGGAACACATGCAGCAGTACTCCGATCTGGCGGTGAAGTGGATGCAGGAGTATCTGCGCGTCGATACGACGAATCCTCCGGGAAACGAGATGCGGGCGGTCGCGTTTTACAAAAAGATTTTGGATGAGGAGGGGATTGAGAACCGGGTGTTTGAGATTGCGCCAGGAAGAGGAGATTTGTGGGCGCGGATTCCGGGAAACGCCGAAAGCAAAATCCCCACTTCTGCCGCAAAAGGCGCGGCAGAAATGGGGCACGCTCGTCCCATCATTCTCTTGAACCATATGGACGTGGTGACCAGCGATGCTTCGCATTGGAAAGTGCCGCCTTTTAGTGGAGAGATTCGCGACGGATACATTTGGGGTCGGGGTGCGCAAGACATGAAGGATGAAGGGCTGGCGCAGCTCGTCGTCATGGTAATGCTGAAGCGGGAGAAGGTCGCACTGAATCGAGATGTAATTTTTCTCGCTGTCGCGGATGAAGAGGCTAATGGCATGGGGACGGACTGGTTCCTCACGAATCAAAAAGATCTGCTCGAGAATGCGGAGTTCCTGATTAATGAGGGCGGGGAGAACGTTCTTGAGAATGGGAAGGTGAAATATGTTGGCGTCGACGTGGGAGAGAAGACGTCGTATTGGCTGCACGTTGTGGCGCATGGACGCCCGGGGCATGGATCAAGGCCGAATCCGTATTCGGCGCCGAACCGGCTGGTGCGGGCGTTAGACCGCATTCTTGCGTACAAAACTCCATTGCGGGTGTTGCCTGTGGTGGATGAATTCCTGCGCGACATGGCCCCGTATGAGACTCCGGAAAGGGCGGCTTACTACCGGGACATCAAGAAGGCGATTGAAGACAAGAAGTTTGAGGAGCAGGTCGAGCGGGATGAGTCACTGAATTTTTTGCTACGGGACACGATTTCGCTGACGATGTTGGGAGGATCTGGACAAACGAATGTCATTCCTCCGGAGGCGTGGGCGAATCTGGATGTGAGGATTTTGCCCGGGGGCGATCCGAAAGGGGTTGCGGAGACGCTTCGCCGAGTCGTGAATGATCCGAATGTGACGATTGAGCCACTGGAATCGGAATTTCGTGTGGCGAATTATTCCGGGACGGATAACTCGCTGTTTGCGGCGATTCGCAAAGTGTCGGGGAAATATTTTCCTGGAACGCCTGTGGTGCCGCACATTACGAGCGGATATACGGAGAATCAGAGGTATCGGCCGCTGGGAATTGTGGCGTATGGGTTCAGCCCGTACACCGCGACTGAGGAAGAGGGCGCGACCGAGCATGGGAATGATGAGCGGATTCGCGTGGAGGAAGTGCGGCGCGGGCCGCGGATTTTGTTTGATGTGGTGGCAAGTGTGGCGGCGGAGTGAACTTCTTTTCCGCGGATTGACGCGGATTTCTCCGGTGATTCCCGACAGCAATCGTGGCAACGCACCCAACAGCGGATTCCTCCGTTGTCGCTACGCGACTCGTCGGAATGACAATCGAGCGCCTTTACTTCTTCAACCAGCCTTCGAGTTCCATCCAGTCGGCAAAGCGGTCAATCCAATGATCCGTTGGAAGGCCATGGGCGCGCATTCCGAAGCCGTGGCCGCCCTTTGCGTAAATATGCAACTCGGCTGATTTCTTGGCCGCTGTCCACTTCTCATACAGGCCAAGGCTGGTGGGCACGAGTCCAAGGTTATCGTCGGTCGCCGCCGCGATGAACATGGGCGGAGCGTCATCGGGAACGGTGGCTTCTTTGTACGAGTCGCCGCCCGCATAGATGGGTGCCACGAACGCAGGCCGGCCTTCGGGCGCGTAGTGGAAGGCGACTGCGCTGGCAACGGATCCACCGGCGGAGAATCCGATGATGCCGACTCGATCGGGAGAGATACCCCATTCGGACGCGTGCTGGCGGACATAGATAACGGCCGCTAGTCCGTCTGCGATGGCGAGGGGAACGACGCTCCCAATTGTTTCGCGGAACTTGGCTTTATCGGCATAGAGGGTGGTGAATTCCTGAGTGGCGTCTTCACCGGTGTGGGCCAGACGGTACTTCAATACGAACGCTGTCACACCTCTTGCCGCCATATACTTAGCAACATCAATGCCCTCGCTGGTGATGGACAGAGCCATGAAGCCACCGCCCGGACAGATCACTAGCGCGGTGCCGTTTTTCAAGTCTGGAACGGGCTTGAAAACGGTCAGTGTCGGCTTGGTCACGTTGGTGACGACTTCGGTGTTCCATAGCTTGGAGAAATATTCTTTCTCGGGAGAGTTCTGCAGCGTCGATCCCGGGGGCGTTCCGGGGTAGAGAGGAATCACTTCCTGAGCTGCGGCGAGTGTGGCCAGCAACAAGAGGGGCAGGAAGATCCGAGTCACAAGAGTTCTCATGGCCGCGTAGTTTAGCAGAAGCGAAGAGAACTTCTTTTCGGCGCATCGACGCAGGATCCCGCAGATCTCTTTTCAGGTGCGCTTTGAAAATCGTGGTGCTGCACACCACAGCAGATTCCTCCGTCGTCGCTGCGCGACTCGTCGGAATGACAATGGGCTGAGAAGATTGATCTATCCGAAGTGTTTTTCGTATTGCTCGTAGATGAAGTGGTCGGTCATGCCGGCGATGTAGTCGCAGATGACGCGAGGGAGGCCCTCTTCCTTGGCTTTGTCCTGGTATTGGTGGGGAAGGGACTCGGGATGGGCTGTCCAGTAGGCGAATAGCTCGGTGATGACCTGTTCGGCGTCGTCTTTTTCGTCGGCTAGCGATGGGCTGAAGTAGAGATTTTCGTAGAGAAAATTTTTGTTCTGTTTGCGTTCGGCGTCTACGGCTGGGCTGAACGCGACGAGGCGCTGGGGGTTGCAGCGGACGTCTTCCACGGTTTGAATGCCAGCATCCGTCATGCGTTTCTGCGTGTTGCGGACCAGATCGTCGACGAGGCGATTAAGGACTCGCTTGAGCGTTTCATTGAATTGCAGTTTCTCCGGCGCTTCGGGATAAAGCTGCTTCACCGGTCCGTAAAAACGCTCGAAGATCGGCACGCCTTCACGGATTTCTTCCAATAACAGCAGATGCGATTCGTAGCCGTCGTCGAGGTCGGCAGTGTTATAGGCGATCTCGTCGGCGAGGTCGATGAGCTGCGCTTCGAGCGGTGGGCGCTGGTCCAGCAGATATTCGGCGAGCTCCGGATGATCTTTCTCGTCGTAGTCGTGGGAGTGCTTGATGATGCCTTCGCGGACTTCGAAGGTGAGATTCAGGCCGCGGAAGGCGGCGTAGCGCTGCTCGAAATCTTCAACGATGCGCAGGGCGTGCAGATTGTGATCGAAGTAGAGGCCGTGCTCGTGCATGGCGGCGTTGAGAGCTTTTTCTCCGGCGTGGCCGAAGGGCGGATGGCCGATGTCGTGGACCAGTGCGAGGGCCTCAGAGAGATCGGAGTTGAGGCCGAGAGCTCCGGCGATCGTGCGGGAGATCTGCGTGACTTCGAGCGTATGCGTCAGGCGGTTGCGGAAGTGGTCGGAGTAGCGGCGGGTAAAGACCTGAGTTTTTGCCTCGAGACGGCGGAAGGCGCGGGCGTGGATGACCCGGTCACGGTCGCGCTGGAAATCGTTGCGGTAGGGATGCGGGGGTTCAGCGATGCGGCGTCCGCGGGAACGGGTGACCTCGACCGCGTAGCTGGCCAGCATGTGGGAAGGATATCAAAACAAGTACTCAGTACTCGGTACTCAGTAAAATCTCTTTCCTTGACGGTTAGATCAAACTGAGCACCGAGTACTGAGTACTAGCGAAGGTTCAGGCGCATTTCGTTGCTCTCTTCAAATCCTAGTGATTGGTAGAGAGGTTTTCCGTACTCGCTGGCATGGAGGGTTACGCGGGCGAAGCCTTGTTCCTTGCACCAGGCGATGATTGTTTCCATGAGTTGGCGGGCGATGCCGCGGCGACGGTATTCGGGTTCGGTGTAGATGTTGAGGATTGTGGCGCGGTGGCATACGGGTTCATAGGCGTGGGCGGGCCAGGGACTGATTATGACCGCACCTCCGGCAACTACTCTGGTACCGTCACATGCGAGCCAGGAACGGAACGAGCCATCGGGGATTGTTTTCTCCAGATAATCGGCGGTCGCTCTTACCATCGCTGAAAGAGCGGCATCGTCGGAATAGCCCATGTCTTCGCACATGCGGCGGCGATGATGCACGATGGCGGGGATGTCAGCTAGGGTGCCTGGGCGGATGGTGATGATTGAAGCTCCTGGCATTCCTTGAGTTTATCGCGACGATCTGGAAGGAATTGTCACTCGTGGATGCATGCCATTCCTTAAATCAAAATCCCCACTTCTGGCAACACCGGCCAGAAGTGGGGCACCCATCGGATGAACAGTATGGGTTACTGTTTGGTTTCTTCTTTGGCTAGCTTTACTTTTGCTGCGTCCAGTTTTTGCTGGACCTTAGCGTAGGCATCCTGATCTTGCTCGGCCGGGACTGTTTTATTCCATTCCTGGACGGCGCGATCCCAGTGCGTGGCTGCGAGTTTCAGCCGGCCTGTTTTCTGGTAGAGATCGCCGAGGTGCTCCTGAACCGTCGGGTCAGAGCTCATGTGAACCGCGGCTTTGTTCAGGTTTTCTTCGGCCAAATCGTATTTGCCTAATTTGAAGTACGCCCAACCGAGAGAGTCGAGATACGCGCCGTTGCTGGGTTCGAGTGTCACTGCCTGCTTGATGTAGCTGAGCGACTCTTCCAGCTTTACGCCGCGATCGGCATTCATGTAGCCCAGATAGTTGAGCGTGGCGGCGGCTTGAGGATCGGTTGGCGGAGTCGTCGCCAGGACTTTGCGGAATTCGGTTTCGGCCTGATCGTAAAGCTTCTGGCGCTGGTAGAGATCGCCGCGCAAGAAGTTTACGTACGCCTTGTCATCGTTCTTGGTGGAGAGTTGTTCAGCTTTCGCGAGGGCGTCTTCCGCATCTTTCCAGCGTTTTGCGCGCGTATAGATGATGCCGAGGCGAACGTAAACGTCGCGATCCTCAGCGGTGCCCTTCAGCATCGAGCGAACATCGGCGACGGCCTTGTCGAAATCGCCCATGTCGGCGAGTTGGGCGTCGAGCACCATGCGCAAGTCGCGATCGTCGGGCATTTTCTGAGACGCTTCTTTGGCTGTGGCTGTGGCTTGCGCCCAATCTTTCTGTTCGCGGTAAGTGTCGATGATTTCCTGGTAACCGCTGCGGGCGTTATCGTCGCCGAGCGTCAGCATCTTGCGGAAGGTGTCGATGGCAGCAGTGTAATTCTCCTGCTCGCGATAGATCATCCCGAGGCGCTCGATGAAGATTGCGCGGTTGTTGCGATCAGCCTGGCTGGTGGCGGCGTCGCTCTTCTCGGTCTTCTTCAGCAGATCCTGCAGGATTCTTGCGGCATCATCGTATCGGCCCTGCGCCTGATAGACGGCGGCGATGCTGTAGGGGACGTCCATGGTGTCGGGAACCAGGCTGTCGGCCCGCTTGAGGTTTTCGAGAGCGAGATCGTACTTGCCCTGACGGCGGTAAATCTCGGCCATGCGAACGTAGGTCTGCGCATCTTCAGGATTCGAATCGGCAATGACTTTGTACTGTTCGAGCGCGGCGTCAAGCTGGCCATCGTTCAATTCGTTTTCAGCAAGGCCCCGGATAGCGTCGAGATTATCGCGGTCCAAAACAATGGCGTGCTTGTAGGCGTCGATCGCGCTTTTGTAGTCCTTGCGTTGTTCGTATGCTGCGCCGAGCGCCGAGTAGAGTTTGGCCGAGCGAGCAGAGTCCGGAATGGAGCTGAGGACTTTAAGAGCGTGTGACGTATCGCCCTCATCGGTATAAAGCATGGCGAGGGTCGTCACGGCTTCTTCGGAATTGGGATCGATCTTGATAGCGGTTTTGAGTTCAGCTTCAGCCTTGCCCAATTCGTTTGCCAGACGGTATAGCCGACCCAACAGCAGGTGATCATCCACGCTCTGCGGATCTAGTTTCGTGATCTGCTCGTACTGCTCGATGGCAAGCTTCAGGATGTTGTCGGAGCCATTGCCGCCCGGCATGTCGCCCAGGGAACGGAGATAGATGCGTCCGAGAAGGCGGTGAGCCTCGAGGTTCTTGGGATCGCGTTTGATGATGTCCTGAGCTTCTTTGACGGCATCGGCAATGCGACCAGTTTTGACGTAAAGTTCCGCGAGGGCGGAAGTGAGGAACTCGGAGGAAGGATCGGCCTCGATTGCGAGACGGTATTCTTCGGTCGCCTTGACGGCCAAATCGCTACGGCCATAGGCAGTGACCATCTCCTCGTACATGTGTGCGAGCGTGTAGTGGTAATAAGCGGCGGCCTTGTCGACTTTCCGTGGCGTGGACTGGGACGAGTTGTCAGGCTGCTTAGCGTCCTGGGCTGCCGTTGCTTGGCTGGTTTGAGCGACGACAGCAACGCTGACGGCTCCTATCATCAACAAAAGGCAAAGAATTCGATTCATTCTGGACCTGATTGCGCTCGCAGCGCTTTTCCGATTTACCTCAGCTTATTAGGATGCAAAGCCGACGCGGGAAAGGTGCTTCTATTCTACCCCGATGATGGGTTGGGGCGCGAAAAATCGGTCAAGACCGGAAGGACAGGGACCTCGGGATTGTTGAATTGGTGATTGTTGATTGTCGATTGAGCAAGCTTCGGGCTCACGGCTTTCACTTCGGGAAGACTCTTATTGTCGTAACAATCCGGAAGCCTGTCGGCCGAAGCCGGTAGGCGGCGTTTCAGTGTCTGAAGTGG
>Ga0335081_10014830_pt1 | contig 12608 bp, 10 predicted proteins | sample Lox_Sample_35_FD_206713 | JGI IMG/M metagenome (GOLD analysis project Ga0335081, IMG submission 206713) | Soil microbial communities from Loxahatchee National Wildlife Refuge, Florida, United States - Lox_Sample_3.5 | ecosystem: Environmental > Terrestrial > Soil > Wetlands | place: USA...
TACCAATGACCGGAGTAAACCAAGCCGATACGCAAAGTATTGTGAATGCAGAAGTATTGCGTCTCGAACAAGCCAATTACACTGCATGCAATGGCAAATATAAGCTTGATTACCAAGCATTAGACGATGCAGATCCGGCAAGCGGAAATTGGAGTCCTTTTAAGGAACAAACTAACGCCCTCATCGCGGTTGCCGATGATTCTGTCGTTGCCTACTTAGGCACCTTCAATTCTGGCGCAGCTAAAGTTTCTATTCCGATCCTCAATAAAGCCGGACTGCTTATGCTATCCCCTGCAAATACATATCCCGGCCTGACTAAGCCCGGCAAGGGAATGACTAGGGAGCCTGACATTTTTTATCCGAATGGCGTTAGAAATTACGCCCGAGTTACTACTGCAGATGATGTCGAGGGTACAATCGCGGCACGCTATGCAAAGGAAGTTCTGGGCATCAATTCTGTTTATGTTCTTGACGATCAGGAGTTATATGGCCAAATTCTTTCCAACTCTTTCGAAGAAACAGCCAAAGAGATTGGTTTAACTGTCGTGGGTCATTCAAGCTTTGACCCGAACGCCTCCACCTATAAATCCTTGATGAAAAAAATCGCGTCTAGCAATAACGGCAAGCCGCCGGATGCCATCTATGCTGGAATGGTATTTACTAATAACGTATCACAATTAATGGACGATAAAGTGGCTATACTGGGCGATAACACTCAGGTCAAATTTATTGGCCCTGACGCCATCTATAGTCAGGGTTTTGTAAATACGGTTGGCCAAAATGCAGAGGGCGTATACGCTACGGTTTCAGGCTTGCCATTTGATTTATATACTACAGTTGGCAAACAGTTTGCAAAAGACTACTCCGAGAGATACAACATGCAAAGCCAACCTTATGGCATATACGGTTACGAGGCGATGAATGTGGTTTTAGCCGCAATTGAAAGCATCTGTACAAATGGCGGTGATCCTACCCAGCGCGAGGCGGTTCGGGCAGCAGTCTTTGCTACGAAGAATTTTAACGGTGCTTTGGGGACTTGGTCCTTCGATGCAAACGGCGATATCTCTCTTACGGATACGACGATTTATCAAGTTAAGAATGGTCAATTTATTTTTGTAAGTACATACAAGTAATAAGTTCAAATCTTATTGCAGATAAAAAAACCTGTGCTATAATACTGCCACTATGAAGAGCGGTCTCAACTTCGCCAATAATAATAACAACGATAATGACAATAATTCTCGAATCGTTGGGCGAAGCATTGCTGGCTGACAATCACTCAAGTCAAACAATCGCCCGACGCAAATGCGAAGGGCGATTTATTTTGTATAAAGCTTACCACAAAGGCACAGAACGCACAGAGTTTTTTCCCTTTGTGGATACAAAGAAACTCTCTGTGTTCTTTGTGTCTCTGTGGTGAACAATTTGGAGGCGCATTATGTACAAAACTCATTCGTGCGGGGAACTGCGAGCATCACACGCCAGTCAGAAAGTGACTCTGGCGGGCTGGGTGCATCGTCGCCGCGATCACGGCGGGGTAGTCTTCCTCGATCTACGCGACCGCTATGGACTCGTTCAAATTACAATCAATCCCAATTTATCAAAAGAGACGCTTGATACAGTAGCTAATATCCGTTTCGAATGGGTACTGCAAATCACCGGCACAGTTCAGAAGCGTCCGCAGGGCATGGAAAACCCGAACATGGAAACCGGTGAAATCGAAGTGATTGCCAGCGAGATCAATGTGCTCAACCCTGCGAAGACTCTGCCGTTCATGGTCAACAACGGAGACACCAATGAAGCCGATGAAGCCACGCGCCTCAAATATCGTTATCTCGATCTGCGCCGCGAACGGATGAAGGAAAACATCATCTTGCGTCATCGCGTCATTAAGTTCATGCGTGATTACCTCGACCAGCAAGGCTTCATCGAAATTGAAACGCCGATTCTTTTTAAAGCCACGCCCGAAGGCGCGCGCGACTATCTTGTGCCGTCGCGCCTTTATCCCGGACAGTTCTACGCCCTGCCCCAATCGCCTCAACAGTTGAAACAATTGTTGATGGTAGCAGGCATGGATCGTTATTTCCAAATTGCGCGTTGTTTCCGCGACGAAGATCAACGCGGCGACCGCCAGCCTGAGTTCACGCAACTCGATATCGAAATGTCATTTGTTCAACGCGACGATGTGTTGGCATTGGTCGAAGAGCTTTATACCGCGATGATTCCAGCAGTCACGCCGCACAAAAAAATTCTTTCGTCGCCGTGGCCGATGTTATCCTATACCGAAGCCGTTGAAAAATATGGTTCGGATAAACCTGATTTAAGATTTGGGATGCAACTGATTGATGTAAGTGAAATCTTCGCGAAGAGCGACTTTCGCGTCTTTCAATCCGCCCTCGAAGCTGGTGGCGTGATCAAGTGCATCGTCGCTCCTGATAGCGCCGGAATGTCCCGCAAAGAAGTGGATGAGTTGACCGAGGTTGCGAAATCGTTCGGAGCGAAAGGCTTAGCCACTTTAGCGGTGACCGCGGAAGGCACGAAAGGAACCGCCGCGAAATTTGTTAAGGTTGAAGAAATCGAAGCGGTCAAATCAAAAGTGGGTGCAAAAGAAGGCGATCTGATTCTGTTCGCCGCAGATAAACGCGCGATTGTCAATAAAGTCCTCGGCGGCCTGCGATTAGTATTTCGCGATAAACTTAATCTGGCAAATAAAGATATCATGGCGTTCGCGTGGGTTGTGGATTTCCCGATGTTTGAATGGAACGAGGAAGAAAAAAAATGGGACGCCGCGCATCATCCGTTTACGATGCCGAAGATGGAAGACTTGCCGAAGTTCGAGACGGACCCTGCTGAAATTTTTTCGGACGCGTATGATATGGTATGCAACGGTTACGAAATGGCATCCGGTTCGATCCGCATCCATCGCCGCGATATTCAAACAAAAATTTTTCAATTGCTTGGCTTGAAGGATGAAGAGATTCAATTAAAATTTGGTCATATGCTCGAAGCGTTTGAATACGGCGCGCCGCCGCACGGCGGCATGGCTCCAGGCATTGATCGGCTCGTGATGTTGCTGGCAGACGAGCAGAATATTCGCGAGGTGATCGCGTTCCCGAAGAACTCCAGTGCGCGCGATGTGATGGCAGATGCACCATCGGGTGTTGAGCCAAAGCAATTGAAGGAATTGCATATTAAGATTGTTGAATAGAAACGTAGGAGAACATGATGTCAATTATTCGTGTGGATGAAATTGCAAAATATGATGGACAGGAAGTCACCATTCAAGGCTGGGTCTATAACCGCACCGACAAAGGCAAACTGGTTTTTTTGCTGGTGCGTGATGGAACCGGTTTTGTTCAATGCGTAGCGTTCAAAGGCGATCTCGATGAAAAACTTTTCGATCAAGTGATGCGCTTGCCGCAAGAATCAGCTGTGATCATCACCGGTCCGGTCCGCGCCGATAAGCGCGCGCCCGGCGTTCCCGGCGGATATGAAATCGGCGTGAAGAAAATTAAGATCGTGCAAACTGCCGATGCGGATTATCCGATGTCACTTAAGGATCACGGCGTGGACTTCGCACTCGACAATCGTCACTTATGGATTCGCATGCCGAGTCAATGGGCGATCCTGCGCGTCCGCTCGACGGTGATGGCGGCGGCACGTGAATGGCTGGATACCAACGGCTTCATCGCGATGGACACACCGATTCTGACTCCGGCCGCGGCGGAAGGCACAACAACATTATTCGAGACCGAATACTTTGATGAAGGTAAAGCCTATCTCGCGCAGACCGGTCAACTTTATAACGAAGCCAACATCTTTGCATTTGGAAAAGTTTATTGCTTTGGTCCAACCTTCCGCGCCGAGAAATCAAAGACGCGGCGGCATTTGACCGAGTTCTGGATGCTCGAACCCGAAATGGCTTTCTGCGATCTCGACGGCTTGATGGAAGTCGAAGAGCAGATGATCACGCACATTGTTCAGCGCGTATTACGTGATCGCAAACCGGAATTGCTTTCATTGGGACGCGATCTAGCCAAGCTGGAAAACATCAAAGCGCCGTTTCCGCGCATTTCCTATGATGACGCCGGTAAGATGCTGGCAGAACTTCGCGAAAAAGAAACCGATCCCGAAAAGAAAGAACTGCTCAAATTCGATTGGGGCATTGATTTCGGCGCGCCGCACGAAACGGCCATCACGAATCAATTTGATAAGCCGGTGTTTTGTTATGGTTATCCAACTGCGGTCAAAGCATTTTACATGGAGCCATGGCCCGGACGACCGGAAGTCTGCAAGTCGGTGGATTTGCTTGCGCCCGAAGGCTACGGGGAAATCTGCGGCGGCTCGGAGCGCATCAGCGATCACGACTTGCTATTGAAACGTATCCACGAACAGAAACTCCCTGAAGATGCCTTCAAGTGGTATTTAGAATTACGGAAATACGGTTCGGTTCCCCATTCAGGATTTGGCATGGGCGTGGAACGTGTCACTTCGTGGATTTGCGGCATCGAACACATTCGCGAGGCAATCGCATTTCCAAGGACGATTAAAAGAGTTTATCCCTAAAATAAAAACTTCCGAGATTTCGAAATCTCGGAAGTCTGATCTTACGGTATCACCAATACTTGCCCCACCCGGATCAGGTTTGGATTAGTAATATTATTTGCTGCCGTAATTGCCTGTACAGTCGTCCCATATTTGACGGCGATGGCATAAAGCGTGTCACCGGGTTTTACAGTGTAGGTTGCCCTCGGCGCAGGTGGAGTAGCCGTGACCGCGGGTGGCGGTGGAGGAGTTGCCGGGACAGGTGCAGGGGGCTGTGGTGCAGGAGCAGGTTGCATGACCGCCGGCGCGGCTTTGGATGCAAACGCCGTCAGATCATTGAGAGAACCATTAAAGTAGTTAAAATCCAAAAATTGAGATGGCGGAAAGCCAGCCAATTGTCCCTTTGAGGAATATTGCCAAAAATTCCATGGCGGAAAACTAGAAGGTTGTTGAGGCATTCTCGAAGTTGGAGTTGGGATTACAGAAGCGCTTTTGTATTGATCGCTCGTGCCGGGCACATAAGGATATTGAGCCACCCATAACGGATAATTGCTCAACCAAGATGCATTCACCCCCTGCTGATTCAAGAAGAACGCGCTGGCATAAATCATCGGCTTGCGGCCAAATGCACTTTCTACAGGATCAAGCCATTGCTTGATCACTGTAAGCATTGCACCGCCCGCGGGTAGTGAAATCGGATTGCCGTTTACATAAACCTGCTCGAGATCCAAAACAGGCGGCAGTTCCCCTTTATCGGCGCCTATAGCTTGAATAAATGTATTGGCCTGTTGCATGGAATTATTCGCTTCAGGATGAAAGAAATGATATGCTCCTCTCAGCATTCCAACGCTCTTGGAGCCCTGCCAGTGTTGCGAGAATTTCGAATCAGCAAACGTATTTTCCGACGCCTTAACAAAAACAAACTTCACGCCCTGATTGCTGACGGCATTCCAATCCGGAGCTGCAACCCATCCGGAAATATCGATCCCAAATACAGATGCCATTATTCGTCTCCTTGTATTTATCAACCATCCAATATGGAGTACCTTTATTGTGCGTTGCCGGCACAATAACAGATTAAGCTTAGCATATATTTTGGACAAAAGCAATGCCAGCGCGGTTAATTTTCCTCTCCCCACGCTCATGTGATTATGGTATAAGAATCTCGCCCTGCTGTGTTCGTGATGTTGCACTCTCGGTTTTGAGCCAACACCAATTTTATGGGGCATCTGTCTCACAGAAATCACGCGATAGGCCTGAGCCAAGGCGGCGTTTCTGAGTCGGAGCCCACCTGCGAAAGCAGGTTCAAAACTTCGCAATACACGGCATGTGCGGGGCACTTTCTATACCTTGACGGTTTCTTTATAACGCGTGTAAAATCACGCCCAAGTTAAAAATTGAATATGGAGAATTAGCGGCTGGGTCTCATGAAAATGAGATCACGAGGTGGAGGTTCCGTCCCGCGAGGGACGCGCTAAGGATTTTTCTGCAAAGAAAATTTTGAAAATCGGATTGATCAGCGGATGCCTCTGGAGTCCATCACAGACTCCTTTCTCCCTTCCAGAAAAAGCGAAGGAGCATTGAGTTTAAAAAAACTCTGTTGCTCGTCATCGAAAACCATGCAGCAATGTGTGAAACAAGATGAACGCAGTGATACAGGCATAGGTTATGCTTGTTTGGTTACGGAAGGGCTTTCTTTTTAATTGCATCGTGCATTAAACAGGTATGCCCACGCATACCTGTTTTGTTTAATGAGCAAGAATCGGGTATGCGAAAGCGAGAGAGACTCCTAGAATGGAGTAATATCAAAGGAGAAACCATGAATAACTCTCTCGTCAATTACAAACAACTTTCTGAAGATTACTTGCGCATCGAGCAAGCAATCCAGTACCTTGAAAAACATTATAAAGATCAGCCAAATTTAGATGAAGTGGCAGCCAAGATCGGATTGAGTGAATATCACTTTCAACGGATGTTCACACGCTGGGCAGGCGTCAGCCCAAAAAGGTTTTTGCAATATCTGACGAAAGAAGGCGCGAAGGATCTACTCAATCATTCCGAGAATCTGCTGGACACCACGTATCAAATCGGACTTTCAAGCCTGGGACGCCTCCATGATCTTTTCGTCACCACTGAAGCCATTACGCCCGGCGAATACAAATCACGCGGCGCAGGTTTAACTATCCGTTATGGAATCCATCCGACTCCGTTTGGAAAATGTCTGATCGGCGTGACAGAACGAGGGATTTGTCATCTCGGTTTTGTGCAAACCAGTGAAGGCGACGCCATTGATGCGTTGGTCTCGAATTGGAAGGAAGCCAAGATGATCGAAGATCATCGCAGCACTGCCCCACTGATCGCGCCCATCTTCGACTTGAGTCAGCGCAAGAAAACGTCACTGCACCTGCATTTGAGCGGGACTAATTTCCAACTCAAAGTTTGGGAGGCATTGCTCAATATTCCCATCGGCGCGGTGACAACATACGAACACATTGCAATGGAAGTCGGTAATCCAAAAGCGATGAGAGCAGTCGGCACCGCCGTAGGACACAACCCAATCGCAGTGTTGATCCCATGTCATCGAGTCATTCGCAAAGTCGGCGGGTTCGGCAATTATCGGTACGGTGTCCCGCTCAAGATGGCATTGCTCGGCTGGGAACAAGTACAACCACAAAGTTAATTATCCTGATGCGAGGGAGATTGCTTACTCTTCGAGTATGATGTCGCTCTGCTCGCAATGACACGGAGATGAATGAAAACAAAAATCTGGATAGCACTGATAGCGTTATATATTGTTTGGGGCTCAACATATCTGGCGATTCGATTCGCAGTTGAAACGATACCGCCGTTCATGTCTGCAGGGCTGCGCTTTCTAATATCAGGCGCGATTCTCTTCGTATGGCGGCGCATGGCAGGCGACCCCTCGCCAACAAAACAGCAATGGATCTCAACGGCGATTGTTGGCACAGCATTATTGCTGGGCGGCAATGGATTAGTGTCGTGGGCGGAACAGCGCGTGCCATCCGGCATCGCGGCATTGATGGTCAGCACGATACCATTATGGCTGGTTATCTTTGAAGCGCTTCGACCACGTGGAATTAAACCAACGTGGCGCGCAATTATCGGTTTGTTGATCGGTTTCGGCGGCGTATTCCTGCTAGTCGGTCCCGCGGAACTAAGCGGCAAATCGGCAACACAATTCGATACACTCGGAATCATTGCTTTGCTGTGTGCTGCATTTATTTGGGCGTTCGGCTCGATCTATAGCAAACACGCCAATATGCCTAAATCATCGTTGATGTCAACGGGTGCACAAATGCTAACAGGCGCAGTAGCGTTGTTCATCGTCAGCGCAGGAAGCCGCGAATTTAACGGATTCCATTTTGCTTCCGTGACGATGCGCTCATGGCTAGGTCTCGCCTTTTTGATCTTCATCGGTTCGTTGGTCGGATTCGTATCGTACGGCTGGTTGTTGCAGAACGCGCCTATCTCGCTGGTGTCCACATATGCTTACGTCAATCCCGTGGTGGCAGTTTTTCTTGGAGGCTGGCTGGCAAGCGAAGCATTGACACCGCGCATTCTTCTAGCGGCGGTCATTATCATTGGGTCTGTTGTTTTTATTAATAGCGGACAAAAACCAATTTCAAAAATGGAAGCGAAGAAGGAGGCTGAGGAAGCGATCCGTACTTAATCATTATCCATCAACATCAGTTATCATTCAGTCATCAATGGAAAGGAAAAGGAAATGGACGCAAAAGATTTAATCGCACGTGTGAAGGAAGATAAAGTCAAGTTTATTTCGCTGCAATTCTCCGATGTAACAGGAGCTATCAAGAGCGTGGATATGCCCGTCAGCGGTTTGGAAAGCGCGCTCGAAGATGGCGTCTGGTTCGACGGTTCATCCGTCGAAGGATTCGCCAGCATTGAAGGCAGTGACATGCTCATGCGCCTCGATCCGGATTCATATGCGGTTCTGCCGTGGACATCGCCTGAACTGCGCCGGGCGCGCGTCTTCACCGATATTCTCAACTCGCAGGAAAAACCATTTGAAGGCGATCCGCGCGGCACCTTGAAGCGCTTGCTCGCCAAATTAGATGAACGCGGCTGGATGTATAACGTTGGTCCTGAACCGGAATTCATTTTATTTAAAGGCAGAAAAGATGGAAGCATTCATCCGATGCCGCATGATGAAGGCGCGTACTTTGAATTTTCATCCTTTGAAGAATCGGCGGCTGTTCGCACCGAGATGATGGAAACACTGCGCGTGATGGGACTCGAAGTGGAAGTCGGTCATCATGAAGTGGCGCTCGGTCAGCATGAGATCGATTTCCGTTTTGCGAACGCGCTCAAGACCGCCGATAATGTGTTCACGTTGAAGTCGGCCGTCAAAGCCGTCGCCGCGCAACACGGATTGACCGCGTCGTTCATGCCTAAGCCTGTTTTCGGAATCAATGGTTCGGGAATGCATTGCCATCAATCGTTGTTCGATAAAAAGAGCGGAGCGAATCTTTTCTTTGATCCGAACGATGAAGCGCATCTTTCCAAGACCGCGTATTCGTTCATCGCCGGACAGCTCGCACACGCCCGCGCTTTAGCCGCCGTCGTTGCGCCGACAGTTAATTCGTACAAGCGACTGGTCCCAGGATTTGAAGCGCCGGTGTATATCGGCTGGGCGCAGAAGAATCGTTCGGCGTTGATCCGCATTCCGCGCTACACCGAGGGCCGCGACAAAGCCGTGCGCGCAGAATTGCGCTTTCCCGATCCATCCTCGAATCCGTATCTAGCATTTACCGTGATGCTCGCCGCGGCGTTGGATGGCATCGAGAAAAAGTTGGAAGCGCCCAAGCCGCTCAACAACATCAACCTGTATCATCTCGACGCGAAGGAACGCAAGAAGTTGGGCGTGAAGGAATTGCCCGGCTCGCTGGCTGAAGCGTTGAATGAACTCGATAAAGATGAAGTGGTGAAAGCCGCGCTGGGCGAAACAGTGTACGAAGCCTTCACTGCCGCCAAGTGGAATGAATGGGATGAATATCGCTTGCGTGTCAGCGATTACGAGATCGAACGATATTTGGAAACCGCTTAACCCCTCCCTGCCCTCCCCAAATCCAAAGGATTCGGGGAGGATGTCCGAAGCACAGGTGGGGCTATAAATCAAAACCTCCGCTCAACTGAATAGCGGAGGTTTTGATTTATATGTATATCGAATAGTGCCAGCGTAGAATCTTTAGCTTCGTTCATCCCTACACACTGATAGTTGTATCTTATTTATTGATGCCCCACGATGCGATGCGGCACATACGGCTCTTCCAAGTATGTGATCTCTTCCTGAGTCAATTTAACAGAAAGCGCGCCGACAGCATCTTCCAGATACGAGATCTTCGTTGCCCCGACGATGGGCGCCGTTACCGGTTCCTTTTGCAACAACCAAGCCAAGGCGATATGAACGCGTGGAACCCCATGTTTTTCCGCGATCTCCGCGACGCGCTCCACAACCTTCCGATCAGTCTCAGCGGTTGAGTCATATTTGCTTTTCGCAATTTGATCGGTCTCGGAACGAAGCGTCTTTTCTGAAGACCAGTCGCGCGTCAATCGTCCGGATGCGAGCGGGCTATATGGGATCGAACCGATCCCTTCTGCGCGGCAGAGCGGCAGCATCTCGCGTTCTTCTTCGCGATAGATAAGATTGAAGTGATCCTGCATCGAGACGAAGCGAGTCCAGCCTTGTTTCTCTGCCACATGCAGCGCCTTTTGGAATTGCCAAGCGAACATCGCGGAGGCACCGATGTAGCGGGCTTTACCAGCTCTCACCACATCATTGAGGGCTTCCATTGTTTCCTCGATTGGAGTTTCATAATCCCAGCGATGGATTTGGTAAAGGTCAACGTAATCCGTCCCAAGCCGCCTCAGGCTGTTGTCGATCTCGCTTAAGATCGCCTTGCGCGACAACCCCTCGCCATTCGGTCCCTCGCGCATTTTGCCGCGCACCTTCGTGGCGATGATAACCTCATCCCGCTTCGCGAAGTCCTTCAAAGCGCGTCCAAGGATCTCTTCACTCACTCCAATAGAGTAGACATTAGCTGTATCGAAGAAATTGATACCCAGCTCGAGGGCTTTTTTGATAATCGGCCGGCTGTTTTCCTCGTTCAACACCCATTTGTGAGTCCAATGTTCCGCGTCGCCGAATCCCATGCAGCCGAGGCAGATGCGCGAGACTTTCATGCCTGTTGATCCTAATCGAGCATATTCCATAGTTTTCTCCTGTCAAATGAATCTTAAGAATTGATTACGAACTTGTCGAACGTGGTACGAGTCTAATGGTCGCGGCTCGCGCCTCAGGACTATTGATATGGCTGATAATACTTGCAGCATAACGACGGTACTTTGTTGAATACGCGGTGTCAATTTGGCTATTGATGTTGGAGTCAGGTTCTTCCACGAAAGTGACATCTTTGTATACGCCGCCTGCGCGAACATGTCCTTCGTGGCGAGTTTGAACACCGCGGAACCAAGTAGAGGTACGCCCATTCACCGACCGGACATAAAGTTCATCGCCGACGCGAACAACCCAAATAATCACTGATTTGCGCAACGTATCATCGCGTCGGAGTGATGCGATCAATAGCTCTTCCGCTTTTCCTATTTTATTGAGTTCATCGCTCGTCCATGCGGTCATTCGGCATCTCCATTTTAGAACTCGATCATGGCCTTGATTGCTTCGCGCTTATTCATCGCGCGGTAACCACCAGGTACTTTATCGAGGCTGCCTATCCAATCGAAAACTCGACCCGGTTCAATTCGGCCTTCGAGCACATCGGGCATCAATTCTTCGATGTAAGCGCGTGCCGGGGCTGGACCTCCAGAGATGGTAACGTTGTTAAAAAACGATGTCATAGCCGCCGGCATCTTTTCATCTTGCGGAACACCGACACGTCCCACCGCGCCGCCCGGACGCGCGATGCTAAGTGCAGTGCGCGTCGACTCTTCATAGCCCACGCACTCAAGGACAGAGTGAACGCCGACTCCTCTAGTTATCTCTCGCACGCGCGCGGCTGCTTCCTCTCCGCGTTCGCTGACAATATCGGTTGCGCCGAATTCTTTGGCGAGGGCAATCCGAGCCGGATGACGATCCAAGAGGATGATTTGTTCAGCACCAAGACGTTTAGCGGCGATCACGCCACATAGTCCGACCGCACCGCCGCCGACTACTGCCACAGTCTTGCCGGGACCGACTCTGGCTGAGACAGCGGCATGATGACCGGTCGCCATCACATCAGTCAAGGTGAGAAGCGAGGGCATCAAGGCGTTGTCTCTTTCAACGGGAAGAGGAACGAGAGTTCCATCCGCCTGCGGGACGCGCACGGCCTCTCCTTGTCCGCCATCTACATTATTATAGCCATACCTGCCTCCGTGAAGGCATGAGGTATGTAGTCCTTCTTGGCAGAAGATACAGGTTCCGTCGGAGTAGAGGAACGGCGAGACGACAAGGTCGCTGACCTTCACTTTGCGGACATCGGCGCCTACGGCATCAACGATACCGATAAACTCGTGTCCCATACGGCGGCCGATCTCGCTGTGTTCCATTGTCTTGTACGGCCAGAGATCGCTACCGCAGATGCCGGCGCGGGTGACAACCACGAGGGCGTCTGTGGGTTCAATTAGACGAGCGTCAGGAACATTCTCAACACGAACATCCCCAGCGCCATACATAATAGTGGCACGCATTTTGATTACTCCATTTATATTAGATATTAAGTTTTACATTGCCCAAACGTTTAACTGCTTCAGGGTCACGATGATCGAAGAAGAAACTAGACTTCGTGTCCAGTGCCATAATTGTATTCATGTCCTCCAGGCTGAGTTCAAAATCGAAAATGTTGAAATTTTCAACGATTCTTTCCTTTCGAACGGACTTAGGAATAGCAACGATGCCTCTTTGTGTCAGCCAGCGCAGAATTACCTGAGCGACTGTCTTCTTATATTTTCCCGCGATGGATAACAGCAATTCGTTTTTGAAAATGTTATTTTTGCCTTCCGCAAAGGGTCCCCATGATTCGATCTGC